>Ga0073932_1007913_pt1 | contig 10067 bp, 17 predicted proteins | sample DewCreD2012metaG_FD_76967 | JGI IMG/M metagenome (GOLD analysis project Ga0073932, IMG submission 76967) | Hot spring sediment bacterial and archeal communities from British Columbia, Canada, to study Microbial Dark Matter (Phase II) - Dewar... ...
GCCGGCTATCGACGACTCTTTGATGTACTCCACGATGCCGGTTACGGGGAGATGGCACACGCCGGGCTGGAGATTGCCGGCCAGACGCTACGCGAACCTGACACCGACTGGCCGTTTGTGCTGTCGTTTTTTGGCTGCGTCTTTCGCAACAGCCAGGAGTGAGATATGGCATTAGCAGATGTACTTGTCACCGGCGCCACTGTGCTCTACAGCAATTTGGGCACGGCGCTACCCAACATCAATACAGTCGCATTCGGCGCTTATAGCTCATGGTCCTCGTGGACCAGCCTGGGGGTGACCACTGCGCCGACCCGGATGCGCCACGACAAAGAGTACTACCAGTTGGATGCGCAGCAGTATGCACACCCTGTACTCATGCGGCAGGTGGGTAAACGCACAACTGTTCGCTTCGAGATCGCCGAAATCCCAGGTTCAATTCTGGCGTTGCTGCTCGATGGTTCCCTCGCAACCGTCTCGCCGGGCGCCGGGGTAAAGGGACTAAGCACCGTCGATTACGGGTCCGATCTCGTAACCGTCGAAAAGCAGTGGGCCTTCGAGGGCTTCCGGCCCGACGCCAACGGCACATTTCAGCCGGTCAGATGGTTTTTCTACAAGGCCGTGCTGATGCTCGATGGCGACTTTGACTTCAACAAGCGAGATAGTGTCAAGGCCAGGGCGACGCTGCTGTGCATGGCCGACACGAGCAAACCGCAGGGCCAGGACGTGGGCAAAATCCAGATCGTGACGGCGCCGGCCACGAGTTAACGGGAGAGATATGTCCAAAACAATTGTTACATTGGGCGGACAACAATTCGAGGTGATCGAGTTGCCGCTGCGCAAGAACAGGGAATGGCGAACCAGTGCATCCGCTGGGCCAGTGCAGGCATTCCGCACGCTGGGCAAGCAGCCGGACGAGCAGTTGGAGATTGGCGAACTGCACACGCGCTTCAACGAGGCGCTGAGTGAACAGGGCGATGCCGTGCTCGATCTGGTGCTCGACTATCTCCAACTTGATGGAGAGCAGAGAGAGCAGGTATCCGACCGGGTGACGGAGGAAGAGATCCTCCGGGCATTCCTGGCGATCAACCGGGTGGCGTTCCACACCAATTTTTTTCTGGAGCTGGCCGCCGGACCATCGATGAATGGCTCGGTCGCGCCAGCGACTGGGAAGACCTCGCCAGAAGCCAGTGGGGATGTCCTGCCGACGAGCTGGACCCCATAGATCAGGAGCGCATGGTTGAATCTTGGCTCCTGCGCAGGCGAGTGGAGGCCAGGATTTTCGTAGGCGAGCTGGCTGAGGCACTAGGTGGCCAGCGGGGCCCAGAGGTCGCCCCCGACAACTGGACGGGCAGCGACGACGATTGGGTCGGCGCCGGGTTCGAGGTAGAGCGAGTGGAGGATCATTTTGGGAGTCAAGGTCGCTGACGCATTCATTGCGCTCTGTCTCGACACGACACAACTAGAGGCCGAATGGCAGGCGATCAAGTCGCGCATCGAAGCGGATTGCATCAAAATCTGCATCGATATGTCAGGCGTTCAGGCGGCGCAGGCACAGACGGCGCGAGTCGTCACGTTCATGGGTCTGCCGGCGCAGTCGTCCGTGGTCAGCAATGCGTCGGCCCAACTGGGCGCCTCCTCTATAGCCGGCCTCTTTGCCGACCCCACCCCCGAAAGTCCCGGCTGGTCCCTCATGGACGATCTGACGGCATCGGCCAATCTCGTCGCCAACGTGGGCCTGGCCCGCTTTGGCGGGACAAGGGCTGGTCAGGCAATTGGCGTGGTACAGGAGCTAAACAGCGCCCGGCTGCTGGGCGATTCGCTCATGCAGGGCGTGAATCAGGGGATGAGAGCGCAGATCCCCCAGCTCGAAAACACAATCGAGGAGGGCATTTTTCGGGTGCTGGATACCGGCAAGGAGTTCCTGGAAGCCCGCTCTCCCAGCCGAAAGGCGGGCAGAGAACTAGGCGGCCCCATCATGCAGGGTGTGGAACTCGCCATCCTCACCGGCGCCCCAGCGGTGGCCGGCGCTTTGGTGAACTCGCTTGGCTTCGCCTTCAATTCGTGGAAGGCCGCCACCTTCGGCGGCACCTTTGTAGGGCCGGGGCTGAACACTGTGGCCAACCCGGGCGGCATGTTGGGTGGGGGACTGGGTGGCTATTTGGGCCAACTGGGGACCGCCATGCAAATCGGCATGATGCAGGCCAACCCCACGAATCTAGGAGAGGCCTCCAGATCCTTGCTGGGCCAGTTTCCCATGCAGGCTAGAGACTTCGGCCAGAATCTGCTATCAGGAGCGCTAGAATCCATTCTGCCAGGCTGGGCTGCCGGGCCGATAGGGGATATGATCGGCACCTACTTCGGGCTAAAGCCGATCATCACGGCTCAAGATGCGCTGGGGGCGTCCAGAAGCGCCGACGCCGGCGGCTTCGCCGATTATCCCTATGGGGGCGGCCAGTTTGTGTTTAACAATACATTCAATGGGGTGGGCAATTTCACCGATGTTGAACGGGAAGTGCAGTTGGGTATTTTGCAGTCAATGCGGCGGCTGGGGGCCTACTGATGGCATTCAGATTCACACAGTTCGCTGGCGTCAATCTCCCGCCCTACAACTTCACGGCGGACTTCTCCACGCCCCGTATCCGCAACCCCGTCGCCGAGACGCTCAACGGCTATATCGACTTCTATGGTGTGCGCCGGCGCATCGACTGCGCACAGGAATTCGACCTCGACTGCGAGCCGGATCCGGCCGGCGCCGGGGCTACGATCCGCGCGCTCAAGCGGCTGATCGGACACACCGGCTACCTGGTTCGGGTCAACGTCGATGGCACTGGCGCGCTGCAGCGCTATTGCCGGCTGGTCTGGGTGGGCTTTCAGCCCAAAGCGACGCACCGGGGCATCATCAACAAGCTCACCCTGCGCTTTTGGAGCAACGAACCCTTTTGGCGCTCCCAGTCGCAGACCTCGCACGGCCCGCAGTCGCTCAGCAGCGGGGCCAACAACTGGAACATCACCGTGGCCGGCGAGGAGGACGTGCTCGATGCTATTCTCTCCATTACGGCCAGCAGCAACATCAGCACGATCAGCGTGCTCCACAACAAGACCGAAAATAGCCAGACCATCACCAGCCGGCTCCAGCGCACCTCAACGCTCAGCAGCGGCCAGACCTGGCTGGTCAACTGTGGCCTGTATACTGTGACCGTAGGCGGCTCGGATGCCTACCCGGCCTTTGCCCTGCACGCCGACCACAACGAGGTCTATTGGCTCAGGCTGCCACCTGGGGCCAACACACTGACGATCACGCTTGGCAGCGGGGCCGGCAGCGCCACGCTGACCTATTTCTCTCAATTCCAGTAATGAGCGACACAACCACCTTTTTCCTCATCATTGCCTTGCTAACTGGCATCTGGTTGCTGGCCGAAGCGGTTGAGGTATGGTGCAACAAACATGAATCGGATTGAATTCTTTATCGATGTGGAGTTGGCCAACGGCACGAAGGTGGGCAGCGGACCGATCACCAGCGCGCTCTACTGGCGCCATGAATTCGCCATGGACCAGGCCGGCCAGTTCGAGTGCGCCATTCCCCTGGCGGACCCCCAGGCGCTCAACATCGAGCCGGAACGGGTGCTGCGCTGCTGGGCGATCATTCCTGGCCAAGGGCCGATAGAAATCGGCAGCGGCGTCGTGGACAACATTGCCCATGAGAAAAACAACCAGGGCGCAACGGTGGTGCGTATCAAGGGCTTGGACGAGATGCGCTATCTGATCGACCGCAGCGTTCAGTTTTTGGCTCTGGGCGGCAGTGGCTCCCCGCCCTACGTCTCGCACGCCACGTGCGTGAGCAGTATCGCCAGCTACGCGCCGGCCGGCTGGACATTTAACGCTGATTCGTCTGTGCCGTTCGACCAGATCATCTTCCGCTTCCGCGGCGAGAGTGTGTTACAGGCGTGTGTGCAATTGGCACAGTTCTGCAAGACGCACTTCTATTTGAGTGGCTCCAAGACCATCACATTCAAGAGCACCTTCAGCCCAAGTGGGATCATCTGCATCAACATGCCGCCCTTTGGCCACCAACAAGCGCCCAACGTGGCGAGGATCAGCAACTACAGTTTTATCCGGGAAACCAAAGACGTCACGACCCGGATCTATGCCTACGGGGGTTGGTACAATGGGGTATTCAGCGACTATTTCATTCCCGTCGGGGAAATAAATTTAGGCTTGAGCAGTGGCGATCCGGATTTCTGGCCATCGCCAAAATACACAGGCTATACGGACAACCGCACGGACAACTGGATCGAGAAGGACAGCAGCGTAGCCGTCTGGGGCCGGCGTGAGAAGCAGATCCAGTATCCAAACATCAAAGTCACCTTCTTCACCGGCGGCTACAGCAATAGTGTCTGGCGGTCGCTGTGCCGGCTTATCTACAACCGGGCCGTGGCCGAGCTCGACTGGTTTGGCATCGAGGCGCAATTTTACCAGTTGCAGTTACAGAACTGCAATCAGATCCTCAAGCCGCTCGATACGGTGCAAGTCATCATCAACGAGGTGGAAGACGGGCGCACGGTCTTCAAGATTGACGAGAATCTGCTGATCTTGCAGAGCCAAGTCGAGGTCACGCCGAGAGGCGTGCGGACCACCAACCTGGAAGTGACCAACGCCGAACGATACAGGCGGCGTGACCCGTATGCAACGATCAACTTTGCGAATCTCATGTTCAACGACCAGTACACATAGGTGAACAGATGATCACCACGTATGCAGTATTGACGGGAATCAGGCCGGATCTGGCCCAGGCGGTGCTGGCTGAGACGCTCAGCGAGGAGGGCGTCACCGATTTTGAGGTGGCCCTGATGAGCGTGGTGGCCGGCGGCTACACGTTTGCGATCACGGCGGCTGAGACCAAAGGCAACCTGGTGACGCTCACGAGGTTGACCGGTGAGATCAACGTGAAGCAGACACGGGAGAGCCGGGAGGAGAAAGCGCCAGTCACCGAACGGCTGGAGCGGAAGATAGCCAGGCAGCCGGCCTTTGAGTTAACTGGGCCGGATGAGGGACGCTTTGCACGCGAGCGGGGCGCGAGGGAGCCGGAGAAATGAATAGCAGCGATGACGATCGGAGCATGATTGCTGCCGCCTACATCGTCATCGCTGCTATGGGGGTTCTGTTTGGCTGCGGGCTGGGGCTGCTCATAGGTTGGTGGGTGTGGGGGTGAGATGGGACGGGCCGGGCGAGGGCTCCCGGCCCTTTGCTTATTCCTCGCTCCTCGTCAGCAGCGCCCCGCCGCTGGCCGGGCGCAACTGTATCCAGGCGATGTGGGACATATTCGATGCCCGGCCTGTGGGAGCGCCGGGCCTGGCTGGCTGCCCCACGGCAGCCAGGGAATAAAAAAGTAACAGGGCTAGGGTTTCCCCTAGCCCTGTTACTGCTTGGTCTCAGTCCCTCGACTGAGCCGATGAACGTTCTCACTCATTATTCAGTATACCACAGGCGGTGTAATTTGTCAAGTGTTTTTTTATTAATTTCCTGTATTCCCGTACCGACAGGTACGGGATGTCCATTTCCTGGGCTATTTTTTCATCGTTCCAGCCCTGCCACAACAAATCGATATTCAGCCGGTGACGGCGCTCTCGCATCCAGGCCGCTGATGTGGCCCGCCGTGCGCAAAGCCAGGGGCTTGCGCGCTCCCTGGAGTCGGTGGTCGCCAACCACCGACTCCAGGACTCCTGCAGATACTCCTGCATTTCGTCCTGACTGGGCTGGCGGCCAATGTGGGCGTAGATGCTGTAGATGCCCGCCCGGAACAGATGGTCGATTTGCTGCTCAGTCATGGCGGCGGCGTTCCTGCCGTTGAAGCATTTCGTCATAGGCGATGCGGATCAACTCGCTCACCACGTCCACCGGCTGAAGATCAGGGTTGCCGGTGACATGGTACAGCCTCAGGGCTTTGAGTTTCCGCGCAGAGGCGGCGCTCAACTGCAACCGGCGGACGTTCGGGCCGCTGCGTGGCCTAGCGCCGCCCCTGCGGTCATCGGGGCGGCGCTTCGGGCGAGATCCGCCCCTGGTCATGGCTGCGCCCCCCTACCGGCATCGTCGCCAAACTCTCGCCACATCGCCTGCCGGTCTCTCGCCTGGCCTGCCTCGAAACGTAGCGTGCGCCCCTCGGCTTGGGCGAGCCTAGCTTCCTCATCCAAAATGCGGTAGAAGTCATCAGGCCGGACCGTCCCCCGGTAGCCTCTGACCTCATCGTTGATAACGAGTAGGCCACTTTCCACCGCCTGTACGCTGATGCTCCCCTCACCCCGACTTTTGCCGGTGGCGGCCTCGATTACGTCTTCTCCCAAATACAGCGTGGCTGGTTGGCTGGTCTCGCCGGCGAGCATACTCTCTGCATGCTGTCTCATTTTTTGTTGTGTCATGATTATTCTCCCTGACTCTGGTTGGGCTACTCCGTTTCGCCCATCTGATTGAATTATACACTATTTCAATCAAAATGTCAACCCCCCAAAATCAAAAATAACCTTAAATTTTCCGCACCAATCGAAAAAGCCCGGCCATCCCGACCGGGCCTTGCTCACCACAGGCGGCTGCGGACCCGCACCAGTGGCGCAATCTGGGGAGTGATGAGGCGCTGCAGGGGGAGCTGGGGGCGTGGCTGGTGGGGTGGTGAGATGGAAAGGGCCGGGCATCGAAATCGCCTTACTCCCACTCGCTCAACCCACCCGCCGGCCCGTCATCATCGACCGCCCAGCGCGGCGAGGCCCGGCGCTGGGCTGCCTCCCATTTCTGGCGCTCCACATCGACGAGCAACCCGGCACGCTTGGTCGCCAGTTGGTCCACCCGGCGCGCTTCCAACAGGTCGATCCGAGCCTGCGCGCTCTCGCGTTCGCGCGCCGCCCGTGCCAACTCTTTGTCGGTAGCCGCCCGGTAGCGTTCGACGGTTGCGTTATCCCGGTTGAACATAGCCGCATTGTGGAGCGTAAATTTCTGGTTCGCCATGCTCAACATATAGCCGATGATCACGCAGATCACGCCGAGCGCACCGCCGATCACCATGACGGCCGTCGTAGCACCGAACCGAGATTCGAGCCACCAGGCAGCGACGCAGATGAACACAAAAACAGAGACAGTTACTAGTTTCATAGTTCCCCAACCTCCACACGATCCAACGCCTCACGAATCCACGCCGCCCGATCCGGACTGCGGCTGCCGTAGACGGTCATCATTGCCCGGTTGATCGACAGCTCGCCCCGATAGTCAAACTCGCCCGCCTCCGCCAGCCGTCGCACCGTCTGCGCCTCGCTCTCGGTGAGTGGACGCCCGGCTCGGATCGGGAACTGGCTATCGTAGCCAGCTATAGGCCGGGTGTCACCCTCCTCACTGGTAGCCGGTTGGTTTTGGTGGCTATAGCCGGCTATAGCCGGCTGCGTAGCCCCCCACCGCTGGCCCACATAATCGGCCATAGCCACCACGTCAGCCGGCTCGATATAGTACGCTTGGAACCGGTAAACCTCTGGCCCCTGGCAGCGCAGAAACGAGCCTTTGCCCGGCAGCAGATCCGCCCCCGCCTGCGCCCGGCCTGTGGCGATGTGCGACTGGCCGGGCGCAACCATGCCCACCAGCCGGATCGGGAAGTTGGCTTTCATCAGCGGCCCCATGCCTCCCTCTGCGGTCGGATACTGCGTGGCTGCGACCAGGTTGATCAGCTTGCCCCGCCCGATGCTGGCAATATCGCCCAGCGCCTCGCGTGCCTCTTTTTCCTGCGCGAGTTGCGCCAGCTCGTCAATCCAAAGCACCAACCGGTAGGGCTTGCGGGTCGGGTCGGCCACCCTGCGATCTTTCTCGTCGCGCACGCTGCGGATTGCGGCGACCGCCTCGCCCGGCGTGCCGGCGAACCGCTCAACATGCGGCAGCCGGGCAAAGGGGGCCATGTCCTCGTTTTTGAGATCGACCAACACGATGCGCAGGTCAGCCGGCGATGTGGCATAGCACAGGCTCAACAGCATCATTTGCTGTAGGACGCTCTTACCGGCCCCGGTGATGCCCACCACGAGGGCATGGGGGGCGTCGTCAAAGGCCACGCTTTCGCAGCGCGGCCCGTGGATGTAGGAGCGCCCGATCAGCATACTGTGCGGAGGAGCGGTGTCGATCTTCCGCCAACTCCACAGCAACGGCTCAGGCGACGGGTGCGGGACTTCGATGGCGGGCGGAAAGTCGGAGAGGCGGGCGGGCACCCTCTCCTGACTGCCCAAAAGCCGGCGACGTTTCTCTGTCAGCCGGTTCGATAGTTCGCGGGTGACGCTCTCGATCCGGCTCATCTTCTCGCTGTCGGCCATCGCCAACCCGTAGCTGATAAAGCCACTGCGGATCACCCGCGTGCGGCTCAGGCTCGTGGCGGCCTGGATCCGGTGCGCGTCAAGGATGCGATTGATCACGCCGATCTCGGCCTTCGCCAGTTTTTCCACGTTCATTTCGCACCCCCCACCATCGGCAACAGCACCGCCCGGCACACGACCGGCACGTACCACTCGCTGCCGGCCTGGATCGTAATCCGCCTGCCGCAGCCCGATTCGATCTCGATCCGATCTCCGTCCTCGACCTCCAGCCTGTACCAGTGGCCCAACGGCACCGCCACATCGAACATGCTCACGGCCCCATCGCTGGCTGTGATGTAGAGCCGGAATTGACCAGCGGCCAACTGTTCGCCCGGGTCGAGCGCCCAGTTGCCGTTGTGATCGGCGAACCCCGTCAGGGCGATGATCACGGCGGTGAGCAACGCAGAGAGTAGCCGGCTCATTGCGCACCGTCCTCTGGGGTGCCCTCTGGGCCCAGCAACTCGCTCAGGAACGCCGTCGCCCAGCCCTCTGCGCTCGTCTCGCCTGTTTCCAGGTCAACGACGAGGCCCGCATCCTCTGCGGTCAGGATGGCGGCGACGGGCATCGGTAGCGGCTGGCCGGTGCCGGCTGACCATTGCAGCAACTCAGCGATACGGGTATCGATCTGTAATGCTTGTGACATGTTATTCTCCTGGGGTGAATGAGGGAGGACGAAAAAGCCCCCCCGACGATTGATCCGCTGGGAGGGCATCGGCTACAATAGATGCAGCCTGGCCCGCTGGACTATCCCCAGCGGTCTATGGTTAGGTTGGGGTGGGTGGTGATGACGCCCACCCCAACCGAATCACACTCAGCTACTCACATCCGATTCATGGCCAGATCACGGGCATCCGCCGGCGACATCTGCATCATAAAGTCTTTGGCGTGGCAGAGCATCTGTACGTAGGGCTCCCGTAGCCGGTGGCCGAAGCCGCTCGTTACGATGATGTTGATGAGTTCGTCGCTCATTCGCTCACATTCTCCTGCAACAATCCAATCACCTCTCCAATCGCCCTGCCCAACGCCGACGCCGGCCCATTCCATCGCCCGGTCAACTCGCCGATGCGCTCGACTCGCTTCTGAGCGCCCGCCCAAAATTCCAACTCCACCCGGATGCGCTCCACCCGCTGCTGGTGCTCCTGGCACGGCTGGCCGGCGGCTGGCTCGGCTGTGCCCGTCCATTTGCGGCACACCCTGATCGCCTGATCCAGGCTGCCACAGGTGTCGGCATGGCGGCCTAGCTGGACAAAATACCAGCCGTCGGCGGTGTCGAGTTTGCAGCCCAGCGCCACCAGATCGGCGGGGAGCTCGTCGGGGGTCGGCTCGTCGTCACCATTGCCGTAATCGTAGACGGCAACGCCGGCGGGCGGATCGTCATCGTCGTCATCGTCCACTCGGAACGTCACTTCGCCGTCATCATCCACCATGGCGATCACCTGTGCGCCCCGATCTGGCTCTTGAGCCATATCCACCTGCGCCTCCTGCTCGCGCAGCCAGGCGATGGCGGGCATGATTGCATCGAATCGCTCTCTGCGTGGCCCCTTGCCGCGTCCGTATACCTGAGCATAGAAATGGATGCCATCGCTGACGAGGTGGCAGGTAGCGCCCAAATCAGGCGGCAACTCCATCGGCCTGGCCCGGCTCCTCTGCGCTTCCTCGGCGGCGGCGATGGCCGCCTCCTCATCGTCGAACGTCCCC
>Ga0073932_1007914_pt1 | contig 10066 bp, 9 predicted proteins | sample DewCreD2012metaG_FD_76967 | JGI IMG/M metagenome (GOLD analysis project Ga0073932, IMG submission 76967) | Hot spring sediment bacterial and archeal communities from British Columbia, Canada, to study Microbial Dark Matter (Phase II) - Dewar... ...
AAATCGCTCCAAATTTTATTTTGAAAAAGAAATTATCGCCTTCTTGGGTCCCATTCGGTTTCAGAATCTGATTCCTCTTCTTCTAATCCAACATTTAAGTTAATTGTGCCATGTTTTTCTTCATAAATGTCGATATTGTCTTTAAGTGCTTTTAGTATAGCTTTTGCGTGTTGAGGGCTTGTAATAATCCGAACATCCATAAAGGCTCGTTTTCCTTCGGGCTGAAACTGTCCAAAGTCGATCATAAATTCATAGGGCGAATGTCCAATCCTGACTATATTTGAATAAACCGTTCTTATTCGTTCTGTTTGAGTGCCTTTTTTTTGATCTTCCATGTTTTACCTCTAATTATATTGATAATAGATCAATTCTAGCATCAACTCGCCAATTACCCCCAAACTCTCTGGACTACACTTATCAGGAGTATCTTGCAAAGTATGCCAATAAGGGTAATCAAAATCAATAATGTCAATACATTTTATACCTGCTTTTAATAAAAAAATATGATCGTCCATTATTGCGTTGCGAACTTCATTATGAAATTGCTTTAGCTCTAGTCGTCTTGCTGTATCCCATACTTTTTTTACAATATCTGGTGCGCCAGCCATTGAATTTTGTTCTATATAAATATTTAAGTCCTTATCGCCTATCATGTCAAGTAAAATGGCATAAGTAGGTATCCATTGCTTTGGAATTTTTTTGGCAAAATATCTTGAACCAAAGAACATATCGTCAGTAGTTCGACCATAATCTTCACCATCAAACAAGACTATAATAATTTTCACTGGTGGTGGATTTTCGTGCATAATTCTCGCAAGTTCTAGTAATACAGCAACCCCAGACGCCCCGTCATTTGCGCCGATTATCGGTTTATTGCGATTTTCTGGTTTAGGATCATGTTCAGCAATAGGACGGGTATCCCAATGTGCGCAAAGTAAGATTGCTTTTTCAGATTCGGGACCAAAGATGGCGATTATATTGGTAAGATCGAGCTTTTTATCTGAAGCTTGTTGAGTAAAGTTTTGTGCTGTTACACCTCTAGCATATTTTTTTAATTCAGAGATCAAATAGTCCCTTGTTTTCTTATGAGCAGGTGATCCCGGTGGACGAGGTCCGAAATCACATTGTTTTTTTAAGTATTCAAAGGAACTATTAGGATCAAATTCAGGTTTGGCAAATACATTTAGCGAAAGGCATAGGATAAAAATTAGACCAAATAATAAGAATATTTTCTTTTTCATATCTCTCTTCTACCTTCCAAAGCCTTCCCTAATGTAACTTCATCGGCATATTCTATATCTCCTCCGATTGGCAAACCATAGGCAAGCTGTGTTACTTTTATTCCCATTGGTTTTATTTTCTTTGATAAATATATAGCGGTAGCTTGTCCCTGAGCATTAGGATTAGTGGCGATAACTATTTCTTCTATATCTTGTGGATTAATACGTTCAAAAAGCTCTTTAATTCTCAAATTTTCTGGATTAATACCTTCTATCGGAGATAGTGCGCCCATTAGGACATGATAGACGCCCTTGAAAATGCCAGCTTTTTCAAGAGCAATAACATCATCTGTTTCTTCAACTACGCAGATCACTTTTCGATCACGTCTGGAATCATCACATATATAACATGGGTCACGATCCGTAATGCTTCCGCAAATAGAGCAATGGATGATATGATCTTGCACTTCGGATATAGACTGACCAAGCGATTTTGCATCGTCCCCCTTCATTCTGAGAATGTGCATGGCTATCCTTTGCGCTGTTTTTGGACCAATGCTAGGGAGTTTTTGAAGTTCTGATATTAGTTTTGCTAAAGGCTCTGGATAGTATAGCATTATGTCAATCCCGGTATTTTAAGCCCGCCAGTAAGTTTACTCATCTCAGTATTCATTAACTCCTGTGATTTACGATGAGCCTCGTTGACAGCAGCAATTATTAGGTCCTGAAGCATCTCAACATCAGCAGGATCAACGACTTCTGGGTCTATTGTTACTGATAATATTTCCTGCTGTCCGTTAGCGACAACAGTGACAACTCCTCCACCAACACTTGCCTCTACTGTGCGATTTGCTAATTCTTCTTGAATTTCCATCATTTGTTTTTGCATCTTTTGCGCTTGTTTCATTATGTTATCGAGTTTCATTTTTCTGATACCTCCAAAATAATGTGTTATTTTTTAATATCTACGATTCTGCCATTAAATATGTCAAGAACCATTTTTACATATTCATCTTGCATTGCATCTTGTCTCATATCTCTTTGAGTTGTAGGAATTTCCTCTATGGGATTATTTTCACCTGCCGGATCTTCTTTTGAGCGTATAACAATCTTCATAGCTTTGCCCATAATATCAGATAATCCAGATTCAACTCGCTTTCTATTTTCATTATCTTCCAATTGTTCTCTATGCCATTTGAATTTTGGATCAAAGTCTATTGTTATAGTTGAGTCATCAATAGAAATGGGATATGCCTCTTTTAATATCGCATTTAAGGCAGGTGAACACTTGTTTTTAATCTTATTTAAAATGTCTGTCCATACTGAAATTAATGGATCAATATCTTTTTGCTCAGATTTTTCATCATTTGACTCGGTAATTTCTGCCGAAGCAGTCATAAATGACGAATTAGTTTCATTTATTGTTCTAGTTTCTGATATAGGCAAAGTCATTGAAGCACCTGAATAAATCTTGGACTCAATTTCTTGAAGCTTATTGAGAATTTTATCAATCGGGATACTATCGTCAGTGAGTCTTGATAGTCTTATAAGTGAAATTTCAAAATTGAGTCTTTCGTAACCAAGTTGTTTTATTTCGCTTTCAGTTTGTGTCAGCACTCTGGCTATTTTCATAATTCTTTCAACAGAGATGTTTTTGGAAAGATCATTTAGTCTTTGTTGTCTTGTTTCTGAAACATCAATCAGATCGGGGTTAATTTTATAGACCATAAGATCACGAAAATATGAAACGAGTTTTTTCAGGCATTGCGGTAAATCTGCACCATGGTTGGCAAGGGAATTAAGCACATCAAGGCTTTTTGAGCTATCTCGGTTGATTATACTTTCCATAAGGCTGTCAATTAATTTATACGAACCAAGACCTAGAAATCTGCTGACTTCTTCAGCAGTAAGTTGACCATTGCTAAAAGATAAAGCCTGATCAAGCATACTTTCAGCATCTCTTAAAGCGCCATCAGCGTTTTCTGCCATAAGTGAAAGGGCATCGTCATCAACGACTATCCCATCTTGCATTAACAATTCTTTAAGGCGATCAATTATCTCTATCCTTGTCAACATGCGAAAGTCAAATCTCTGACAGCGAGAAAGAATAGTTGCGGGTATTTTATGCGGTTCTGTTGTTGCAAGTATGAATATTACGTGATGAGGCGGTTCTTCAAGTGTCTTAAGAAGAGCATTAAAGGCTTCAAGAGTAAGCATGTGTGCTTCGTCTATTATATAGACTTTATATTCAGACGTGACAGGGGCAAATTTTACGTTCTCTCGTAATTCTCGGATTTCGTCAATACCTCTGTTTGACGCAGCATCAATTTCGATAACGTCAATCGATCTTCCAGATGATATTTCAAGGCATGAGCCACATTTATTACATGGTTCGGCATTTTCTTTTGCTTTGCAGTTTACTGCTTTTGCAAAAATTCTTGCAACCGTTGTTTTTCCAACACCTCTTGGTCCTGTAAATAAGTAGGCATGTGCGATTCTATTTGAATTGATGGCATTTTGAAGGGTTTGTGTGACGTGTTCCTGACCCACCACACTAGCGAATAGTTGAGGGCGACCTCTTCTTGCTAAAACAACGTAGGGCATGGTTCTGTCTCAACTCCAATTTGTGATTAAGGAGTGTATATATAAGAAGGTCGTGCATCTGATCTCGATCTTCTCCCCCAAGCGATACTCAAGTAGTTAGCTCCAGCCAGGCAACCCTGCAGCACACTCTCCAGGTTGCCTACCGCTGCTTCCTCCCGGACCTGACGGGGTTCAGCAATGTTAAGTTGAGCAGGACCCAGCCTTCATCGCCACTTTCCTGAGCCAGCCTTGAAAAAGATAGACCTCAAATCAGCATTCAGCCTCGCTGTAGCGGATTGCGAGTTCAGGGCACCGCTAGTTCCCCACCTAGCACGACCAAGATTTATTTTCTAAATACTATTTTCCACAATTTTAATTGTTTTTTCTCTTAATAGCGATTTTTCTTTTATTATGCTCTCAATTTCTTTGGTTATATTATTTACCTCAAAATTATCTTTGCTTATAGGCAGAATGACTTCTTTCAATCTATTTCCCATTGTAGAGATTGTTGCTTGAACAAATGTTTTGGAATCTATCTGTTTACGAGCAATTTTGCTATTTAATAAATAAAATAGATAATAAGGATTAATAAACGTCTTGTCAATTACTCTAATTTTTCTAATATGGCTTTGGATAATTATCTTAATATCTAAATGAGTAACCATCGCTGTTCTACCGATTAAAAATGTTCCATCGTTAACAAATAAAATATCTTGCTCTTTTATATCCTGTAATTTTTTATATTGTTCATATATTTCCTCAGAAATAGCTTTGATAGGATCAAATTTTATTTCCCAATTGACAATATCACTCGTTCTAACAAAGGGAATATCTCCAGAACCATAAAATTGTGAACCAATTTCATTTCCTCTTTTTAACTGTAATATTCCCTTATTTACCAATTCTCCAATTGACGTAAGTATATATTTCCCGCTATTTTTTAGTTCCTCAAGTTCTTTTTGTATCTCTGGATTATAGTATTCAGGTATAAATATATGGTCGCTTAACTGATCATGGGAAATAGAAAAACCAAGATGATCATTACTCTCTAACTTATTTTGATTATAACTTATGAATCTTGATGCAATAATAGGCAGATCATCATTCAGAATTTTATTCCAATTTTTATCAAGAATAGGCTCTCCATTTTTGGTAATTTTATAAATTGGCTTTCCGTTTTTATTATGACCAACACTATTGGCAATTGCCATGAAAATTTTCTTTGGTTTATCTTTTGTCTTTTTCAGAAATAAAACGCTAGTTTTGGTATGTGTGCTTGGTTGAAATGTTTCTTGAGATAAGCTAACAATGCCAATAACTGATGCTACGCTAGAAATATATTCCCAAATATATCTGTCCGATGGATTTCCAAATATCCCTTCTGGTAATACAATGCCCATTCTTCCATTTTCTTTTAATAATTGGATACATCTCTCTATAAATAATATCTGGGGAGGTTGTTTGTCAAACAAGTTTTTTGTTAATAACCAATCTTTCTTAAAATTCCATTTATGACCTAATTTGTATTGATCAAGCAAATCTTTGCCAACAACGGGTATTTTTGCGCCAAAAGGAGGATTTGTCAAAACTACATCAAATTCACCAAGTTTAATATTATCTTGTGTTTCTCCATTCCATTTTGTAGGAACTTCCAAGCTATTTTCGCAATAAATATGATATTTTTCGTCACCTATTAAAGACAAATATATTTTCGCTATTTTGGCTAAAAATGCGTCCTTATCAATTCCAGCGATGTAATAATTTTTACAATTCTTTGATTTCATATATCTAATTGTATAAGCCAAAAAACCGCCGGTACCACATGCAGGATCGATTATTCTTTCTCCATCGCTTGGCTGTAAAACGTTAATCATCATATTTATAACATTTCTCGGAGTAAAAAACTGACCTTCACCACCTCTAAATGAAGTTCCTATTAGTTCTTCAAAGGCGTCACCAATAACATCTCGATCCGCATTTAAAATAGAATAATCTTCTAATTTAGAAACAATGAATGAAAGGTCTTCTGCATTAATTTCTATTTCTTCATTATATTCAAAAATATCTGAATAACTGTTTTTAACTTGTTCAAATAACCTTTTTATTCTTAATTGAAATGTCTTATAATCTTCATTAGGACGATTTGAGAATTCAGCAAAATTATTACTATTCTTTTCATCATAAACCTTGCAGAATAAAAGTCTCATTATGTTTTGAGCAATTTTCTCGTCCCTTGTAATTCCTGTTACATTGCCCGCAAAATAGTCTCTTATCTCACGAAAGACCAATTTTAGATTGTTAATAGGATTTAAATCAGCAATTTTTATTAGTCTTCTTGGTTTATTTTTCTCATAATTTTTGAATAAATCTAATTCTTGTGCCAAATTTCTCATTTGCATCTATTGTGAATTCTAACAACAAATTCCATGAAATCCAAAGTTTCATCAAGTGAATGATCCGTCATTGCAACGTTACACCATCTATGACCATATCTGACGTTATTGGAATTATGTCTTATTTCACTTTCCGATAAAGGATTAATGTGCATTATTTGAATACTTGAATCATCGCCCTCTTCTTTCTTTGAGGAACGCCAAGCAGGTTGCCAAGTTTCCCCACGATTAGACTTTCTAAATCCTTCTAAACCTTTGGAAATATTTAAACGGCAAACAGGACATCTAATTATATCCTCATTATCAATAGGAAATAAGGTAGTTGGCAACTCAATACTTTCATCAATGGTTTGCTCGGACAAGATTTTCATAATATTATTATAAAGTTTGCCAAAATCTGAACCATATAAATCAACTGCTAATGCAATACCTAATACAGCATAGGTTTCCACTGAATCCCACCAATTACAAGCCTCAAGGGCTGGTATAACACATGAATTTTGCGTCCATAAAGTATCGTTCCAATTTCTTAAATTTTCAATATGCGGAAACCAATGTTCTGGTAGGACAACAAATCTTTCTGGCATTTCATGAACCTTGTCTGATGTATAACCAATTTCATTTCCTTTTGAATCTTTGACAATGAATATTAAGATTTGTGCCTCATCTTCGCCTTGAATCTCAATTCGTTCAATTTCCTTTGCAAAAATGGGTCTGTTTTCAGCAACAATCAAAGGATGCCATCTCAAATTTCTATTGGAAAATGGAGCTTTACCTTGTCTTCCTCTGGTGCATAACGCATCTCTTTGCAATTTACCGCCAGCTAACCCTAATCCCCCATCTCTTGTATAACTGATTTTTCCATATTCTTTTAAAAATTCCTTTTTCAGCTCATTACTTGGTATGGAATCATAAATTGTTTTTGAGATAGATTCACATAGTTCTATAACTTGCCTATCTAAATCAGTCAAAAAACTTGCGCTTATGGTTCTTCCAGTAGCCATTTGCTTTAATCCTATTTTCTATTTTGCTAGATAAAAAAATGGCGGAGAGAGTGGGATTCGAACCCACGGGAAGGTTATTAGCCCTCCACACGATTTCCAATCGTGCACTTTCGGCCAGCTCAGTCATCTCTCCGTTTTATTCTTTTTTTATATTGGTGGAGCAGATGGGATTCGAACCCACGACCCCCGGACTGCGAGACCGATGCTCTCCCAACTGAGCTACTGCCCCCAATAATTTATATCTGCAATGATATTTGCTTTTGTGTTTCTATCAAATCCAAATCAGAAATTCCAAATTTTTCAATAAAACTCTTGGCGAAAGATTTGTAATTGCTTTGGTAATCTCTGCTGATATTGTTAATATAAAATTCCATATCTGACGAATTCAGATATTCAGCTAGAACTTTTAAATCACCATCATATTTTATACAATATCCAGCATAAAAAGTAAACCCTTCTTTTTCCCAAACGATGAATTTAGGCTTAAGGTTGATCGGCGAAGTTAGAATTTTCTTTCCAAACGAAGTATCAAGCCCCTGCGACCTTCCGAAAGCATACCACGCAACAGGATTGGGCTTGCCTTTATCTCGTTTATCAAGACGATCTTTAATTGCCAAAAAATATCTATATGTCATCGGAAATTCATTTTTTAATTCATTTTCCGAGATAATTACATGCTTATCATTTATTTTGCGATATGGAAAAATAACATAACGTTCCTGATTCTCATTAGAATCTTTTAGAACAGAAGCCTTTATTATTGGCTTTAAGATACTTTTTTCTATCTGAAAAATTCTGCCATCTTTTAATGTTATTTGTGCATAATCGCCATCAAATTTCGGCTTTCTGAAAATATAAAAATCATCCGCAAGGGTTGTTATACCAACATGAATCTCTGCAATTTTGCCTAAAGGCAATCCCCTTCTTTCAATCGTTTTTAGCCTTTTCAGAATATCGTTTGATGTCAGTATCCAGTTATCTATATTTAGATTTTCTATATCTATATTATCAATAAAACTCACATTTTCAGCATTGCCTTTGTATAAAGCAAAGGTGTTTTGTTGATAATTTTTATCAAGAATCGTTATTAAAGAATAAGTTGTCGCATTATCAAATAATTGATGATGTTCAAAATCAATTAAAACTTTTAGCGATTGACTTGCTTTTATGAAATCCCTTAGAACCTTACCCGCTTTTGTTTTGAGATAAGTGTTCGGGGTTATATATCCTAGTTTCCCTGTCTTATTTAATAGATAATATCCAAGTTCAAAAAATGTGATAAAAATATCAGTTGAGCCTTTTTTGCATAATTGCCAGTCGCTTTGAATCTTGTGTCTTCTCTCAATTCCAAGATGCTGAATCCTTATATATGGAGGATTCCCAACAACAAAATCAAAAGAATCAAAATATCTGCTAACGAAATTTTTATCTAAGCTATCAGTTTTTAGTATTTGCCATTTGATATTTTTCAGATTATATTTTATAGCAATTTCATCTAATATTGCAACACATTTTTCAATTGCTGATTCATCAATATCAAATCCAAATATATTTTTTTCTAGTGCTTCTTTTATCTCTGTATTATCAATATTTTTATTTTTAGCATCGATAATAAATCTATCTACTACTCCGCTTAAAAATGCGCCTTCACCACAAGCAGGATCAATGATTTTTTTATCGCAAATATTTTCCTTGTAACCAAGATTATCTAAAATTAAATGGACAATCCATTTTGGAGTATAGACGATGCCATTTAATTTTTTTTCGTTAATGTTCATGTTTTATGATTTCAACTTATTTATAGCTTTATCATAAAGTATTATCCTGTTTTAATTCTCTTTAATTATCAATAACTCCTGTGTTTTTTTGATATGATTACTATATATTCTTTTTCTGTTAATCCCTATTCTTGTTTCGCCTTGTCCCATAGTATAATGAATAGGTAATTCCACAATTAAAAAATCTTTATACCAGTTTCTAATTGTTGGTGAATCATTATAAGATAAAATAAAATTTCCTTTATGTTTTAGTAAGAGTTCCCTCAATAATTCGTGATTAAAATTATTATGGTGAATAGGAAAATTTCTCTGAGGATAAATCCCTTTGAAAAGAGTGCTATCCTCTCCTAAATAATATGGTGGATCACAATAAAGAAATTCATCATCAAATCTTGGTATAACCTCTTCAAAAGAGGCACATTCAATCTTTATATTCTTAACATTAAAATTCTTAACTCTTTCCAATAAACGATAATATGTTCCTTTATCTGCATATACACTTGACATCCAACCCAAGAATCCCGGACCATAAGAAAGATTATGATTAAAATAATAATAAGTAGCCAATTCTAATGGTGTTAGCTTTATTTTTGCTTCCCAATGCTCTTTTAATTTTTGTTTAACACAATTATAGGTATCTTTATCGGGTTCTAGTTGTGCCAACTCCTGATATAAATCATAGGGTCTTTCGATTTGAATCTGCCAATAGTTTACAAGTATATCAAATAATTCAAACCCTATAACCTGTATTCCCAACTCTTTTGCTACAGCAGTTTCAATTGAACCACCACCGAAAAATGGTGAAACTAATTTTTTTATATCTTCTGATAGTCTTTCTAGGACATAACCAACAGCCCAGCTTTTTCCACCAGCATATCTCAAAGGCGAACCTAAGTATCTTTTATATTTCTTTCCTTTGCCTCTTAATTCTAACAAAAACTCTTTTTGGGGACTTGTCGGAAACAAATATTGTTCAGAGGAATATTTGCCTTTAAATGATTCTATTCTGCTAGATTCTAGTTGGACTTTATTCATGTCTTATCATAATTTACCAATGGCGGAGGGAGTGGGATTCGAACCCACGGTGC
>Ga0073932_1007918_pt1 | contig 10060 bp, 9 predicted proteins | sample DewCreD2012metaG_FD_76967 | JGI IMG/M metagenome (GOLD analysis project Ga0073932, IMG submission 76967) | Hot spring sediment bacterial and archeal communities from British Columbia, Canada, to study Microbial Dark Matter (Phase II) - Dewar... ...
TGCGGTGGGCGTTTTTGAAATTCGTGGCCGAAGACATATTCTGCCCGTTTCTGGAGGAGGGCCGGTGCGCCATCTATCCGGTGCGGCCGCTGAACTGCCGGGTTTGGGCGCTGGAGGACGAGGCGTATTATCTGGCCAAGGCGGAGCGCGCGCGCGAAAGCGTGAAAACGCAGCAGGAGTATTTCGAGCGGCACGGGGTGCGGCTTCTCAAACCCCTCGAGGAGTTCATTCTGCCGCGCTGCCGCAACATCCGGATTCACGGCCGTGACGCGCATCTCCCGGAGGAGGAGATCCGGGAGATAGATATCGAGACCGCGTTTCTGCACAAGGCGCTGGTGCGGCCCGAGGAATTCCGCAGCATCAATTTTCATTTGCACTTTCCGGGCATCGTGGCGCTCAAGCGAACCCCGGCCGGGGAATTCGACGAGACGCGCATCGCCATTGCGCTCGAATACCAGGCCGGGGGCGCAAGCGCGCGCCTGGACGCCCTGATTGAAAAATACGGCGGGCGCCTGCCTTGAACCGGACCTCGCGCGCGGCATGCGTTGGCGCGGATTGTTGATCCGCGGGGGCGCGGGCCTTAAACTAACAGAGGATGCGCGGCGGCGCAGCGCCGGATTTGAACCGGACCAGGTGGTGGAAACCGGGCGCGATTGCGCGATACGCCGCGCGGCAGATCCCAAGACGATTACTCAAAACTCTTTTCGTATATGGCACAGGTGAGTTTTCATGTCTGAAAAAATGATTGTAGCGCTGCCCACGAGCGCGCCAGGCGGACTCGGCGCCGAGCTGTCCGGCCATTTCGGCCACTGCGATGTGTTTACCCTGGTGACGCTTGACGCGGGCCAGATCGAAAATGTGGCCGTGCAGCAGAATGTGCCGCACGAGCAGGGCGGTTGCATGGCGCCCGTGACGCTGCTGGCGCAGTGCGGGGCCAAAGCGCTTGTGGCCGGCGGCATGGGCATGCGCCCGCTCATGGGGTTCAACTCCGTGGGCATCGAGGTGTTTTTCAACAACGGCCTGACCACGGTCGAGGATGCGGTGGCCGCGTTTTCCCGCGGGCAACTGCCGCGCTTCACCCAGGATTACACCTGCGGGGGCGGCGGCCACGATCACGGCCACGGCGGCGGCTGCGGCAGCCACTGACCGCACGCATAGCGCCATGGCGGCGCGTTTGACGAATTGGTCTTTTTACAGGCCGCGGCCGCGGCGCTATAATGTCACCCATGAGTGATCCAAACCAGGAAATCGTTTTCCGGCCCATTGGCGTGGTGCATTCCCCGCACAAGGAATCCGCAGGCACGCCCATCCAGCCCGTGGCCGCACAGGATGTCCCCGCGACTGTTGAAATATTTCCGGAATTCGCGGCAGGCCTCAAAGACCTCGACGGGTTTTCCCACATTCACCTTTTGTGCCATTTCCATAAGTCCGGCGCATTCAAGCTGGAGGTCACGCCGTTTCTGGACAACGAGCTGCGCGGGGTATTCGCCACGCGCGCGCCATCGCGCCCGAACGGCATCGGGCTGTCCATCGTGCGCCTGGAGCGCATCGAGGGGACCGTGCTGCATGTGCTCGACGCGGATTTTCTGGACGGCACTCCGGTTCTGGACATCAAGCCGTTCGTGCCGGATTTCGACCGGCGCGAGAATGTGCGCTGCGGATGGCTCGAGGGCAAGCTGGGGCGGCTTGATCAGGTTCGCGACGACGGCCGGTTCAGATAGGCGAAGCCGAAGGGAAACGAGACCATGCCTGAACGCGTGGCGTTGATTACAGGCGCGGGACGCGGCATCGGCCGCGCCCTGGCTCTGGAGCTGGCCGCGCGCGGCTGCCGGGTTTATGGAACCTTCCGCACCCCGCCAGGGAAGCATCCGGGTTTCGAGCCGCTGATCATGGATGTCACGGACCACGGGTCCGTGGATCGGGCCGTGGCATCGGTGATTGAAAAAGAGGGCGCGATTCACATTCTCGTGAACAATGCGGGCATCAATGTGTGCGGGCCGCTGGAGGAAGTGTCCATCGAGGACGCGCGGCGCGCGTTCGAGACAAACTACTTCGGCGCGCTCAAAGCGATCCAGGCCGTGCTGCCGGGCATGCGCGAACGGCGCTCGGGCGTGATCGCCAATATCGGGTCCGCGGCCGGCAAAATCACCATCCCGTTTCAGGGCCATTACAGCGGCTCCAAGTACGCCATGGAAGCGCTGTCCGAGGCCCTGTGGCACGAGGTGCGCAGCTTGGGCGTGCGGGTGATCCTGTTCGAGCCTGGCGATGTGGGCACAAGCATTTGGAAGACCACGCCCAAACCCGAGGCCGCGCAGTCCGCCTACCGGCCGCTCCTGGAGAAATTCTACGCGGTGAAGGACAGGGAAATGGACGCGGGGCGCGCCACGCCCGCGCCCGCGGCCGCGCGCCGCATGGCGGACATCATCCTTTCGGACACCTCCGCGCTGCGCCATCCCGTGGCGCACATGGCGGGCCTGATTTTGTTCCTGCGCAAGATTCTTCCGGACGCGGTGTTTCTGAACATCGTGGGCAAGAACTACGGCGCGCGCTGACCGCGCGGCTGCCGATGCGAATTTCCATTTGAAATGTACAGATGAAATTTAGAGAGCTTGCGGAAACAGCCGGGCTGTTGTCATTTGGCTTTGGGTTTTTTCTTGCTGTTGCACACAAGATCTTCGAGCGTGTGCTTGGAGAGCGTGTCCACTATGTTGCCGTTGATGGTGTCCCAGATTGTGCGGGAGGGGCAATGTTCGGAACGGGCGCAGAACGAGTCGTCGCTGATGCATCCGAGGATGTCCACGGGGCCGTCCGCGGCTTCGATGATGTCAATGATGCGGATTTCGCTGGCCGGGCGCGCGAGATGGAACCCGCCGCGCATGCCTTGAACGGATTTGAGCAGAGAGGCGTTGCGCAGAGCGATGGAGAGCTGGTCGAGGTAGCGCTTTGACAACCCCTGGCGCTCGGCCACATCCTTGAGGGGAACGGGCGCGCCGTTTTCGTGCTTGCTGATGTCGGCCATCATGCGCAAGGCATAACGCGCCCGAGTGTTGATTTTCATTCCATAATCTCCAGCCTGGCCGGAGGCGAAAAGCCGCTGCGCCCGCGATAGAAACAGGCGAATGCCCGCCTGATCAAAGTCTATGAAGCGCGCGCCCTGCTTTCAAGGCAAACTCGGGGCTGGGAAGCGTTAAATGAAGAAAGGAATGTTTTCGTCCTGGGCGAGGTCCAGAGTCTGTGAGTCGAAGGAGTTGAACTGCGGGTCCAGGATCTGGGTGATCTTGAGAGCGGGCCGGAAGCGGTTGGCGATGCTCGTTATGGATGCCTGCATCACGGGCTTGCCGCCCTTGCCCTCGAACACATCCACGATTTCACCCTGTTCGAACGGCCGCAGGATGCTAAGGAAAGCGCGCACGATTTCGCCGGGGAACTGGCGGCCGGCCGCGCGCGCCAGGAAGCGGATCACCTTGCTGCGCACGAATTTCGAGCAGTATTCGTCATAGAGGTCGCACACGGCCAGGATCTGCGCGAACAGGTGGGGGTCGGTTTTGCCTTTGGGGTAGCCCTTGCCATCCACGCGCTCGTGGTGGGTCTTGATGATGGAGCGAACCAGGATGCGCTCGTCGTAAAGCACGGCGAGCCGGTTTTTGAGGATTTCGTTGGACTGGTCCATGTGGGTTTTGAGCCGGTCGGAGATCTGGCCTTCGCGTGAGATGAGGATCTCGCGCTCTTCCAGCAGGCCGAGGTCGTGGAACAGCGCGGCGAAGAATCCGCTCATGACCAGACTCAAGTCGCTCTTTTTGTTGACGGCCGCGGACTCGTCCACGCGGTCAATGCCGTAAATGTCGTAGTAGGTGACGATGTCCTTGGGAAGCGTGCCGAAGGGGCCGATGATGGCGCGCAGTTCGCTTTTGTTGCGCGTGCGCCACACCTCGATGCTGCCGGCCGCGGACTCGTTCTTGCGGTTGAGCGCGGCGAAGGTTCCCATCCACAGCACTGCGGTGTTCACCAGATGGTCGTAGTAAGTGGTGAAGGGGCGCAGGTCGTCGGGGCCTATGAGCGCTTGCTGGATGTTTTCGTAATTGAACACCGTGTTGAGCATCTCGTTGCCCGTGGCGGCGAGGCCCTGCACCTCGGCCTTGTACGAAGGTTTTTCCGTTGTGAAAATGGCCATAAGATAGCGGTGGAGCTGATCGGCGAAATAGTGAATGGTCTTGCCGGTGTCTTCGAGGTTTTCGAGGGCTTCGAGGTTGCGGGTCACGCGGATGACGGTGTCGCGGCTCAAGTTCCAGGACTCGTACATGAAAGCCACGGCTTTGGCCGTGAGCACGCTGCGCGGGTCAATGAGTTTGCGCTTGGTGCGGGGGTCCCGGATCTGGTCCACGGCGTAGAACGGGCGGCCGTCCCGCTCGCGTTCGAGCAGGGTTTGCAGATCGGAAAGCGTGTATTCCTCGATCACCGGAGTGGCGGCCGAGCCGTTTTGCGCCTGGTCTTGTGTCATTCGGAAGGGGAACGCTCCCTGCGCGAAATCAGCGGGCCGCGCCCGCCGCTGTTCTTTGAAAATGATAACCGAGCGAGGAATGGCAGTCAATGAATAGCAGGCGAAGACGCTGGCGTGGCGCGGCCCGGCGGGCGGTTTCCCCGGCTGGCCAATCCGCTTTCTGCGGGCGGGGAATCCGATGGAAATCAATTATTGACGCGCGCGGGGCGCGTTCCTATAATTTACCAGCACGGCCAGGTAGCTCAGTTGGTCAGAGCACACGGTTCATACCCGTGGCGTCGCGAGTTCGACTCTCGCCCTGGCCATATCCCACAATCCGCGGCAAGAATTTTGCCGGATTATTCGTCTTTGAAGTCTGATGGTTTGATCTGGCTCAACCATTTGCGGAAGCGGTTCCGCTCGTCGTTGGCGTCGTTCGGGGAGATGAGTTCCCGGCGGGTATTGTCCGCTTCGGTGCGGGGCGCGAAGATCACGAACACCACGGCTTTTTCATCCTCGATTTCGGCCCAGCCGTGAATGGGCAGATTATCGCCCAGCATGGCGAAGAATTCCTCGGGCGGATCCTCCACGAGTTCGGCGATCTGCTCGGCTTCCCGGTACAGGGTTTTAGCGTGCGCCAGCTCGCCGTTGTCGGAGACATAGAAAACAATTTTGAATGTTTTCTTCACAACGCGCTCCCGCCCGGAAATTATTTCATGGACATGCGGCCCGGATCGTCGAAAATGGATTTGAGCACGGCCACGGTGTCGCCCATTTCCCCGCTGATGAATTCACAGACCACGCCGTTTTTGTTGATGACGAACATGGTGGGCACGGCGTCCACGGAATAGGCTTGCTGGATCTTGCCGTCCCGGCTCATGGCCGAGGGAAAGTCCACAACAATCTCGCTCATGGTTTTCCGGACAATATTTTCATCTTCCTTGCTCTGGCCATGGGAAACGATGAGGGTTTCCACATTGTATTTTTCCGCGTACTGGGTAGTGAACTTGCGGATGCGGGGCAGTTCGACCTTGCAGTGGGGGCAGCCCGGACTCCAGAACACGAGTATGAGATTGCTCTTGCCAAGGAACTTTTTCTCGGTCCAGGGTTTCCCGTTGAGATCCGTGATGTTGAAAGCGGGCGCGCGCTTGCCAACGAGCTTGATTTTCTGCTCGTCGCGCGTGGAATAGGGAATGAAGTCCACCTGGGGCACGGACTTGCCCCTGGCGGCCAGGGCGAGCATCTCCTCGAAGGTGAGCGTGCGGATGCGGCCGCTGAACTGGCGGATGGGCTGCGAGATGAGGTTGCCGTTCTTATCGAGAATGTAGGCCACTGGCAGGGGCTTGCTCACGCTGAAAGCGCGGGCTGCGCCCAGGTCCGGATCATAGGCCAGAGTGGCGCGCCATTTTTCTTTGGAAAATTCATTTTTGGCGGTTTCCTTTTCGGCCTTGTCTTTGCCGCGCGTTATGGCGAACACCTTCAGTTCCTTGAATTGCGAGCTGGCCGTGATTTCCCCGATGCGGTCCAGCGCCTGTTTGCTGGCCTTGTGTTCCGGCCCGTAAAAAACCAGCACGGCGGGCGCGCCGAGTTTCGAGAGGTTGAGCTTTTTGCCGTCAGCGGTGACAAGCTGCGCACGGCTTGCGGCCTGCGCGGGTTCCGCCTTCCCGTCCGCCTTGTTTTTGCAGCCCAGGCACAGGGCCGCGGCAAACGCCAGTGTCCAGACAAACAGCTTTCGAGTCATGGAATTCCACCTTTTTTGCGCAACGATTTCCGCGGATTTGAATCAGTCATGTTCCGATATTCCGGCTCCGCAACCGCGCCCCGGACGCCGCCATGAAACCTGGCGGCCCGTCAAGGAAGCCAAGCCGGGGCCAATTACCTTTTTAGCGGGTTTCGCCCTGTGATGCAAGATCTCTGGCCGCAAACACGGCGCGCACCGCCCCCTTGTATCCGCCCCCTGCCGTTGATACAATGCCCTATGACCGCGGCGCGCGCACAGCGCGCCTGTTCAGGAGGTTTCATCTTGGCGAACCGCAAACGCACATGCGCCCCGCGCAAGCCGCTCTTCGAGGTGGTGAACATTCTCGGGGCGTCCGATGAAAAACTGCTCGAAATCAGCGCGCGGCGCATGCTGGCTCTGAATCTCAACGAAATGAAAACCATCCAGCGCCACTACACGCGCCTGGACCGCAACCCCACGGATGTGGAACTCGAATGCCTGGCCCAAACCTGGAGCGAACACTGCAAGCACAAGGTGTTCAACGGCGTGATCCGCTACTCCGAATCCGGACGCGCGGAAACCATAGACAACCTGTTCAAGACCACCATCGTCAAGGCCACGGAAACCGTGCGCGCCAAAAGGGGCAAGCGCGACTGGTGCGTGTCCGTGTTCAAGGACAACGCCGGAGTCATCGAGTTTGACAAAGAGCATCACCTGGCGTTCAAGGTCGAAACGCACAACCATCCGAGCGCGCTCGACCCTTACGGCGGCGCCAACACGGGCATCGGCGGCGTGATCCGAGACCCGCTTGGCACAGGACTGGGCGCGCGCCCCATTTTCAATACCGATGTGTTCTGCTTCGCGCCGCCGGACACGCCCCACGACAAACTCCCCAAAGGCGTGCTGCATCCCAAGCGGATCTACAAAGGTGTGGTTGCGGGCGTGCGCGACTACGGCAACCGCATGGGCATTCCCACGGTGAACGGATCCCTGCACTTCGACGACCGCTACCTGGGCAACCCGCTTGTGTTCTGCGGCACCGGCGGCCTGATTCCCGTGAACCGCGTGCGCAAAGCCGCGCGCGCCGGAGACCTGGTCGTGGCCGTAGGCGGCCGCACGGGCCGGGACGGCATCCACGGCGCCACATTCTCTTCCATCGAACTGGAAACCGAATCCGAAACCACTTCCAGCGGCGCCGTGCAGATCGGCAACGCCATCGTGGAAAAGAAAATGCTCGATGTCATCCTCCAGGCACAGGACGAAAAACTCTACACATGCATCACGGACTGCGGCGCAGGCGGGTTTTCGTCCGCCGTGGGCGAGATGGGCGAAACCGTGGGCGCGGAACTGGACCTCGAAAAAGCGCCCCTCAAATACGGAGGCCTGGCCCCGTGGGAGATCCTGCTGTCCGAAGCCCAGGAACGCATGGTGCTCGCCGTGCCTCCGCATAAGCTCGAACGGTTCCTCAAGCTGTGCGCGGACGAGGATGTGGAGGCCACGGTCATCGGCAGGTTCACGGGAGACAGAAAATTCACCGTGCGCTACGACAGCGTTACGGTCTGCGATATGTCTATGAGATTCCTGCACGACGGCCTGCCCCGGCTGAACCTGGTTGCCGAATGGAGCCGGCCGTCATTCCCCGAACCGTCATTCAAGGAACCGGCGGATCTCACGCCGTGGCTTGTGAAAACGCTATCCAGCTTCAATGTGGCCAGCAAGGAGTGGGTGGTGAGGCAGTACGACCACGAGGTGCAGGGCGGCACGGTGATCAAGCCGCTACAGGGCCGCAGCGGCCTGGGGCCGGGCGACGCGGCCGTGGTCGCGCCCAAATACGGCAAGCGGCACGGCATCGCCGTGAGCAACGGCATGGCTATCCGCTACGGGGACATAGATCCGTACTGGATGGCGGCCAGCGCCATTGACGAGGCTCTGCGCGGCATCGTGGCCGTGGGCGGCGATCCGGACCATACCGCCATCTTGGACAACTTCTGCTGGGGCAACCCGGCCAACCCGCGGCGGCTCGGCGATCTGGTGCGCGCATCCCGCGCTTGCCACGACATCGCCACGGTTCTGGGAACGCCTTTTATCTCCGGCAAGGACAGCTTCCACAACGAATTCGCCACCGGCGGCGGCGAGTCCATCGCCGTGCCCCCCACGCTGCTCATTTCCGCCGTGGCCCGCGTCAACGACATCTCCAAATGCGTGACCATGGACTTCAAGGAGCCGGGCAATCCCGTATTCATCGTGGGCATGACGCGCGACGAACTCGGGGGTTCGCAGTATTACCAGACGCGCGGATTCATCGGGAACAATGTGCCGGAAGTGGACGCGAAACTTGCGCGGGACACATTTGTGAAGCTGGCGTCCGCCATACGCCGCGGCACGGTGCGCGCGTGCCACGACTGCTCGGACGGCGGCATCGCCGTGGCCGTGGCCGAAATGGCGTTCAGCGGCGAGACCGGCGTGCGCATCGCCACACACGCCATTCCCACGGCGCGCGGACTCAAGCGCATGGACAATCTCCTCTTCTCCGAATCCAACACCCGTTTTATTGTGGAAGTGGACCGCGGGAAGCAAAAACTCTTTGCGCAAATCATGCAGAAGATTCCCCACGCCAGAATCGGCGAAGTCACGGACGGCGATTTCGTGGAATTCCTTGGCAGGGACAAAAAGCCGGTGGTTCGCGCCGCTTGGAAAAAGCTGCTCCAGGCCTGGCGCAAACCTCTGCTCTGGTGAAACCGCTGTTAAACGGACTCAACGCACCAGGCGCCAGGCGCCAGGACCAAAGGACCTGAAACCATGCTGAACACCGTGAAGACACTTGTGCTGCGGGCCGCGGGGGTAAACTGCGACCGCGAAACCGCCTGGGCCTTCGAGGCCGCGGGCGCGGAGCCGCACTCCGTGCACATCAACCGGTTCATACGCGGCGAGAACAACATGAACAACTATCACATTCTCGCTCTGCCGGGCGGGTTCTCGTACGGGGACGACATCGCCGCCGGGCGCATCCTGGCCAACGAGCTTGCCTACAAGGTTGCGGACCAGTTGCGGCGCTTCGTGGCCGAAGGCAAGCTCGTCATCGGCATTTGCAACGGGTTCCAGGCGCTCATGAAAACCGGTCTTCTGCCGGGCATGGAAAACGGAAGCGCCACAGCCAAAACCGGCCGCGGGCTGCCCCCCCAGAAAGCCACGGTTTTCGACAACGACTGCGGCCGCTTCGAGTGCCGCTGGGTCCATCTCAAAGCCGCGGACAACGGCAACTGCATCTTCACAAAAGGCATGCCCGAGATTATCTCTCTGCCAATCGCACACGGCGAGGGCAAGGTCATGTTCGACTCCGAGGACACGCGCCGCGCCCTGTGGGAAAACAACCAGGTCGTTTATCAGTATGTTGACGAAAGCGGGGAATTCGGCGGCTACCCCGTGAACCCCAACGGCAGCACGGACCACATCGCGGGCATCTGCGATCCATCGGGCCGTGTGTTCGGCCTCATGCCGCACCCCGAGCGCAATGTGCGGCCGCGCCACCATCCCCTGTGGACACGCGGTGGCATCCCCAAAGTTCCGGACGGAATCCACATATTTAAGAACGCCGTGAAATTCGCCAAAAAGAATCTATGATGCGTTACCTGCGGTCGAATCACCGGTAAGCCTTTATGCGATAGCAAATCCCTGCCTAGGTTAAATATTTTCTGCTTGTCAAGCGCCGAGGCGGCTGCGGCGCGGTAAAATAACCATGTCATACCATTTCGCAATCTAACACGAACTAACTACCCAGTCGAAGCCAGTCAAGCCGGCGACTTTCACGGGGTCGTTTTCCAGGGTTGCCAGTGCCTCGCACAAGACGGACTCCACGGAGTCCA
>Ga0073932_1007920_pt1 | contig 10058 bp, 5 predicted proteins | sample DewCreD2012metaG_FD_76967 | JGI IMG/M metagenome (GOLD analysis project Ga0073932, IMG submission 76967) | Hot spring sediment bacterial and archeal communities from British Columbia, Canada, to study Microbial Dark Matter (Phase II) - Dewar... ...
ATTTCTGCTTTCGCTCGTGATTCGCGGCGGCGTTCTCGCCGGGCTGATAGTCGTGGAAATCGTCGTAATACTTCCACAGCGCTTTGATGGCGTTCTCCACCGCCTTGCGCTGATAGTCCCACAACGTCTTCGTGCGCGAGAACGCGCCGATGTCGAACGCATTCCAGTTGACGGGCAGGCCGTCAAACCGGATGTCATCCACCATATCTTGCAGGTAAACGCGACTCATCATCTCACCACCAAATCAAAGGCTTGATCTGTTTCCACTCCAGATTCTTCATGTCCACCACCTCGCCGTCTTCAAACTCAACCGTGTTGGCGGTGATGCGCTTGATCCACTTGCCGGTCAGATTCGATAACGTCTCCGCAATATCAATGCCGTCATACAGTTTGCTCAAGTCCACCTTGACCGTGTTCTTCTTGGTGTCCACCTCCAGCGCCTCCAGCATCTTCAGGTCGCGCAGGAAGATGTACTGGTGATATGGGTCTCGATAGGGGTCGTCGAACAGGTCAGAGTCAGCGTACTTGGCGCGGCGCAGGGCGTCTTCGTATTGCTCCAGGTGGTAGTACTTGCAGAAGTGGCCGATGCCCTGGCCGTTTTGTGCTTTGCCCTCCTTCCATTTGTCGGAGAAGACCACCTTCTTGATGCGCGGCAGCATCACTGTGTCAAAGTAGTCGGCCATCTCCACCAGAATGTACTTGCGCTTGCCACTATCTTGGCGGTTTAGGTTGATGACGGCGTGGGCGGTTGTGCCGGAGCCAGCGAAGAAGTCCATAACAATCGCTCGCTCTGCCGTCGCGCCGAGCCTTGCAACATTCGCTACCAGCTTAGTTGGCTTGGGATTGTCGAACTTCCCTTTGTCTACCAGTTGCGCTAACTCTTCATTTGCCTCGTGTGTGTGTCCAAATTCATCATACCCCCAGAGACTTCCTATCTTCCGATTTCGTACCTCTGACAGAAATGTTTTGATTACGGGCTCTCTTCCTCGAATGGGAAAATGGATCCTGTTATCTCCATCGAGTTCCTTCAACGAGTCAGGGCTATATCTCGGATAGCGACCTTCTGGACAACGCCACACAAATCCATTCTTGAATTTGTACTCTCTGTACATTGACGATGTTCCGCTCTTTGCATGTAAGGGAGTCCCTTTCCACGGTCCTCTTGGGTCTTCATCAGGATTATCATACCTTTGATTCATCTCGTCGGTTCTCGGTAGGAACCACGGTTGCAAAGCGTCAATGTTCTTGGCATAGATCATCACGTACTCGTGTTGTTGCGAGACAAACTTGACATCATTCGAAATTGTATACTTGCTGTGCCACACGACTTGCATTAGTGAATTTTCGAATACCTGATCCATCAAATGTTTCAGATTGTGAGCGGAATTGTTGTCAATGCTCACAAAGATGGTCCCATCGTTTCTCAAGATTCCTTTTGCAGGTTCAAGTCTATTTTGCATCATCGCGAGCCAATCAGCGCGTTGATACTGGTCTTCATAAATAAATCCATCATTCCCCGTGTTGTACGGCGGATCAATATAAATCGTCTGCACTTTTTCTTTGAATTTCGGTAGGATCGTATTCAACGCCTGATAGTTTTCACTCTTGATGAGCCAGCCGTCCAGCGAGGCGTCGAGATTGTCGAACAGGGCGAGGATTTCCAGTTCCATGTCCTTGAAGTGCTTGGTATCAATGGGCAGGTGCTCATAGCGCTTGGTAAGACGTTTGCCAGTAAGGTCTTCCTCCAGCACGTCGGTCTTCTTGAACGAATCGTCCACAATGCCCAACTGCCGCCACTCCCCTACCTGCGCCTTGAAGTTCCTGTGGGCAAGCAGTTTCTCCACCACTGCGAGGCCGCCATCCTTCTCGGCAATGCGGTCGAGCGTGATGACGTAGTTGGAGTTGATCACGAACTTGGTCTTGTTCCAGATTTTGACCAGCTCGTCCTCAAACTGGCTGATGAACGCAATGATCTTGAAGGCGATGTCTTTCAGGGTCTGCAGTTGCCTGATGCGCGTCTCCGTCCACTGGCTCTCGCCTTTGAATACATACTGGTACATCCATAGGTCAAACTGGTCCTCCAGAAACGCCTTGGCGTCCTTGTTGAGAAAAAAGTCCACCTCGCTCTGTTTCTCGAAGACGCGGAAGGCGCGCTCCAGGGTGTCTTCGTTGATCTTGTCGCCGTTCTTCCGTAGAGTCTTGAGGATATCGTCGGTCCTGGTCTTCTTGCCCCGCTCTGAGTACGCGACCGTGAATACCAGCGCGCCGCCTGCCTGTCCGGCAGGCAGGTCCTTGCGTTTCTCCTTGAAGGCATAGACCAGGTCGCGCTTTTCGTTGGCTTTCTTGTGCTCCAGCGAGGACGCATCGAAAAAGAACTTCTGCCCGTCTACCTCCGCTTCCATGCTCTTGAACAAGCGGTCGGTCTTGACGTAGTAGAGCATGTGGGTCTTCCAGAAGAGCATCACGTCCTTGTCGTCGGTATAGACCTTCTCGTAGACGTTCTGGTGCAACGGCGTATAGCGGAAGTAGATCGAGCCGCTCTCGCTGAAGTAGCGGTGGAAAAAGTCGTACAGCTTCTCGAACAGCTCCTCGCGGAAGGCAGGGAACGGCTTGAGCGCCTCGTTGATGTCGTGCTGAAGCCGGGGGAATACGCCCTCGGTGTAGTAGCGGGACTTGATCCGCATCAGGTTGATGTATCCGGATTCGCCCTCGATCTTGGCCCCAACGAACACATCTCGCAGGGCATTGAAGAATTTCTGTTCTCTGTTCATTACTCACCCTTCATACTTGCTATAGACGATCTCGCTGTGATTCGCAAACAGGCGTCTCAGTTTCTGAGGCGCCTAACGGTTTGCGTTACCTGCGTGTGGGCGGGCGTGGATTCTGTTTGGGAGCAGGAAAAACCCGAAGCCAGAAAAATGCTTGAAAATGCCGCAGAATCCCACACGTCAGGTGCACGCTTTGTTAGACCCCGTTTTTGAACTTGAAGACTCGCTTGCCCTAAAGATGAAAACATCAATCCTGCTTGTATGCTGGTTTGGGAAAAATGATTTTTACAGGCTGGCGATAGACGGCATGTTGAATCAATAACTCGCCTTTCGATAAACGGGTTGTTGAAAGTTTCAAATCTTGGTCAAGGAAACGATAATCAGGTTGCATGATTTCGCTGGACGTACTTCGACCAATAATTTTTGTGGCGGCATTACCTGTAACGCGGGGATGAACTGCGCTCATAAATTGTTGCGCTGAAAGTAAGATAACGCCCAAAGAACGCCCGCGCTCTGAAATATCGAGAATTTGTTCAATCAGCGGGGAGTCTTTTGTTCCTGCGGGGGCATACTTATTTAACTCGTCCACGAAAATCAAAACCTTTTTTGGAAGGTCAAGCGTTTCATCTGATTCGGCAAACATTTCATAAACTGTGCGGATAATATCGCCAAAAACAAAGGCTTGTTCATGTTCTTGTAATTTGGCAATATCCACAACGTAAGTGTGACCGCCTTCAATGCCGCGTATCTCGTGGGAAAGTTCTTGTTCGTTTCGGTTTCTTTGATTGGTGAAAATTCCTGTTGTGCGAGTCTGTACCATGCGCCTTAAATGACGGCGGAATTTTCCGACTGAACTTGATTTTACATCTCCAAGACTCTGAGATTTTCCTTCTTTAGAAAGAGGCTCATCATTAAGTAGACTGTTCCAGTCTTTCACTTTGGCAAAAGGTGATTTAGCGGTTTTGTTCAATAAACCGCTTGCGATTTCTCCAACAAGGGAATCAATCGTATCTGTTGGGTCAGGCACGCTTGAAAATAAGAGGTCAAGTTTTTCGGCGCAATCATTCAATTCATAAGCATAGGTTTTGAAATTACGCGGGCGATAGTGGCTGTTTGGTTCTCCGTTTTTCGCTCGTGGCAAAAGATAATGGACATTATCAAATGGGCGCGGTTCAAGTCCCAATTTCATCCAAAGTGATTTTTGCTGTTCATCCAATTGTGTTGGCGGTTCATCAATTTTCAGCAAGTCGCCATGCTTGACATTCAAAATGATGACTGCAATACCTTCACCATCTGCTTTTTGTAAAATGGATTGCAAGAGAAACATTGCGTAACTGGTTTTAGTTGCTAATCCGCTAATACCAGAAATATTGACGTGCGCCGATTCGGGTCCAATAACATAAGACTTATCAAGATAAACCACTGCTTCAACTTGATTACTCATCTTGATTAAACCTGCGGGAATTCGATTTTCGGGTCGCATTGTGTCAATACCAAGCGCGGCGTGAATCCCTGCTTCTTCGGCAAAACGAACGGCTTGCTCGTTTTCAACGGGCATATAAATTCCGTCTTTTGGCGTTCCGTCTGTGTTTGTGCCGCCGCCATCATTCATCATTACATTGGAACGGGCTAAGGTCGCGCCAACGCGGGGAGTATTGGGTTCTTCGGCAACTGATCCAAAATTATTGGAAACATAATTTGCCAAATGACTCGCCGCGTCTGTTCGGTGTTCCAGCATTGTGACCAAGCCGTAAGTTTTACTTCCGTTTAAATGGTCGGATTGAACAATATCAAACGGATTAACGATAACGTCTGCTGTAATCCAGAAGTTGAATTTATCGGATGTGTTCGGTTCGCGGTCAGTTGCAGAAGTTCTTCCAATAACATTGTTGTCGCTCATGATTGACTCCTTAATGCGCTCTTGATGATACCCTGCAAAATTTGGGTTGAGACAAATTGCTGTTTGGATGCGTGTTCGGCTTGATAAATCGGGTACAGGTGAGAATGCCAACGGTCATCTGAACCATACGGGGTGACGAATTGCTCCGCCAATAACGCGCCCGAAATTTTATCTATCAGTTCCGTTGTAATGGGCTGTTCGGTTAAATTTGGAATTTCAACTTTGATAACGCCCTGCATTGGATATTGCATGTGCTGTGGGCTTCGCAACCGCAAATACCAAAAGGCGGTTTTACTTGCGAAACCTTCAAAAGCGGGGGTGCGGTGATAATGCGGGAGATTTGCAATCAGTGAAACCACGCTTTCTTTTTCCCGCGTTTTGCCTTGCACATAAAATTTTTGCGTGCTGGTAAAGTTTTTCGCCACGCCAATTACGCGCTCGGTCTGCATACCTGCGCCATATTTGCCAAACGAAACCAATCCATCTTTTACCATCCAACCTTCGGGAATCGTGCGAATAAATTCGCTGGCAACTTCAAACTCCATCGCGCTCATTAAGTGACGGGTCTTGCCGCGTCCTTTTTCTCGCAACTCCTGTCCTTCGCGGAAGTCGTCGGTGTATTCGTCTTTTTCCATCAAGTCGCCAACTTTGATATTGTACGGCGTGTTCTTGGTTGCGTTCTGAATAGATTGCCAAGCCGCGTCAGAGATTCGGGATTTGGCAATCAGCAAATACCATTGATGCTGGCGTTTGACGGTATGAATTTTGCCTTTGTCATCCCGATTGATAATGGCAAGGGCAATTTGGGAAAGGAAAATCGGCGTTGAACGGTCATGCTCCAAGCCTGTGGCAAGGAAATAATGCCGATACGAACCATCGAGAAAATAGCGAAAGAAATGTTCTTCCTTGCGGTGAATGGAACGCACTTCCCGATATTTCCAATTTGGGCGGGGTGTTTCAAGCATGGAATCCACTTCAAGGTTATCTTGGGAAAATCTTGAATCGTCCCGCTCATCTTCATCGGTGAAGGTCATTTCTTCCATTGCGCCTTCGCTGGCTGGCATGAGTTCCAACTGATGAGCAACCACCGACATAATAGAACGGAGTGTTTCTGTAAACTCTCTCATTATATCTCCCGTAAACTTTCCTGTATTTCTTTCAGTTCATCTTTAGTCAATCCCCAAATTTCCGCCGTTAGTTCGTCAATTTGATTTTCTAGGTCGCTAACATTAATGCCGTTTGCGACTTTATCGTGACACTTTTGAGATGTAGTTGCTAGTTCAAGGTGTAGTTTGTTAGTGCTGTCAAATTTATTGATTTTCACGTTACTTAAAATGTGAGTGCTTTGCTGTGTGGAGATGGTGTAAGCCTGTACGATGAACTGGGATGCTGACGAGTTTAATAATGCACATACATAATGCGATTCAATTTCATCTTGAAACGGCACAATAATTAATTTGTGGTCAGGAATGACGATTTTTCCTTCAAATGATGATGTAACCGCGCATTGAAATGGAGATGACTGTTCTTTCCAGACAACTTTGTATGGGGAAAATGTATATGCTCCAGTATTGTAAATTCCGTAGAATGGGTCTCCTTGAGGTTCAAGATATTTTATGAATAACGCTCTATTTCGTAATACATCTTCAAAGTGTTGAAAAAACTTTAAGGCATTGGGAAATTTTGTTGCCATTGCAGGTAGGCTAATTGCTTTACTTGGTTCATTTAGATTTTGGGGAACTATCATTTGCAAGGATGGAATCGCTTGCCATCGCTTTACATCTCTACCGCGTAACAACGGAAATAATAATTCTGATTCAACCAATTCTTGCCGAGGAGAAACTTCTTTTCTGCCAATTTCGCTCAAATTCTCCACAAGAGATAGTTTCCCTTTATTTTCTTTTATCTCAACCCAATAGACTCCATTTGCTCCGCCCGAATTTGTTCCCATGCGTCCTTTGTATGACGAATCGCCTATCACGTTTGCAATTGATTTTAACGCTTTGGGTTTGGCTGAAATCCACGCCCCTTGTGATGTCCCATCAACACTTTGCGCTTTCAAATATCGAATTGTTGTTTTTTCCTGTACTTCCTGCCAAGAATAATCCAGCGCAATTGACCCCTTTTCTTTCTTTTTCCAAACGGTGTAATCAACGGGGTATTTTGTTTTCTCGCCTTTTTGAGCAAGAAAAACAGCGGTGCGATTTGTAGCGGAATCAAATGGCTGTAAATCAACCATATCATCTACTTGTAAGATGTTGAATGGAGTCCCATTTTTGCCAAGTTGGAAACGCCTGAAACCTTCGCCGCCACCTTTGGTTTTGAATAAGGATTGCGTAATAACAAAGCAAAGTTTCCCTTTGTCTTTCAGGTATTTATCAATGGCAACATAGGTCATCAAAACGGATATGTCATCTTTTGCGCTTCCCATTCTGGCGCGTAAACCCGTATGCTCAAACAAATTGTATTTTTGCCAAAGCGGGGCAGTTGATTCTCGGTACTCTTGTGGTAGTGCTTCCCAATTTACCCAAGGCGGATTACCTGCAATAAAATCAAACTCGCCCATAAATAAAGGCGCAAAAGCATTTTTGATAATACGCGCCCAAATACCATTAATGCCCTTCTTCTCTAAATCAAGAAGTTTGGCGTAAGTTTCACCTAAAATTTCAAGGTCATCTAATTTCAATTCTGTATGAGCGCGTTGTAAAAATTTTTCCTGACTTACTTGTTTCTTGGCGCATTCTTCAAGAAGATTGGTTGTCTTTTGAATTAATTCGCGCTCAATCAAATTGTTCGGCATACGAAAATTGCCCACGCTCGTTGAAACTGTATGAATACCTGCGCTTGTATCAAATAAATCCATTTGTTCTTTAGCGCGAGGCGGGTTAATACTGTCGCAAAGGTAAATTGGAATAGTCACTTCACCTTTACGATGTGGTAACAAGTCAGCAATTGCCAGCAAGTAATTTGTTCGGGCGGCAATCACTGCTAAAGGATTCAAATCAAAACCAACAATGTTTCTTGTAATCAATTGTAGTGTTTCGGCTGGGCTGACATTATTAATACGGGCATTTTCTCTGGCGCGTTTTATGGCAAGAATGGGGAAAGTTCCTGAACCACATCCAGGGTCAAGCAAACGCATTTTCAATAAATCTCGAACCTTTTCACCATAGCCCAATTGATTCAAGCAACGGTCAGCCAGCCAATCAGGAGTGTAATACTCGCCCAAGTCGTGCCGAATTTGCTTTGGAACAAGGTATTGATACAGTTTCTTGAAGATGTCGCGAGTTTCATCGGGCAACAATTCAAGCGTCTGCGGGTCATATTGATTTAGGCGTGTGATGATTTCTCGAATCGCCTGTTCAATGTCATCGCTCCAATCGTTCAAATACCACGAGAGCAAATCGCCTTCCAGAAAATTGCGAATACCGAGTTGATGAAAAATCCCGCCTTCTTCAAGTTCATTTAATCTTTCCCGCAACGTATCCGAATCAAGCGATTCCCATTCTGATAGCGGCAAGCCTGCAATGTTTTTAAGCGTGTAAAAACCAACTACTTGATAAGCCAATAATTTCATCAAGATGGCATAGTATGTATCCAGCGCAAAGAAGAAAGCCAAAAAATCAAAATCTTTCTGTTCCTGCTTTTTGAAGCCATAAGATTCAAACAAAGTTTTTGAGTCGAATTTCTTGTTTTCAATTGCTCCATGCACTTCTGCAAATTGAAGCGCCCATTGCTCGAAGAAAACTTTCACCCGTTCTACATATCCATCTTTTAGGGCAGAGTAAAACGCTCGAATGGTTTTTGCCGCAAGGTAGTTTCTCGAATTTGTGCCGACTGCAAAATCCCTGATTAGATTGTCGGGGATAAGAGCCGCTTTGCTTGTAAGTTTTTCAAGTGTCAGTAAAAATTGCTCGATGCTTTTTTCGTTGACGGGGACAGGTTCTTCTTCAATCCAGCGTTTGACTTTGCGGACGTATAAAAAATAGTTTCCGTCAAACACAACACCAAGTAAGCGTTCTTCCTTCCAGCGTTCTGCTTTGGAAAGGTCTTCGATATAACCCTGCACTTGTGAAATCAAAGCGCGGTTTTTTGCATTATCAGATTTAATTACATTGGGCTTTTTGTATTCAAGAATTAAACGATTGAATACTGTATCTGCCCGACCATTAGCAAGGATAAGTTCATCACGAGGGTTGAATGCTAAATCAATTCTTTTCCCCTGTATGTGTTCTTCCCATAGCGGGGCAACAAGGTCACGAAGTTTGCCTTCGGGACGTTGTGAAGTAGCCGCCGCAATTTTTACGGCTTCACGGATGGATTGAACGATTTTTGAGTAATCAGGGGTCATTAAGTTAAGTTTCCGTTGCTGGACGTTTGATTAGTTTGAATTGTCGTTACATCATAACCGAAAATTTGTTTGCCAAATGTTCATCCCCCACAGGCGAGATGATTTTTTTCTTTTACCTTGTTGTGCAAGGAAGGGGTCTAACGGTTTGCGTTAGTGGCGTGTGGGTGGGCGTGGAGAATGCTTGGGAGCAGGAAAAACTCGAAGCCAGAAAAATGCTTGAAAATGCGGCAGAATCCCACACGTCCACTGCACGCTTTGTTAGCCATTTTTCTTTGTTTGAGCGAACTGCTGAAAAAATAAGCCCGTAATTATTACAACGTCTTGAAGAAAATGGATAGTCCAAGCCCAAAAGATTCCTTGAGTTTCTCCTATTGATTTAGCCAAAAACCAACCAAGAAAACCCGCCAACAATATTCCTGGAATTTTTCCAGGTGTTCCAAAATAATGGACTGTGCCAAAGATAAAAGCACTGACAAGGTAAATATAAGATAGAGGGATAATACTATCCAAAAGCGCTACAACGCTAAATCGAGTAATCATCTCTTCTGTAAACGAATTCATAAGCGCAAAAATAATAATCCAAAAAAATAAGCGCAGATTTTCTTGGGATACTCTTTTGCCTTTGATGAGTTGTAAATAAATAAAAATGAACGTCACGACAGAAATAATGACGGCAAAGTTGATGCCAATTTGCAGCCAAGTCTCATTTGGGGCTGGACTAATGCCAATTGCTGGAACTGGCATAACTGGCGCCGAAATATTCCCAAAAGAAAAGTATTTTTGAAATGAAGTTGGAGCAACAATAAATACTAGTACAAGTGTCAGAAATGCCAATAGCAGGGTTATGACCTGATATTTCAGTTCGACATCAAGATAGGCGTTAGTGAGAAACGGACGTTGGAGTATTTTTTTTGCATTGGGTTTGATGTAAAGAAGCGACCATGTAATTCCAATTACAACAAGCAAGACAATTATTCTTAACAACATGGTTTATTTATCTCCTTCTCTGTTTGGAAGAAATGGCTAACGGTTTGCGTTA
>Ga0073932_1007924_pt1 | contig 10054 bp, 8 predicted proteins | sample DewCreD2012metaG_FD_76967 | JGI IMG/M metagenome (GOLD analysis project Ga0073932, IMG submission 76967) | Hot spring sediment bacterial and archeal communities from British Columbia, Canada, to study Microbial Dark Matter (Phase II) - Dewar... ...
CCCATTGTGCAATTCCTGGTATCGGGAGCTTCGTCGCTCACCGTTCCGTTTCGGGTGCTTCTGTACTACGTGATCGTATTCATCGTCATTCCTTTGACGGCCGGAACGATCCTCCGGGCCTGGTGGATTCGAGCGCATGGCAGGCAGTGGTTTGAGGAAAGGCTGCTCCCCCGATTCGCGCCAATCACAATTTCGTCGCTGCTTGCAACACTGGTCTGCATCTTCGCTTTTCAGGCGGACAACATTACCGGGCGGTTCTTCCACGTCGTTTTAATCGCCGTTCCGATCACGCTCCAGGTCTACCTGAACTCGTCGCTGGTATACGGCCTTATGCGGCTGCTCCACGTGGAGCATTCAGTGGCTGCTCCAGGCGCGCTGATCGGCGCGAGCAACTTCTTTGAGCTTGCTGTGGCGACCGCCATTGCGCTGTTCGGGCCGGAATCGGGCGCGGCGCTGGCGACCGTCGTCGGCGTGCTCGTGGAAGTTCCCGTGATGCTTTCCGTTTGTTGGGCGTGCAATCGCACGCGCCATTGGTTCACATTGCCAACCACAGGGGGCCGTTCTTGAGCAAGAGAAGAGTTTTGATTCTTTGTACGGGCAACTCGGCTCGGAGCCAGATGGCGGAAGGACTGCTTCGTCACGAGGCGGGTGGGCGATTTGAGGTCCACTCTGCCGGCACCAAGCCGTCCCTGGTTCGGCCTGAAGCCATCGCGGTGATGAACGAAATCGGAATCGACATTTCCAGCCACCGCTCGAAGCCGGTCGAAGAGTTTATCGGTCAGGATTTCGATTACGTAATTACGGTTTGCGACAACGCCAAGGATTCCTGTCCGGCATTTCCGGCCAGGACACAGCGAATTCACTGGCCGTTTGAGGACCCCGCGGCGGTGGAGGGGACCGAGGACCAGCGGAAGGCGGCGTTCCGACAGGTCAGGGATCAAATCCGCGACCGTATTCTGGCATTCCTCATCGAAAGCAAGTCCTGATTCCCCGGAGCGGACTGGACCGCCCTAGGAATGCCTGGCCAGGGCGCCGAAATCAGCCGGGGAACGAGGGCAGGAGCCTATGGGTTGGTTGCGGGGGGTGGATTTGAACCACCGACCTTTGGGTTATGAGCCCAACGAGCTACCAGACTGCTCCACCCCGCAGTTTCATGGTAGCGTAACAGCCGTTGCCGGTCAACTTCCTGGTTCCTTCAAGGTATGATGGACGAATCAGCACGGTTTGCATGCGGCTGCCCCGCTTTTACCCCATCCTCGACACCGGTGTGCTCGCACGGCTCGGGTTGACGCCTGAGCGCGCCGCAGCCGCCATTCTGGAAGGTGGGGCGCGCATCCTCCAGTTCCGCCATAAAGGTTTTTTCAGCCGGGAGGTTTTCGCGCAAGCGAGCGCAGTGGAGCGGCTGTGCCGCGCCGCTGGAGCGTTGTTCGTAGTCAACGACCGCGTGGATGTGGCCGCCATGCTCGACGCGGCAGCGCACGTGGGCCAGGAGGACCTGCCGCCCCAGGAAGCCCGGTCCATCCTCGGCGCCGGACGGGTGCTAGGGCTCTCCACGCACAACCGGGCGCAGATCGAGGAATCGAATGGCCAGCCGGTGGACTACGTCGCCGTTGGCCCGGTTTTCGCCACCTATACCAAGGATCGTCCCGACCCGGTGGTAGGCCTGGATCAACTGGCGGCTTGGCGTGGCCTTACACTGCGCCCTTTGGCGGCTATCGGCGGCATCACGCGCCACAACGCCGCGGCGGTTTTGGCGGCGGGCGCAGACTCGGTGGCGGTCATCTCAGACGCCCTGTGCGAAGAGAAGCAACTCCGAGGGAGGATCGAAGAGTGGATCAAGATCGTGGGCTGATCAAAGGGCTTGGGCTGCTGGACGCCACCACGCTGGTCATGGGATCCATGATCGGCTCCGGCGTGTTTATCGTGGCTGCGGACATCTCGCGGCAGGTGCAATCGCCGGGACTGATGATCGTGACCTGGGTGGTGACGGCGATTCTGACCTTGACGGCGGCGTTAAGCTATGGGGAACTCGCCGCCGCGATGCCGCAGGCGGGCGGCCAATATGTGTACCTACGGGAGGCTTTCGGCCCTCTAAGCGGCTTCCTGTACGGATGGACGCTGTTCCTGGTGATTCAGACCGGGACGCTCGCGGCGGTGGCGGTGGCGTTCGCCAAGTTCGCGGGAGTCTTCTTTCCGTGGATTTCCACGGAAAACAGGCTGCTGTGGACGTTCAATACCCAGCAACTTGTGGCCATCGTGTTGATCGTCTTCCTCACCGCCGTCAACACCCGCGGCATCCGAGCCGGGGCGGTGGTCCAGAACGTATTCACCTTCGCCAAGACCGGCGCGCTGCTGGGGCTGATCGGCTTGGCGTTTCTCGCCGGGCGAAACCCGCAAGCCCTGGAGCGCAACTTCAGCGATTTCTGGCAGAACGCGGACTGGAGTTTCTACACGATTCGTTTGGTGGGCGTGGCTATGGTGGGCGCTTTGTTTTCGTCCGACGCCTGGAACAACGTCACCTTTACGGCGGGGGAAGTCCGCAACCCAAAGCGCAACCTCCCGCTGTCGCTGGCGCTCGGGGTCCTGCTCGTGTCGATACTGTACCTGGCGTGCAATTTCGCCTACCTGGCGGTTCTGCCTCTGGAAGCGATTCAATCCGCTCCTGAAGACCGCGTGGCTACCGCCGCCGCCAGCGTGATTCTGGGGCCCGTGGCGGTTCAGGTCATGGCGGCGGCGATCATGGTCTCCACCTTCGGCTGCCTCAACGGAATGATTCTTGCTGGCGCGCGGGTCTACTACGCGATGGCGTTGGACGGTTTATTCTTCCGCCAGGTGGGCGTGCTCGACCCAAAGCGCCATACGCCCGTACGGTCGCTGGCGGTGCAGTGCGTATGGGCCTGCCTGTTGACCCTGACGGGCCGCTACGGCGACTTGCTGGACTATGTTATATTCGCCGTTTTACTGTTCTACATGCTGACGATTGCGGGGCTTGTGGTGCTGCGCCGCACGCGGCCGGAAATGGAGCGGCCGTACAGAGCGATCGGCTATCCGGCGTTGCCGGCCCTTTACATCGCGGCAGCCGGCTTGATTGAGGTCCTTCTATTGTTGTACAAGCCGGCGTACACATGGCCGGGGCTCATCATCGTTCTGCTGGGCATTCCGGTCTATTTTGCGTGGCGAAAGAGAAAGGTTTCCGTATGAGCTTGTTTGCGACTAAACCTTTAAGCCGGATCCTAGCTGAGGCGGAAGCCGGCGAGCACACCTTGAAGCGCACCCTGGGTCCGGTCAACCTCGTGGCGCTGGGCATCGGCGCGATTATCGGCGCAGGGTTGTTCTCACTCACCGGCATCGCGGCGGCGGAAAACGCCGGTCCGGCGGTCGTCTTGTCGTTCGTTTTGGCGGCTTTCGGCTGCGCCTTCGCGGGGATGTGTTACAGCGAATTCGCGACCATGATCCCCATCGCCGGGAGCGCCTACACTTACGCTTACGCCACGATGGGGGAATATCTGGCGTGGATTATCGGCTGGGACCTGGTGCTCGAATATGCGGTGGGCGCCGCCACGGTCTCCATTAGCTGGTCGCGCTATGTGGTGGCCCTGTTGCACTCTCTGGGCATCGATCTCCCGCCGCAGTTGATCGCCTCGCCATGGCAGCCGGTGCCGCTTCCGGACGGGACGCTGGTCCACGGCGTCATCAACCTTCCGGCGGTTTTCATTATCGTAGTGATTTCCATCTTGCTGATGCTCGGCATCAGCGAATCGGCGAAAGCCAATGCGGTGATGGTGGTGATCAAAGTGACGGTGGTGGTGATTTTCATCATCATCGGCTGGTCTTACATGAAAGCCGAAAACCATACGCCGTTCATTCCGGACAATACCGGCGTGTTCGGGGAATTCGGCTGGAGCGGCATCATCCGGGCGGCGGGCGTGATCTTCTTCGCCTACATCGGCTTTGACGCGGTTTCCACCGCGGCGCAGGAAGCCAAGCGCCCGCAGCGGGATATGCCGATCGGCATCATCGGCTCGCTGGCCGTTTGCACGCTGCTCTACGTCCTGTTCGCCTACGTGATGACCGGCTTGGTCCACTACACCCGCTTCAAGGGCGAGGCGGCGCCGGCAGCTCTGGCCATTGCCGCCACGCCGTACGCTTGGTTGAAGGCGGCGGTGACGGTGGCTATCATCGCCGGGCTTACGTCCGTGATTCTGGTGATGTTGCTTGGACAGTCGCGCGTCTTCTTCTCGATGTCTCGCGACGGCTTGCTCCCTAAGGTCTTCTCCGACATCCACCCGAAATTCCGGACGCCCTGGCGATCCAACTTGCTCTTCATGCTGTTTGTCAGCCTGTTTTCGGCCTTCGCGCCCATCTCCGTGGTGGGTCACATGACGAGCATTGGAACCCTGTTCGCCTTCGTGATTGTCTGCGCCGGAATCATGATCATGCGGAGGACGCAGCCCGATTTGCCCCGCCCGTTCCGTACTCCCCTGGTTCCTCTGATCCCGGTTTTGGGCATATTGACCTGCGCGTTGATGATGTTCGGCTTGGGTCTAGACAACTGGCTGCGCCTGTTCGTCTGGCTGGCCATCGGCCAAGTGATCTATTTCAGCTACAGCCGGAGCCACAGCAAGTTGGCGGCGGCCAACCGGGGCAAGTAAAGCAGCGGATTACTTGAGCAGTCCCACGGTTTGCGCGATCACCACCCGGTGATCCGGACCGAGCTTGAGCAGTTTCGCCAGTTCCGGACGGTTGATGGAAGCCCGCACCACCGATCCCAGCCCTGCGGAGGCGCAGTAAAGGTAAACATTCTGCGTGATGGCCCCGGCGTGTATCCCCGCCCAGACCATCTTGTCTTGTTCGGGCGTCTTTCCCATCTTGGCAAGGTCGGATACGTAAATCAGATTTACCGCCGCTCCGGTGACCCAGTCCTGCGTCCCGGTGGCTTTGCGGTGGTCGCCATCGAGCACCAGTTCCAAAGCGTGCTCCTTCGCCTTGTACAAAAAGACGCCTTCGGCGGTGAACACATAGATGTCGATGTCCTGGACGTTGCGCGCGGTAGCCGCTGTGCGGCGCCCGTCGGGGCGGTTCACCCCGAAAGCGGCCCAGAGGAGGTTCGACATCATTTGCGGACTGAGGCTGCCCGGCTTGTATTCGCGCGTGGACTTACGTTCGTTCAGCGTTTGCATGAGCGGCTTCCCTCCGCTCGTGTCGGGCTTCGGCAGCGGACCGGCGGCCGAGACCAGCATGGCGCACAGAATCAGATGAGCAGTCATCAATACACCTCGCTTAGCTACTTGTTGTTCTCGGGTCCATAAGGCGGCGGACCAAGCGGCTCCACCGTCCAATTCCCTGGCTCCAAGGCGACTCCGGAGATGAGCTCCGAGCCAAGCAGGATTCTCTCCTTGGCGCCCCACAGGCGGTACAGCGTGTTTTCGTCCACCGTGAACCATTCCGGGAATTCGTTCAAACGGACGTAATTGCGGTCGAAATTGAGCACCCGGCGGTGGCGGGAGAAGTCGAACAGGATGCGGGTGGGCGACGGAGCTTCTAACGAGAGGAGGAGTTTGTCCCCGTCTCTCACCGCGCCCACGCGGATGCCCGGCTTCCAAGCCTCGGGGCGGCATCCCTGACTCTTCATCAGGGCGTACAGCATCGCGGTGCGGTTGAAGTTGCCCTCTCCATACCAGTTCTCGATATGGCCATCGGGCTGCTGCATTTTCAGCATGGTCTGGATTTCCGTTTCAATCCAGTCGAACGCCTCCGGAACCGGCTCCCGGTTCACAAGGTAAATGGCGCTCTCGATGGAGTCCGCGTAGCCGTCGAACGAGCCAAGGGGGAGATTCCGGTTGGGCTCCCACTGCCAGTTGCGGTACTTCGGCAAATTGCGCAGCACTTTGCGGACAGCCTCACGGTATTTCGACTCGCCGGTGGACTGGTAAAAGGTGTAAACCGCTCCGTAGACGTAGCCCCAATTGTCGGAGAGGTTGGAGTTGACGGGCTTCAAGGTCGCCGCCTCAACTTGGTTGTAAAGCATACCGTCCGGGTTGGCCGACTCCAGAATGCGGTCGAGCATCCGGGCGATGGCGGGGCGGTAGGACTTCGCTCTCGGCGTCCCATGGTAATTCTCGAGCGCGTATAAGAGCGCCAAGCCAACCACGGTTTCATTGCCGTGGTCCCGGAGGCGCAACTGCCCGTCGCCCGTATGGGCGGTAAAATCCCACTTCGACGATGGCACGCCGTGGTTGCCGGGCAACACCTCTTCGATGTAAGCGTCGCCGATCCGCCGCGCCCACTCGAGGAACCGCTTGTCTCCGGTCATGGTGGCCAGCCGGACGAGCGCCTGCAAGAAATCGCCGTTCAGTTCGGCGTCCGACGCCGGAAGTTTCCCGAACCGGGAATCCACAGGGGCGCGATTCATGGCGTCGGCGATCATGTCCACCATGCGGTAGAACCACGGAGTCCGCCCGAGATACTCCGTGACCGCCAGCAGTCCATCTTTGGCGTATTCGCCTGCGCCGAACAGGCTGGGCGGACCCAACTTGCGGCTGGTGAGTTCGAGGTTGCCGGGGATGGAATCCTGCACGGTGGTGTAACGAATTTCGTTGCGCAGCATCTCCATCATGCGGCCGCGGTAAATGTCGGGGTTGGTGAGGTGCGCGGTGAGAATCAGGTAAGGGTAAAGGTCGGCGCCGGAGTTGTGGGGGGTGTAGAGCCGCTGGGTATCGCCGGGCTTGAGTCCTTGCGCCCGCCCGGGAATCCGGTCGGGAAGCAGCAGGGTCCGGCTGTCGGCATGCGCGAGCCAGGCTTTGAGCACCCGTTGCATGGCCGCGGCGGACTGCTCGAATTTCCGTCCGTTCTCGCGGGCTTGGTCGAAAGAGGCGCCCCAAAGCGCCGATCCAGCCAGCGCCAGCAAAACTGCCATCGCTTTCATACCATTCCATCTTAAAAGAGCAGGGGGAGATAGGTGATCACCAGAACTGCGCCCGCCAGCATCAGCCAATACGGCACGGCCGATGCAAAGATGCGAGCAAGCGGCTGCCGGAACCGGAAAGCGGAAAGGAAAAGATTCTCGCCCATGGGCGGCGTCAGGTAGCCGAGTTCCATGTTGGCCAGAAAGACAATGCCCATGTGGACGGGACTGATCCCGTAGGCGGCGCCGAGCGGCGTGATGAGCGGAACGATCACCAGGATGGCGGAATAGATATCCATCGCCGCCCCCACCAACAACAGGAAGGCGTTGAGCGCCAGCAGGAAAACCCACGGAGAATGAATGTGGCTGCGCACCCAGGCGAGCAGTTGCATCGGGATCTCAGCCTGAATGAGATAGTTGGTGAAGCCCATCGCCACCCCCAGAATGACCAGGAAGCCGCCCACCAGCGTCGCGCTTTCCACCGCGACCCTGGGGACGCCGGCGCTCACGCTCAGGTCACGGTGCAGGACACATTCGGCCAGGAAGGCGTACAGCACGGTGATGGCGCTGGCTTCAACCAGCGTTGTATAGCCGCCGAAAATCCCTCCCAGAACGACAACCGGCAACAGCAGTTCCCATTTGGCTTCCCACGCGGCGCTCGCCAGGTCCTTTCCGTGGAACGGCGTCCGCGGCGCTCCGCTTCGCCATCCCTTCCACGCTCCCCACAGCGCTACCGACGCCACCAAAATGAACCCCGGAACGATCCCCGCCACGAAAAGCGAATCGATGGGCGTCTGCGCGGCAATTCCATACAGGATCACAGGCAGGCTGGGCGGGAATAACAGGCCGATGGAACCCGAAACGGTCACTAGACCGATGGAAGCCGGCTCGGGATAGCCTTCCTTCAGGAGCATGGGCAACAGCAAGCCGCCCATCGAAAGAATGGTGATGCCGGAGGCGCCGGTGAAAGGGGTAAAAAACGCCAGCAACAGAACGGTCATGATCGCCAGCCCGCCCGGAAGCCATCCGACGAGCGCCGTAAACAGCCGCATCAACCTGCGGCTGGCGCCGCTCTCCGACAGGATGAACCCGGCGAAAGTGAATAGCGGAAGCGAGGGCAGCATGGGCGAGGCCGTGAGACGGTACATCTCGCTCGGAACCGATGCCGCAGGCATGGCTTCTTTCACGGAAAGCAGCAACGCGGCCCCGCCGATCCCGGCGAAGATAGGCATTCCCAAGAGTGTCGCCAAACCCACAGCTCCCAGCAGAACGGGGAGCGCCGCGCTGGGAATCGCCTCCGGACGATGGAAGGCCGCCAGCAGGACCGCCATTATGGCGAAAGCCAGCAGCCGTCCCGCCCACGAGGCCCCGCTATGCCATACAAGGCGCCCCGCAATCCACGCGAAGCCCACCGGCAGCAGCGCTACAAAGACCCACGTATTGATGCCCCAAGCCACCGGATTGGCGGCTTCCTTCTCCACCCGAACCAAGTCCACGCTGGCCGCCAAAAGCCAGACCGAGATCGCCGCTCCCGCCGCCGAAGTCAGAATGCGGGTGGGAGGGGACAGGCGTTTCGGCAGGAGTTCGGAGGTGGACAGCGCCAGGAGCCGCCCGTTGGCCGCCGCAAGGGCGGCTCCGAGTATGGCGACCGCCAGCGTCAGGTGTTGCACCAGGGGGATCGATCCGGGTAGCGTAATCCCGAAGACTCGTCCGGCGGATTCAGCCAGAGGCAACGAGCAAACCGCGCCCAGCACCAGCGTGATCAGCCATCGTTCCAGGAGGTTGGACTGCGCGGAACCCTCGGAATTCATTTGCGCCCCTGCCGGGCGCGGTATTCATTGCGCAAGCGAACCGCCTCGTCAAAGAGGTCAGCAGGAATCAGGCGGCCTCGCATCCGCGGGTAGGCTTTCTCGGCCTCCGATCGCCACATGGCGAGCGCCGCCGCGTCCACCGGAACGACTTTCAAACCCCGTTTCTGCAGTTCCACAACGGCATCCTCTCCCAACTTTCGGATCGCGGCCCGCTCCCGCTCCGCTGCGGCTCGTGAAAGTTGCAGCAACTTCGCCCGCTGCTCCTCGGGAACCTTGTCCCAGGCGCGGCGGCTGACCAGCGTCGCGCCCGGCAGGGGCGCCCATCGCAAGTCCAGCATATGTTTGGCCAGTGCGAAGGACTGGTCTAACAAAGCAAACAGCGGCGGAACGTCGAAAGCCTGGATCATATTGGTCTGGAGCGACGGAAGCATGTCGGTGACCGACAGGGGAACCGCCTGCATGCCCAGCTCTTTGTACAGGCGTTCCGCCTCCGGATCGCCGGCCGAGGTGAACAGTTTAAGCTTCCGTAAATCGTCCGGCGTCCGCACAGGGGTTTTCGTGAAAAACCGCACCCAACCTACGTCGCTCCATTGCAGCGTCACGAATCCTCTTTTCTCGAGCAGAGCCTCCAGCTTGGGCGCCAGGCGATCCCTGACGTAGTCGAATTCCTCGTAGGAATCCAGCAGCATCGGGATCCCAAACGCCAGCGCGCCCGGCTCGATGGAAGCCAACCCCACGGCTGACAAGCCCACCGCGTGCAGTTGCCCCAGACGGACCTTCCGAATCATTTCCACTTCGTCGCCGAGCACGCCTCCGGCGTAAACTCGCAGAGCCACGCCTCCGCCGGTGGCTTTCGCCCACTCGTCGCGGGTCTTCTGGATCACCGTGTGCCAGGGTGAGCCTTCCGGGGCGACCGTCCCCACGTTCATCTGCAACTTGCCGCCGGCTTGCGAAAAAGCGGGGGTTCCCGCGGCGAGCATCAAGAAGGCAGGAGCGGCGGCGAGCCATTGGTTCATTGGGTATCCTTAGCGGCGCCGGCAGGTTCCGCCGGCAAGATTAATTCATCGATCTGTTCCAGCAGGCGGCGCGCCCGCCGCTGCGCCGTCACGATCTGAAGGCGTCCGCGTTCCTCGCCGAACGGATCAATCGCCAGAGCAGACTCCAGGTTCTTCCGGAAACACACAGCATCCTGTTTGGGCACGCAAAAGCATTCTGCGTAAGCGACATACGCCCCAGCGCTTCTCCCCGCCGACAGCTCCACCGCGCGGCGAAAATGGCGCGTCATCCGTTCGTAATCGGCTTTGCCAGGTTTGGCGCCGCTGAAGACAACCTGGAACTC
>Ga0073932_1007929_pt1 | contig 10052 bp, 6 predicted proteins | sample DewCreD2012metaG_FD_76967 | JGI IMG/M metagenome (GOLD analysis project Ga0073932, IMG submission 76967) | Hot spring sediment bacterial and archeal communities from British Columbia, Canada, to study Microbial Dark Matter (Phase II) - Dewar... ...
ATTGTGTTACAATGGGCCATAGTCCGAAATCTCCTTTCTGTTTAATGAGTTATGCCTAACACATTTTAACAGCTTCACAGGAGATTTCGGGCTTTTTTTAATCAGTTAACCGGACAGAACTGGCCCCGCATAAACTTTTTCAACAACCGGCCAAAACAACCGGCTGATTGTAATGCTCCCTTAAACTCAAGTTTCGCACCAAGTAACAGGCGATTGTTGCTTATTTTTTAGTCAACAGCCGATCACCAACATGGAAAAGGGTTCTGGTTTGTGGTAAGTCTAGATGGCGCAATCATTGAACAAAACTCCAAAAAGGAGCCTTCCCTTGCATAAACCGAGATTATGCAGCAACCTGGGCCGTGGCTGCCAGAAAAGGCTTTGTTCCCTCTTCCCTGGCGAAAATTCCCGGAAGTGGGCTTTGGGGGAACCTAATGCCCCTTATAACCTCCTGATCGCACAACTTTCTCTGCAAATCAATAATTTTCCCGGATTTTTGGCAGAATACCCCGTTGACTCGCCGATTCCAGCCAGGGTGTCGGCCTTTAAGTCCCAAGCCGGTACCGCCCGGTAATGGTACGCCGGGGGAAGGCCGACCTGGAAAGCTGTCCTAATGGCACGGTCAGGCCGGCTTGCCTGTTTTGGTTTTCAGCATTACCGGGGAATTCAAAAAAGGGGAAAATGCAGATAACTCATTGAAATAACTGGAGGCGGCAACCGCATTGGAACCGGTTGCAAAGGGGAAAATCTAATAGAAGTTTTAGGGAGTTTTTGAAATTATTTTTTCTTTGGGGATAAATTGGGGACATCGCCCCACACTTCCATTAATGCTGCGATACGCATTTTTACATATCTCCGAGTGCTTGTCAATACCTTGTGCCCCCAAAAATCACCAATCTTTCTTTCAGATATGCCCCGGTTGATTGCTTGAGAAGCTAAAGAATGCCTTGTTCCCTCATAGCAATTAACATTTATGCCTCCTCTTTTGGCCGCCCGCCTCCAATAATGAGAAACCAAGCACTGGGTCAGAGGTTTCCCTTGAGAAGTAAATACCCAGCCGGATAATTGCCGAGGCAACGCCAAGAGGAACTTTTTTGCCTCTGGGTGTAAGGGCAGGTAGCGGACGTCCCTCTCTTTGGTGTAGGGCTTGTATTTATTGCGGGTGAAGCCCGCAGAAATCTTTACGATATTGTTTTTCAGGTCAATGTTTTCCCACCGCATAGCCCGGGCCTCAGACGGGCGACAACCCTGCTTCATTAAGAAAAGGTAAAAAGCCCGCCTTACCGGGTCCTTCATCTGAGCCAGGACCAGGCGCTGCTCTTCTTCAGTGATCCACCTGGTTACCGGTTCCCCTTTTTCCACCTTGGGAAATTCCGGCAACACCAGAATGTCCTTGCGGCGATAAGCGTCCCTGAGCAGTTTGTGCAGGATTCCCATGATGTTATAGACGGTTTTGGCCGACAAATGCGGAGGAAGCCAGTTTCTAAAATCCTCAATATGACCTTCCGGCAAATCCCGGATGTTCAACTTGCCAAAAAAGGGAATGGAATACCGCCTGACCTAATCTCTGATTTCAGTAAGATAGCTCTTCGTGATATATCCTCGTTCGCACTCCTGTTGCCGTCGGCTCAGCCATCCTTGAACATAAGAGTCAAATCTAAAACTTTGAATCTCTTTTTTAACATACTCCTTGGGATCGAATTTCCCTTGGTCAACCTCGTAACGGATAGCATTGAGTAGCCGGGCTGCCCTCTCCCACGAGTCCAAAGGGTAACACTGCTGGTCGGTGTAAAGTTTGATCCTCCCCTGCCCCGGCTACGAGAAGTCCACAAAATACCGCCTCGGTGTGGTCAGGCAGGAGGGGCAGCGCAACGGTTCACCGGCAAACTTGCCGCCGCATTTCGGACACTTCTCTTTGGTTCTTACCGCGCCTGCCATGCATGGGTTTATAGCACGGTTAGGACGATTTATCAAGTGATTACGCACAGATACAGACAATACGCTGATTCACAACCATTCCCCTTCCGATAGGGCCCATGTCCGTCTTACATATATTCCCCCTCCAGGGAGCCGCCCCCCCGCCTTCAGGCGGAGGTCTCAGCCATTCCATAAGATGGCAGAAGCAAAGAGCCTTTTTAAAAAACCATTTAAGTTTTTCGGCGAAAAGCTGAATAAATTGAATTTTGGCCACTGTCAAGCAGGACCATTTAATCATCTTGTGTCTATCCTTTAAAATAGCTGCAAATTGCTTCTCTCAGCGGAATAGCCTATCTCGAAGAATGGGAGAGGGAGTAGATTCGCTTTCATTGGTTCTCCTTTTCCTGAGATTAGATTCTGTTCACTGACCTTGCCATGGGTGAAAAGTTCTGGCAGACCAGGGCCGACTTGCCCAAGGCTCATTCGCCCAGGTAGAAAGACATCTGGACACCTTTTTAAATTTTTCCATCGAAAATCTATGGTTGACAAAAAGTCTATAAATCAGGCAATATAAACCAGTTTGTCATGATAAAGTCCGATGGAAGCCGATTTAGTTTAACCTTGGCTAAGGCAGTTCTCCCATCGGCAGTCTTAAGGCGGAAAGAAAGGAGATTGATCCTGTGCGATTGGAGTCAGTGATGGGAGATCGATGGCTCTCCGTAGATGAGATTGGGGCCTATCTCGGTATTAAGCGGGATACGGTTTACAAATGGATCACCGAGAAGCAGATGCCTGCTCACCGAATGGGGCGCTTATGGAAATTCCGCAAGGAAGAAGTGGACGAGTGGGTGAGGTCTGGCGGCGCTCAGGACAATCGCCAAGGCCATGGCGGAAAAGCTGGAAAGTAGATGACATCTTCATTTAGCCATATACACGAAGGGTGTATCGTAGTCGGCTCCCTCTTCAACGAGCCCATGCGCGTGGAGACGGTGCGTGCCAGCGGCGACGGCACCTGGATTGTAGGCCTTGTGGGGATGCAATCTGAGCGGTTCCGCAAAGTCACACTCAGCGCCCATGAACTTGAGGGGCTAACAATTCTCGAGGCCGGTTTTACCTATAAGGGTGATGGACATCTCCTGCGCTTGGGCCTGCAAGCCTACTCTCTCGGCATTGCCTGGGAGTTCGACCCCTACTTCGGCCTTTCCATCTCCCGGGTCGATCCCCTACCGCATCAGCTGGAGGCGGTTTACGATTATCTTCTCAAGGCACCCCGGGTCCGCTTTCTTTTGGCCGATGACGCCGGCGCCGGCAAGACCATTATGGGCGGGCTCCTGATCCGGGAATTGCAGCTGCGAGGTCTAGCCGAACGGATTCTCATTGTTTGCCCGGCCAATCTTGCCTTCCAATGGCAGCGGGAATTGAAGGAAAAATTCGACGAGAAGTTCCTCCTATTGCGCGGCGGTGACATCCGAGACCAGTTCGGCGTCAACCAGTGGTTGGAGCAAAAGAAGGTCATCACCTCTCTCGACTTGGCAAAACGCACTGAAATTCTGCCAGGTTTGCGTCAGGTCAACTGGGACCTCATTATTGTGGACGAAGCCCATCGCATGTCCTGGACGCCTCCAGCCCGCAAGACTGCTCGCTATGCCCTCGGTGAACTCCTGCGGGATACCTCGGACCATCTTTTGCTGCTGACGGCAACTCCCCACAAGGGGGACCCTGCCAATTTCTCCCTTTTCTTAAAGTTGCTCGACCCCGATGCCTATGCAGACGTCCGCTCCATCCGCGAGGCCATGGAGCGCCGCCGCGCCCCCTTCTACCTCCGCCGCACCAAGGAGGCCATGGTCTACTTCCCGGAACGGCGGCCTGACGGCACCTGGGCGGCCGAGAAGATTTTCACCAAGCGCATCCCAAACACCGTTGACTTCCAAATTGATGGACCTGAATTCGATCTTTATAGAGATGTCACCCGTTTCGTAAAGCGTCAGAGCGCCAAGGCTGCCGCCCAGGGGGACGATCCCCGGGCCCGAGCCGTGGGTTTCTTAATGTCCCTCTACCAGCGCCGGCTGGCCTCCAGCACGTACGCCCTGCGGCACAGTTTGGAAAATCGCGCTCGCCGGCTGGAAGAAGGGCTAAAAAAAGCCCAGGAACTCGCCCGGCAAGCCCCGCCGGACCTGCCTGACCCGGAAGAGCTTGAGGAAATGGAGGAAGTCGAGCGGGAGCGGCTCGAAGAGCTGCTGGAGGCCATCACTTTGGCCGCCAACGCCGACCAGGTGCGGGAAGAAATTGCCGAGCTCCGCCACTTAGCCCAACAGGCTCAGGCCGTGGAAGCATCCAATTTGGAGGCCAAGCTCACGAAGCTTAAAAACCTGCTTCACCGTGAGGGGTTCTTCGACAATCCGGATCAGCGCCTTCTCCTTTTTACCGAATTCAAGGACACGCTTGATTATCTTGTAACCAAGCTGAAGTCCTGGGGATTCAGCGTGGGCTGCATCCATGGCGGCATGAAACCCGGCTCCCGGGATGAACCCGGTACCCGGCTTTACGCCGAACAGCAATTCCGTGAAGGCGCCATCCAGGTGCTGGTGGCCACCGAGGCAGCGGGGGAGGGTATCAATTTACAAGTCTGCCATATCCTTTTCAACTACGACATCCCCTGGAATCCCAATCGCCTGGAGCAGCGCATGGGCCGCATCCACCGCTACGGCCAGCGGCATGATTGCCTCATTTTCAACTTTGTGGCCACCAACACCATTGAAGGCAAGGTCCTGCAGCGGCTATTGGAGAAGCTCCAGGAAATCCGCAACGCCTTGGATGATGACGCGGTCTTCAATGTGGTGGGGGAAGTCCTGCCCGCGGCTCACATAGAGCGGGTCCTGCGCGATTATTACGCCGGCAAGTTGGGCGATGCTGATCTCGAAGAGCGGCTGCTGGAAAACGTGGATGAGAGCCGGTTCCGGGCCATCTGCCAAACCGCCCTGGAGGGCCTGGCTTCCAAGAAACTCAACCTGGAAATGCTCATCGAGCGCCGGGCCCGGGCCCAGGAGCGCCGCGTCGTGCCCGAGACCATTGCCCGCTTCCTGCGCGACGCCGCCGCTTATGTCCCCCTCAACCTCAGGATTGTGGATAACCTGCCCCATACTTTCGAACCCACCCGGACGCCCCCGGCTCTCAGGCGCCATGAACGGGACCCGGACTGGAAACTTCCTCCCCTGGCGTCCAAGTACCCGCGCTGCTCCACCGATCGCGACACCGCCGAGAAAAACAACCTCGAGTGGGTCACCCCCGGCCATCCATTCTTCGAGGCCATCCGCCGGCATACCTCTGCCAAGGCGGCCCAGGCCTTCAGCCAGGGGGCTTGCTTCTACTCCCTGCAACATGCCTCACCGGCCCGGCTCGACTTCTTCCGGGCCCGGGTGGTGGACGGCTTGGGGCAGGTGGTGCATGAGCGGCTCTTCGCCGTGGAACTCGCCGGCAATAGTGCCCCTTGCCTGCGGGAGCCGACCCTGCTGGGGGACTTTTCCCCGGCTGAGCCGCCGGCCGAGCTTCCCGCCATCGCCCGTGAGCCTGAGCCTTTGACGTGGCTCCATCAGAACGCCCTCCAGGCTTTTCTCGATGAGACCCGGGCGGAGCGCTTAACTGAGGTGGAGCGCATTGCCGCCCACGTGGAGCTTTCCCTCACCGAGCTGCTCCAGCGGGCCGACGAGGAGATCGGCAAGGCCAATGAGGACCGGGAAAAGGGCATTCCCGGGGCGGACGGGCGTTTGGCCCAGGCCGAAAACCGGCACGCCGAGCTTCTGGCCCGCCGGGAGCGGCGCCGCCAAGAACTGGAGCGCCAGCGGTCCCTGTCTCTTCAGGCGGTGGAACGGATAGCCAGTGTGCTGATACTGCCTCACCCAGAAAGAGAAGCCCCGGATATTCGACGCCTGCAGCCCAACCCCGAAACCGAAGCTCTGGCCATGCAGGTGGCCATGGAATACGAGCAGGCCCAGGGCCGCCAGGTTTACGATGTCCACGAGAAGAACCTGGGTTATGATATCACCAGCCTGGACCTCAATTCCGGGGAACTCAGGCTCATCGAGGTTAAGGGTCTCGCCGAAGCCACAGGCACCATCCTGCTCACGCCCAACGAGCGCCGCGTCGCCGAAGACCGGCGGGACTGCTACTGGCTCTATGTGGTCACCAATTGCGCCACCAGCCCCACCCTCCAGGAGCCCATCAAGGACCCGGCCCGCTTCACCTGGCACGAGGTGACCAAGGTGGCCCACTACTGGCTGGAAGTGGACGCCATGACAAGGCCGATGCGGGTTAGAGAAAATCAAGCTCCATATAGCCCTGGAGAGGATAGCAATGAATAGACCCGAGCTTTTGGAATCCATTGCTGACACCATCGCCGATTACCGTGAGGGCGATGTCCCGCGGCGGACCCCCCAGCATGTAGAGCGGTGGGTAACTCAATTCCCGGAAGAGGCCCAGGATGGCATTTTGGCCGAGGTTAACCATCTGCTCTCCCAGACCTACATCTCCCGTGACAACATGACAGAATTTCTTCGCGGCTTAGCAAAGCATGAGAAATTTTGCGGTGGCGACCTAAAAGCTTTTTGGAAGCGTGCCAACCTCTTGGACATCCAGCGGGGAGGAAATAGCCAAAGGGAACTGCTGGCGATGTTTGGTGAGCTTTTGAAACAAGAGGTCGGGGTAGAACGAGCCGACTGCGGCAGCGAAGACGGTCCTTATATATATTTGGACGATGGTGTTTTTGGAGGTGGCAGGGTTGTTAATGATCTTTCTGTTTGGATCGAGAAGAAAGCACCTGCGGAATGTGAGGTCCGCATCGTGGTTGCTGCTTTGCACTTGGGGGGCCAGTATTATGCCGGCAAAGTGTTCGACAAGCTGAAAACCGATACGAAAAAGAAAATCAAACTTTCTTGGTGGCGTATACTTGAAGTCGAAAACCGGAAGGCCTACAAGAACAGTTCGGATGTACTGTGGCCAACGAGAGTGCCACCGGGCCCACTTGCCGAGGCATATGTGCGGTACTTGACCGAGGAGGAGCCTAAATACAAATTAGAGCTCCGGTCACCCGGCTCCGTCGGGCTAAAAAAGTTTTTCTCTTCTGACCAAGCTCGCATTTTGCTTGAGCAGCAGTTTCTGATGGCCGGGCTTGAGATACGGGACAAAAATCCCCGTCTGCCTGAAACTATACGGCCTCTTGGCGCAACTCTGCTTAAAACCTTTGGCTTCGGCTCCACCATCGTGACGTTCCGCAACTGCCCGAATAACTGCCCCTTGGCTTTGTGGGCAGGTGATCCTTGGTTTCCACTATTTCCCAGGAGTACCAATAGCGAAGCCTTCATGAAGCGGTTGTTGGAATCCTTCCAGGTTAAAGAGGCCACAAAGGAATGAGTCTTAAGGCAAATCAAAGCCAAATCAGAACTTATAGGGCTGAGGACTGCGTGGTCTTCAAGAAAACCAACGAGCGGTTCGGTGGCCTTTCCAATATGGCCCCTGGCTTCCCGTTAGTGGTTAATGGGGTTCTTATACCCACATCCGAAGCCCTTTATCAGGCCTGTAGGTTTCCCCACCTGCCGGAGGTGCAGCGGATAATCATCAGCCAGCCAAGCCCCATGACTGCGAAGATGAAGAGCAAGCCTCATCGGAAAAACTCGAGGCGGGACTGGGATAAGGTCCATGTTGCAGTTATGAGATGGTGCCTGCGGGTAAAGCTTGCTCAGAACTGGCAGAAATTCTCGGAATTGCTTCTGGCGACTGGTGATCGTCCAATAGTGGAGGAATCCAAGAGGGACGACTACTGGGGTGCAAAGCCACAAGAAAATGGAACGCTGGTCGGCCGGAATGTCTTGGGCCGATTGCTGATGGAATTGCGTGAAGAGTTACGTGGCCCCGGCAAAGAGGCTTTAAGACACGTCCCCCCGCCTGATATCCCTGATTTCTTACTTTACGGAGAGGCGATCGGTGATTTGAATGGTAGCAATCGTGTGGTAGCTGTGCTCGGTGACATTTTTGCACAGCCGACTGTTGACGCCTCTCAGAGAGAAGCAGATCAAGAACTCTGGAGCGGTGTAATGATTCCCAAAGAATGCAAGCGCCTGGCAGAGGTGGATTTTCCTCTGGCGGCGGTTAATGAGGCCTGCATCCGGGAGAACAACCGCAAGACCCGGGTGGACAGTGGCCATATCTCTCTCCTGCATAGCTGGTGGGCGAGGCGGCCGTTGGCCTCCTGCCGCGCCCTCCTGCTGACGCTTCTCCTTCCCGACCCCGCCGATTCCCTGTGCCCCGATTCTTTCAAAGAAACGGCTCGGAAGGAACTAAAGCAGTTTCGAAAAATTGGCCCGAAGGACACCGACCTGCGGCAGGCCCTGCTATCCTTCGCGGCCGAATTGGCCGAATGGGATTTGGTCGGGAAAGGCGGCTACATTTCAACGGCGCGCCAATTGGTTCAGGCCGCGTATGGCGCAGCGCCGCATGTCTTCGACCCGTTCTCCGGCGGCGGTTCGATCCCCCTGGAAGGCCTGCGCCTAGGCTGCGAGGTAACCGCCGCGGAATTAAATCCCGTAGCCTGGCTGTTGCTGAAAATCGCTCTGGAATGGGGTGGGCGCAAGGGTCACGATCTTGCGCTGCAATTCGAAAAGTGGTCAGCTTGGGTTCTCAAAGAAACCGAACGCCGGCTTGCGTCTTTCTACCCCCTTGATAGCCAGAAACGCAAGCCCTTGGCCTACTTATGGGCTCGGACGGTGCGCTGCGAAGCCCCCGGCTGTGGCGTTACCATCCCGTTAGTGCGCAGTCTCTGGCTTTCCAAGGCAAGGGGCCGGGAAAAGGCCCTTCGTATCCTTTACCTGAACAATTCCGGGGAACCAAAAATCGAGGTTTTTTCGCCCAAGAACGACCAGGAAGTGGGGTCCGGCACGGTGGCCGGCAACCGCGCCACCTGTCCGAAGTGCCATCAGACCACGCCCAGGGAACGGGTGCAGGCCCAACTGCGCTCAAAGCGGGGAGGGGCCGAAGACGCCATATTGCTGGCGGTGGTGCGCACCACAGGGGGGCGCGGCAAAGATTATTACCTGCCGACCCCCGAAGATCTCCAGGCATATGCCAAGGCCCAAGCCGAAGCTATGGAAATATCAATTGAAATGCCTCCATCCCCCCCTGAAGGCGATACAGGTTTTCGGCCTCGTCCATATGGGATTATTAATTGGGCCGACATCCTTGCCCCTCGCCAGAAGTTCAGCCGCTGGGTCATCCATGAGGTCATTGAAGATGCCCTGAGGGAAGCCGCAGCCCAGGTCAAAGACCCTGACCTGCTGCTGGCGCTGCGGGCCTGCATGTATGCCGCGTACTCCGACAACGCCCAATACAACACCTCCCTCTGCGTGTGGCTGTCGGAAGGGGTAAAATCTGTTTTCATTCAGGGGAGCGGCGTTCCCATGCGGGCCGATTTTGTGGAAGGGAATCTCCTCAGCTCCAATTGCGAAGGGCTGGGGTATTCCATCCGCAGCGTCCAGAGCGCCCTCAATCATCTCGCCTCAGGCCGCTATGACCCGTCCGTTCCGCTCCTGGCCAATGCCCTGGACGAACTGTTGCCCGAGGAATCGGTGGATGTGGTCTTCACCGATCCCCCCTATGCCAACCAGATTCCTTACGCCCATCTGGCCGATTTCTTTTACGGCTGGCTGCGGCTGGGTTTACGGGACCACTTACCCCAGGCCTTTGCCGCAGCGGAAACCGAAAAAGCCCGGGAGATTACCGAAAACCGGGCGGTCCGGGATGGCGGTGTTCATGACCGGGCCTGGTATGAAGCGAGAATGCATGACGCCTTTGCGCAGATGAAAAAGACGGTCAAAGAAGACGGCGTGGCGTCAGTAGTCTTCGCCCACAAGGAAACCGACCGCTGGGAGGCCCTGGTTTCTGCCCTTATCTCCGCCGGCTGGAAAGCCACGGGTTCCTGGCCCATCGCCACCGAACGGCGGCAAAGAATGCGCGGCCAAGGATACGCTGCTTTGGAGACCAGCGTCCACCTTATCTGCCGCCCCCGCCCTGATGATGCCCCGGTGGGTGATTGGGCAGAGGTGCTGCGGGAGCTGCCCCAACGCGTCGGCGACTGGATGGAGCGCCTCCAG
>Ga0073932_1007931_pt1 | contig 10051 bp, 9 predicted proteins | sample DewCreD2012metaG_FD_76967 | JGI IMG/M metagenome (GOLD analysis project Ga0073932, IMG submission 76967) | Hot spring sediment bacterial and archeal communities from British Columbia, Canada, to study Microbial Dark Matter (Phase II) - Dewar... ...
CCGCCCGCGCGGCGTCGACCAACCGCGCGAGCTCGGCCAACGCGCCGGTGAACCCGCTCGCCTCGTGCGCCCGGAACTCTCGCTCCAGCTCGGCGCAAACCCGGCTGATATCCGGGTAACCGTACGAGCCCGCCGCCCCCTTGAGCCGGTGGGCGAGCGTCACGAGGTGCTCCCAGTCAAGCCGGTCGAAGGCCTGCCGCAGCTCCGCCAGACGAGCGTCGAGCCCACCCACGAACTCAACCACGATGTCTTTCAGGTCGGCATCCTCGAGCAGCAGCTGCGAAATCAGCCGGCTGGGGACTGAGGGATTCGGTTCGGAACTCATGCTCGGCTCACGCTTTGGACTCACGGCCGGTCCGCGGCGCTCCAGGCGCCGCCGCCCGGCGGCCGTCGACAAGCGGCCACTTCTGGCATCGGCACGCGCACACCGCGGCTGAGATACCGGCTGGGCCGAAACCGCAAACCGCAGCGCCCCGCCGGGCGTACCGATGATTACAATGCCCACCCGCGGGCGCGGGCCGGCCGGGAGACGAAAGATGTGCGGAATCGTTGCGTATTTGGGACGCCGTGAGGCGACGCCAATCCTCACCGAGGGCCTGAAGCGGCTGGAATATCGGGGCTACGATTCCTCCGGCTTGGCGGTCATCCGGGACGGCGAACTGGTGATCCGGCGCGCCGTGGGGCGGATATCGGCCCTCGAAGCGCGCTTGGACGACGCCGTGCGGGGAGCGACGATCGGCATGGCCCACACGCGCTGGGCGACCCACGGTGGGCCGACCGAGTGCAACGCCCACCCGCATCGGGACGCCTCGGGCAAGGTCGCGCTGGTTCACAACGGCATCATCGAGAACTATCGCGTCCTGCGAACGTTTCTCGAGCAGGAGGGCCTGACGCTCGAGAGCGAAACCGATACCGAGGTGCTCGCCAAGCTGGTCGGGCACTTCTACACCGGCGACCTCGCGGACGCCGTCCGTCGGGCGCTGCGCGAGGTCCGCGGCACGTTCGGCATCGCCGTCCTGCACGCCGACGACCCGGACCGGATCGTCGCCGCGCGCCGCGGCAGTCCGCTCATCGTCGGGGTCGTCGGCAAGGACGAGTACATCATCGCGTCCGACGCGGCCGCGATCGTCCAGCACACCCCCCAAGTCATCTATCTGGCCGACAACGAGGTCGCGGTGGTGACGCGCACCGGCTTCCGGACGACCAACCTCGACGCTGCGCCGATCGACAAGGAGGTCGAGGAAGTCGAGTTCACGCTCGAGCAGCTCGAGCTCGGCGGCCACCAGCACTTCATGAGCAAGGAGATCTTCGAGCAGCCTGAGGCGCTGCGCACGTGCATGCGGGGTCGCATCGACCTGCACGAGGGGCGGGTCGTGCTCGGCGGCCTGGCGGGTGTGATGAGGGAACTGGTCCGCTGCGAGCGAATCGTGCTGACCGGCTGCGGGACGGCCTGGCACGCATGCCTCGTGGGCGAGTACTTGATCGAGGAAATGGCGCGGATCCCGTGCGAGGTCGAGTACGCCAGCGAGTTCCGCTACCGCAATCCGCTGATCCTCGACCGTACGGTCGTCATCGCGATCTCGCAGAGCGGCGAGACGGCCGACACGCTCGCGGCCCTGCGCGAGGCCAAGGACAAGGGGGCGCTGGCGCTGGGCGTCGTGAACGCGGTCGGCTCCACGATCGCGCGGGAGACGGACGCCGGCGTCTACCTGCACGTCGGCCCGGAAATCGGCGTGGCGTCCACCAAAGCATTCGTCGGCCAGGTCACCGTTCTCTCGCTGATCGCCGCCCTGCTCGGGCGCCGCCGCCACATGAGCCCGGCCGCGTGCTGCGAGTACCTCACCGCCCTGCACGACATTCCGGCCGCCATCGAGCGCACGCTCGAGCTATCGAGCCAGACCCGCAAGATCGCAGCGCAGTTCATCGACACCAACAACTGGCTGTATCTCGGCCGCGGCATGCAGTACCCGATCGCCCTCGAAGGCGCCCTGAAGCTCAAGGAAATCAGCTACATCCACGCCGAGGGGCTGCCGGCCGCGGAGATGAAGCACGGCCCGATCGCGCTGATCAGCCCCGGCATGCCCGTCGTGGTCATCGCGGTGCGCGACCATCTCTACGACAAGGTCGTCAGCAACATCGAGGAAGTCCGCAGCCGCGGGGGCCACGTCATCGCGGTCGCCACGGCGGGCGACGAGCAGATCCGCGAGCTGGCGGAGGAAGTCCTGTACGTGCCGGACGTGCCCGAGCCGCTCGCGCCGCTCGTGACGGTCGTGCCGCTCCAGCTCCTCGCTTACCACGCCGCCGTGCTCCGCGGCTGCGACGTGGACAAGCCCCGCAATCTCGCGAAGTCCGTGACCGTCGAATAGCGCAGCGCCCGGTCGCGTCGCGGATTCACGGACTTCTCGGTCGCCCGGCATCCGTGGACCCGCTATACTTTGTTCCGCGTTCGGGCGGTGCCGTGATTGGCGCGCGGCATGCGCCCCTGGATGACGCCGTTGCGAAGTCCGCGGGAGTTCGGGCCCGGACTGAGCCCCGCTGCCTGAGAACCGCCTTCGGCCTCCACCGGTCCTACGCCAGCCGGTGTTTGTCAAGGAGTGCGCGTGCGTATTGCGCTGGTCAACCCGATCACGCGGCGGTCCCAGGGCTACCACACGATCGGCACGCACATCCCGCACCTGGGACTCCAGGTGCTCGCCGAGCGTGTGCCCCCCGGCCACACCGTGGACCTCATCGACGAAGTCTTCGGCACGCAAGACACGGAGCGCTTGCTGCTGAAAGGGCGCTACGACCTCGTCGGCATCACGTCCTACACCAGCGGCGCCACGCGGGCCTACGAGATCGCGGCCGTCTGCCGGCGGCGCGGCATGCGCGTCGTCATGGGCGGCCCGCACGCCTCCGCCTGCCCGGACGAAGTCGCGGCCTGCGTCGACACCGTGGCGGTCGGAGAATGCGACGAAATCTGGCCCGGCATCATCGCCGACGCAGCCGCCGGGCGCCTCCAGCCGCGCTACATCGGGGCCCTGCCGAACCTGGAGACGGCCGACCTCGGCCGGGCGCGCCAGGAGCTCCAGCCGATCAACGGGCGGTACGACGTCGCGGCCATCCAGACCTCCCGGGGCTGCCCGGTGGGTTGCGAGTATTGCTCGGTCACGAAGTTCAACGGGCCGGCCATTCGTCGGCGATCGATCGACGCGATCGTTACCGAGTGGAACGAGGCGCCGCAGCGCTTCGTGTTCGTGGTGGACGACAACTTCTTCGGCGTCGGCCCGCAGCACGCGGCCTGGGCGAAGGACCTGCTGCGCGCGCTGATTGCCCGCGGGCGGAAGCGGCTGTGGTTCAGCCAGACCACCATCAACATGGGCGCGGACCGGGAGGGCCTGGAGCTCGCGTACCGGGCCGGCTGTCGTGGAATGCTCGTCGGGTTCGAGACGTTCAACGAACGGGCGCTCAAGGAGTACCACAAGGGGATCAACCGCCGGAACCTCGGCCGCTTCCAGGAACTCGTCGACGGCTTCCACCGCGCCGGCATCGCGGTCTTCGGGGGTTTCATCATCGGCTCCGACGAGGACACCCCGGAGACGGTGGCGGACACCGTCACGATGGCGACGCGCATGGGGATCGACATCATCCAGATCACCAACCTGACGCCGCTGCCCGGCACGCGGATGTACGAGCGCTACAAGGCCGAGGGCCGGTTGCTGGCCACGAACTACCCGGCGGACTGGGAGCGCTACACGTTCACGGAGACGGTCTACCACCCCCGGCGAATGACCGCCCGTGAGCTCGACGAGGCGATCTACGAGCTGCGCTGGGCCGCCGCGCGGGAGCGCTGGGTAACCGGCCGCGCTCTGCGGACGTTCGTGCGGACGCGCTCCATCAGCACCGCCCTGTTCGTGCTGGGAATGAATCGCGGCTGGAAGCGCATGGCCCGTGTTCAGGCCCCCCACGACGCCGCGCGCTTCGGCTTCGCCCCGCGCTCCTCACCCCGACTGGCCCGGATCGTCGAGGCGTTCGGCCTGCATTTGCGCTCGCGCGTCCAGTTGCCTGCCGCGGACACGATGCCGGTCGGACCCAGTGCTCTGCCGATCCTGGGCGGTGCCACCCCGGAGGAACAGTAGGTTGGCGGGGCGCGGCACGCGCAACCCGCGACCGGTCCAGGCTACGCGTCCGGCTCGCACGTCACGGTCAGATTTAGCGACGCGAACTGCTCAACGTATAGTTCAGCCCGCTCCTGGTGGGTCCGCAGGAGCAGCGCAGCTCCGGACTCGTGCGCTTCCAGCGTGCGCTCGATCGCTTCGGTCGGCTTCAGCGGCGTGAGCTGCAAGATCGCCGCGATGACGTGCTCGAACGTATTCACATCGTCGTTGTGCAACACGACCCGGAACAGCGGCAGCCGCTCCACTTGCGGCGTAACGGTCGTTTCGGGCTTCACCGACGGTCGCGTCATCCGAACTCACTCCAGCCTGCCGCCATGAAATCCGTGCCGGCCGCTGATTCTAGGCTAGCCGCGCCGCGCCCGCCGCGTCAACCGCATGCCCGCGGGCGCTTCGCGGGCGGTATGGCGGCCGCCGGCCGGGCGGCTACAATGCGGGCCTGGTCGGATAAACGACGCACGCGACCATAGTGGAGGCGCCTCTGATGCCCATTCGCCCGATCGCGCTCACGCTCACGTTGCTTGCGACTCTCGGCGTGGCGTCCGCTCAGAATCCGCCCGCCGCGGCCGACCCGCTCGCGGCGATTCGTTCTCGCAGCGACTTGAACGATCAGGACCGACAGGCGATTCAGACCTTCGTCTCCCAGAACGTCGCGGCCATCGCGAGCGGCGATGCGGCCCAGGGTTCCGAGGGCGTTCGGGCCCTGCGCGCCGGGTACGAGGGCTCGGAGGCGTTCCGGCGGGTGTACGCCGCCGCCGCGCTGGAGGCGATCCAGCCCGCGATTCGCAAGGCCGAGCTCAGCGCCGCGGCACGCCTGCTCACCGTCGTCAACGCGTTCAACGTCCCCGAGGCCGTGCCGCTGCTGCTCGACGCCTTGACCGATGAGCGCGTCGGCGTGCGGGCGGCCGCGCTCACGGGGCTGGTGCGGCTGCGCGAGACGGTGGCCCGCGCCGGCACGGACACCTACGCGCGGGTGCTGGACGCGCTGAAAACCGCCGGGGCACGCGAGACGTCGCGGGACACGCTGCGAACGCTGTACCACGCGCTGGACTACTCCGGCATCAACGGCGCGCCCGATCCCCGGCGCAACGCCACCGCCCTGCTGGAACTGCTCGAGGCCCGCGCCCGCCTGTACGCCGCCGGCGAGGTACCGGCCTTCGGCGCGGATGACGCGGGCCTGCGGCTCGCGGGCGTCCTCGGCAAGAACCTGGACGATGCGGAGCGGAAGCGCTTGACCACCGCGATCGCAGGCATGCTCAAGTACGCACTCGAGCAGTATGTCCAGGGGCCGCGCAAGCTCGCCAACGTGCGCGACAGCCATCCGAACCGCCGCCTGATCGAGGAACGCGACGCGGTCGAGCGTCTGGTCCTCGTCGGCGAAGAACGGCTGGTGGCGTTGCTGGCCCCGTCCGACGTGCCCCAGGTCGCCAACAACCTCCGCCGCCTCGAACTGATCAACGTCAAGAACGAATGGAAGAAGTGGGTCGCGCTCGTGCAGACCGCCACGGGCACCGACTTCGCGCTGGTCGAGCCGCGCGAGCCCGAGAGCACTCCGACGACGCGGCCCGTCCGCAGGTAGCCCACGACCGCGAAGCCCCCCATGCAGGTCCTGACTCGGTTGGCACCGGCCAAGCTCAACCTGACCCTGCGGGTCGCCGGCCGGCGCGCGGACGGCTTCCACGAGCTCGAGTCGCTGGTGACGCGGCTCGCATTCGGCGACGAGCTCGCGGTCGCCCGCCACGAAGACGGCTGCTACGCGCTCACCTGCGACGATCCGACCCTGCCGGCCGACGGCTCGAATCTCGTGCTGCGGGCCGCGCGGGCCCTCGCGCGCGCCGCGGGCGTCAACCACGGCGCCGCGTTCACACTGCGTAAGCGCATCCCGGCCGGCGCGGGGCTCGGCGGCGGTAGTTCGGACGCCGCCACCGCGCTGATGGCCCTGAACGAGCTCTGGGACCTCGGCCTGTCATGCGTCCGGCTGGCCGAACTGGCCGCGCTGCTCGGCTCGGATGTGCCCCTGTTTCTGCACGCGCCGCTCTGCGTCCTGCGCGGCCGGGGCGAGCGCATCGAAGACCGCCCGGAGCGCTGCCGTGCGTGGGCCGTCCTGCTCCTGCCGCCGGTCCACTGCTCGACGCCGGCCGTCTACGCCGCCTGGGACCGCCGCCCCCCGCTCCCCGAACGGCCGCCGCTCGAGAGCATCCTCGCCGTCCTGCACGACCCGGCCGTCCTGATGGAGCGGCTCTTCAACGACCTCGAGCCGGCCGCCTTCGACATCGCGCCCGAGCTCGCCCGGTTGGCCGGCCGCGCCACCGCCCTGGCCGGGGGCCCCGTGCGCATGACCGGCTCCGGCGCCGCGCTGTTCCGATTGTTCGCCGACCCGGCCGAGGCCGAGGCTTTCGCCGCGCAAGCCCGAGCCGAGCTCGGCGTCCGCGCGGAAGTTGCGCGGACGGCGACCGCCGAATAACTCGCGCCTTCCCGCTCCGCGACGCTCGCCGCTCGGGTAATCCCGGTGCCAACAACGGCCGATGCCTTCGGGGCGGGGACGCCGTCGCGTGCCCCAGGCAACGTGTCGAGGCCCTGTGGTGTCAGCGGTCACGCGCCCGCCCCTCCCGAAGCTCGGATTGCCCGAGATCGACGCCCAGCACGAGCAGGTCGAGCGGCTGGTCCGCGCCCTCGAGGCCACCGTGTCGTCGAACCAACCGCCGGAACTGCACGCCGCGCTGCTGGAACGCCTGGAGCAGCTCACCGCGGCGCACTTTTCGACCGAGGAGCGGTTCATGCAGTCGGTGCGTTTTCCGCACCTCGCCGAGCACAAGGGCCTGCACGAGCTGCTGACGCGGCAATTGCGCGACCTGCGCACCAGGCAAGTCGCGGGACGCGGGGCCCTCACGCCCGACGCACTCTCGTTCCTGAATCGCTGGCTCGTGGACCACGTGCTCAACGTCGACCAGAAGATCGCGCAGTACCTGACCGAACAGAAGCGCCTCCCCCGGGGCTGACCGGACGCGCGTCGCCGGCCGGCCGGGGCGACGGGCCGTCCGAACGACGCCGGGAACGCGGAGCCGCCCAGGCCGCCGTCGCTCGCAAGGAAACGCAGCATGCCGTTCATCGAGTGGAACGCTCAGCTCGCAATCGGACACGCCCAGATCGACAGCCAGCACCAGCAGCTCGTCCGCATGCTCAACGAGCTGCACGACGCCATGGCCGCCGGAAAAGGCCGCGAGCTGCTGAAGCCGCTGCTCGACCGCCTGGTGCAGTACACCCGTACGCACTTCGCCGCCGAGGAGAGCTTCATGCAGCAGTCCCGGTACCCGCAGTACGCGGAGCACAAGGGGCTGCACGAGACGCTCACGCGCCAGGTCGTCGAGCTCAAGCAGCAGTTCGACGAGGGCAGCAAGCACCTGACCATCGACGTGATGAACTTCCTGCGCCGCTGGCTCCAGGACCACATCATGAACAGCGACCGGAAGGTCGCCCAGCACATCGCCGCCGCCGCGCAGTAGCGTCCCCCGGAAAACCAAGCGCCCTCCGGCCCGCGCGCCGCGCCGGCCGGAGGGCGTCGTGTTTCCCGGGCCGCCGCGGCGGCTACGTGCCTTCGCCCGAGCTGGCGAGGTACTTCGCCTGCTCCGGCGTGAGCCGGTCGATCTTCACGCCCATCGCCCGGAGCTTGAGCTGGGCGACCTCGTCCTCGATCGTGCGCGGCACGTCGTGGACGGCTACCTCGAGCTTCCGCGCGTGCTTGACGATCCACTCCGCCGCCAGCGCTTGCGTCGCGAAGCTCATGTCCATCACGCTGGCGGGGTGGCCGGTCGCGGCCGCCAGGTTCACGAGCCGCCCGTCCGCCAGCAGGAAGATGCTCTTGCGGCGGTTGATGACGTACTCGGTCACCATCGGCCGCACGTCCTTGACGACGTTCTGCGCCAACGCCGCCAGCGCCGGGATGTCGATCTCGACGTCGAAGTGCCCGCTGTTGCACACCATCGCGCCGGGCCGCATCTTGCGGAAATGTTCGGCCCGGATGACGTGCTTGTTGCCCGTCACGGTGATGAACACCTCGCCGATCGCCGCCGCCTCGCTCATCGGCCGCACCTCGAAGCCGTCCATCACGGCCTCGAGCGCCTTGAGCGGGTCGATCTCGGTGACCGTCACGATCGCGCCCGCGCCGCGGGCCCGCATCGCCACGCCCCGCCCGCACCAGCCGTAGCCCGCCACGACGACGCGCTTGCCCGCGAGCAGCACGTCGGTCGCCCGCACGACGCCGTCGAGCGTGCTCTGGCCGGTCCCGTAACGGTTGTCGAACAGGTGCTTCGTGTCGGCGTCGTTCACCGCGACGACCGGGAACCGCAGGATGCCCTCGGCCGCCATCGCGCGCAGCCGGATGACGCCCGTGGTCGTCTCCTCCATGCTGGCGAGGATGTTCGCGGCCTCCGCCTGCCGCTTCTGGTGCAGCGTGTTCACGAGGTCGGCGCCGTCATCCATCGTGATCTGCGGCCGGCCGTCGATCACCGCGTGCAGGTGGTCGTAGAAGACCTTCACACTCTCGCCGCGCCGGGCGAACACCGGCACGTCGAAGTCGGCCACGAGGCTCGCGGCCGTGGGATCCTGCGTGCTGAGCGGGTTGGACGCGCACAACGCGACCAGCGCGCCGCCCGCCTTGAGCGTGCGCATCAGGTTCGCGGTCTCGGAGGTCACGTGCATGCAGCAACCCATGCGGACGCCCCGCAGGGGCTTCTGGCGCTCGAAGCGCTCGCGGATCAGGGCCAGCACCGGCATGTCCCGGTCGGCCCAGAGGATCTTCTTGCGACCTTCGGGGGCCAGCTTCAGGTTCGTCACGTCGCAGCGCGTCTTCGCCATCGTTCGCAGCTCCTGTCAGCGGCGCGGCTCGCGTCGCCCGTCCGGCGACCCGCGGCCGGGTCGCGAAGGGTAGCCGAACATCGCGCGCCGGACAACCGACCCGCGGTGAATCGTGTGCTTACCTTGGCCTGAAGACACTCCGACCCGCCCGCGCCGTGCCGGCCGCTTGACGGCGCCACGGGTCCCCCTTCTAGTGCGTCGCACGTCCCGGCCGCGCACGGCCGGGATCCCCACGCCGGTGGTGCTCACCTGTCGGCCAGCTGGGGAATCCGGAGCACGGCGTGACCGAGCGCGAGAAGATGCTGGCGGGATTGCCCTACCTGGCGCTCGACCCGGAGTTGACCGCCCTGCGGCACCGCGCGCGGCGGCTGACGCGGCAGCTCAACGCGACGACCGAGGAGGAAGCCGCCCGGCGGGCCGAGCTCGCGCGGGAGTTGCTGGCCGCAGTCGGCCGCAACATCGAGCTCGAGCCGCCCTTCCGGGTCGACTACGGCTGCCACGTGTACGTGGGTGACGGGTTCTTCGCCAACTTCGGGTGCGTCATCCTCGACTCGGCCGAGGTCCGCATCGGCCACGGCGTATTGTTCGGACCCGGCGTGCACATCTACACGGCCCACCACCCGCTCGCGGCGGCCGAGCGGATCCGCCCGGACTTCGGCACGGGGCCGGAGCTGGCCTCGCCCGTGACGATCGGCGACCGGGCGTGGCTGGGCGGCGGGGTCATCGTGTGCCCGGGCGTGACGATCGGCGCGGACACGGTGATCGGCGCCGGCAGCGTCGTCGTTCGCGATATCCCGGCGGGCGTGGTGGCAGCCGGAAATCCGTGTCGCGTCATCCGGGCGCTGGAGGCCCCCGCCCCATCGCCCCGCGGCCCGCGCGCGTCCGGTCGCGGCGATCGACTCGCCGCCGACGGCGGCCCGGAGTAGACTCTCCGGCAGCCGCATGCAGGTGTGGGGTACGACCGTGCTCGAGACGCTCGCCATCATCACGATCGTCCTGCTCGTCGCCGTGCTGGCCGGCGTCGGCCGGCTGCTGCTCCGCCG
>Ga0073932_1007937_pt1 | contig 10042 bp, 7 predicted proteins | sample DewCreD2012metaG_FD_76967 | JGI IMG/M metagenome (GOLD analysis project Ga0073932, IMG submission 76967) | Hot spring sediment bacterial and archeal communities from British Columbia, Canada, to study Microbial Dark Matter (Phase II) - Dewar... ...
CCAATATTGAGTTCCTTTTCTGAACAAAGCATACCATAGGAAGTAACACCCCTTATCTTAGTTGGTTTAATCTCCATGCCATTTGGTAAATTTGCACCAATAAGCGCAAGCGGTGATAGCATCCCTTCGCTTGCATTTGGCGCACCACATACGATAAAAAGATTTTCCCCAGTTCCGATGTCAACTTCGCAAAGCGACAGTTTATCAGCGTTTGGGTGTTGTTCTTTGGAAACGATTTTCCCGACAACGACTTTATCCAACCCTTGCGCTGATTTGGTTTTTATTTCTGCGACCTCAAGCCCAACCATCGTTAGCTTTTCTGCTAACTCCTCTGGTGTGAGATCGAAATCAACATAATCTTTTAGCCATTCTAAGCTAACTAGCATATATAAATCTCCTTCATGGAATATCCTATATTTAAAATTGCTCTAAGAATCTTAAATCATTCTCAAAGAATAATCTTATATTATCAATACCATATTTCAGCATAGCAACACGTTCAATGCCCATTCCAAAAGCAAAACCTGTATATTTTTCTGAATCATATCCGACAGCCTTAAAGACTTCTGGGTCAACTGAACCAGAACCGAGTATCTCTAGCCAACCTGTGTTTGAGCATGTCCGACAGCCAAAACCCTTGCAAACAACACAACTGATAAGCACCTGTGCGCTTGGTTCTGTAAACGGGAAAAAATCAGGCATAAAACGATATTTTGTGTCTTTACCGAACATCTGGTGGACAAAGCTAACAAGAACGCCTTTGAGATCGCTGAATCTGATATTTTCATCAACCATTAGGCACTCAATCTGCTGAAACATTGGCGAATGTCTTAAATCATCATCTCGACGGTAAACTTTTCCGGGAACAATCACTCGGACAGGTGGTTTTTGGCGTTCCATAACTCTAATCTGAACTGCGGAAGTTTCTGTGCGGAGTAACATCCCATCGCTTATATACATTGAATCTCGTTCATCTCTTGCAGGATGATGCTCTGGCATGTTAAGCGCATCAAAGTTATAATAATCAATCTCTACTTCGGGACCTTCTGCAACCTGAAAACCCATGCCCTTGAATATTTCAACAATTTCTTCTGTTATCTGTGTAAGTGGGTGTTTTTTCCCAATTAATGGTTTACGACCCGGCAATGTAATATCGATAAAATCAGCGGATAGCTTCGCTTCATGCTCTTTCGCTTCCATAATCTCTATAGCGGAATCAAGTTCTGTGGTTAGCTTTTCTTTGACTTGGTTTGCTAACTGACCTACGACAGGGCGTTCCTCTGCGGATATATCCTTCATTCCCTTTAATATCTCTGTTAGCATACCTTTTTTGCCAAGATACTTAATACGGATTTCGTTCAATTCTGCAACGTTTTTGGCTGATTTTAATAAGCTAAGCGCTTCTTTTTCTATTGCTATTAATTTTTCCTGCATTTATAACTCCTCTCTTACATCATTCCTATTTTGTTTAACCTGATTATATACTCAGAGATTGCCTTTGTCAATGGACATCACCTTCAAGAATATTGAAAATAAAAAAGCCGTAAACACAATTTAATGTGTCCACGGCTTTTTTTTGATTAACAAGAATATCTATAATTGCTAGATCACCCCTTAAGCCTTAGACACACCAAGACTAAATCGCCCAAAACTCCTAAATCGGAAATTTACTTTCGAAGCGATAATATTTAGAATCTCTGATCTTTTGCTAGAAGATTCCAACATCGTCTTAGTGTCCTGAAACTATGGAATGAAAAATTAGCTACTAATATTTATAATAAATATACTACCAAAAAATAGTGGATAAGTCAAGAATAATTTTTATCAAGAGAATGTATTAATTCGGTGAAGCAATACAATCTTGAATGTTTAATTTTTAATCCCTTGTGAGACTTTGTGATTTAGTGTCTTTGTGATTCATTCTTATATCGAACTGGCTTTAAGTTAGACGAAAAGATCAAAAATTCACTATCGCCTCACGAAATTGACCAAGATTGTGACCATTATAAATCAACTCAATAGGGATAATTATCTTTCCCGATGCTTCATTTGGTGCAATGAATGAGAAGCTTATTCTTGCCTCGCTTTTTGGTGGTATCAATGCAGATTTTTGCTCAATCTTAATATCCCATGATCTTGGTAATACAGGGCGACATATAGCTAACCTTTCTGATGATGAATGATTGGTTATATCTACATGCAAATCTACATTTTTATTATCCGAAACATTTTGCTCATAGGGATAGCAATGAACCCAATATTCGTCCATACCATAGTTTGGCGAATCCCAAGGGAATAGTTCTCCGTAAATCATTTCCCTTTCTGCAAGGTTAGCACGCATAAATGTAATCTCTTCATCAGTAAAGTCAAACGCTTGATCAACATGGCAATTAAATATATGTGTTGGTTTTAATTCCTGCATCAAAGCCAAACAACGATCAAATCCGACTCCTTCACCTAACCAGTTACGATTCCATGAACAATAATCATCTATTCCCGACATGGTAAAAGAATCACCTGCAAAAAACATCCTTATCCCATGACCTTCAATTAATAACCCGCTATGATAATAGCTTTGTCCGGGAAAATGATAAGCTGTCATCTTAAATTCATTCCAGTTCCACGACTCACCATCTTTTGTCCAGTTGCTAACCTTTATGACTGATGGTGAAATACAAGGCAACCTATAGGCAATGGGATTCTCTAATATATCAGCCATTCTTTCATCAGTATAAACAGGGCAATCAAATTCTTTCTGAAAATCTGGTATTGCGTCAACATGATCATCATGATAATGCGACACAAAAAGACCTGAAACTTTATTTATATCATTGCTTGCCTGTAATCTTTGTATTTCCTTTATAACTTCTTTGCTTCCGCAATCTATAACAAAAAGGTCTTTATTTTCCGATATAATAAACCATGATGTTCCATAATGACGCAAACAGGAAGGGATAGCCTTTCCATCTCTAATAGGCATGTGTCCTTCTTTTTCTTCAAACTCTGTGAACATTTGAGGGAAATAATAACGGAGTGCAGAAATAGCAACATACTTATCATAACAAACATCAAGTCTATTAATAAGCGAATCTATTGCTTCATTAGGGTTATCAATTATGTTGCCATGTGAAGGGATTATGGATTTTGGTGATTGAGACTTCAATTTTAATAAACTTTGTTTTAGTTCATTCCTTGCACCAAGAAAACCATGATAATCGGTTGTCGTTTCACCTTTTTGCAGGCTATAAAGTTCCCATATTTGCCCTTTATCATATATTACATCACCAGAGAAGATATACTTTGCATTATCAACTTCAATTACATAAGATATGCTTCCGTCTGTATGACCTGATGTTTCGATTACTGATATAGTTGCATTGCCCCATTTAAAAGAATCACCTTCTTTATAGGTTTCATGAACATTTATGGATTCAGACAGCATTAGATTATGAGGATGGACATTGTATATATGCCAGCGATATGAAGGATCATTCCAATATGACTGAACATCCGCAAACCATACTTTTTCTTTTTCAGGAACACCAATTTTTATATTATTATCTTTATCTAATCCAAAAGCCTGATCTCGATGATGATGAGTAAATATGACCTTATCAATAGTTTTGCCTATTAAAGATGACATTACAGAACCATCGCCAAAATCAATAAGCAAAGCCCGATCTCCATCGGTAACTATTCCTATATTGATATTTGCTTTATATACATAAATATTATCACTTATGCGAATCATTTTTTCAGACATGACTCCTCCTAGTTAAAATAAAGCTTTTAGGCTTTCTGTATATGGTTTTCTAGCAATGCCTTTCTCTGTGATGATGCCATCAATTAGCCTTGCAGGTGTGACGTCAAATGCAGGATTATAGACTTTTACACCTTCTGGTGCAGTGCGTTTGCCAAAGCCTTCAGTAATTTCTTCTGATTTTCTCTGCTCAATTGGTATGAGATCGCCTGTTTCAAGGCTCATATCTAGTGTCGATGTTGGCGCAGCGATATAAAATGGAATCTTATGCTCTTTTGCAAGCACAGCTACGCCATAAGTGCCGATCTTGTTTGCTGTATCACCATTAGAGGCTATACGGTCTGCACCAACGATGACACAATCAATTTTCCCTTCTTTCATCACTTGCGCAGACATATTATCGCATATAAGCGTTACATCAATACCTGCGTGCATTAGTTCCCATGATGTTAGCCTTGCGCCCTGCAATAATGGTCTTGTCTCGTCAGCAAATACTTTGATGCGCTTCCCTTGTTCGTGCGCAGTAAACATAACCGCAAGGGCTGTTCCATAGTCAGCGGTTGCAAGTCCTCCTGCGTTGCAGTGTGTCAATATGGTGTCTCCATCTTTTATTAGTGTTGCGCCATGCTCTCCAATAGCTCTACACATGATTTTATCTTCATCTATGATCTTTAATGCTTCTGCGAGTAAAATACCTTTTAGTTGTGATATGTTTTTATCTTTATTTTCCTCCATAGTCCTTTTTATTCTGTCCAAAGCCCAAAAAAGATTCACCGCTGTTGGTCTTGATGTTGCAAGGTATGATGTCGTTTTTATTAGTTGTTTACTGAAATTATTATAATCCTTTGCATCAAAGTTCCAGATACCCAGAACAGCCCCTAACGCCCCTGCAATTCCAATAGCTGGCGCACCCCTTACTTTAAGAACTTTTATTGCTTCCCAGACTTGTTCTACAGTCTCACAATCAATGTATTTTAGCTCATTTGGCAATAATGTTTGGTCTATCATCCTGACTTTTCCATTATTCCATTCAATTGTTGGTATTGGCATCTTAAAAGTCTCCTCATCAATATATGGTTTATATTCATTTTGAATTTATTTGAATATTATAAAGCATAGAATCTTCGTTGTCATGGATAAAATATTTGACTTTTTATATGTTTAGATTATAATATCAGTGAGGTTTGACATACCTCCATTATATTTATCCTAACTTTTTGGTTTTTATATTTGACTAATACTAAGGAGTATTGTTATTTGTTAATCAGAAGATATATACTTGCTGGGTTATCTGGTATTTTATTAGTTCTAGGTTTTCCTGAGTTTAATTTCTGGTCATTGACTTGGGTTGCATTGGTTCCGCTTTTGGTAGCGATTCATGGAACTAGCTGGAAACAATCATTATGGCTTGGTTTTGTTGCTGGTGGTGTGTATTTCGGCGGGATCATGAATTGGTTGATGGTTCTAGTGCCATTTTCCACATTTTTCTGGGTGTTTTTGGGTTATATTGTTTTATCTGCATATTTGGCTTGTTATGTTTTTTTATTCACTGTTTCAATAAATTATATAACGAATTATTGGTATAAAAAGTCAAATACATTTACATTCTTTAATAGGCTTTCGTATATACTTCTTGTTGCGATTACATGGACAGGTCTTGAGGTTCTTCGTGGTTATGTCGCTTCTGGATTGCCATGGGCGAGTCTCGGTTATACACAATGGAAGATTCTTCCCATAATACAAATCTCGTCGGTTGTGGGAATGTATGGCGTGACATTTTTAATATGCCTAATAAATGGCATTATTGCTCTATTTTTGATTGATATTTCTGGTTGGAAAAATACATTAAAATCTTCAATTATCCCTTTGGCAATAGTTTTAGTAGCATTGATCTATGGCATAATTTCGTTAAACCAGCCAACTGATACAAAGACGATCAAGATTGGAATTGTCCCGGGGAATATCAAGCAGAAAGATAAAATGGCTTCTTGGGGCAGAAAATCAGGTTGGATATTTGATAAATATTTTGAGCTAACGGAAAAAGTCATAAAAGATAAACCCGAAATGATTATCTGGCCTGAAACCGCAGTCCCAAAGTTCATATTTCCTGCAAGTGAGGAATTGGATAAAATAACTGATCTATTATCAGGTTATAACTCATATATGTTGATTGGTGCAATATCCTATGATGATAGCGTAGGTAAAAATGAGGATATAAAAGTTTTCAATTCTGCATATATGATAACGCCAAAGGGTGAAGTGATTGATAAATACGATAAAATTCATCTAGTTCCAATAAGCGAGCAATTTCCATTCAAGCGTTATTTACCAAAAAAATGGCAAGAATTAGTTGCAGGCGTATCTGACTTTGACAGTGGAAGTGAATTCAATGTATTTCATTCGCCTTTGGGTGATATTGGTGTGCCAATCTGCTTTGAATCTGTATTTCCAGAGATTTCAAGAGAATTTGTAAAAAACGGTGCAAATTTAATTGGCATTATCACAAATGATTCATGGTTTGTTGGAACTTTCGCAGCACAACAGCATTTTTCAATGGCTCCGTTTAGGGCGATTGAGAATCGTGTCTCGGTTTTTCGTTGCGCCAATTATGGAGTTTCGTGTATAATTGATCCCTATGGCAGAATAACCCAGAAGCTAGAACCCAAAAACGGGAAAGAATATATTATTGGTGATGTCGGCTTATATCAAGCTGGCACTTTTTATACCAAACATGGAGACTATTTTCCATGGACATGCCTTGCAATGCTAGTTTTTCTTATCATTCAGGCTTGGTGGTATAAATATCGTAAGTTTATGGAGATAAAAGGAGAAAAAGATGTTATCAGAACTACGCTCAGCGATTCAGGAAGCAAAAGAAAGAGTCATGGGAGCAGGAGGGCTTCTTTGACGCAGAAAACAAGCAAAAAGAAGCAGAAAAATTAGAAAAGGATATGTCTGAACCTGACTTCTGGAGTAATCCGCAAAAGGCACAAGAGACATCGCAAAGGCTTGCAAGATTAAAAGAAGACATAGCTCTTTTTGATAAGCTTCGAAATCATTCAGAAGATATAGAAACTTTATTAGAACTTGCTGAGGCTGAGGAAGATGAGTCATTAGAAGAAGAAATAAAGAAGGAATTATCTAATCTTGAAAATGAACTCGAGCAAATTGAATTTAGGTTAATGTTAAATGGACAACATGACAGAAGCGGTGCTATATTAGATATACACTCAGGAGCCGGTGGCACAGAATCGCAGGACTGGGCGGATATGCTTCTGAGAATGTATCTTAGATGGTGTGAAAAAAAGGGATTTAAGACACAAATTATTGATATGCTTGATGGCGAAGAAGCGGGTATAAAGAGTGCAACTGTAATGGTTGCTGGTGAATATGCCTATGGCTATCTGAGAGCAGAAGTTGGCGTTCATCGTCTTGTTAGAATTTCACCGTTTGATGCCAATCACAGAAGACATACTTCATTTGCATCCGTTGCGGTATTTCCTGATATTGAGGATGAAGTTGATATAGAAATCAACGAGGCTGATTTAAGGATTGACACTTTTCGTTCTGGTGGTCCCGGTGGTCAGCATGTAAATACAACAGATTCAGCAGTCAGAATAACGCATTTGCCAACAGGCATCGTTACTCAATGTCAGAATGAGCGTTCACAACATAAAAATAAAGAAGTTGCCATGAAAGTTCTTCGAGCAAGGCTTTATGAAATTGAGATGGAAAAAAAAGCTGAGGAGATGGCAAAGATTCATGGAGAGAAACGTGATATAGCATTCGGCAGTCAGATAAGGTCTTATGTTTTCCATCCGTATAGAATGGTTAAAGACCTTCGCACAGATGTTGAAGTTGGCGATGTTGACCGAGTGATGAACGGCGATATTGATATATTCATAGAGGCTTTCCTGAAATTTAGGCAGATAAGGAAGTAGATCTATTTAAGGAATGACATTATTAGGTATGTCATTCCTTTTTTTATGACACATAGGGCATCAAAATATCCCTTAGCCTTCTAGTTGCTCTAAATAGATGCGCCTTTACAGTTCCCAAAGAGCAATTAAGCGTTTCCGCAATATCTTTGAGCGCCAATCCATCATAATGCCTTAATATAAAAACTTTCTGCTGTTTCTTCGGTAATCGTTGTATTGCTTTGGAAATTACTTTGCCTAATTCACCTGATTCCATTAACTTATCTGACGTTCCGTTATCGCTATAATAGTGATTGCTTACATAAGAAAGGTCATCCATAGACATTTCATTTACTTGATTTCTAATATAATCTGTGCAGGCGTTTAATGTGATTCTTCTCAGCCAAAAGCCAAACGCAGAATTGTCTTTAAGTTTTCCGATAGATTTATAAACCTTCAAAAAAACTTCTTGGGAAATATCATAGGCATCTTCATAATTGCCAATATAGCCATAAGCGATATTATAGACCTGTTTTTGATATTTTTTGACTATTTCTTCAAAAGCATTAACCTCGCCATTTTTGAATTTCTGGATTAATATAGTTTGTTCTATTGGAGATACAATACCAAAACTAGCGACTCCCATTTTAATAACCCTCACTTCTTGCATTTACTTTATTTATATGACTTTTTCAGTTAAAGGAAATAGAACGCTGACCAAACGGATTAAGCGGATTTTCGCTGATTATAAAATTGATAATAGGCTCTAAGATTTGGGAATGTAATCTTTAATCTTTTAATTTTTCTATCATTGAATCCTCAATCCGTGTCAATCTGCCAAATCCGCTCTATCCGCGTTCTATAAGTGAAAAACTCGTATTATTTATAAAAACTGGATTCATCTTCTATTATTCATTTTGCAAGAAATTTGCCAATCTTATATAAAGCAAGGAATACTAATTTTATTGGGAGTTTTGATAAAGCCTGACAAAACTAATGTTGTAATAATGACACATATAGTAGTATGAATGATACAATCTAAAAATGATTCATTTTAGGTATTGATAAAACCCTCAATCATCTGAACGAACTCCTTCATCCATTGTGAAATATCTTTTTTTCCTCTTGCACAGATCAGATTCCCATCTTTAACGACTGGTTCATCAATATAGATAGCCCCGCAAATAGTGGCGTCAAATCTACATTTAGGGATTGTTGTAACTTTTCTTCCACGAATGACATCCGCTGTTCCAAGTATTTCGATACCATGACAGATAGATGCAACAGGCTTATTTTTTGCAAAAAAATCTTTTGTTATTCGGATCAGATCATCATTATAGCGCAGGTATTCTGGAGCCCGTCCACCCGGTAAAACCAAAGCTATATATTCATCAGGATCAATATCTTTAAATGCTATATCCGACTCAATGCGATAGCCTTGATGTTCTTCGGTAATATCCCATCCCATAGTCAATTCGTGCATAACAAGATGATATGAATCGACTTCTGGTGCAGAAATGACAACTTGATAATCCTCTCCTAGTCTATAATAAGGAGCCATCGTATCCAATACCTCTGCACCATCTCCAACTATTATTAATACTTTATGTTTATTATCCAAATTTGCGTTTTTTATGCTTGATCTTAATTTATGCCGTTCCATTTTGCTCTCCAAGTTCTTTGTTAGTTTTGCCAATAATAAAATTATGATCTATCATTAGCAGATAAAACAAAAATTATCAATAGATTCTTTATTTTCTATGATTTAATTAAAATTCCATTGACAAGAGATAAATATAGTGTTAATTTATATTTTGAAAATAATCAAAATTTTTAATTCTCTAAACTTGTTTTTAGGAGGTTTTTCAATGAATAAAAGATTTTTAATAGTTTCTATAACAATGCTCTTTGCTCTGGCAAGCATCTGCGCTTATGCCAATGTTACGTTTGCTGGAAAGGATACAACGACAAAGGGTGACTGGTCAAAAAAATATGGTAAGAATGGTGTGATACTTTTCGCTGCGAAGGATCAGACAGATATGAAAGACATTGCCAAATTTGATGATGCCAAGAATAACCGCTGGGATTGGGCTAATCCTACTGATGATGCTCGTGGTTTGATAACTCTTACTGATGCAAAAAAACGTATGGGAACTTGCATGTATAACAATCCTACCAGCGTAATTAGTATTGAGAGCAAAATTGATAATTATCAGGTTGCTCTTTTTGTTATTGACTGGGATAGCACAGCTAGAATACAGGAACTTACCGGCTTTCAAGGTGCAAAAGCCCCTGATAAACCAGATGCTACAGTCCAAAATCCTGAATTCAACGCAGGCGTATATTATAAATGGCTTGTAACTGG
>Ga0073932_1007940_pt1 | contig 10040 bp, 6 predicted proteins | sample DewCreD2012metaG_FD_76967 | JGI IMG/M metagenome (GOLD analysis project Ga0073932, IMG submission 76967) | Hot spring sediment bacterial and archeal communities from British Columbia, Canada, to study Microbial Dark Matter (Phase II) - Dewar... ...
ATGCGCGGGACACGCTGGGTGAGGTCGAAGTACAGGCGCTGGTCGGCCAGTTGAGTGGAGCGCGAGGCTTCGATGCCAGCGCGGTAATCTTGCATCACGCTGTCACCGACCGCTTCGCGGAAGGCCGGGGAGAACACGTTGGGGTGTTCAAACAGGTCGAACGTCAGCACGCGGTAGTCGCGGTAGGCTTCCATGTGAACGCGGATGGCATCTTCGGGGCTGTAATCGGCCCAAAAACGCGGGCGCAGCCCAAAGCCAAACATTGCATCTCCCAAAAAGCCTTTCAGCAAGATGGGCGCGTAGCGGGTTTCCTCTTCCAGGGCGGCAATGGCGTGCAGGTTGACCAGGTTGCCCATGCCGTCGGTCAGGCGCGTACACTTCTCGTGCTTATGAAGCAGCCAATCGGGCCGCAGTTCGAAAAAGTGGTGTTCCACCCCGGCGATGTTCGCCAGCTCGCGGGCGTAGCGGGCATCGTCAGACCCTGGAATGCTCCAGGTAAAGGAATAAAGCCGGTGGCTGTCCTTAATTTCTGCCAGCAGCCCCAGCAGAATACGTGAATCCAGCCCGCCAGAGAGCAGCAGCCCCAGGGGCTTATCACCGCTGGCCTGCCGCCGCACCGCCTGGCGCAGGTAGAACATCAATTCCTCGCTGTATTCTTCTTCGCGCCGGAAAGGGTATTGGTCGGCGTATTTTAACTTCCAATAGCGGTGAATGGAAAGCTGTCCCTGATGGTACTTCAGCAGGGAGGCCTGGGGCAGCAGGCGCACTTCTTTTAAGAAGGTTCGTTGGCCTAAAACATGATCATAGGTGAGGAACTCGGCGATGGCGGTGCGGTCAATCTCGCGGGGGAGGGTGGGGTCTACCAACAGCGGGGCAACACCCGAAGCGAAAGTAAACTCGCCGGGGCGGACATAGTAATAGAGCGGGTATAGGCCCAGGCGGTCGTTGGCGAGGGTGAGGGTTTGACTGCGGCTGTCCCAAATGGCGATGGCAAAGGCTCCATTGAGACAGGCGGCGAAATCGTCCCCCATTTCTTCGTATAGATAGAGAATTAATTCGGGGTCATTGTTCACGCGAAAGCGGTAGCCCCGCTGTTCCAGCCGGTTTTTCAGGCCCTGGGTGTCGTACAACTCGCCTTCCATGCACACGCACAGGTTGCGCTGCTGGTTCCAGATGGGCTGTGGCTCTGGGTTGACGATCCCCAAGCTGGCGCGCCCCAATCCAACGGGCCCTTCCACGTAGGTATCCAGCTTAAAGCGGGCTTCAGGTTCTAGCGCGCGCCCCATTTTCTCTAACAGGGTTGGGCCTGCCGCCGGGTCAACCGGTTTGTGAAAGCCAAAGAGTCCAGGCATACGGTTTCTTCCTTGTTATGGGGCTTTTAAACGCCGGCCGGAACCAGCACCTCATCAAACATCCCCTCGTAGGGCGTGTTGGCGTAGCAGGCGCGCAGTTCATCGAAGTTTAAAACCACATCGCGCAGGTTGTCGCTGGTATGTTTCAGGGTTTTGCCCTCCACTGGGCGGTGCGGTACGTTCAAGAAGTCAAAAACCTTGCTCAAAACGGCGTCGCGCCCGGTCATTAGTTCTTCATAGGTGATCAGCAGGGTGGGCAGGGCCAACTGTCGGACGTATTCATTCAACTGGTTGTCGGCGTCTTCGCGTTCCTTAAGGAACTGGGCAAATTCCTGCAAGTCAACCGTCATCGGGGGCATCCGATCTTCTTCTTTATACAGATTCCAGGTGCCAGAACGATCATGCAGCCGGCGGGCGTTGATGCGTGAGATGACCGCTTTAACCCGGTTGCGCCGCTGCATTTGGATAACGCGGCAGCCCTTTTGCCGGAGCAGATGGGCGAAGCCATCCAGGTCTAATACATCTACCAGTTTGGTCTTGAAGCCCACCGCGCCCTTGCGCCCTACCAGCGGAGGTGTAAAAAACGCGCGCGCCCAGGCGAGCTGTTCTTGCGCTGACGCGCCTTTTTGCTTGAGTACTGCAAACCGCTCGTAGACGGCTTCGATTTCAGGGTGCGACATGAGCAGGCTCGAAAGGTAGGTCGAGCCGTCGCGCTCGATAAACAAGATCACGTAAGGTGTAACCTGGCTTCGAAGGTAAAAACCGGCAATTTTAGACATACATGCACCTCGATGAAAAGCGATTGCTTGCGTCAGGTAAGCGGACCGTCCGGCTCACCCTTTTTAAAGCCCCCCTGAACGCAGCAGGGACTTGAACAGAACCGACAGCACCCCCCGGTTCACCAGATAGCGGGGCTGATAGCCGATGGCGCGTGCCATCCGCTGGCGCGCCAGCCGGTATTGGCCCTGACGGTAAGCCTCAAAGGCCAGGTTGGCGGCGGCGACCCCCAGATAGTGCCGCTTGCGGCTGCGCAGCGATTGGAGCGCATTGGGCAGGTGGTTGTACACATTTTCCAGAAAAACCAGCGGTTCGTTGGTTTTGGGCAAATCGGTCATCCCGGCCAGGCGGTTTGCCAGGGCATCGGGGTTAAGCGCCAGCGCCGGGTGAAGGGTAGCGGCCTTTTCCAGGTTCGCCCGGCCAGCCTCAAAATCTAGCGCCAGATAGCAGTGCGCCGCCGCGCGCACGTAAGCATAGGCATACGCCTGGTCGCGCAGTTCGCGCCAGCGGTCTGGCAGATCGGGTTCGCGGTAAATTTTGTCCAACACGGCAAAGCTGTTGCGCGTCATCTGGCTGCCGTTGCGCGTCATCTGGGCGGTATGAAAGCGGTACATGGAAACGGGCCGGTCAATGGTTCTAATCTGGCAGCCGGCTTTCGCCAGCCGCAGCCAGAGATCCCAATCTTCATACGAGCGCAGTGATTCATCGAAGAACCCCACCCGTTCTTGCCAGCTTTTGAGCAGCAGCACACTGCCTACATGGAAGGGGTTGCCCAACAGCAGGGCGGCGCTCTCGGCGGGCATGCGGCTCTCGAAGGTTTTGCCCAGGCGGCGGCCTTTTTCGTCAATCAGAATCGCCTGCCCTGCCAGCATCCCGCAGTCGGGGTTGCGGTAAAACCCTTCGAGCAAAATTTCCAGCTTTTCAGGCAAAAACAGGTCATCCGAATCCAGAAAGGTGAGGTACCTGCCGGTTGCCCGGCGGATGCCGGTATTGCGCGCGCCCGAAAGCCCTCGGTTTTCCTGGCGGATGTAGCAAACCCGCCGGTCAGTAAAGCCATGCACCACTTGCGGCGTCTCATCGGTCGAACCGTCGTCAACGACAATCACTTCAAAGTCAGGGTGGGTTTGCTCCAGAACGCTCTGAATGGCTTCCTTCAGGTAGTGACCCTGGTTATAAGCCGGAATAATGACGCTGACCTCTGGCATGGCGTTAATTCCCTATCTGGAGGATGGTGTAAATGGTGCCCACATCGGTCTGAAGAAGTGCCCGCAGAGGCATGGCCTGAGCAAGCTCTTCTTCAGTGGGAACGGTTTTCCCTTTGACCCAGGAATAATAGATCAGCACTCCGTTTCTTGCCATCATGGCCTGCTTTACATCTGCCAGTTCCTGGGCAAACGCTTCATTGGCCTGCTGTGACATCAGGTTCACCTTGCGGGGCAGCCGGTAGGCGGAGCGCCCGGTCTGCAGGTAAACAGCCTCTGGCGAATTAGAATAAATGAGGGTCTCTTCCGGCAGAGCCAGTATCTGGGCGATCATCTGCTCGCTGGCCCGATTGGGCGTGTTGTAGTTGTTCCCGGCGGTGTATAACCCTTTGGCCCACTGGTAATCTTGCCAGCAGGCCGCGGCTGTCAGCACGAGCCAGATTACCCCGGCCACGGCTATCCCCCTGCCGCCTTGCGGCAGGCTCTTTGCCAGCAGTCCCAGGGTGAGGGTGGCAAAACAACCCCACGCCGGGAACAGGATACGCTGATCCAGCGGGATGTTGGCATCCATCAAAGTAAGCGACGCCCCGATAAACAGCCCATAAGCGAGGATGGCAAGCCCGAGCAAAAGCTCCAGCCGGGGTGATTTTAAGGAGAAGCCCGGCAGCGCCCGGCGCAGTAAGAACACCCATCCGGCGGCGGCCAGCAGCAGTGCCCCAAGTTTGACAACCATCGCCACCGTCTCAGGGACCCACAGCCAGGCGGCCAGCGTGGTAATAAGCTGGCGCAGGTGTTCGGCCCCGGGTGGGTGCAGACCCAACTGGCGCGACGTGGCGGCGCCGGTCTGCAAGGCGGTGTACAGCAGCCAGAGCGCCGGCGGAAGGCTGGCGGCCAGGGTGAAGGCCAGGCCGCGTCCCAGCCGCTGGCCGAGCTTCCCAGCCCCCCACCAAACCACTCCCACGGCCAGCGCGCCGATGAAAGCGGCCCCCGCATAGCGCGTGAGGGTTGCCAGCCCGGCCAGGGCCGCCCCAACCCACAACAGCGCCGGGCGCGCCGTTTGAAGATAATCCGCAATTGCCAGAATCGCCAGCAGTGTCAGCCAGATGAACAGCCCCTCAGCCCATGCCATCTGATGAATCGCCAGAAAATTGGGCGACAGCGTCACCAGCGCGGCCCCTGCCGCTGCTGCCCAGGGGCGCGTTCCGGCTATTTTGCCAATCATGAGGGCGATGACCACCGTATTGCCGGCCAGCAGCAGCGCCTGAATCACTCCCGCTGAGGCAATGGGATCACCGCCCAAGAAGCCGGGAACCGCCAGCAGGATCGGATAAAGGGGCGGAAACTGGGTAAGCGGTCCGTCAATTACCTCGCCAAAGGGGACGGTGACGCCTTTACCCGCCGCCAGGTTGCGCGCCGCCCCCAGGTAGGCCGCCGAGTCAGGCGAAACGCCCACTCCCAGGCGCAGGGCAGGCAGTAAGAATGCCAATCCAAGCCCAATCACGCCCAGAATCAGAACCCACCAGGGGACCTTACTGCCAATTGTCAGCGGTTTGGGGATGGTTGTGGTTGCCATAGGGTTTAAGCGGTGGTCTCTTCAGAGAATTCTGGCAGTGCTGGCTCGATTGAACTCACCCGGAAGGACGCTTGCAGGTCGGCGATGCCGCGCGAGCCGCGGTTGGATGTCACTACGAAGTCCAGGGCGCGGTCCATCCGATCGTAATAGCGCGTCAGGTCTTGATAAGCGATGTTGACGCCCATATAAAAGGTTCCCGGCGACAGGTTCAGCTTGAGCTGATATTCGATGGTTGCTACCGTACCGGCTTCAAAGTCTGGGGTGGGCAGATTGGCCCAGTGGGTAGTGAAGTCGTAAACCACCTGCATTTCGGGGGTGCGCACCACGCAGGCAAAAATCGGGGCGCTGACCTGCTGATTAAAACGCACCTTGACCTGTAAGATTACATTCTCACCTGATTGAAACGAAAGCGCCTCACTGCCATCCTCGCGTAAAAGTTTTACCTGTTCGATCACGGCTTCGTGGGTCATAATCTGCTGTGAAATGCCGCTTTCGATCAGCCCGGCGTTGGTTTTGCTGTATTCCGCCGCCGCCGTGCGCAAAATATTGGAGTAATTGGCAGTGGCTTCAGGCGTGGGACCTTCAAAAGCGGCGTTGCCCCGGTACATCACCAGACAGCGGGCGCAGACCTTTTGCACGGCCCGCAGGTTGTGCGAAACAAACACCATCGTCGTGCCGTTTTCGATCATCTTGACCATGTGTTCGTAGCACTTGCGTTGAAACGCCATGTCGCCAACGGCCAGCACTTCGTCAACGATCAACACTTCTGGGTCTACATGGGCGGCTACGGCAAATCCCAGGCGGGCGTACATGCCCGAAGAATAGCGCTTGACGGGCGTATCTAAGAATTTGCCGATCTCGGCAAACTCCACAATTTGGTCAAAGCGCGCCTGAATTTCGCGCTTCTTCATCCCCAGGATTGCGCCGTTTAAGAAGATATTTTCGCGCCCGGTCAGGTCGGGGTGAAAGCCGGCCCCCAGCTCGATCAGGGAAGAGTACCGCCCGTTCACCCGGATGCTGCCGCTGGTCGGGAACGTGACTTTTGAAAGCAGTTTGAGGATGGTGGTTTTTCCTGCGCCGTTGGGGCCGATGATCCCCATCGATTCGCCCGGTTGCAGTTGAAAACTTACATCGTTGACGGCGTTGTGAAACTGCTCTTGATAACGCCGCCGCCATTGTTGGATGAGCGCGCGTAAGCTGAGGGGCGGCAGCCCGACCCGGTAGCGTTTGGTGACGTGAGAGAACTCAATCGAGGGTTTCATGGAGCCATACTCTCTAGATGATATCCGCAAACTGGGCTTCTAACCGTTTAAACAGCCAGTAACCCGCCGCCAGCACCAGCAGCGAAACCGCCGCAGAAACGGCAAACGCCGGCGGCGGGACCGTCCCGTCAATCATGACGCTGCGATACGATTGAATGATGCCAACCATCGGGTTGAGGTAATAATAGGGCCGCAGCCAGTCGGGAACCAGACTGACGGGGTAGACGATGGGCGTGGCATAGAACCAAATTTGCAGGATCAGGCCAATCATATGGCGTACATCGCGGTAAAAAACGTTGAGCGCCGCGCCGATCAGCCCTACTCCCAGGCTGATGGCAAATTCCACCAGCAAGATCAGGGGTAGAAAAGCCCAGGCGACGGGAAAGACCTTCATGCCGTACAGAAGCATCAGGACAATCAGAACCGCGTAAGCAATGAGAAAATCCAACAGGCGTGCCAGCAGCGCCGCGATCACCAGTACTTCGCGTGGAAAGTAGATTTTGCTCACCAGGTTCATGTTACCGGTGATCGCATCCACCATGTCGGTCATCGCAGTGGAGAACAACATCCACGGGACGATGGCCGTATAGGCAAATACGGCATACGGGGTTCCGCCGGTGTCAACGCGGATAAAGTAAGAAAACACCGTGGTAAAAATAGTCACCATGGCAATGGGCTGCAAGACGGCCCACAGCCCGCCCAAAATGGACTGCTGGTAGCGGGCGCGGATGATGCGCATGGTCCAGGCGGAGAGTAAATCGCGGCTGTGGAGAAGCGTTTTCAGCGGTAATGAAGTCATAGGATCAACCGTGGGTGAAAAAGAGAGACTAAGGCGAACTGCGCAAGAGGCGCCAGCCGATTACAACCATCACAACGAGCAAAACGGGCAAAATCCCGGCATACACCGGCAGTGATGGATTCACGGGCGGTTCGGGCGCAGTGTCAAAACCGCCTTGCGACAGCGTATTTGAAATCGGGTTCGGGGTAGGGGTGAGGGTCGGCGCAGGCGTGGAAGTAGGGGCGGGGGTGGCAGTTGGCAGTTGGGTAGGGGCCGGAAAGGTTCTGGCCGGAATCAGCGGGGCGTCTACGTAGGCATACGAATACCAGACTCCGGTCATGTTCTCGCGGCCAACGTTGTTCCACCAGGTGACCAGAATCAGGTTGCCCTGTATCATCACAGCCTGGGGGCCGCTGGGGTCAAAAACGCGGGTCATCGGGCCAGAGATGATTGAGTCAAGCGCCGACCATTGATTGCCCAACCAGCGGCTGAACCACATCCCATGAATCTCGGGGTCGGTGGTGCGGTTGCCTAAGATCATGTAGATATTGTCAGCACTATCTTTAAGCAGCACAGCGTTTCCATATTCGCCGATCTCAGGGAAGGGCCGGATGGGAGTAGACCAGGTATCGCCGTAATCTTTGGAGATTCGCATCCAGCGCGTTGCCGGAAAGCTGTCTTGATATACCAGGATCAGCTCGTTTTTGCGAGAGATCAGGGTAGGCCAGTTCGTAGAGTATTCGTTGCCGGTGCGGTTGGCGATCTGGATCGAATGAGTCCACTGCCCCTGGGGATTGATGCGGGCATAACGCACTTCTTCCCCCAGGCCCTGTTCAGAAACGACTGCCCAGGTGACGTGAATATTCCCCTGGTCATCGAGGACCATTCTTATGTTATGCGGCCAGCGGTCCTTTTCATTAATAATCTCCACCGCAGTGGGGATGCTCCAGGTTTCACCGCCGTCCTGTGAAATGACCTGATACAGACCAATGCCATCCTGCTGGCCGCCGTAGAGAAGAATGATTCTACCGCGTTGATCTTCCAGGATCGTAGCCGCCACCAGCGGCCCAGCGCTGGTTCCAATGGGGATCGGTTCAGACCACGACTGCGCGCGGTTGGCAACCGAGACATGCGCCCGCGTCAGAAAGATATCTCCAATTTGTTCACTGCCATCGTAATAAATCACGAATAATACCCCCGCACTGCTGATGAAGCCGCCTTGCACAGTTGCCTGCCCGGCTCCCAGCGTAGGGAGAATAATATCAACCGGCGGCTCCCATCCTCTGTTGATGCTCCAGCGCCGGTAGTAGATTTCGCCAACAGCCAGCGACGGAGATTCATAGTTAATGGCATGAACAATGCCAGAAGGGTCCGCAAGCAAGAGAGGCGGCATTCCCCAGTCCAGGTAATTGGGGATGCGTTCCGGGGCCGACCATTGGATCGCCCCTTGCGCGTGGGCAAGGGAGAAATTCAGATGGGAGAACAAGATCAGGAACCATCCTACCACTATGAAGATCGAAAGCAGTCTGCGCATACCTGGAAACCCTGACAACAAAAGGTTGAAATTCATCTTTGGCGTTGGGCCGGCAAGTTCAGTTTACCATAATGATCGATTAGATACGAGTTCCCAAATTCATAAATATAAGGTACGGCGTTTGCCAGCGGCGGTGGATATTTCGTAAAGTAATCGTAAGGTTTTTGTTGTCTAAATGGCAATTTCTTAATTGAATTGATGACTGGATTTTATTACAATAGTCCTACCCAATTTCTATCTGGTATGGGATGGTTGGGTTGCGTTGGCTGATTTCCAAACGCCCCGCAGATTATGTAATGCAAAATGCCAAAAGCCTTCGATCAAAAACATCCACGCAATTGGATGTTTTGCCCCAGTCATTCGCTGGTTTGCCAGCATTGGTGGTTAGGTTGCTTTCGGTGAATGACCTCATACGGCTGTGAACTCGGAAGGTGACATCCATGAAAAAACGCGTAATGCTCATTGTTTTCGTGCTGTTGACAAATCTCTTGACCCCCTGGAGCCGTGTCTTTTCTGCGCCTCTCGGCGACAGTGGGGATGGAGTGGATCAAGATGACAGTAGTGGAACGCGGTCTTTCCTACCCGTTGTGGGGGCAGGCGCGCAGGCTTCGGGCTGGAATATGACCGCCGGCAACCCAGAGCGCACTTCTTGGACGACCGAAGAGGTTACCGGAATGTTGCGGGTGGAATGGTACCGTCCCATTGAAGCCTACATTCCTCAGAACGCCCAACTGATCGCCGCCAACGGGCTGATCTTCGTCCCCACCTCGCGCGGGCTGTACGCCCTCAACGCCGCCAACGGCGACCTGGCCTGGCGCTTCGACACGGCCCTGCCCATCGGCAATTCACCCACCGTGGTGAACGGCGTGGTCTACGTGGGCGGCTACGACCGCCAGCTCTACGCCCTGCGCGCTTCAGACGGGGCCCTGCTGTGGGCCTTTGGCGGGGCGGGCGCGGGCTACTCCACCAACCCCCTGGTGGTGAATGGCCGCGTCTTTGCTGGCAACCGCGACGGCTTTCTGTATGCCATCGGCGCGCACGGCACGCCCCAGCAGGGACAGCTTTTGTGGCGCTACCAGACCGGCGGGCTGATTGACCTCTCGGCGGCCTACAAGGATGGGGTGGTGTTCTTTGCCGCCAACGACAACTACGCCTACGCCCTGCGCGCTTCGGATGGCGGCCTGGTGTGGAAGTCGGCCAAACTGCCGGGCGATGGCTACCAGTCGTACTGGCCGGTCATCTACCAGGATAAAGTGATCTTCGCGGCGGCGGCGGCCTACCGCACCGGCCTCAACCCGGGCACGGCCAGCATCCTGTCCCCCGATGGCACCGGCTACGGCAAGATCTACGACCTGGAGCGCGACGAGATCTTCGCCGGAGTTCCCCAGGGCGCGCTCATTGGCGACGAAGTGACCGGCCAGGAATGGGCTAACGGCAAGCAGGTATTAGACGCCTCGCGCATTCTCGAATATCACGAAGCCAAACCCTGGCGGCGGGTGTTGATCGTCTTGAACCAGCGCGATGGCAGTGAGTACACCTTCGATTCAGACGGCGATGGGCGG
>Ga0073932_1007943_pt1 | contig 10033 bp, 8 predicted proteins | sample DewCreD2012metaG_FD_76967 | JGI IMG/M metagenome (GOLD analysis project Ga0073932, IMG submission 76967) | Hot spring sediment bacterial and archeal communities from British Columbia, Canada, to study Microbial Dark Matter (Phase II) - Dewar... ...
ACCGGCACGAAGGAAACGTGGGGGACGCGGCTGGGCGTCATTCTGGCTGTAACCGGCAGCGCCGTCGGCTTGGGCAACTTCCTCCGCTTTCCGGGATTGGCCGCCAAGTACGACGGCGGCGCGTTCATGATTCCCTATTTCATCGCCTTTTTGCTGCTGGGGCTGCCGATCGCCTGGAGCGAATGGGCGATGGGCCGCTACGGCGGCCGCCACGGCTATAACTCGTCGCCGGGCATCTTCCGCGTGTTGTGGCGGAATCGGGCCGCTCCCTACTTCGGCGTGCTGGCAATGGTCGTGCCGGTGATGATCTATATGTATTACGTCTATATCGAGGCGTGGTGCCTCGCCTATGCTGTCCGCTACCTGTTCGGCGCGATGGGGTTCGAAAACCCCGAACAATTCTTCACCTTTTTCGCTCAGTTCACCGGCATCGAGCAAGACGGAGCGGCCTGGGCCATCGAAGGCGAGGGCCTGCTCGGCTCGGGAGTGTTCTTCCTGGTTCTGTGCTTCGTGCTCAACTTTGTGCTGATCTATCGCGGGCTGAGCAAGGGAATCGAGTGGTTTTGCAGTTGGGCCATGCCCGCACTGCTCGTCTGCGCGGTGATCGTATTGATCCGCGTGCTGACCCTCGGCACGCCCGATCCGCAAAAGCCGGAGCTGAATGTGCTCAACGGGCTGGGGTATATGTGGAACCCGGCAACCGAACGACTGGGCTTCTTCGAGTCGCTCCGCAAGCCCGAAATGTGGATGGAAGCCGCCGGTCAGATCTTCTTTTCGCTCTCGGTGGGCTTCGGCATCATCATCACCTATGCCAGCTACCTGAAATCCGACGACGACATCGCCCTATCGGGGCTGACGGCCTGCGCGGGCAACGAATTTTGCGAAGTGGCCCTCGGCGGATTGATGATCGTGCCCGCCGCGTATGTGTTCTTCGGGCACGAGACGCTGCAAGCCTCGCAGAGCACCTTCGCGCTGGGGTTCGTCACGCTGCCCAACGTGTTCGGCAAGCTGCCGGCGGGCGGGGATGTGATCGGATTCCTTTTCTTCTTCTTGCTCTTCCTGGCGGCGGTAACCAGTTCGCTATCGATGCTTCAACCGGCCATCGCCCTGTTGGAAGAAGGGCTGGGGCTGCGGCGCCGGGCCTCGGTGGCCATGCTGGGATTCATTACGGCGGTCGGCTCGGCCTTCATCGTCTATTTTTCCAAGGATCTGACCGCGCTGGACACGATCGATTTCTGGGTCGGCACTTTCGGCATCTATGTGCTGGCCCTCTTTCAGGTGATCCTCTTCGCTTGGATTCTCGGAGTCGATCGCGGCTTTGAAGAACTCGACCGCGGGGCGGAAATCCGCGTGCCGCGCATCTTCAAGTTCATTATCAAGTATGTTTCGCCGACCTACCTGCTGGCGGTGTTCGCGGCCTGGGCCTATCAATCGCTCTTTGTCGTGCCCGAGGGTCAGCCGTCGCGCCTGCAAGCGATCGTCGAGAATCGCACCGTGCAGCTCTCGATCGGACTGATCGTGCTTGTCTCGGCCTTGTTCGCGTTGTTGATCGCGCAGTCGGTTCAGCGATGGCGCGCCGCCGAGCGCGCCGCCGGAGGAAAGAAGCCATGACTTTAGGCGGTTGGATCGCCATGTTGCTGTCCGTCGGCGGTGTGACGGCGCTGTTGGGCTGGTGCATCTATAAGGTGCTCGCCACGCCCGAATCGACTCGGCACCTGCACTCGCAGGTCGATATCACCACGCCCGACATCCTCGATTCCGAGGCCGACTAGGCATCGCCGGCGACGAAAAGGCACGCGCGAAACGCGCACCCGCAAAACGAAAACGACCCGACGGCGCGACCGATCGTCAATCGACCGGCGTCAGGCTTCGGGTAAAAGATTCGCCATCGTCTCGGCCTTGTCGAACAACCGTGTTTTAATACTACTGCGCAGGATGCAAAGCTGGATAAATTCCGGATGACGCAAGTCCTTACACGAAAACGCCCGAGTCTTGCCTATATTTCCATCCTGCGCAGTAGTTTTAATGCCGCATCTTGTGATAGCACACGAAAGGTTGGCACAACATCTGGAAAAAACCAACTGTTCGACAAGGCCCATCGTCTCCCAAAAGGACAACACATGGACGGCAATGGCTCGAACACAGTCACGGTCCGCACTCTCCGCCGTCTTTGGAAGCCGCATAAAGAGAGGCTGGCGGCCTCGGGCAAGGAACAGCCCGCCGCCGTCCGCTTTCATCGCGCTTGCAGTTGGCTGGCGCGTGCCGAAGGGATCGCCGCGGGCGAAGACCCGGACCTGGCCCTGATTTGTCTTTGGATCGCGTTCAACGCCCTCTACGGGCAATGGAACTCGGCAAAGCGCGAACCGCATCCCGACCGCCAAAGTTGGCGGAAGTTCATCGATCGGATACTCAAGCTCGATCGCCAAGGGCGAATCGCCGCGATGCTCGAGGAACACAAACGGCTCGTTCTCGCATTGTTCGACGACCAGTACGTCAGCTATTTCTTTTGGCAAGAGCCTTCCGCCGAGCGGGGCAAGAAGGCAAGAAACGCCACACTGCGCGCACACTCTTGGTACGCGGAGCACGCATGGACGACGATTCTTGAAGAAGCCATCGGGCGCGTCTATGTGATGCGCTGCCAGCTCGTTCACGGCGCGGCAACCCACGGCGGCAAATTGAATCGCCGCTCGCTCACCCATTGTGTAATGATGATGCAGCGGTTGCTGCCGACGTTGCTGCTGGTTTGGATCGACCACGGAGCCGACGAGGACTGGGGCCCCATGTGCTACCCGCCGCTGACGGCCAAACGGTGAACGCCGAAGAGCGGCGAAGAACCGTGCAATCGCCTCGGCGTCATGAGCCTCAAAGCATCGAAGGGCTGGGGTCTTCGAACTCCAAGTTGAAAAGCAACTCGCGCAGGTGTTTCGATCCCTTCTCGATTTCTGACGGAGCAAACGTAAGCACGCGAACAATGTCCGCCTGAATTCTCTCGGGCAAGTTGGCGAGGAACGGCTCGACCATTGCATCGCGTTTTTCGGCCGAAAGCCCTTCGAATCGCGAGTCGATTACACGAACACGGATCGATGCCGAATTGTACCGGTAGGCATCGACCTGTTCGAAACCCGCTTTACGAAGAACTTCTTCGACTTGGCGGGAGTCGTCCGTGCGTTTGGCTTCCCAGGGGGTGGCAACAGTATCGGTCATCGCAGTTGGTCCTCCACCCAGTCGTAAACCGCTTCGGCCGTCTTCAGTAATGCCATCGTCTCGCCTGTATCACGGCGTCCCGTTTCGTACCGAAGATCGGTCGTCCAATCGAATCGCCGCATTCGTTTGGCAATCTCCAACGGCAACGAAACGCCTAATCTGCGCAGCTCGCCTAGCAACACTTCGGGCTGATGCATCTTCGAGCCGCCGGTAATGCGTTTCAATGTGTTGGGTTGGTCGTCGGGAGGAGTCTTGTCCAGGATGAGCGCCTTGAGCGAGCACTCGACGGCGTATCCACCGAGGTATTGTGCGTCGAGGTTCAGTTTGAGCTTGAGCAGCTCCCGCGCCGCAATCAGACGCTGCCCTGCCGCCCTTTGAAAATCTCGGCTCGTGAGCGGCAGCATACGGCCGTTCCCCAAGACCCGCCCTGACTCGGCTTCCTGCTACCACACCATTTTATCGAAACCGGTATGGAAGAACAACGACGCAGACCGATTCAGGCCTCGCGATGGGCCGGGGCGGGCACATCCGGCAGTGCCGGCCGCACGAGCGAAAGCAGCGACGCCACCTCGTCGGCCAGATTCTCTGCTTGATCGCGCGCGGACGCGGCGGGCGAAGACGGCACCGCGGGCGATGGCGTCACACCTGGCGACGGAAGCGCCACGGCCGAAGGAATCGCAACGGGCGAAGTGGCCGGCAGGTCGGCCTCGGGGCGTTGCTGCCGATCATCGGTGCGGGTGCTCGGCAGCGGGTCGTCGCGATGAAGGTTGAGCTTCCGCGGGTCGAAGGTAAGGTGGTTCTTCACCTGGATCAGATCGCGATTGGCCCCGATACGGCGGATGTGGAAGGGGTTCTCGCCGGGCCAGTTGTAGCCCCCGTAGGCCGAGCAGACCGAAAGATAACCGGCGCGCCGGGCCAATTCGGCGGCACGCGGGTTGAGGTTCTCGGGCCGGCCGAAGGGAAACGCGAAGTGCCGCACGGGGCAGCCGATCAACTCGGCCAACTGCCGGCCGGCCTCGACCACCTCGGCATACAAGCGATCGCTTGACCAATCTTGGCCCAAGTCGCAATGCGTGGCCGTATGGGCGCCGATCTCGGCCCCGCCGTCGGCCATGGTGCGAATTTGGCTCAGCGTGTTCGGGGCGAACGCGCGGCCCACTGCGATGTCGTGGGCGAACGGGCGGCCGCGGAGCACGTTTTCCAAAGTCACGAAATACGTAAAGGGAATGCCCAAGTCGAGCAACAACGGAATGGCGAAGCGGCAATTGTCGGCATAGCCGTCGTCGAACGTGATGGCCGCACAGCGGCGATCGTTGCCGCCCGAGGCGAGCCGGCGGCAAACCTCGCCGAGCGAGATCAACTCGAACTCTCTGCGAAGGAAGTCGATTTGGGCGGCGAACTCGGCCGTGGTCATCGTCCAGGCCGTGGCGGCGTCGTCGTCGATACGGTGATAGAAAAGCACCGGAATCGGCAGCCGTCCTCGGGCGGCGGCGCGGCGGACGAAAAGCCTTCGCCACGGCATGGTGGCCGCGCAATAGCCCGTCAGCAGCCAGCGCTTCCACGGGGGCAAGCGGGCTTCGCGGCGATAGACGGCGGATGCCAGCGATGCGAACATCATCCTACGGGCGCCGGCTCGCGGCCGGCAAACAGGTGTTTCACGTTTCGGGCGGCCAACCACAACCGATGGCGCAATTGGGCGCTTAGGTGCGGCGCGGCGATGCGCCAAAGGGTCATCGGCCGCGGCTCGGCGCCGAGATGGGCCTTGTACGGTTCATCGCCGCGGAGGAAATCGTAGCTGCGGTAGCCCTCGCGGATCGCCCAACGCACCAGCGCCCAATGCAGCAACTTGCCCGGTTCGTGTTCGAGCATGTCAGGCTCGACGGCCCCTTGATAGGCGCATGCGGCGTCGGGCGTAAGAAGAAGGTAATCGACCGCGGCCGGCCGGCCGTCGATCTCCAAGTAGGCCAGTTGAACCTTTCCTTCGGCGAACATTGCAGGCGTCGTGCCGCGGACGAACGCCTCGAATGTCGGCGAGCTGTAGCAGCCCGGCTCGCCCAGCGAACGGCGTCGCCGCTGGTGCATCGCGATGAGCAGTTCAAGGGCGTGCTCCATTTGGTCGAAGCGTTCGCACAGTCGCATCACGGCTCGGCCGCCGGAAAGGTATTCTTCCGCCAGGCGATCGAGCCGCTTGCGGCGCTTCGCCGGCAATCGTGCGCGGTAGTCATCCATCTTCGACGGCAGCGGGATGGCCCAACAGTTCGGCCCCTCGCGCCGATGAACCGAGCAGCGGCGGTCGGCCAACTCCTCGGCAAACAAGGCGATTGTCGGATCGTCGGCCGCGGGGCCGACCAGGTCGATCAAGTCCCAAACGCAATGCCGCGGAAGCTCTTCAGCGACATAGCCGGCCAGCACGGCCGCTGCCTCAGGCGCCGTTGCAGGCTCGCAGAGAAACGTCAAATAATCGGAGCAGGCCTCGCCATCGCCGAGCAACCGCAGAGCAGTTCCCCGAGCCGCGGAGCGATCGACGTAAAGCGGCGCAATGGCGCGCAGTTCGCCGCGGCCGTCGAATCCGCAAAGCACGCAAAGCTGCCGCCGCGCGCCGACTTGCCCGCCGTAGTGCCGCCACCAATTCATCTGCCATGTCCATCCGCAGAACGGCCGGTCGCCGGCAAGCTGATCCCAACGGGCGCGCAGCGGCGCCAGCTCTTCGAATGTCGCAAAGCGTTCTACGTGAAGCACGATCGGAAACCTCCGCTGAAATCTCTCTTATGCCCAAGCAAATGCAAGTCGGCCGCGACTACGGTTGCGTGGTATTTCACGGGAAGCGTTGCGCGTTGTGCCGACTGCGCCTACGGAATCCATGTGAGAAACCGACCGGGTCGGTTGTGCCGATTGCGCGGAATATTCTTGGACGACCGGCTATCGATCTTCGCAGACCGTTGTACGGAACATAGTGACTAGGTTCCCTGAATCTCGGAGCAGTCGCGCCGTTGGGTTCGTCGCAGTGCAAATGAGGCTGCCGGCGCACCGCGGGCTGCATGCCGCGGTGTTCGGGTGGATCGCGGCCGGCACCGCGCCCGAACGCGCAGTAGGGTTGCTTAGCCTTGGCGTTGCTTGGCGGCAGGGCGTTTCCCGCGCGCATCGCTGCTGCCGCGGCATCTCCGCGGAAACACTCGGCAGAGAGGGCGGCGCAGAGGTCATGCGATTCAAGCGATCAGAGAGGCTCGAGAATCCGATGATCGGCACAGAACAGATGAACTTCGGTTCGTTCGGACGACTGATGCGGACGTATTGGCGGCGTTGGCTCGTACCCGCGGTGCTGGTGTCGGTTGCGGCAGCGATCTACGCCTACACGAAGCCCGACGTTTGGGAGGCCGAACAGGCCCTGATCGTTCGCAACGACGCCTTGGGGCGGGAATCGGCGCCGGGCAAGTTCCGCCAGCCGGAAGAGATGAAAACGCTGCTGGAGACAACCCTCGAGCTGGTGCGCGGCCGCGGCGTATTGGCCGGCGCACTGGCGATGGTCGGGCCGGCCGACGAGGACAACGACGCCGGGAACGCCACGTGGCCGACGGACGAAGCCATCGAAAAGCTTCGCCGCAATGTAAAACTCACGCCGCCCAAAGGGGCCGAATTCGGCAAGACGGAAGTCTTCTATCTCGAAGTGCGCGACCAGAGCCGCGATCGGGCCTTGGCCCTCTGCCGCGCGATGATCGACCAACTGCAAACCCGGGCCAAAGCCCTGCGGAACGATCGGGCCGAGAGCGTCATCGCCGAGCTGCTTCGCTCGGTCGCCTTGGCCCGCGAAGACCTAGCCGAGGCCACCGCCCGGCTCAGCGCCCTGGAAGCCGCCATGGGCGGCGACTTGGCCGAGTTGAAGGCCATGGGCGAGGGAAACGCCGGCGACAGCGCGCTAAGGCGGACCGCAACCGAGATCCGTGCGGAACTGCGGGCCACGGAATCGCAACTGAAGGCCAACGAAGAACTGCTCGCCCTGCTGACTGAAGCCCGAGATCACCCGCAGGAAGACTTCGCCATCCCGCAGCGCCTGCTCGATGCTCAGCCCACGTTGCGGCAGTTGCACAGCGGCCTGATCGACGCGCGGCTCAACGCCGCGCGGCTGGCGGGCCGCATGGAAGCGAATCATCCGCTGCTGATTGCCGCCGATGAAGCCCGCGAGGCCGTCGAACAGCAGATGCGCGACGAACTTTCGGCCGCGATCCGCGCGATGACCATCGAGCAGTCGCTGGCCCAGGAACGCCAAGCGATGCTCACCGACCGGCTGGCCGCCGTGAACACGCGTTTGGATCGGCTGGCGGAGCTTCGCGCCGACTATCTCAACCTGCAAGCCGAAGTGAACAACCGTAAGAACACGCTGGAACGCAACGAACAGCAACTGGCCGAAGCCCGCGCAGCCAAGGCCGGCGCCGAAGCCGCAAGCCTGATCGCCGCCATCGACGAGCCTGATGCCGGCACCCGCCCGGTCGGGCCGAGCCGTCCGGTACTGGCGGCGGCCGGGGTTGCGGCGGGCCTTCTCTGCGGCCTGGGCCTGCTGTGCTTCAGCCTGCCCGCCGCGGCCGCGACACAGCCTCTTGATTCGTCGGCGGGCGAATCCGCGAAAAGGAACGCGACGGCGCCCCGAAGCAAAGCGGCAGCACCGGCGCTGTCGCTCGAAACCCAGCCAGACGAACCGCCCGCCCAGTCGCCCGTAGATTCCTTCGTCGATCAGCCCGAAACAGAACCGGCCGGCCTCGGCGGGCGATTGCCGATCGAAGCGTTGCCGACCGCAGCCGCCGCGCCGGCCGACGTGCGGTTTTGAACGTCGCCTCAGCCCGAATGCGGGAGGCGGCGTCTCGGCCGGAATTCGCTCGCCGGGGCCTCGGCCGACATGTCCGAGCGTGAACCTCGGCCGGAAACCGCGGCCCGAAACGCTCCGCTCGTGAAACGGCTAGGGCGCACCCCGGATCGGCGGCGGCATTGATGGTCGAAGGGTCGCCCCCTGGTCCTCTTTGCAAGAGCCGTGCGCGCCCTTATGCTCTTGGGCATGAAGCCATCGCCTGCCGAAGCGCCGCTGTTGCCCGCCGCCCCGCGGCGCGAGCTTTCGTTGTTCGATTCCACCTGCGTGATTGTCGGCATCATCATCGGGGCCGGCATCTACCGCAGCACGCCCGACATCGCCGGCTGCGTGCCCAGCGCCGGTTGGCTGGTGGCGGTGTGGGTGTTTGGCGGGCTGTTCGCGCTGGTCGGGGCGATGTGCTACGCCGAGTTGGCCTCGGCCTATCCGAAGGCAGGCGGCGACTATGTGTACCTGACCCGCGCTTACGATCGCCCGCTGGGCTTCCTGTTTGCGTGGGCCGAACTGTGGGTGGTTCGGCCCGGTTCGCTCGGCGCGATGGCCTTCGCCTTTGCCGAATACGCCAACCGCATTTGGCCGCAGGCCGAGGGCGAAGCAGCGCGCAGGGTGGCGTTGGCCTACGCCGTCGGCGCAATCGGCGTGCTGACGCTGATCAACGCCTTGGGAGTACGCCAAGGCAAGTGGACGCAGAACATCCTGACGGTGGCAAAGTTCGTCGGGCTGATGGCGGTGGTGGTCGTCGGGTTCTCGATGCGTGCGCCGCAGCCGGCAGACAAGCACGGCCCGCCCGCCGCTCAAGCGACCGCCGTGCAATCATCGGCTGCGCAATCGTCCGCGACCGAGCGGAACGATGCCGGGCAAGACGCTGCCGCTCAAAACGACGCTGCCAACGAAAGCGCATCCAAGGCCGACACTCCGAAAACCGACGCACCTGGTGAGAGCGATTCCCGCGCCGACGGCCCGAATCAAAACACTCCGGCGGCGCCTGCCCAATGGGTGATCCCGGTGTTGGGTTGGCCGGTGGCGGCGGTTGATTGGTCGGCCTTCGGGCTGGCGATGATCTTGGTGCTTTTCACCTACGGCGGTTGGAACGAGATGGGCTACATCGGTGCGGAAGTCCGGCATCCCGAGCGCAACATCTTTCGCGCGCTGATGCTGGGCACTGCGGCCGTGGTGGCCATTTATGTGCTGGTCAATCTGGCCTTTGTGCATGCCGTTGGTTTCGAGGGTGTGCGCAGCAAGACTGTGGCGACCGACGTGCTCCGCTTGGCGTTGGGCCGAGGGGCCGAGGCCGCGATGGCGGCGCTGATTTGCGTTTCGGCCTTGGGGGTGATCAACGGGCAGATCTTCACCGGTGCCCGAATTTATTACGCCATGGGCCGCGACCACGCCCTGTACGCGCCGCTGGGCCGCTGGAACGCCAGGCTCGATACGCCGCTGGTGTCGCTGTTGGTTCAGGCGAGTGTTACGATCGCGCTGGTTCTTGGCTTCGGCCTGTCGGGCGACGGCTTCAACCGGTTGGTTAATTTCACCGCGCCGCCGTTCTGGTTCTTCTTGTTCCTGGTGGCGATTTCGGTGCTGGTGTTTCGCGCTCAGGAGCCGGACGTGCCGCGCCCGTACCGCGTGTTCGCCTATCCGGTAACTCCGCTGCTGCTGGCGATGGGCTGCTTGTATATGATGTACGCCAGCGTGAATTGGGCGATTGCCAACCGCAGCGGCGAGGCGTTTTGGGCCATCGGCATCTTGGTGTTGGGCGTGGCGCTGAGCTTTGTTCGTGATGGGGTGTCAAGCACGAACGGCAACGGTCCCGCGGAACCGAATTCGCAAGAGCCCGACGGCCGCGGCGGTCAATCGATCGCCTGAGCCGCCTCCGCGCCAATCCCTGCCCATTCATGCCCATCCCTGCCTATTCGTGTCCATTCGCGTTCATTCGCCGTTGATTGTTACCCCTGCTATTCATTCGCGTCCATTTGC
>Ga0073932_1007944_pt1 | contig 10029 bp, 7 predicted proteins | sample DewCreD2012metaG_FD_76967 | JGI IMG/M metagenome (GOLD analysis project Ga0073932, IMG submission 76967) | Hot spring sediment bacterial and archeal communities from British Columbia, Canada, to study Microbial Dark Matter (Phase II) - Dewar... ...
CCTGCATTATTCATGGCGTGCGGTCCCGTCTCGCGGCCTGTCATAGGGGAACGGTGGCGCAACTCAGGCGAGTTGCGGGACGGAGCCACCGGCCTTTCACAGGGGATGAATAATGCAGGTTAGGTGCGCTGCCGTCAAGAGGAACTACCGCGATCAGTTCCCGAAAAAGATTTGACAGACCCGATCCGCCCTTCTAACTTATTTTCGTCTCGTGGCTTGAGTGGGTTAGCAGGTGGAACGGAGCCGACCGGCTTTGGGTCCGGTATTTGGCTTGGGAGGAAGCTCCATGCGATTCCCTCATTTCGGTCTGTTGCTTGTGACGGTGACGTTCGCCGCTTCGCGTCTGATCGCGCTGGAAGTCACGCTGATCGAACAACAGGACAAGCCGCCTGGGATCGAGAAGTACGACCCCAAGTATGATGCCTATCTGGAAGCCAAGAAGAAAGTACGTCAGGCGCGGGCGGACTTCGAGGCGCAGGAGCTTCAGAAGATTGCCGAGCAGAAAAAGAAACTGGAAGAGGAAAACGCCAAGCTTGCCGTTCCGGCCACGGACAGCGTCACGATCGACGAAGAAACCATCCAGGTCAAGCAACCCGATACGGTCCAGGAGGTCATCGGCAAAAAGACCGTGCGCGACATCTATGAAGTGAGCACCGAGGACTTCGACATCGAGATCCACGAACGCTGGTCGTTGAACAAGAGCGATTTCCTAATGGACGACCCGCAGTACATCGTGGTGGACGGCAAGGCGGGCGATCCGATCAAGTACTGGGGTTTCACCTTCTCCATCAAGAATACCACGACGAAGCCGCGGCGGATCATGCCGGTCTTCGTGGCCGTTACCGACAAGGGCGTATTCAGTTATCAGACCGGCGGGTTTCTCCCCCAGCGCATCGCGGCCGACAGCATGTACCGTCCGCTGACCGACACGTCCAGCGTGCGCGACAAGAAGCTGCTCTCCGAGAACGTGCCGCCGCTGGAATCCGTGAGCCAGTTGGCGACCGAGTTGCTGGGCGAAGGCGGCGCCAGCAAACTGGCGATACCGCCCGAACCCGTGGCCACGTTCCAGCCCGGCCAGACCCGCTGGGGCATCGCCCTCTGGCGCGATTTCAACGACGAGTTCACCGACCTCAAGATCCTCGTTCACGGTTTGACCAATGCGCACCGCTACAACGACAAGCTGCGGCGCGTCTTGGTCCTTTCCTTCAACCGGAACGACGACGAGTTCGATGTCGAGCGCAGCCGCCTGGTCTACCTGGGCAAGGATTGGAGCTACCAGTGGATGTGGGACCAGGACACGGTCGTCCCGATCCCCGACGACGCCAAGACCCCGCAGATCATGGACAAGACGGTCGCCACGCCGAGCGGCGCGCAGCGGCTGCTGTGGGCCTGTCCCTTCCGCGTGACCAACTCGACGCCTCAGGCCCAGAATCTCAAGATCGACGCCATTCGTTTCTGCCTGCCGGTGGCCGAGCAGGGCAAGCCGGTGCAGGGCATCGAAGTGGACGTCGGTGGCCAGAAGGTGTACGTCGAGGTGCAGATCGTGGACGACGGCCGGTCCAGCATCTACAAGGCGCAGTTGCTCCGCGAACTGGGCAAGTCCGATCCGGCCAAGGAGGCGCAGCGTTTCGCCGCACAACCGGACAAGGTCGTCAAGGACGAAGGCATGACGCACACGCTCGAACCCGGAAAGACCCTGGATCTGCTGGGGGTCTGGGATGCGAACGACATCGATTGGGCACACGTTCGCGAACAGGTCGAGGCGCAACTGACGCTGGCGATGGACAAGTCGGCCGAGGCCGAAAAGAACTTCAAGGAACTGGCCTCCGCCTCGCCCGATCTGGCCAAGAAGGGCCCGCTCCCGCTGTACAACCCCAGCCGCAACCTGACCTCTGACCGGGTGACGCTGAAGGATGGGCGCTCGTTCGGCGGCATGCTGATCCGCAACGACGATCAGCTTGCGATCCTGGACACGAAGGATCAGGGACGCCTGGAGTTCGGCCGCGCCGAGATCGAAAAGGTCGAGAAGGGCGAGATGTCTTTGGTGAAGGAACAGATCCTGGCCGCCCTTCCGGCAGCCTTGGAAGGCGCCAAGAAGAAGAAACAGGTGCTGGCCGTGCTGGAGGCGCAGTCGGGCCTTTCCACCGGACAGTTCCGTATCAGCCGCTCGTATCGCCAGCCGGGCAAGATCGACGAGAGCTGGCTGAAGGCGTGGGAAGAGGCCGAGTAGTCCTCGAAACGCCTTACCGTCCTTCAGACGGGGCAGGCTCCTCGCGTGGCCTGCCCCGTTCTTTTGAGCGCGGCAGCCGGATTCGGATCGCTTTCGGCCGGTGGTCCGCGCGTTCGAGTCATCCGTGGTCGAACCGGTCCTTTCCTCCTCGCGCCGTTCGCGTCCAGTGGACGAAGCCAGTCTGCGCGCCGGCATCCGGCAGGCGTGGGGATGGGCCATCATGTTCGGCGCCGGCGAGATCTCGTTCGCGCTCTTCGCCGCCGAGATCAAGATGCCCACGCTGTTCTTCGGCATCCTGACCGGCGTTCCCCTGCTGCTCGGTCCGCTGATCCAGGCGCTCGCCGCGAATTGCCTGGACCGTTACGGGCATCGCAAGGGGCTGGTGCTGGGCGGCGCGCTGACGCAGATGGGCTGTTTTGTGCCGCTGGCCATCCTGGCCTTCCTCATCGCCCGGACGGAACCGGCGGAACGCGGCGCGCTCTGGGTCCCCATCCTTTTCATGCTGATCGTGTGCGTCTACTTCGCGGCGGGAAGTTTCACGCACCCGCCTTACAGCAGCATGATCAGCGAACTGGTGCCGGAGCATCGGCGCGGAGGGTATTTCGCCCGGGTCAGTCGGGATGCCTCGTTCCTGGTGCTGGTGGCGCAGGCGCTGGTCGGCGGAGCGCTGCTGTGGGCGGAACGGCAGGAGGGTCGGGAGGATCTGGCGCTGCTCATCTTCGCCGGCGCGTTCGCCCTGGCCGGCGTCGCCCGGCTGCATTCGTATGTCCAGATCGTGTCCATGAAGGACCCTCCGTACAATCCCAAGCCCGATGCGTATTTCACCTTCGTCCAATTCATCCGCCGCACGCGCGAGTCGAACTTCGTCAAGTTCGTCGTCTTCGTCGCGCTGACGCACTTCAGCGCGCAGGTGGCTGGCCCCTATTTCCTGCCGTACTGGAAATACGAGCTGAACTACAGCACCTCGCAGTGGGTGGTCATGAGCGGTGCCGCCACGCTGGCCTCGATCCTGATGCTGCCGCTATGGGGCCGCTTCAGCGACCGGTTCGGAAACAAGTGCACGCTCTTCCTGACCGGCCTGGCCATCTCGGCCATTCCGCTGGGCTGGATGTTCACCGCCAACCTGTGGGTCCTCGTCGCCGTCAACCTCTACTCGGGCGTCGTCTGGTCCGGATTCAACCTGTCGTCGTGGAACTACATCCTCGACGCGGTCACCCCGCACAAAAGGGCGCGCTGCGTCGCCTACTTCAACATCGTCTGCGGAATCGGCATGTTCGGCGGATCGATGGTCGGCGGATGGCTCCACCCGCACCTCCCGCAACACGAGATCGAACCGGGTCTCGCCTCGACGTTCTTCTACCTGCTGCTTGCCTCCGCCGTCTGCCGCCTGCTGACCTGCCTGCTGCTGCTGCCGCTTTTCCGAGAACTGCGTCCCGTGCAGCCGCTGCCGGTCAAGCACTGGATATTCCAGATCGCACGCATGCGTGTCCCGGTCGGCATCCGTTTCGATGCCGAACCGCTCGACCAAGAGGACGAGGCCCCCGCCGACCCGGAAAACGACAAGCCCGCATGATACGCGAAGGAAAAGGGCATTTTCCTCCGTGGCGAAGAGTTTGGGTTAGGCGCACTGCACCCGGCCTCGCAGGTTCCGCCCGGCGCCCAGCGCGGCATCGGCGGCTCTTCGGTCCAACGCCAGCAGCACGACGCCGCGGTCGACGGTGTTCGTGTAGACCTTTTCCATGTCGTTCAGGTGCGGCTGCGACATGTTGAAGCCGTTCATGCCGCGCATCGAGGCGAGGCTGGCGATGTAATGGTCCACCCGCCCGCAGGCGTGTATTGCGCCGCCGCCGAACTCGTCCAGTATCCGCTGGTCGTACGGCCGGATGAACTCGTCGAACATCGCCGGCGACAGGTTCATCGCCGAATCGTCGCGCAGCATGACGGCCCCCTTGTGCCACAGCCCCCAGTGCGGCGCCAGGCCGTCGATCGAAAGCGGCGCGATCTGCGCCCACCCGCGCAAAACGCGGATGTAGGTCTCGGCGATCAGCTTCAGCGCGTCGTGGACCAGCCCGGGTTCCTCGTACAGGTACGGGAACATCTCGCTGCCCCAGACCATCTCCAGGATGTCCATCGGGCCCTGCAGATCGGGATGGTAGACGTGGACGTGCCGGCCGATCTTCGGGTAGCGCGCCTTGATCGACATGAAGCGCCGACCCATCTCGTAGACTTTCTGGAGGTAGGGGTGGTCGAGCGACGGGGCGCCGCGGTCGAGCATCCTGCGGATGCCGTCGATCCCGCCAGGCACCGGCCGGTTGCCGGGCAGCGTGTTCAGGTCGTCGGGCATGACGAACAGCTCCGCGCCGAAGAGCAGCGCCATGATCGGCGTGCCGTAGTTGCTCCGCACCGTCAGCGGGTTCCCGCTGCCGCGGTCCAGCGTGTCGGAGCACCCCTTGAGCTGCTGGAGCGCCATGCGGTCGAAGTCGTCCAGGGTCTCGTTCACGCGAAGGGAAGGCCATTCGACGCTGGGCGGCGCCTTGCGCCTGCGGGCAGGCGCGAAAACCGGCTCCGTCCACTTCAGGTCGCAGAAGGTGCGCCATTCGGACCGAAGTTGGTCCTCGGTCGGTTCGTCGATGCGGTTCTCCAGATCCTCCAGGCAGACGTCCAGCGTGGCCTGAAGGGCGGCGGGGGCGGCGGTGACGGCGGACATGGCGGGCTCCTTGTCGTGGCGCATGCCTCTGGCGTGCGTTGCTTCGCCTTTGCACAATCTACCTTCATTCAGGATACCGGGATCCAAGGTGGCAACAATGGACTCCCTGACCTGTTCTTTGTATTATATGCTCATGATCGGAAGGGACCTGGTCTTTCTCCATTCGAACCGCTTCCCGCGCTGCACGGCGACGGTGGACAAGCACTACCTCGGGTATGGCTCGTTGCAGATGATGACGCGTGGCGGACTGGAGATCTTCTACGAAGAGCGCCGCCACGAGATGCGCGGCGCGTGGTTCTGGCCGTGCTTCCCGGGGCCACGCATCCGCTTCCACCGGCTGCCTGGAGTGCCGTGGTGGGAGCACCGCTATGCGGCGTTCCAAGGTCCGCTGATGGAACAGTGGCTGGACGCGGGGCTGTTACGCTTCGAGCCGCAGCCGGTGAGGAACCTGCGCGAACGCGTCCACGAGTTCGACCGCCTTCTGCGCGCCATTCGCGAACCGGGCCGCCTGGCGCGGCTCCGTGCGATCAATCTGCTGGAGAATCTCCTGCTGCAACTCGCCGAAGAACGCAGCGCGATCGCATCGGAATGGCTGGAGGACGTGGAAGAGCAACTCCGCCGGCAGAAAAGCTACTGGCCGGACTACGCGAAACTGGCGCGGGACATGAGTGTCGGCTTGAGCACCTTGCGCCGTCGCTTCCGGAAGGAGGCGGGCGTGGCGCTCCATCGCCACGTGATGCAGCGCAGGCTGGCGGCGGCCTGCGGCCTGCTGACCGACAGCGACCTTCCGATCAAGACCGTGGCCGAACGGCTCGGGTACGGCGACGTCTACTTCTTCAGCCGCCAGTTCCGTCGGATCGTCGGTGCGACCCCGGCGCAATACCGGCGGAGCCGGCAGTAGCATTCGACGGTATTCGCATGGGGAAGGAGCTGGCAGGTGTTCCGGCTTTGCCGCCTACCAGCCCATCCGGTACTCGCGCCGCAGCAGCTTCTGCGCGTCCGGGTTGTTCGTGACGGCCAGTTTGGCGGAGTCCCACTCCAGCTGCTGGCCGGCGCAGCGAATCGCGACGGTGCCAAGGATGATCGCCTCGGCCATCGGGCCGGTTTGAACGAAGTGGCTCTCGGTCGGCGCACCGCCCAGACACGCGTCGCAGAAGAGATGATAGTGGTTCCCGCCGGGGACCTTGGGCCGCTCGAAGCCTTTGAACTTCTCGCGTGGGAAGAGCTGCGGGCCGTTTTGATGCGGGATCAGCAGTCCGCCTTCCGTGCCGATGACGAAGGCGGCCTCCTCGGGATAGGCCATCCCTGTGACCATCTTCCGAACCTCCTCTGGCGCGAAGAACTCGCCATCGTGCCATTCGACCGTCAGATCGCCTTCGGTCTTCTCGTTGCCGGGGAAGACGTACGTGACGTGGTTGCTTTGCGGCCAGGTGTCCGCCCGCCGTTCCGGGGATTCCAACCAGGACTTCTGGACTTCGGCTACGACGGTTTGGGGTGCGGTCAGCCCCAATCCTTTCCAGACCGCGTCGAAGATGTGGCAACCGATGTCGCCGGACCAGCCGGTGCCGAAATCCAGCCAGCCGCGCCAGATGCCGGGATGATAGGTGTTCTCCGCGAAGGGCCGTTCGGGCGCCGTGCCCAGCCACAGGTTCCAGTTCAGGTGCGCCGGCACGGGGTCCGTTCTGGCCGGTCGAGGACCCAGCGCGCCATGTCCTCGACCGCCACCGCGGTTCGAACAGAGGTAGACGTGTCTGACCTTGCCGACGGCGCCGTTCTTCATCATCTGCACGCCCATCCGGTCGCCGATACCGGCAGCGTGTTGTGTGCCGAGTTGCGTGACGACGCCGGCGGCCTTGGCGGCTTCGGCGACCGCGCGGCATTCGGCCACATCGTGGCAAAGCGGCTTCTGGCAGTAGACGTGCTTCTTCAGTTTCATCGCTGCGAGCGTGATGACCGCGTGCATGTGGTCGGGGACGGTGACGTTGACCGAGTCGATCCTGTCGCCTTCCTGGTCGAGCAGCTCGCGCCAGTCCGTGTACTTGCGCGCCTCCCTGGCTTTCTTCGCGCCTTCCTCCAGACGGTTCCGGTCCACGTCGCAGATGGCGACGACCTGCGTGCGGGGATGCGAAAGGAAGTTGCCCAGATCGACGCCGCCCATGCCGGCGACGCCGATCGAGGCATGGTGCAGCTTCTCGTTGGCGCCGAAGACGCTCGAACGAAGCACGGTCACCGAGAACCCGGCGACGGCGGTCGTTTTGAGGAAGGTGCGGCGCGAGGAGCGTTTCGGCATGGGTGTCGACCTTTCGTGATGGCACGGAATCGACCGGCCATGGAGAGCACAGCGGTCACGGAGAACGAAATGGAACGAACCGTGCCCCCTGGCATCGGTCTGTCGGGCCCTTGCCATGATTACACCAGAGCGAAGCAGCGGCGATGGTGCGGTTCAGCGAGGGAGGGAGAAGCGGGCAGGAAAATCCCAACCATCGGCGGAGACGACCAGGCCGCCATGTCGCTTGCCCGGTACCCGACGAACCCGGTGCGGCTGATCGAGCGCATCCGCTGCCATGTTGTCTTGTAGAAAGTCGTCGTCTCGAGGCCGGACCTGCTTTACAGGCCCGTCTCCCCTGGCTAACCTCTCCCCTGCCTTCCACAGCGAAGGCTGGCGAACCGTGAGCAGGGAGCGTCGCATCATGGCCGAGCAATTCCAGGGCGCGTGGAACTTCATGGGCATTTCGGAGGAGCGGGCGCGCCCCGAGAAGGCTCGCGCCTGGGTGCTTCCCATACCCTATGAAGGCACGACCAGCTACGGCGCCGGCACGCGCGAAGGCCCGGCCGCGATCATCGCCGCGTCCCGCCAAGTCGAACGCTACGACCACGAACTCCACCGCGCGCCGATCGAAGAGTTCGGCGTACATACGCTGAGCCCGCTGGCCATGGTCCACCGTTCGCCCGAGGCGATGATGGAAGCCATCGAGCACGCGGTCCGCGACGTCCTGACCGGCAAGCCGAAGCCGGAAGTCCTTTGCGTGCTGGGCGGCGAGCATTCCATCTCGGGTGGCGTTGCGCGCGGCATCCAGCGCGCTGGGCTGAAGAACCTGGTCTCCGTGCAGATCGACGCGCATGCCGACCTGCGCGACGAGTACGAAGGTTCTTCCAACAGCCATGCCTGCGCCGCACGGCGGATCACCGAAGTCTGCCCGATCTTCCAGCTCGGCATCCGCAACATCTCGGCCGAGGAGATCGAATACGCAAGGACCAGCGGCAAGGCCACCATCGTCTATGCCGAACGGCGCGATCCGAAGAAGTACCTGAAGGCGCTGGCCCGTTTCGTGCGCGGCAAGAACGTCTACTTCACCATCGACGTGGACGGTTTCGATCCCTCGATCATGCCCTGCACGGGCACGCCCGAACCCGGCGGACTGGCCTGGGAGGAAGTCCTGGAGATCGCGCGCACGATCTGCCGCGAAGCGGCCGCGGTGCCGGTCTTCGACGTGGTCGAGTTGGCCCCGCTGCAGGGCTTGCGCGGGCCGGATTTCATGGTTGCCAAAATGATCTATAAGATCATGACTTATTTGTTGTTGTGGGAAAAGCGCCGAGGCCCCTCGGCAGTCTAATCGCTCCAGACCTGCCGTGAAAAAAACGATACTAACCGATACTCGATGCGGGATGCTTGAAACCGGATTGGGATGCCGATTCAGAATCCAGCAGCCGGTAACCCTCGGCGACGGGATGCTAGGTGCTGGAGACTCGATACTGGACGCCCATTCCGATCCGGCATCGAGCATCCAGCATCCAGTGCGCCAGCATCGCCTGTGCGAAAGGGCTCCACGGCCATGCGCATGATCAAACTCCCGCGGCGGTTCGTCAGCAAATACCCGCACAAGTTTGCCAAGGGCAAAGGGCGTTTCCTTTGTGGGCAGCGCATCCTGCCGCCGCAGATCACGGGAAAGGAATCGACGGCCGACCTGATCGACAACGCCTTTCTGGCCTACAATGCCGCGCGCTTGCAGGAGGCCTGCCGGCTTTTTGTCGAGAACATGCTCCAGAAGGACGTGACGGTCGGCATGAGCCTGGCCGGGGCGCTGACCCCGGCCGGCATCGGGACGGCGGCGGTCGTTCCGCTGATCAAGGCCGGATTCGTCGACTGGATCGTCTCCACCGGCGCGAACCTTTACCACGACCTGCACCACGCGATGAACCTGCCGCTCTGGCGCGGTTCGCCGTTCGTGCACGACCTGGAGCTGCGCAAGCTGGGCGTGGTGCGCATCTACGACATCCTGCTGGATTACAACGACGTGTTGATGCGCACCGACGACGTGCTGCGCAAGATCCTTTCGCAGCCCGAGTTCCAGAAGGAGATGGGCACCGCGGAGCTGCACCACCGGCTGGGCAGATACTGTGCCGAGTTCGAGAAACAGACGCATGGGCGCGAGGTGTCGGTGCTGGCGGCCGCCTACCGCGCCGGCGTGCCGTGTTTCACCTCGTCGCCGGGCGATTCTACGATCGGGATGAACATCGCCGGGCTGGAACTGAAGGGCAACCGGCTGCGCATCAATCCGGGCCTGGACGTCAACGAATCGACGTCGATCGTGCTGGGCGCCCAGTTGAAAGGGGAAAAGACCGGCGCGCTGATGATCGGCGGCGGCTCGCCGAAGAACTTCCTGCTGCAGACGGAGCCGCAGATCCAGGAAGTGCTGCGCATCAAGGAGTCCGGCCACGACTACTTCCTGCAGTTCACCGATGCGCGTCCGGACACCGGAGGGCTTTCTGGCGCGACGCCGCACGAGGCGGTGAGCTGGGGGAAGGTCAATCCGAACAAGCTGCCCAGGGCGATCGTCTGTTATGTCGACTCCACGGTCGCGCTGCCGCTCCTGACGCACTATGCCCTGGCGCGGCACAAACCGCGGAAGCCCAAGCGTCTTTTCGAGAAGCTGCCCGCGCTGATGGCGCGGTTGAAGAAGGAATTCTTCCGTCACAACCGCTGAGTACCGCGCCGCAGAAGTTCCTGACCCCGTGTGCCGCGGATGCGGGTCCGGATCGAGGCGCGAGCGAGGAGCATATCCGGAGGAGATCTGTGACGAGCGAGCAACGA
>Ga0073932_1007947_pt1 | contig 10024 bp, 9 predicted proteins | sample DewCreD2012metaG_FD_76967 | JGI IMG/M metagenome (GOLD analysis project Ga0073932, IMG submission 76967) | Hot spring sediment bacterial and archeal communities from British Columbia, Canada, to study Microbial Dark Matter (Phase II) - Dewar... ...
ATGGGGGCCGGCTGTATTCAGCCGGGGTTGGCTGGAGAAGGCATCGGATTGGGCAGACAAACGCAAAGAGCCGGCGCTGGGCCGGCTCTCGCGTTCGGTTCGTCGCACAGGGCTGACGCCTGCTCGATAGACGCTTTGCAGCGCCAGGAATTAAGGCGCCTATTCTGTCCATATAAAAAAGACATTCGTGCTAAAATGCCGCCAGGAGTAGAACGCGTGAGCGACGCACAAATCCGCACCGCCAAACTGACCGACCTGACCCCCGACGCCGAGAATGCCAACGCCGGCACCGACCGCGGCCGGGCCATGCTGGACAAGAGCCTGCGCGATCACTGCGCCGGGCCGGGTTCCAGGTGGTCGGCTATGACCCGCACAGCCCCTTCGATGCCGAGCGCGAGCTGGCCCCGGTCCTGGGTTGCGACGTGATCGTGCTCACCAGTGCTGTGGCGCCGGCCGAGCGCCTGTCCGGATTGGGTACGCATCAGGTCGTGGTCGACCTGGCCGGCGTGCTGGCGCCCGGCCAGACTGCCGCCCGGATGGTGAGGATCACTTGAGCCGTGAACGCGCTCGATGCCGAGGCCGACTATAAAGTGCGGCAACAATTCCGACAGATGGCGGCCATGGGTTTCACGCTTTATCCGGCTGGCCGGGAATGGCCGGCTTTGAACGAAGACGAGTACGTGGAAGCCTGGCGCAACGAGCGTCAAGTGGACGCTTGCCGTGAATATCCAGACGGCCGGCTGAGATTTTGGGACGGGCTGTGGATCCGGCCGTGAACCAACGATGGAAGAGACCAAACCGTGGGAGCAGCAACAACCCGGCGAGAAAAACCTGTGGTTCCGCCGGTTCCAGGCCTACATGCGGCTGGGGCCGCGGCGGTCGATGCTGTCCGCCTACGTCAAGGAACTGGAGCAGCGCGGGCTCAACGCCAAGGGCAAGAAGCTCATTCCCAGCTCGTGGCGCGACAACGCCCGCAAGTGGAAGTGGCTGGAACGGGCCGAGGCCTGGGATGCCTATGTCGCCGAGCAAGAGGCGGCGGAGTGGGATGCCAAGCGCCGGCAATTGCGCGATCAGGAATGGGAGTCGGCCCAGGCGCTGATCGACAAGGCCCGGCAGATGCTCGTCTTCCCGCTGGCCAGGACGCAGCGGGCCGAGAAGGATGTGGACGGCCGGGTCGTAGCGGAGACGGTCATCATCCCGGCCAAGTGGTCGATGCGCGATGCCGCGGCCATGTTCGATACGGCCTCCAAGCTGATGCGGTTGGCGGCCGAGCTGGAGACGGGACGGCTGGCCGTGGACTGGATGCAGGAGGCCCGCAAGGCCGGCCTGGACCCGGACAAGCTGCGCGATGAGTTCGTCGAATTCTTCAAGCGGCAGCTCGCTCAGCCCCAGAGCCCTGAACAGCCTGGCAACGGAAGCGCTGCGAGAGGCAAGACGCCAACTGGAAGCGGAGGCGCAAGCGAGGCAGGCGCTGCGGGTTAGGCGCGCCGCGTGGCCGGCCGGCCACATGCAGGGGCTGGATAGCCGGCCGGTGCCGTTCCACCGGGCGCAGGAGTTGGGCTGGGAGAGTCGGAGACGCATTGTGGCGATGTTAGCAGGGTCACAGAGCGGCAAGACGAGCTGGGGCCCGTGGTGGCTGGCGCGGGAGATCGAGCAGCGCGGGGCCGGCGACTACATCGCTGCCACCGCGAGCTTTGACCTTTTCAAGCTAAAGATGCTGCCGGCGATGCGCGAGGTGTTCGAGAACATTCTGGGCATCGCGCGCTATTGGGCCGGCGACCGGGTGCTGGAGCTGCGCGACCCGCAGACAGGCGAGTTCAGGGCCAGACGGGCCAACGATGCCATGTGGGGGCGCATCATCCTGCGCTCGGCCGAGAGCCCGAGCGGCCTGGAGTCGGCGACGGCCAAAGGCGGCTGGCTGGACGAGGCCGGCCAGGATGGATTCGAGCTCGACGCCTGGCGGGCCATCCGGCGCCGCCTGGCCCTGCACCGCGGCCGGATCCTGATCACCACCACCCTATACAACTTGGGGTGGCTGAAGCAGCAGGTGATCGACCCGGCGATGGAAGGCGGCGTGACAGCGATTGAGACGCTGCCCAACGGGGCCGAGATTGAGCTGGTGGACAATGCCAAGGCCGATATCGCCCTGATTCAGTTCGACTCGATCGCCAACCCGCTGTTCCCGGCGGATGAGTACGACCACGCGCGGGACACGATGCCGGACGACGAGTTCCAGATGTTTTACCGGGGCCGCGTCGCCAAGCTGCGGACCCTGATCTACGACATCTTCGACCGCCGGCTGCACACCTGCCCGCGGTTCGAGATCCCGAAGGAGTGGCGGCGCTACCTGGGTCTGGACTTCGGCGGGGTCAACACGGCCGGAGTGTTCTTCGCCGAGGAGCCGGGCACGAGCCGGTGGTACGGCTACCGGGAGTATCTGGCCGGCGGGAAAACGGCGGCGGCGCACGCGGCCGATCTGAAGGCCGGCGAACCGATGGTCCCCGTCACCGTCGGCGGCAGCAAGAGCGAGGGACAGTGGCGCGATGAGTTCCGGGCCGGCGGTCTCCCGGTGCGCGAGCCGGACGTATCCGAGGTCGACGTCGGGATCAGCCGCGTGTATGGGGCACTGAAGGCCGGCGAGTTGGTGTTCTTCGACGACCTGCACGGCACTCTCGATCAGCTCGGCCGGTACAGGCGAAAGCGCGACAAGTCTGGTGAGGTCACGCAAGAGATCGAGAATAAGAATGCATTCCATTTCTGCTTTGTCGCCGGGACGCCGATCATGACACTCGCAGGCAATAAGCCCATTGAAGAAGTAGGGATCGGCGACCTGTTGTGGACCCGTTATGGCTGGCAGCCCGTCATTTCGACGGGCTGCCGCCACGAACAACCCTTGATGAGGCTCGTGGTCTCGGACAGCCGAGAATTGGTCGGGACGCCCGACCATCCAGTGTGGGTCGTCGGCAGCGGATTTGTTCCAATCGGAAACCTTCAGTGCGGTGCACCGTTGTTCTCTCTTGGAGGTGGAAAAGCATGGAACGAGAAACTGTCACCTTCAACGGTGTCACCTACTATCGTTATCCCCGCGCGCAGAGGGCATCGGATCGGCGCTATTTCAAGCGCGGAGGAAAGTATCTCCATCGGGAAATCTGGCAGGCTAGCCACGGCCCCATTCCGCCCGGCCACCACATCCACCACCAAGACGGAAATACCACTAACAACGCTCTCAGCAATCTCGAACTTGTGGCAGCAGGTCAGCATGAACGAATGCATCACGTGGGGCAGGCCAGCCCTGCGAAACGAGCCAATCTTGACCGCATCCGGCCATTGGCTTCTCAATGGCATGGAAGCGCCGAAGGCAAAGAATGGCATCGGCGGCATGGCCAGAGAGTCTTTGAAAACCGTCCCTACTCGTCTCTTGTCTGCCAGCAATGCGGGACAGCATACAAGACTAAGAAACCTGGCGGCAATCGTTTCTGTTCGGCGGCATGCCGAGCAAGCGCCAGACGAGACAGCGGAGTCGACGACATCACATGCGCCTGCACCGAGTGCGGCGCTGAGTTCCGCACCAATCGTTATTCCGGCGGCAAGTATTGTTCGACCGAGTGTCGTCAAAGTGGAAAACGCCGGCTTCGGAACGGTTTACAACCTGACGGTAGCCGTCGCGCATGAATACTTTGCAAACGGCGTCCTGGTGAGCAACTGCGACGCGATCCGCTACATCGTTAGCTGGGGTAAGCGCAAGAAGCGTACGCCCAAGGTCGGGTGGCTATGAACATCATTCAACGTTTCGGAGTCTGGCTGAGCAGGGGAGTTTCGCATATCAAGGCTGCGGTAATGCCCCTGATCCCCGCCTGGGCCAGGCACGCCTTTCCCGCCATCACCTTCCGCAGCCTGGTGCAGGAGGGCTATAAGGGGAATGGCATTGTCTTTGCCTGCATCTCCGCCTTAGCTTTCGCATTCCCGGAACCGCAGCTCAAGGTGTGGAAAGAGACGACATCGGGCCGGCAGTGGCTCCGGCTCCACGGCCTGGCCAAGCTCCTGCGCAGGCCCAACCCCGATATGGGGTTCTCGCGCTTGATGCTTTACACCATCGTCTACCTGGCCATCGGCGGGAACTGCTATTGGTACAAGGTCAGGTCAGCGGCCGGCAAGGTGGTCGAGATCTGGCCATTGCACGATGGACAGTTGTCGCCAGTGCCAGGCGGCGATCGGCTGATCGGCGGCTACGAACTTGACACCGGCGAGAAGAAAATCCCCATCCCGGCCAAGGACGTGGTCCACTTCATGTGGATGCCGGACCCGCTCATGCCCTGGCGCGGCTTGGCGCCGCTGGTCGCCGTGGCCCGCGAAGTTGACATGGACAACGAGGCCACGCGGTACATCTTCAGCCTGTTGAAGAATGACGCCATGCCGCGCCTGGCGCTGATCATCCCCGAGTCGATGGATACGACCGATCCGGATACCCGGAAACGGCTCAAGGCGGAATGGCAGCAGGAACAAGGAGGTGAGAACCGTGGCCGCGTTGCTCTCCTCGAAGGCGGTATGGACATCAAGCAGATCGCGCTCAATCTCAAAGAGCTGGAGATGAACCTGCTGCGCCGGGTGCCTGAGTCGCGCATCACGGCCGCATTCCGGGTGCCGGCTATCGTGGCCGGCGCTGCCATCGGCCTGGAGAACGCCACCTACAACAACTCCAGGGAGTTCATCCTGTTCTTTACCGAGCGGACCCTGGTGCCGCTGTGGGGGATGCTCGACGACCAGATCCAGTTTGACCTGCTGCCTGAGTTCGACACGGACGAGAACACCGTTGTCGAATTCGATCTCAACACGGTCCTGGTCCTGGCAGAGAAGTCAGAAGCGAAACGAGCCTGGGCCCTGGACGCCTTGACGAGGGGGGCCATCCTCCTGAACGAATTCCGGTCCGTCGCCGGCCTGCCGCTCGACGCCAACGGCAATGTCTATCTGCGCACCATGGCGCAGGTCACCGAACCGTTCACGCCCATGGCCGGCTCGGGTATGAAAGGCCTGCCAGCGCCAGCCGCAGCCGGCCTGCTGGAGGGGAAAGTCTCGTCCATCGACAAGCAGAAGGCCATCATCACCGCGCTGCGCCGGGAACGCCGGGCGGCGGCGGACAGGATGGAGACGTCGCTCAACCGATTCTTCCAGTCGCTGGCCGACCGCGTCGTCCACCGGGCGCGGAAGGCCTGGGATGTCAGGCTGGAAACGAAGGCCGACGATCTCCCGGACGCTGACGACCTGATCACGCCCGAGGACAGCGACGAGCTGGAAGAGGTGCTGCGCAAGCACTTCTTCGAGATCATGTTCAATTCGTGGGACATCTACCAGCTAAACTTTGGCGGGTTGTATCAGCCCTTCGACCCCGACGACCCGATCGTGACACGGATCCTGGCCGATGCCGGCAAGCGGGTCAGGCTGATCGACGCGACGACTCTGGAGCAACTACGCTACACTCTGCGGTCGGCCTCCACGCTCGGCTGGAGCATCGACCACCTGGTCCGCGGCGACCCGGAACTGGGCATCCCCGGCCTGCGCCAGATCATCGAGGAGGCATACAAGAACCGGGCGCGCACCATCGCGCGGACCGAGCTGGGCAACGCTCAGCAACAAGCGGCCGTCGGGCGCTACAAGAGCGCCGGCGTCGAGCGCGTGCGCGTGTTCGACAACGGCTTCGACGACTCGGCGCCGGGCTGCGTCATCCTGGGTAACGGGAATAAGGGGACGGTGGCGCCGATGGACTGGGCGGCCAAACACGCCATCGGGCACCCCAACTGTGTGCGATGCTTCGCGGCCGAGTTCGATGAGCCCGTCGATGACGACGTGCTGGAGCAATGGCGGGCGGTCGGCGACCGGTGGTAATGGCGACGCCGGCCGGCCGCCCCCCGGCCAAGACACTGGAGCGCTGGCAGCGCGAGCTGCTGGACGCCATCGAGCAGGAGCTGGCAACGGCGCACAACCGGCCATGCACAATCACCGTGCACTTCGATGGCTCGCGGGCCTTTCAGATCCTGGTCGGGCGGCCAGCGAAAAGGATTAGCAGGGACGAACGATGAACACAAACCAGAGATTCGCGCATCTCGGCGAAATCAATTTGGCTTTTGCGGAAGCTCTCCGGCGGGCAGCTGAGCAGGCAGAGGCTGCGCTTGGGCCATTCGCCGACGCCTTCAGCCTGATCGACGCGACCATCTTGAAGAGGTGGCGCGAGGCCTTGGTTTGCGCCGGGCCGCTGATGCACGCCATGATGATGACCGACGCCGAGCGCGAAGCCTGCTACCGGGAGTACGTAAACTGGCACAACCGCCGCCGGCAGTGGCGCAAGCTGTCCTGGCGGCGGCTCAACCGGCATCAACGCCAGGAGGCGCTGTTGCGTTGGCGGAAGGCGCGCGGCCTTGAATAGGTTGTGCTATAATGCCGCCGAGGTGTCCATACGAAATAGACACGACGCGGGCAACTCGACCGGTGCACAGAGAACGGGCCCATAACCCGTACGAGCGCGGTTCGACTCCGCGGCCCGCTACATGAACCATTTTCAATGGTCTTAAAGGTTCGCGTCGCAGATGAACTGAACGATTGACGCGAAGCATCGGCGGGGACCACGCCGAGCCGGAGCGGAAGACCGTAGTTGCGGGGACTCCGCCAAGAGTGTAACCGGCCGCAATCATAGATCCAGCGCCAGCAACGCGCTCCCACCCGTCAGGCGGGTTGGGGCGCGTTTTCGTTTCTACCGGAAGGTGAGCCCGGAAGGTGAGCATGGACGAGCCGCTTGAGTACAAGATCGCGCCGACGGAGTTCAAGGCCACCGGCGACGTTGGGGAGTACGAAGGCCACTTCGCCATCTTCGGCAACACCGATGACGGCATGGACATCTCGCACCCCGGCATGTTCCTGAAGACCATCGCCGAGCGAGCCCGGCGCATCAAGGTCTTCTACGCGCACGACTGGATGAAATTGATCGGTCCGCCGCCCAGCGTCCTGAGGGAGGACTCGCTGGGCCTGTTCGCTGCCGGCCGTCTCACCCTGAATTCGTTCTGGGGCAAAGAGACGTGGGAGCTGATGAAGGACAACGCCCTCACCGAGGGCTCGTTCGGCTACCAAGCTGTGAAGTTCGACTTCGAAGAGCGGCCCAACGGCATGGTGCGCAACCTGCGCGAGGTCAAGCTCTTTGAGATCTCGCCGGTACCACTGGGCATGAACGACCTGACCCAGGTGCGCGCGGTCAAGGCCGCCCTGTTGCGCCAGATGCGCGCCGCCATCCCGGCCAAGGAGACGCCGCCGGCCGAGGCCGACGCGGCCTGGGACGCCGCGGCGGTCCTCAAGGAGGCCAAGGGCGCGGCCCAGCTGCGTGCCCTGCACGCCTGGGCTGATCCAGACGGCGACCCGGACAACCCGGCCTCCTACAAATTCCCCCATCACCTAGCCGACGGCCGCGTGGTGCTGAAGGCCGTCGAGGACGCCGGCCACGCGCTGATGATCGGCGCCGGCATCCCCGAGACCGACGTGGCCGGCGTCAAGAAGCACCTGGCCGCGCACTACAAGCAGTTCGGGCGCCTGCCTCCCTGGGAGAAGGGCGCATCTTTCGACGATTACCTGCCGGCCCTGAAACACGTCCTGGACGAGATCAAGGCCGGCCGGGTGCTGAGCGCCGCCAACAAGGACCGCGTGACCGAAGCGGTCAGCGCCCTGCAGGCCGCGCTCGAAGCCCTGAACGATCTGTTGGCAGCCGCCGAGCCGGAGAAGGGCCTGCCGCCCGTCCACTCGGCACTGCTGCTCAAGCGTCTGCGAGCCGCGGAGGTCGCACTCGCGCTGTAGCCGGCCCCGACATTTGGGCCGGATGTCCATACGCAATAGACACAGGAGTCATCCCATGAGCGACAACATCGAGGCCAAGCGCCTCCGCGATGAGGCCGGCCAGCTCTACGAGCAGGCCAAAGCCATCATGGCCGAATTCCAGGGCAAGGAAATGCCCAGGGAAAAGTCCGACCAGGTGGACAGGCTGCTGGACGACGTCGAGGCCAAGACCCAGGCCGCGCGCAAGCTGGAGGAGAAGGGCGAGCGCGAGGCCCGGATGGCCCAGAACGAGAAGTTCTTCAACGAGCCGGCCACGCGCAAGGAGTTCTTCAAGCAGGGCGGACCCGGCGGCCAGGAGGTCAAGGTCGAATGGGGCGGGCGCCAGCTCACGGCCGAAGAGGTGTCGGAGCTGAGCGCGATGGCCCCGCACAAATCGTTCATCGCGGCCCTCAACCCCGAGTACCGCGCGGCCTACGTGGCCTACCTGCGCAAGGGCATGCAGGGCCTGAACGGCGAGCAGATCAAGGCGCTGTCGGCCGGCGACCCCGGCGCCGGCGGCTACCTGGTCCAGGACACGTTCCTGAACGTCTTCGTGGCCAAGCAGCGCGAGGCCTCGGCCATGCGCCGGATCTGCAACGTCCTGCCGCCCGTCCCGTCCGGCTCGGCCATCGCCGCCGCGGAGGAGTCCTTCCTGAGCGACGCCGAGTGGACGACCGAGGTCGCGACCGGCTCGGAAGACACGGTCAAGCCCTTCGGCGGGCGCAAGCTCACTCCCAAGCCCCTGGCCAAGCGCATCAAGGTCAGCAACACGCTGCTGCGCAACCCGTTCTTTGACGTGGAGGCCTACGTCCGCGACCGCCTGGCCTACAAGCACGCGGTCCCGGAGGAAGCCGCCTTCATCAACGGCGATGGCGTCAACAAGCCCCTGGGCCTGCTGTCCACGCAGGCGGCGCTGCCGACCTACACGACCGCGTCCAGCACGGCCCTGCATGGCGACGACGTGATCAACTGGATCTACAGCCTGCCGCAGGGGTACGCGGCGCGGCCGTCGACGCGCATCCTGTGCAACCGCAGCTTCATCCGCAAGATCCGGACGCTGGCCAGCAAGAACGCCAGCGTGAACTTCACCAACTACCTGTGGCAGCCCGGCCTGGCGGCTGGCGTGCCCAACACCATCCTGGACATCCAGTACGAGCTGTCCGATCAGTTCCCGACCGGCCTGACCGCCGACGCCTTCACGGCCAACGCGCTGGTCGCCGTGGTCGGCGACTTCTCGTACTACTGGATCGCCGACGCCCTCCAGATGTCCATCCAGCGCCTGGTTGAGCTGTACGCCGAGTCCAACCAGACCGGCTTCATCGGCCGCAAGGAGACCGACGGCATGCCGGCCCTGGCCGAGGCGTTCATGGTGCTGAAGATCAAGGCGTAAGCCTGATCCCAGCCGGCAATGAGTTCAAGGCCGGCGCCAGATCACCCTGGCGCCGGCCCGCCACAGCAGGAGAGAGCCAATCATGAAGACCATCTTCACCGACGCGAAGGCGGTGCAGTGCATCTCGCCGCAGTCCGGCAACAACACCACGCTCAACGGGACGACCATCGACCTGACCGGCCACGACGGCATCGAGTTCGTATGCGCGGTCGGCGCGCAGGACGCGGTCGTGACCTTCAAGGTCCAGGTCGGCACCCTGTCCGACGGCTCGGATATGGCCGACGTGACCGGCCTGTCGCAGGCGTTCTCGGCCACCGACGACAACAAGGTGACCATCCTGAGCCTGCGCGAGTCGACCAAGCGCTACGCGCGCGTGGTCGCCACGCTGGGCAACGGCACGGCCCAGCTCGTCTCGGCGATCGGCCTGCTGGTGGGCAACCGCCAGTTGCCCGAGGCGCAGAGCTTCGGCGGCGTCCTGAAGGTCGGCGCGTAACTCGATCAACCCAGGCCCGGCTCTCGCCCAGCAGCGGGAGCCGGGCCCGCCCATATGGCCGCCCTGTTGACCCTTCCGGAAGCGCGCGCGCTGGTCAGGACAAGCCTGTCTGACGTGCAGCTGGAAGCCGTCATCGACCGGGAGGAGTCGGCCCTGGTGCGGCGCTTCGGCGCGCATTACGTGGACGGGTCGACCACGGTAACGGAGACGCTGGAAAGCGTGGGCGAAAACATCTTCCTGCGGCGTCGAGCCGGCAGCATCACGGCGGTTGTCGAGGAAGGCGCAACTCTGAC
>Ga0073932_1007965_pt1 | contig 10007 bp, 9 predicted proteins | sample DewCreD2012metaG_FD_76967 | JGI IMG/M metagenome (GOLD analysis project Ga0073932, IMG submission 76967) | Hot spring sediment bacterial and archeal communities from British Columbia, Canada, to study Microbial Dark Matter (Phase II) - Dewar... ...
GTCTTTGAGTTTCTCTTCACTCATCCCTGCCCTTTTAGCGGTTGCATGCGACATTTCAAGCAGCATATTGATGTTTCCGTAAGAGACGTATTCGCCGACCACTTTGAGATCGTAGTGCAACTTTAGGTAATGTCTGTTTAGTGCTTTCCATTCTTCTTCGCTAAGTTGGTTGAGTGCTTTTAAGCCTATGAATTCCGGCGGCAACCCGATGCTGTAGAGGGCAGTTGCGAATGAGATAGCCCGGGGTAAGCAGATGCCTGCGACGCAACGGCTGTAACCGAAGAGTCCGATGTGGAGTTTTCTGGCTCTGCGCGGCGGCACATAGGCAGCTACACTGTTGATGAAGGGCGCGATTGTTTCAATCTGGCGCTCGTATTCTAAACGGCACTTTGAGAGTATGCCCAGCAGGGTTTGTTGCTCTTTTTCGTCTATGAACTGTGGGGTGCCGTTGGGGAGCCGCTGGTTGAGAGTTTGGATGCCTTCCTTGACTTGTTCGGTTGGGTAGTCGTAGCGGAAGGCGGATTGTATGGTGACTGTGGAGAGGCCTTTGTATTCTTGGAGGAAGTTGTCGATGTTGTCGGGTGAGAGGTGCCCGCGGAAAGGTTTAGAGCCAACGCCCAATATGGGGTGGATAGATGTGTCATGCTGCTTTTCGAGTGCTTTGAGTTTGCTGAGCGCTATTTTTGAGAGCAACACGGCGCAGATTAAGCCGTAGTTTAGGGCGGGGTCGGAGCGGGCGATGAAAACCCGCTGCTTTTTTGGTTTCACTGCCTTGAGGTACGGTGCGACTATGGTGTCTACGTGGAGTATGCTGTCGAAGTCTTCCACAAGGGGGATGACTTTGATGGTTTTGGGTTTGAAGTTACCTATCCAGTCTTTGACGGTTGTGGATTCGTAGATGGAGGCGTCTTCTGCTCCGACTATGGCTTTTTTGTAGTAGTTGAAAAGCATGATGATTTCTTTGCCGTCAGTAGTGAACGGCAAGATCACTTCGAAGATGGGGGCGACTTCGCGTTTGTAAACCAGCGAGGCAACATCGTAGGCGACGGGTATGTTTTGCAAGGTTTCAACTAGGATTTTCTTTTCTGCACCCTCAATTTTGGGGTTGGGAATGCGGTATGTTAAGAAGAGGTCTTCGCCTATTGTGTGGCCTGCAAAGAAATCCCAGTATTTCTGGAGAAGTTTACGCGAAACACGGGTATCGGTGTCTTTACCTTCCGAGTCCCACATGACTTCTTGGCAGCCGAGTGTGCTGTACGCGTAGTAGGCTTCCAGTACCTCTGCGTTGCCGTTGATTACTTCTTCTTTGTTCCACTCGGGGTTTGATGCGTTGTCTGGGTGCTGAGTGGACATGGTTCTTGGAATAATTCGGGACTCGTCTAGGTTGCTCATTTTTTGTCTCTTGCTACCGTTGTAGCCTTGACAGTGTATGAAAGCGATTATTTTAATTTTCCACTCGAAAAATTGTAAAATTTACAAGGGGTAAGGTGAAAGGGTGTCAGTCCCTCCCATCTTGGAACAACACTAAACAAGCTAACTAGGGATTTTTTGCATATAAGCCATATTTCGATTTAGGTAATATTCCTATTTTGCAGGTTTAGGCCAAGACTGCCCCTTTTTCTGTTTACTGCACGGCGTAGACATATGCATCTGCATCCAAAGCCAGCTGCCACCCACTTTCTCCATAACTCCAGTCAAGCGGGTGCCGAAATCAAACTCGTTCTCCCCTACTTTAACATGGAAAGTTACATCCGCAGCGAACCACGCCACCATCCCCGAAGCGGAAACAGTGAAATCCTTCACGCTGATGGACAGCACATCGCCCTGAGCAAAATCCCTCTGCAGGCTTTCGGTGAGGTGTTTTAAGCCTGAGCCTTTCTCGTCTGAGCCTGTTCCTATGACTACTACGTCGGGGTCTGGAGCCCAAAATGCGAGCGTTGCTTGGAGGTCTTTTTTCTTGTAGGCTTCAAACATTCCTTTGAAGGCTTGGATGACTTCGGTTTGTGTTCTAGGATCAGCTTTCATGGTAAGATCACGTGTTAGGGTTGTCTTGATTGCCTTTTATGTTTTTACCAAATTTAACACCGAAAAGATAGCGAGTTATTTGTAGGCTAACAAGTAGAGGTCAGCTGCAACGTAGACTTTTCCGTCTGCAACCACTGGGTTAAGCACGTAATGCTCGAAATCACGGTGCCACAATGTTGCCCCTGAATCTGCGCTGAAGCAGTAAACTGCGTTGTTGCCACAAACGAAGAGTTTACTGTTTTACCAACGCCATCGCGGAGCCTTTAATGCTGGTTATCGTTGAGTTGCTCAACTGTGTAATCCATTGGGTATAGCCGTTATTGGTGTTTAGGCAGACGATTTCGCCTTGATTGATTAAGCTACGATTTTCTTCAATGCTACTCCATAAGGTGCAGTACACTTTTTGGTTAACCACGTCAACTAAGGGGTCAACAGAAAAATGCCCAAAAGAAGAAGACAAACCCTCACGCTGCAAGTAATCAGCCTGTTTTGTAATAACGCCTCCTGTGTCTACGTATGTTTTCCACTTAATACTGCCGTCAACTAAATTTAACGCATAAAAATAGCCGTCCTGCGCACAAAACATCAATATACCTTCAGCGGTTACTGGCTGAAAAACTGGTTTGCCAAAGTCGACTCTCCAGATTTGTTTGCCGTTTTCTGCGTTTAGACAGACGACTACATACTCATCTTGAGGGTAACTATAGTTGGAGGCGTAATTCCAGAAAATTACTTTATCTTGGTAAACTATGGGCTGCAAGTTTGTTGCACTTGGAAAAAACCAAATTGTTTCTCCTGTGTTTGGGTTTAACCTTTCTCCGCCAACCATGTAAACGTAGCTGCTTGGCGAGAGTTCCTTTGCAGTTTGGCTGACGTTTGTTTCGTAGTATGCGTGTTTCCATAATTGAATCCCCGAAGCGGCATCAAAAACTGCGGTGCCAGCGTTAGAGGCAAACAGTTTACCGTCAGCAACAAAAAAGTTGGCGGTTCTCTTGTAATTATTAATGTCCGCAGGAGGCGCCTGATACCTCATTTCCTTTGCTCCTGTGTATATGTTAAGTCTGTAAACTATGCCTTCTTCTTGGCTAGCAAAAATTTTGCCTCCATAAAATTTGACTTGCGGTCCGCCCCCATAGTTTGCGTAGCTTAAACTTGTATTCCACAAGTTTACTCCGTCTGACCCCCTGAAGCATGCAACATCGGCGTAACTGTTATCCACAAATACTTTCCCGTCTCCTGCAGCTAAACTTGTTGCGAAATGAGGAATTGCAGTCTGCCAAACCAAACTGCGTGCATCCGATCCCGCTTGGTAAGCAACCTGCAGATAGAGGAAAAGCGCAGCGGCAACCACAAAAATTGAGGCTACAGCAGATAAGGTTATGATGGAACGCTTCATAGGTTTGGTTTCTGCGCTCACCTAATTAAGTTTACGAGTTCCCAAATCGAGCGCCGACTGCACAGCAGCTTTAGTTGCATAAACCAAAAGCACTTTCTGCTTTGAAGTGGCTCCCGAAGCAAGCTCAACTTTAACGCCGAAGAACTTGGATAGCTCTTTTAAGAGTTCTTTGTTTACTTTGCCTCGTTCTGGCTCCTCAGTAGCGTAAACAACCACTTCGTTGGCATCGCACTCGATTTTGAATTTGGGGCTGTTGGGTTTAACAAAAATGGAAAGCAAGACGCCGTCTTTTGTTTCTTTTAGGCTCACGGCGTTATGCACTCGGCATCGCAGGCTGCATCAGCTTTCTTGCGCTGCTCCAGCGCCCAACTGAATTTACTTCGGAGCGTTTTGGGATAGAATTTTTCGATGTCGAATTTGACTTTCTTGGCCCATTTCACGTAGGCGGTTGGGTCGATGTAGCTTTTGAGAGAGGTGCCGAGGTTGTATTCTTTGGTGAGTTTGGTTAGTTCCAAGTCGAGTTTGGCGCGTTCAACGCGGGTTTCGAGGCTCTCTGTTTTTTTACCTTCCTTCTTTTTAGCTTCAAGCTGCGCCAGCATTTCTTTGAGTTTCTGCTCCTTCTCTGCAACACGCTGGTCGAAGGTAGGTGGAATTTTGCGTTTGTGGTTTGCTACTTCGGCGACTTTTAGGTTAGCCATCTTGGCTGCATAGTTTTTCTTGTAGTCAGGGTCATCTTTGGTTACGCCGCTTTTTTCAAGTTCTTCCTTGACGGTTTTGGTGCATTTCCAAGTACGAAACACTTTCGCAGTTAGTTTAGGCACTTTTTCAGAGAGGAAACGGCTAACTTTTTTACTGTCGATACCTTCGAAGAGGTACTGTACGGTTTTGTCTTTCTTGAATTCTGAAAGGTTCTTTATTACTGCAGGTGGGGCTTGGATTGTTTTTACCCAACGCACGCTGTCTTTACCTAAAAAGTCAAAAGTTACCTTGTCGCCCTCGATGCTGATGTGCTCGTCGCGCAGCGTAATTGCGCCGACTGTGTCTGCTTCGTCAGGGTCCTTTTCGTCGCCAACCCTCATGTTAACCGCGAAAATTAACCATGCGACTGTCGCCACCTTACGGCGCTCCACATCTTTATCTTCGAGATTTTTCATGATGTGCTTTTCAACTGTGCCTATTTGTTTGCCTAGGTTTTCGGCTTTCTGGAATTTTTCTTTCTCGCGGTTCTGCTTGAGGAACGCGGTGTCGCTGAACCAGACGTACTTGACTTTGCCTGTGAGTTTATCCACCCATTTAGCAACGTACATCTTGTTTGGTTCCCAAGTGGTCTTCCAGCCTTCGGGTTTAGGTGCGTCGGGTGAAAGGTTAAGGGTGATGTCTGCCTTGGTTGGGCCTTCTTTCCATCTGCCGCGTTGAGGGTGATCTCCGCGGCCCGCAAAAAGACAGCTGGGTTCCGCTGTCCAGTTTGCCACTTCGAGGCGTTGCCCATCCACCTCAGCGTAACCGTAGAAGTCTCGGAGTTTTTGTCTGGCAACTTTACGTTCTTCTGCCTGCTTCTTTTTTTCTTCCTTAGTCATGGCTTCCTTCTTTGCTTTCTCATCAAGAATGTACGCTCTGACTTCTGAAAAGTCAATTCCAAGCGCTTGGGCGCCGCCGTTGTTCTCAGTTGGCAAGTTTTTCTCGAGGCACTCAAGATATTTCTTGGAGAAACCGTCTAGAAACGTTGCAGAGGGGTTCTCTGCTTTGAGTTGCTCGAGGAATTCCCGCATAAAGTTACGAGTGAAAACTTGGTCTGGAGGAGGAACGGTTGTTGAAAGGACACGCCGAGTCCAAGCAACCGCCATGGGTTCGCTTTTTTCCGTTAACTTGATTTTTTGACCCTGAATCTTTACACTGAAGCCTTTGAGGTCGTATGGGGGGACGTATATGCCGTTGTGTTTTAGACTCTTCATAACATGCTTCAAATCAGTCATCTCGTATAGCGGCAAAGTTTCTTGTGACTCTACCAGTTAAGACTTATAATGTTTTTCCTCCACTAACCCTGCATCAACCTGAAACCTACACGTCCAACAACACAAAAATTAGGTAAAAAGAAGGTTTCTTATGGGAATAGCTTCTTCTGTCGCTTCGCTGCACGGTCACTCTGCAACTTCTTATAAACGGCCTCCACGTTTCGGCGCTCCACGTAGCCCTTGTGAGGTCGGAAGCCCCCGCTGAAGCCGCCGGGGATATGCATGAGTTCGTGGATAAGTGTTTTTTCTTTATCTTCGGGAGACATTTTGTCAAAGATTTCGGAGATAACCTCTATAGTGTACGAGGGGGGCAAGTTAAGGACGCCTTGCCAAATTTTGCCCAATCCATGGATGCGCGCGATGGTGCGGCGGGCTTTGCTGCCACGGCTTCTGACGCAGAAAACGAATTGGGGCACGACATGGTAGAATTCGCATTCTTCAGCAAGCTGGTCAACTTGCTTTTTGATTTCTGGCGCTTCATAGTACTTGATTGGCAAACAGTTCCTCTCTCTGAATTTTACTGTGCGGTTTAGGTTAAAAAATTAAACGCTTCCCCATCCGATTCCAAAACGAAGAGTTACCCGACCAGTTTGGTTACGTAAGGGATTTTTTTGAGAACATACACAATCGCAGCAGAAGTCACAAATACAATAACCGCAAAAACGGGCACATCAATAAGCGGCAGATAAACTAAAGTGTTAACGTAGACCCCAAACAAGCCATTCGTAAACGTCACCAACACCAACATATGAATCAAATAAATCGGCAGAGTGTTTTGGCTAATCCATTGAACAAAGCGGTTGAGTTTTGGGCGATTTTCAAGGCGGTTAGGCTTGATGGTGGTTAGGTAGTAGAAGAAGGCTACACTTGCGATAATCATGGTGGCGCTCATGTAGTTGTGGAAGTACCCTGTCATCGACTCACCCATAGTGGCTGTCACCACCCAGTCGCCGAAAACCGCTCCCAGAAGCCCTAACACTGCGACGAGGATGGTTTTGGAGCGGCTGAAGTTGGCTCTTACGAGATAGATGCCCAGCAGGTAGTAGCCGACCCAGTCGAAGAAGACAAAGAGAACAGGGTCAAAATGGAAACTGGTAAAAGTATGGATGAAAGGCGTTGTTACGGTTCCTGCAAACCAGAGAATCAAAAGTAGACGGAACAGGTTGCGGTCTAAGTGCTTAACCAGCACCCGCAGAATCGGCGTAACCGCGTAGAGCCCCATAAGCAGGTAAAGGAACCAGAGATGATAGTAGGAGCCCGTCAGTAAACCTTGTCCGATGTTGAAAAACGTCAGAGGCCAACCCAGCACCGCAAAAGTCCAAACAAAATAGACTACCGTCCAAAAAACAAACGGCAACCCAATGCGCTCAAGACGCTTCTTGTAAAAAACCCTGAGAGGTTCGTCAGCTTTGATGGGGTTAAGCAAAAGCGCGCCACTGAGCATAACAAACAGCGGTACCCCCATCATTCCGAGTGCGTCGTAGACGCTGACTGTAGTCCAATTCACGACATCCATCGGGGTGATTTGGGGGTTGAGGAAGCGGTATGGGAAACCAGAGGAATGAACGAGAATGACAAGGAATATGGCGATGAAGCGGAGTATGTCCACCGAGAAGTCTGGAGGTTCACACTTAGGCTTCAGCGTTTCCTCTACTTGTCTGCCCATGCTCCAGCATCTCTATAGCTTAGAGAATATAAAATTTGATGAAAAAGACCAACACTTAATCGACTAAAAAGCCAACATTACCACAGAATACAGGACATAGTTGGTTTTTTCAAGAACAACCCGTGATTGGCAGTAACTCCGTTTTGTGGTCACCCATGTTACAGAGGGCAGGTGGCTATAACGCGGTTCAAAATCCCGTAGCCGCCCATGTCCGCATATATAAGGGAGGAGCGGAGGCGGCAGAGCAACAGCTTGTTTTTCGATGTTGCTTTCTTACTCTTTGAACTATGAGTTGAATTTGAGCTTCTAACGGACTCTAACCCAAAAACAGCCAACCAGCAAACACCCACGTCTATAGTTACGCGGGAGATTTTTCTGTAGACTAGACTAAGCTACAAACAGCCCAACCGTAATATACCCTAATAGTCAATCCATTATCTGTATGCGCAAAATAAAAGCCTCAAGCAGCTACCTCAAGAACCAAACCAGAAAAAACCTCGCCAAAGCCTCATTCTGTTTTCTGATCATTTTTGCTGGTTTAACTGCAGTAGCGTTTAGGGTGCTTTCTACGTTGCAGGTTGGTCTGTTGGAGCAGGCGGGGCTGATTCTTCTGGTTGTGCCTCTGATTGGGTTTTACTTTTATTTGCGCAAATACCGCATCTACAGTGGTGGCTTGCAAGGCGAAAAACAAGTCGTCAAACTCCTTGGTAGCACATTAAGCGACGACTATTATCTCATAAACGACCTCTACCTCAAAGACGGCGCAGGGGACATAGACCACGTTGTCTTAGCGCCAAGCGGTGTTTTTGTTTTGGAAACTAAAAATTGGAATGGAATCATAAACTGCGTAGGCGACCAATGGCAGAGAGAAGGCAAACGCAACTTCAACGCCAGTCCAAGCCGCCAAGTCAAACGGAATGTCGCCAAAATAAAACAAATCCTCGACAACGCACCGCATCTGAGTTCTTCGGGTGTTTGGGTTGAAGGCATAGTGGTAATAACCAACAAACACGCTACGCTCCAACTAAACAACCCCACAGTACCCGTGCTCAAACTCCCGCAGCTGCCAAACTACCTAACAAACCACGGAAGCCAACGCAGATTCAGCCGTGAACAACTTGAAGCTATAGGCAGAGAAATCGCTAAACAGAAAGCTTAGGCGCTTTAGGTGTTGGTGGAGTAATTTTTAGCCATGCGCCCCTCTTTGCGAGTACAAACGAAGTGATGCCCGTTATGAGTAGTGAACCTATACAGAAAGAATTCGGAAGTGCACGTTGTGCGTCAACAAAAACCGTTGAAAGTATCATCGCAGAAGCGCAGTAGATAGCAAATCCGCCAGTTAAGATTTGCATGATATGTAGCCCTTTGCGTACTTGGAAAGCTTTAGATTTCATCCAGTTCAACCCCGCTTCAACACGCTTGTTAACATCAGGCAAATCATCAAGCAACAACGCTACACCAGCCAACAAGCAAACACGCACTGCATTAACCACTATGCTACTTGAATCGACCAAAAACAGGTTTTGCAGTGGAATCGGAGTAAAGAAAAACACGTACGCCGATGATCCTGCTAACACAAAAAACCCGTATACATAGTGATGGAAAAGGAACCTGCCCGTATGTAGGGCTCTTCCTATGGCCGCGCTGGGGAAGATGTTGATGAGTGCCGCAGCGATGGCGAACCAAAACAGGTTCCCGTCAAGCAAATAAGGCGTATAGGGCTGCCAATTTGGGAACGCCAAATAGAAGCCGTAAATGATGCCAGCTACGCATCCCAAAGTCATCAACGCATTAAAAATAAGCGTTAAACTAAAAGTCTTCTTTACAATCACCCAAACCGATGCAGCCGTTACCATGCGTTGCCCAAAGCCCTTTGTGTCATTACTTTATTAACAGGGTTCACTAAGGGGTTTTTATAACTAACGCAAGTTAGGAGAGAATTACCATGAAATTCGAAATCAAATACAAACCCTCATACTCTATGCTCGTCGCAAACCTCGAGCAGGGAGAAACCATAACTGCAGAATCAGGCGCCATGACTTACATGACCCCCAACATCGAAGTCCACACAAGAAAACGCGAAAAAAGCCTGCTTGGCAGCTTAGGCTTAAGCATCATCGGTGGACAATCCTTCTGGGTTAACGACTACACCGCCCAAAACGGACAGGGTGAAGCCGCGTTTGTCGCAGCTCCAGTTGGCGACATAAAACAACTTGACATCGCACCAGGTAGCGGATATGTCATCCAGAAATCCGCATACATCGCCTCCACACAAGGTATCGACTTAGACGTTAAATGGGAAGGCTTCACTAAAGGACTCTTTGGGCAAGGCTTATTCATGATTAAAGCTACAGGCAGCGGGCAAATGTTCATCAACACTTTCGGCGCCATTGACACTCACAGGCTTGAGGCTGGCCAAACCCTAATCGTAGACAACTTTCATCTCGTCGGCTTCAGCCAATCCTGCAGCTACAAAGTCACACGATTTGGCGGCTTAAAAGAAACCCTGCTAAGCGGCGAGGGCTTAGTCACCCAAATCACAGGTCCCGGTGAAGTGCACATTCAAACCAAGAACCTTCAAGAATTCGCTGACTGGCTGTGGACGCTGCTTGGACCTAAAGTGCGAAGTGAACGCAGTAGATAGGCAACCTTTTTATTTTCTCTTTTTCTATTCCAACAACCCGTGATATATGTGGCTAGTGTAGGTTTAGGAGCATTCGTTGGTTTTCTGGTGACTGTTGGTTTAGGCATTGTTTACCCCGGTGTTGGTCACTTGCTCGGTGGATTCGTAGGCGGTTTAATCGCAGGTTTAGTTGCCCGAGGCATAATCGCCGGAAGCATAGCGGGGTTACTTGCAGGCATATCGAGCAGTATCATTCTTTTTATTTTAGCTCTTTTCGGCTTCGTA
>Ga0073932_1007968_pt1 | contig 10004 bp, 10 predicted proteins | sample DewCreD2012metaG_FD_76967 | JGI IMG/M metagenome (GOLD analysis project Ga0073932, IMG submission 76967) | Hot spring sediment bacterial and archeal communities from British Columbia, Canada, to study Microbial Dark Matter (Phase II) - Dewar... ...
AACGCATTACCCCAGGCGTGGGAACCATATGCGTCTTCTCCTGTCGAGATAACTCCTTCTTCCGCAGATCCCCAGGCGTGAGAACCATGTGCATCTTGTTCGGTCGAAATAAGACTTCCATTCCCTTTCGCATATCCTATCGCTTCAGATCCATCTGCGTTTTGTCCTGTCTTGATTTGGCCTCCATTTTCCGCATATCCCTCGGCCCGGGAACCCTGTGCATTGAGTCCAGTCGAAATAAGACTTTCAGGCCCTGACGCAAAACCAGATGCTTCGGATCCATCTGCATCTTGTCCTGTAAAGATTTGACCTCCATTGAGCGCATTACCCCAGGCATGGGAACCATCTGCATTTCGTTCTGTCGAGATAACTCCTCCCTCTTCCGCAGATCCCCAGGCGTGAGAACCTTTTGCATCTCGTGTTGTCGAAATAAGACTTCCATTTCCTAGCGCATATCCTGTGGCTTCGGATCCATAGGCAGCATTGCCAGTGAAGATCTTACCTTGACTTTGGGCATATCCACATGCTACGGATCCAATGGAATTATCTTCCGTTGAAATTGTACTTTGATTGTCAGCTGTCCCGAACGCTTTTGATCCGTGAGCATATTTTCCGATGGAAATGGTCCCCAAAAAATTAGCAAAACCAGATGCTTCAGCTCCATCTGCATCGTCTTCTATCGAGATAATTCCCGAATCTGCATATCCCCAGGCGTGAGAACCCTCTGCAAATTTTCCAATCGAAATACGACTTCTATTTATCGCCCAACCAGATGCTTCGGATCCCTTTGCACCTTCTCCTGTCTCGATAATTCCTCTCTCTTCCGCAGATCCCCAGGCGTGGGAACCAGCCGCATCTTTTCCTGTCGAAATTAGACTTTCATGTCCTGACGCAAAACCAGATGCTTCGGATCCATCTGCGTTTTCTCCTGTCGAAATAAGACCTCCATTTAACGCATATCCCAAGGCTCGAGAACCCTCTGCATTGTCTCCGGTTACAATGTTACCTCCAAGGGCATACCCTCCCGCTTCTGATCCACTCGCGTTACTTCCCGTCTCAATAGTACTATTAAGATCGTTGAAGCTTTCAGCTAAACCCCACGCCTGTGATCCCGTCGCCTTCGTTCGAATAATATTCTTGTCTCGAGATACGCCAAAGGTCAAACTTCCATCTCCACCGGCCTCTGTCTTGAGACCTCCCGCCAATGATGCCATTCCCCTCGCAAGATTGTTTCCTCCTCCAAGAACCGTGCTTGACTCTCCGATTGCTTTATTGTTTCGTCCTCCCACAATTGTACTAAAGTTTCCTGACGCCACCTGACTATTCTGTTGTCTTTTCGACTGCAAATCAACCGCATAATCCCCCCTACAGTTCCCACCATCTCCAACTCCTGGAATATCCACCGTAAGGGCTCCCCGTCCAAGTGTGTGAAGGACAATGTCAGCATCTTTAAATTCCGATAATGGCTCCAGAACATGAATACGTCTCCCATTACAAGAAAGATTGCATTGTGTGGTAAAGCAATCCAATCCACGACCTGTAGGACCTTGTGGTCCTCTCATTCCAGAAGCTCCCGGAGGACCCGGAGGACCCGTAGGACCCGGAGGACCCGGAGGACCCGTAGGACCTGTAGGACCTGTAGGACCTGGAGGTGCCTGAAGACCTGAAGTTTCGGATGAAGGACATACCTATTTCCATCGATGAGGTCGCCCGGATTTCTTACAGGTCAGGATTTCTGAACAAATTGATGTTGTCGAGCTCGGAAAAAATGAAGATGATGTCGACGTCGAAGAAGTCGATGAAGAAGAAGGAGAAGAGGGAGAAGAAGAGGAAGAGCTTGGATGACATTCAACCTTATCTGTCTTGAGAGTGTTAGAATGACGGTGTCTTAGGCATTTTACTTTTTTCCTCTGATTCGAGCTCATTCGAAGTTTTAATAAAAGGAGAATAAAAAACATTAAAAAAAAATCATCGTCGAAATGACATTCGAGAAAAATTCAGAAGAACAAACAATTTAAATGTTTTACTCATTTAAACTGTTAGCAAAAGATATCTTTCCTATCTTTCTCGAACACAATCGGAATTCCATCAACAAAACATCTATCTAAGATCGATCTCCTCTCTTTCTTCTGTCTCTTCATTTCCACTCTTCTCTCCAACTTTCCCTAATTTGGCGAAAAAGACAGAAGCAAATCAAGTTGTTTCCACGCCTGTGACGTGTCATATATATCCTTATCTGGATCCACAATACAACTTAAACCGTGATGTTTGGGATTGTTCTTATTTCTCGACTGTTTGTAAAAGAGAACAACTCTCTTAAAGAGCTCCTCAAACGTCCTAAATTCCTCCCCAGAAAGAGATCCCTTCACAACTTCAAAGAGATCCTGTAATTGCCAGTAATTTGGATCAATGCAGGCCGATCCATCCGTCGGCTTTCGAAGAACACAACCCTTGATAAATTTACCGAGAGAGTCGACGTCAACGGCAGATAAGACAGAAACATCCGTCGGATCATCTTTATCTGTTAACGTGGCAATAAGATTCTCTGCTAAACTTTTAGCAACAGTTAGAGGATCTCTCTGTCGAGAAAAAATTTCCAAAGTCTGAGGCTCAATGATGCCATTCCAACCAGCATAGTCCTCATAGGCAATGATGAAGTCCGTAACATGACGAAGAGTGTAGAGTGACTCCAGATTCGCCAGAAGACAGACATCAAAACATAGAAGATCCAGATGAATTCCACTCGCTGAAATCGCATTCGCAAGACAACGCATTGACATGACAGATGCCGTCTCCGTCAATAGATACCATCCAGCTCCATGTCCTCCCAGTATCAAAACAACATGTTTGGCCGCCACCATCGAAACTGACTCCGTCAGAAAGGAAGTCAAAGTCTCCATCTTTGACATGTTAAGAGAAGAAAGTCGAGTCATCCGAATCGCATCGCATGAATAAGGATCTCCCGCTATCTTAATTCGGTAAGAACCCATAGTATTCGTGTCTAACAAAATGTTAATGGTCACATTATTATAGTCATGACGAATGGACGTCAGTTTGGCCAGATCTTTAAAACTTCCGACTTCCAATTCGTTATCCGTAAATGTATAGAAAATTAAGTTCCAGTCCATGTCTCAATGTTCGTCTTTTAAAAGAGACGGGGTTTTTTAAGTCGAACAGTTTAAATTATGCCTTCTCAATGAAAAAGTTCAGGTTTGGGATCTTCATAACGAATCGAGTAACCTTTTATAAGAGTTGGCAACCTCTGATAAAAGGATAAAGAAGAAAAGTTTATTTCGGAACTGAAAGAGTCTTTTGGAAGCATCGGAAACACATACCTCCGTACTTCTGAAGTGTCTTTGAAGTGTACTCTTTGTTACAGATTCCACTACATCGTACCTTCGGCTGAATTCGACGCTTCTTCGGGGAGTTTTCCTGGGAAGACTGTAAAGACTTGGTATGACAGCGAGCGCACATTCCTCCATGCTTCTTCAGTGTCGAGGGAGTGTACTCTTTGTTACAGGTTCCAGAACAGAGTACCTTTTTTGACTTGACTGGAGAAGACATCTCAATCCCCGATTCTTTTGACGTCTTCTGTAAACACCGGAAACACATTCCTCCATACTTCTTTAGAGTATCCTCATAGTATTCTTTATTACATCCTCCCTTGCATGTAGCTTTCGGTTTATTTCTTCCTTTTCCGGACAATTCCTTCTCCTCCGTGCTCGGGAAAAGAGACGAGAAGTGTTCCGATCTGTCAACGGGTTCGTTTTTCTCGTCTGAAACAGATGAAACGGGTTCGGCTGGATAATCATCTCTTTTCAATGAAAGTTCCGAGAATAAGGAGGAGGAAGACTTGTCCATCGGAAGTGTCGGAGGAAGACTGTTTCTTATTCCTTGGGAACCACTTTCCCATTTCCAAGTACTCATCATTCAATATCGAGAAAATTCTTTGATCTTATTTTTAAGAGTCGAAGGAGAGAATTCATCTTCTGTCTATCAATATTTTACAATCGAAGAAAGAGTTTAGACTAAGGGAGAAGACGTCAAGGTGAGTTGGGGCTCTCCTCTTGACGTTACAGCGGAAAAGGCATATTCCATGGAAGCAGAAGGAGAACGGGGATCGCTGATAAACCAGACATCGCCTTGGACTCGATCTGGAGTTACTTCGAGAATGAGATAACCATGATTAGTCGTGTCCAACTTGACGATATGAGGATTGATCGACTTAAAGTATCGAGAGAGAAGTCTTGTTATCCAGACATTCGAGGAGTTATAGTCGCCGAGAAGTTCATCAAGATTGTCTGAGGATATGGAAGGTGTTGTATATTCAACTGCTCCTGTTCGTCCCTTCTCATCCTTAACATGAGAAAGAATGGTCATATGAACATCTCCGGATAGAAAGACAACATTTTTAATATCGTTGATGCTTACAAAATCGAGAATCTCTTGACGCTCATTTAAGTAGCCCTCCCAGCCATCACTAAACACACTCAATGTCGGAAGAAACTTTAAAAATCGAAGAGAGGGCAGAAGAAAGAAGCGAGAAAATGTAACACTCGTTACGATAAACTTCCACCTTGAATCCAAAGATAAAAGACGTTCTTTCAGCCAATCCTTTTGAAAAGGCCCCAACAGAGTTCGATTTTCCCGGGATTGATAAAGAAAGATTCCGGGAGCTTTGTCTCGATAACTTCGAGTGTCCAGAAAGAAGAGAGATAAGAGAGAACCATAGTTGTACTGTCGATAGATCTTGGTTCCTCGCACTGGATGCCACTCAAACCATGCCTTCTTGGCATGATTAAAGCGTGTAATCCACGGTCCTTGAGTCTTCTCGTCATGGTTAGTCGCACCCTCTCTCCAAGCGCCATCCGCAGACTCATGATCATCCCAAATATAAAACCAGGGATGTCTTTGATTGAGTCTCTGATAGTTGGAATCCTTATAATACTGGCCATATCTCTGGCGGTAGTCATCAAGAGTTACACAGTCAGAGGGAGGTTCATGAATCGGACGCCAGTAGACCCGCCCAGGTGTCAGCGGTGTCTCCGGATATGGGACCAGAGTGTCATTATGTTGAGGCCCATACTCATAAATACTGTCTCCTGTATGGACAATAAAATCAAGATCATCCCGTTGAGCCAGATAAGTAAATGGAATCAGAGATCCATTCTGAATATGATTACATGTCACCAGTCCAAAACGCACTCTCGAGATGTCGCTTTCCCTGGGTGCCGTCTTTGTCCTTCCAACCGGGGACTCAACCTTCTGATATCGAAAGCGGTAAAAGTAGCTCGTCGCCGGCTCCAGACCGTCCACATCAACTTTGACCGTATAATCATGCTCCGGTCCCGTCGTCGTCTTTCCCGTCCTTTCTTTGGTCAAGTCGGGACTCGAAGACATCTCCCATTCCACTGTTATCTCTCCACTCTCGTCAGGTGTAACTCGAGTCCAAATTATAACTCGATGAGGAAGAGGATCCCCCGAGGCAACACCATGTTGAAAGTAAGACGTTCTCATGGTATGGTAATCTTTTACCCGAGAGGTGAAATCTTTCCCAAATTTTCCAATTCCAACTTCCATTTAACTTTAAATTTCTCGACTTGCTAATCTTTTCTCCTCTGACCAAGTTTTCATCGAAAAGACGTCGAAACGCGCGAAGTTTGGAGTAACTTTCCAAATATATCTTCTTCAAAACTTTATTATCGCTCTCTCTTTCGTCTGGGGCCAAACGTAACATTTCAAGAGAATGGATTCGACTTCTAGTTAAAAAACGTTCATGATAATGGAAATTGCCAAGATACCAGTATCATATGATGGAGTTACCGTGATGGATTTACACTCAAAGAAACGGATTTCGGAACTCACTCGGAAATAGAGGTCTTTTTCAAGGTCATAGAGTGTCTTCCAGGAAACACGACTCAGATTAGTTTGAGATATTTCATAACGTTTACCTTTCTCTGTTGAGATCTCAAGAAAAATGCTATGAAAGGCAGGATCAATGACTCCAGAATCCGATCGATCTTGACTACCGATGAAAGAGAGTATACGTAACGCCTGAAGAAGTAAACTTCGGGAACAGAGACAACAGTCTAAAATTTCATTCGGCCGACGGTATGGATCATTTCCATGAAAAGAAAACAACTTTAAGAAGTATCTCACATTCGGATCTGGAAAATCATTGACATCCTCATCAGGCCACTTGATTCCAAAATATTTTACAAAGGGAAAAATTAGAGCATCGTTTATCTCTTCGATTGTATGGTATAAGTTAAAGTTATCATGAAACATTGGAGATCTTTGTTTTTCGACGGGACTGCACTTATATTGAAGAAACAAGTCAACGGCCGATGTCAGATCGCATTTTAAATCGAGATGTGTCCAAGACAAGTATGATGGATATAACATGTAATAAACAAGACCCTCGAAGACTAACCTTTGAGTCGTTTGATACCACTCCCTCCATGAGTTAAGACCTGGTGGTAACTCCTCCAAATCCGGTATAAGAAAAAGTGAATACCGCCTCTTCCAAAATCTCTCATCCTCATTATATATCCTGAGGATCCAATTGCTCGTCTGACACAATGAGATGATCTCCGAGTCAAACTCAAGATATAACAATAACTCCCGAATCAAGTCTCTTGGAAGAGTGTCCAACAAACTTTCCTCCTGAATTACGGACATGGCATTAACCGTTGATAGAAGTTTATATATGTATATATATATATTGATAGACATCTCATTTCTATTTCTACGGATAAATATCCAAAATCTATTCGTGGAAATAGAAATGAGAGTTCTCTTCGCATTCGTTTGATTTCTACCTTAAACCGAAATTCGAGTTAAAATCATGTTAACTCGAATTTCGTGTTTCTTGACAGCTAAATAATTTGACATCTCATCCGAGTCGGGATTTCCAAAGATTCCGTCTTAAATATTTTTCCGGGGTGACATGTGGCCTTGACGGAATCTTTTCCGTCGATATTTAGAAAAAATCCTCTTCTCAAGAAAATGGAGACTCATCCATATCGACAGAGTCCGGTTCCTAGATATACAGAGACGTATTTGAAATATCTTCCAACGGAATTACGTAGGAAGTTGCGTCTTCTGAAGGAGTCGTGTACGTTTCGGATTCATGTTGATTTCGAAAAGGATTCGAATATAATGACAATCGAAGATTCGTTATTTCGGATGAAATTTAGCATTGACCAGTATTTCAAGGAACACTTCGAGTCGTCTCATAAGTCTTGGAAGTGTTGATTTTCTTGAATTAAATTTACCCTCCGTTTTTTATGATTCGAGAACTCGCCAGTTTAAGTTTTTAAATCCGAGAATCGAAATTCGTTTAAATGATGAGTTGCTCTCTCTCTTTCGAACGATACTTGAGAAGTTTTCCGATACTTTTATTCATGATGTCGGAGGAACTCCTCCCTATACTTTTACGGTTGAGAGAAAAGAAAGGTTTCAGAGAAACTCTGTGATAATTTCAACGCCATCTTTTCGTGCCGAAGTTAATGGAAACGAACTTGAGAATGACTTTCTTGAATTCCTCAATTCGCTTCTTTCGGAACCGGATCGAGACTTTGGGGATATCTTCTTCTATTCTTATGATGCCCGATCACGAGTTATGCAAACGACGGAATGGAATATCTACTTACCCGCTTGTACGGAGCTCGTTGACGCTCTCATGAAAATTTCCCAACGATAAAGGTGTTTTCTCGACACCCTTTTCCGGAAGAGAGAGACTCTCGAGAGTCTGAAGAAAAAAAGTACACTTGGAAGAACTTTTTACGATTATTTAAAAATGCAATCGAAGCCGATTCCAGGATACTCTGGAACGTATCTGAAAACTTTACCCGTGGAGTTGAGAAGGGAACTTCGCCGTTTTGTAGAGGAGTGTCCCTTTGAGGTTTCCGTTGAAATCTCGGATATTTTTGGGCCGATAAGAGATATCAAGAGTCAATCTGATGTTGATCCTCTATCTTCCAATCTTATTTATGGTCACATCACGATACAGCGAGAATTCTTTTTTCTGGAACTCATATTGAGTACGTATGCGGCAGAAGAACTCTTATTCTTTTTGGAGAAGGAACAAGCTGGAACTGTTAAACTTCTCTACTGTGATGGGAAAATTACCTACGATCCGGATAGTCAACAGTTTATTTTGAAAAATAAGTGGGTTACTTTTACGGCAGAGGAGAGACTTCTCAACTTTCTCGATCGCATTTCTCAAAAGTATTCCATTGTCAATTCGGAGGAGGACATCGGATCCTCGTTAAGTTCGTATCGTCTGACGGCTAATGTGACAATGGAACCGACTTCAATCGAACTTGTTATTTATCTGCCCTTTGTTCAGATTTCAACTCTTGCGGGACGATCTCTTCTTGATATGATAAAAAGTATTCGAAACCATCCCAATGAAAGTTGGCCCGCATCTTATCGGGAGAAGTGTAAAACCAAGGCTAGTTTTGACGCGAAAAATAGAACGATTGATCTTCTTTGTAATGTCAATCTTCCGGTCTGTCGGACACTTGTTGAGGCCATCAGACGAGTCGCAGAAGAAATACCCAAAACTTCCCGGTATTAACGACACATCTTCGAAAAAGAGAAGATGTGTCGAAATCGAATTTTTTTCTTCTTACAAACATGACTTTCAGAGAGACTCGAATCTCACCCTCTTCGAGATATTCTGGAACTCTTCTGGAACGTCTTCCGCTCGAACTTCAGAGGAAGTTAAGTCTTTTTACTCCATGTTCCTTTTCGGTTAAAGTGTCAAGACATCGGACACGGAGAGATGCAATGATTACTCTTCGGGGAAACTTATATGAAACCTCGTTTGTTCTTTCCGACATCAACTCGAACTCTCTCTTTGAAAGTATCCAGAAAGGACATCGAAATGAAGTTCAGATTTCTTATCGAATGGGACATTCGAATATTCCTGGAAAACTTTCCTACGATCCCACTGTTCAAGAATTTATTCTTAGAGATTGTCCAGTGTCTCTTCCAGTCGACAAGGATCTTCTTTCTCTTCTCACGGATGTGTCTCGGAGATATTTTGAAACAGGGATTTTTTCCGAGTCTCTGACTCATTCTCTCTACACGCTTACGTTTGATGTAACTCTGACCTCCCGACCTGAAATATCTAACTTTCGTCTTCACTTACCATCTGCTGTCTTGAATATTAAGAAGTTAGACCAACTTTTGGAACTTGTTTTTTCTCTTCGAGAAAATCCAGATCTCTCCTGGCCAGAAGACCCCCTTGAATATTCGATGTCTTCCTTTCGATATGACGCGTCTCAAGGAAGAATCTATCTTGTGGGAGACTTATATCTTCCCGTCTGTCAAGAACTTCTCCATGCTGGTATTTGGACTCACCATTAGTCCAAATATGTTTCTCTTTTCCATGGTTATCTTGAAATGGTCCTTCCGACTTTCTTCTCAATTCGGAACATTCTCTCTGAGAAGTCGAGAAGAATAACGACGTCGTTTCATCTATATCTCAATTCTCGACATTAACAGAATATCTCAAACAGCATCGACTGACAAAATATCTTAATTCTCGACAATTAACAGAATATCTCAAATAGCGTCAACTGACAGAATATCTCAAACAGCGTCGACAATTAACACAATATCTCAAACAGCATCGACACTTAACATCGATCTAACTCATAATCGTTGAGACTTATTGTAATCCTCCAAACATGAGATATTCTGTCAGTCGTCGAGATTTGAGATATCTTGTTAAATCTCGATACTGAAGATGTAATGTTAACTGTCGTATCACTGTTGATAAATATCCAAGACATATCAGTGTTGATAAATATCCGAGACATATCACTGTTGATAAATATCCAAGACATATCAGTGTTGATAAATATCCGAGACATATCAGTGTTGATAAAATTTGGAGTCGTATCACTGTTGATAAATATCCAAAGACATATCAGTGTTGATAAATATTCAAGACATATCAGTGTTGATAAAATTTGGAGTCGTATCACTGT
>Ga0073932_1007971_pt1 | contig 10002 bp, 7 predicted proteins | sample DewCreD2012metaG_FD_76967 | JGI IMG/M metagenome (GOLD analysis project Ga0073932, IMG submission 76967) | Hot spring sediment bacterial and archeal communities from British Columbia, Canada, to study Microbial Dark Matter (Phase II) - Dewar... ...
CCATCTCCGTACTGCAAGTGCATCGCAATTCCGAAGGCAAGTACCTCCCCATGTTCTACGTCGTGAATACCTGGAAGGCCGATGGCACCCTGAGCTCCTCGACCGCGGTGCATCAAACGTCGCGTCGGTGCCTTCGATCTGCCAGCCATGTATGAAACGGTCACCGCCGGCAGCCAGGAGCACCGCACGTTGTCCCTCACTTTCCGCAATGTGCGCCTGCTGCCCTGAGCGGCGGCTTGCGATCCGCGGCCTCCTGAAATGACGAGGAGGCCCAGACACGCCAACCCGCAACGTGCGGCCGCGTCCCGCCCCCGGAGTCCTGTCTCCGCACCCGGCGGGCGGGACGGCGGCTTTGGCTGGAGGCTGCCTGATGTCGACCAATCGTTCCTCATCCGACCTACCGCCCCAGACAACGCCCCGATCCATCTCGGACAACCAGCCACCCGCCTCAAGCTCGCCCAGCCGTACCGAGCCTCCCCAGGTCTGGTATTCCGAACAACTGCTCGGTTCCCACGTCGAGGTGCTGATCGTGCACAACAACGAGGTCTATCGCCTCCGCCGGACGCGCCAAGGAAAACTGATCCTTTATAAGTAGCCTCCTCGCATCGCTACGATCGGCTGCCCCGACCTCTTCCCCGCTGCCATCGTTTCACGCAACCAGGGAAAGCTTATCCTGGCGAGCGCCGGCTCCTGGCCGGATAGGTCACTCGCGGAACATCCAATCTTTTTAGTGGGTTATGAGCCGACTATTCGCGGGGCTTGTGCAAGAGAAGTCCTACCCATCGCCGCAATCTGCGTGGTTTGCGCATTTTCGTTACTTTGTGAAAACTGCGCTGTCATTCCATCTTGTTCATTTTTGGAATGACTCGCGCTGGAACCGCCGGTCAAAATCTGCCGGTCAGGATAAATTTCTCGATTGCGCCGACTGTAGCGGCCGATAACCAGCCTCAGCAGTCCGTATGGGCGGGCAGTTTTCCGCGGCGGTGCCGGGACACCGGCTCTGCGCCGCCACTCTTTCTAGTGGGCACGTGGTGCCATGACGGCAGGCTGGCCTTGGACAGGAATGCTGAGTTTTGGGATCGCAATTTGTGCGGCGATGGGCAGCGGTTGCTGCGCGCTGCACCACGGAGGTTGCGGGGTTGGCGTGCTGTCGGCCCTGGTCCATCCGCCGGCTTGGTATGGAGAGTGCAATAAATGCGGCCCCGGCCCGGTCGCATCCTGCGGTCAGACGTGTGCGCCCGGCGGCGTGATCCCCTGGCTGCGCCGCCAGCTTATGTACGGTCATGGATGTGGCGAGATCTACCTGGGAGAGTGGATCAGCGATCCACCGGACTGTGCCGACCCGTGCGACACGTGCTACGGCCAATGGACGGGCCCGGGCGGCGTGTGCCGGCTGGGACCGTTTCAGCGAATCCTGGCGGGGCTGCATGGCTACCGCTACTGCCCGCCGCCCTATTGCGGCCCCTGGTGCCCGATCTTTCCGCGTCATGGGTGGTGCGGGGAGGGTTGTCTCCCAGCGTGTGGCAATTGCGACGGAGCAGGATGCGCCGCCTGCGGTGGCATGCCGTTTACCCAGGCCTCTCCGCATGGTGCCGACATTCACTACCAGGGCCCCGTGACGCCTTCTTTGGCCTTGCCGGGGTCGGAGCAGGAGCAGGCCGCCCCACCGAGCGGGACGAGTATCCTGGACGAGAACTGGGACATTCCTCGCTCCCGTCCCGAGCCGGGCAAACCGATCCATGAAGCGCGTCCCCCGGCCCGTCCTTCCCTGGGCAACCGTGCTCCCGCGCAGATGTCTCGCTTGGTGGACGCACCGCCGGCTGGTCGCACAGCCCCGCGCCGCACTGCCGTGGGATCGGGTGTCCGCCCCGCGACCTGGAACCGCGAATAGCCCGGCCAGCCGCGACCGGCGGCGACCGTGGGTGAGCTACATGGGGGCGCACGGAATCCGCCGGTGCGTGGCCCGCACCGGGGTCAGCTCACCACCTGCGGCAGGGGCCGTTTCCGCGGGACATTGGCAGCATCGCGTGGAGATGAGGGCGTGCTGGACATCGTGCTGCGATCGGGCGGCCAGACCGGCGTGGATCGGGCTGTGCTCGACTTCGCGATCCGCACGGGCCGTCGGTATGAGGGCTGGTGCCCCCGGGGTGGATGGGCGGAAGATCATCCTGTGCCCCCGGGGCTGCTCGCGACGTACCCGCGTCTTGCGGAGACTCCATCGTCTGAGCCGGACCAACGCACGGCCTGGAACGTGCGCGACAGCCATGCCACGCTGATCCTGGTCTGCCGCGATGCCGCAACGCAGTCCCCCGGCACACAGTGGACGCAGCAGGCGGCGGAGGTCATCTTTCTGCGTCCGTGCCGACGGATCGATCTGGCTCAACCGGACGCCGCCGCTACCGCTTGGCAGTGGCTAAAGGGGCTGGCCGGTCTGTGGGGACTTTCGGACCTGCACCTGAACATCGCCGGCCCACGCGAGTCGGAATCGCCCGGCATCTACGCCTTGACGCTCGACTTTCTCGCACGCTGCCTTCCTTGACGCCAGGGCACGCTGCCGACGGACCAACGGAACTCAGATCCGTCCACTTCCGCCCCGCCATCCCCGTCCTATCGCCCCAACCGCCCTTCGCGGGCGGACCTTCGCAGCATCCTTGAGCAGATAACTTGCTGCCCCGGGCCGATGCTTCAATACACCCAGCAGGACTCGAACCTGCAACCTTCGGTTCCGTAGACCGATGCTCTATCCAATTGAGCTATGGGTGCGTGCGATTCAGCAGCAGTCAAACCGACCGATCGTGCTTTCCAAGACTATCAAAAATCAGCGACGCGACAAGTCGTGCCTCGTTTGGGTAAGCGAACGATTTTGCGGCGGTCGCTGGAAGCCTGTCGCACACCGCGAACGCTGGGGCCATCTCGGCTTCGATCCGCAGCCATGCCGCTGGGAATGGCTAAGCCGGAGAGCCACAGGTCGGCGACGGACACCCGGGATCGCGGCTGCCTGACACAAAACACTGCGCACAACAGTGTTTTTTTATTTTTTGCATAGTATTTTCGCGGGGATAACGCGGCGGTTGCATATGTCGAATTCTCGCCGGCGAGATGTCTGAATCTCGAACAGCGGTAAATATCATTCGGTTACTAGCTGTTAAGCAGAGCTAATCTTGAGACGACGATGGATATGTTGTCCAAATGAGCACTCGCTACGCAGCAGTGCGCAAGATTAAGCCAGCAAGAGAACAAAAATGAACAACTATGGCGAATAATCTCCCTTTAAATCGGCTAAAATGGAGGATTGTTCCTCTAAAATTTGACTGGCACGGGGATTGCTGCGTATAGTTCAATGAGTACGGAAAAAATTGCACGTACGGTCAAGAATTCCTCTTGACGCTGCTGAGGACTTCCGATACTAGACGACGACGGTTTAGCCCCGGGGTCTTACCAGTGAAGTCCTCACCTTGCAGCACGGAGGTGACTGGTGAGTCCCTTGAGTTTTCTGCTCCCACTGCCCCTATTGAGCCTCGGCATCGCGCCGCGGGAGGACATCGCTCGCGACCGCGTTGATCTGATCGAGCTGAACCACTTCTACAATGAGCACGGGCAGCTCGTCTTCGATCAGATCATCTTTTACGACTGGTGCCCCGTGGCGGGGCGGTTCCAGGTACGCGCGTGGAGGATGGTTAAATCCCCCTCGCAGCTTCCTCAACGGGATTGGCAACGCGGCGGATGGTCGGCCATGTGGCAGGACGGCGACCAGACGCGACTTATCTACGCCTCGGCGTTTCGTGAAACCTGGACGCAGTACGACCCGGAATTGGTTGAGCGGGAATACCTCCCCAAGGAGCGGCGCAAAGAGCTGCGTGCCGCCCGTGCAAACAAACCCCGTCCAACCACCATTCCAGGCAGCGGGCCGGCAGGCACAACCTCGCCTGCTGGCCAGCTTGCGGGTGCCGGGGCAGGACCATCCTCGATCCGCCCTGCCAGCGCCACGTCCGCAGCTCCCTGAACTCCGCGAACTCTGCCCGCGGCCGGTCAACCTAAGAGACGCTTCTGGCGGACAGCCAGGCCGTAAGTCTTTACGCGATAAAGGCTTACGCAGCGGCGCGTCCGTTGCGCGCTCGGCACGGCAGATGGATACCGTGCGACGGCGGGCGACACGCCGTCCAGGGGCGGGCGGCACCAGAAAGCCTCAATACTGGGGGTGCCACCCGCGATTTCCGACCCGAGGTCTAACGTTCCAGCAGCCTACTCGCGTCTGACTCGTCAGGCTGGCGTCAGCGCCTGTGCGTCAGAACTGGTAAGAGCTTCCGCAGCCGCAGGTCTTCTTGGCCATGGGCACATTCAAGTGGAAGCCGCGCTGTTCCAGGCCGTCGATGAAGTCGAGCGTCGCCCCTTCCAGGTACAGCTCGCTCTTTTTGTCGACGACCACGTCCTCGCCGAAAAAGTTGTACTTACTGTCTTTGGTTTCGTCGTACTGGTTGTCCAGAAACAGGCGGTGCTCATGCCCGCTGCACCCGCCGGCCACCAGTTTGACCCGCAGGAACATTTCCGAGCCGGCCTTCACCTTGTCTTTGTGCTCCTTGAGAGCCTGGATGGCTTTTTCGGTAACGGTGATTGACATGCGTGGGTGCTCCTCCTCGCGGATGGATTTTTGACAGCTCTGTGTGTGAAAAGTATATCGCTCCGCACCATCGGGAGAAAGATCGAGCCGGACCTCGTCGGCAGAACATTTCGCAAAGTCTTTACCCAAAAGGATTTACGAAATGCGTCACGGACTGTTCAGTTGCCGCAGTTCCCGGACATGGTGGGCCACGGCCTGGATGGCGTAGTCGATCTCCTCCTCGGTGTTGAATCGCCCGATGCCGAACCGCAGGCTAGCCCGGGTCAAATCGTCATCCAATCCCAACGCACGCAGGACATGGCTGGGCTCGGGGCTGGCACTACTGCACGCGGCCCCGCTGGAAACTGCCAGCGTCTTGATGCGCATCATCAGGGCTTCGCCGTGGACCAAAGGAAAGGCACAGTTGAGGTTGCCTGGCAGCCGAAGGGGCAGGTGTGTCGGGTCGGACGGCAGAGGATCGTCTTCGAAAGCCGGCCCGTTCAGGATCACGTCGGGGATTTCTCGCTTGAGGCCTTCCCACAGCCGCTGGCGGAGGGCCGAAAGGCGGACCATCTCGCAGGAGAGTTCCTCCCGACAGAGTTCCACGGCGGCGGCGAAGCCGACAATCGCTGGCACGTTCAGGGTTCCGCTCCGCAGCCCGCGTTCCTGGCCTCCGCCGTCGATCAGCGGTTCTGGACGAGGTGCCCGGCCGCCCCGGGCGATGTACAGCGCGCCGATGCCTTTGGGACCATACAGCTTATGAGCCGAGAAACTGACGAAATCCGCCCCCAGTGTTCTCACGTTCACCGGGATCTTGCCGACCGCTTGGGTCGCGTCGCAATGCAGCGGCACGTCGAAGCGGTCGCAGATCTGCGCGATCTCCGCCAGCGGCTGGATGACGCCGATCTCGTTGTTGGCCAGCATCACACTGACCAGTAAGGTGTCTTCGCGGATCGCGTCCGCCACGCGCTGCGGGTCGAGCCAGCCGGCCCGCGGACTGTCGTGCGGTTCGACCTCCAGGAGGGTCACCTCGAAGCCGCGGCGCGAGAGGCGTTTGAGCGGATCGAGGACGGCTTTGTGTTCCGTGCGCACGCTGACGATGTGATTGCCGCGACGGTGGTGGCGTTCGGCCAGGCCGCGGATCGCCAGGTTGTTGCTTTCGGTGGCGCCACTGGTGAAGATCAGCTCACTAGGCGTGGCGCCGATGGCTGTGGCGATGTCCACTCGTGCCCGCTCGACGGCTTCCGCGGCCGCACGGCCGAAGCTGTGGTAGATGCTCCCCGGGTTGCCGTACTTCGAGGTGAAATAGGGCCACATCGCCTCGGCGACCCGCGGATCGACGCGCGTCGTGGCATGGTTGTCGAGATAGATGGGCAGAACGAGCGACATGGCAGTCGGGTTGCTGACGATTTTCCGCAGGCGTGCGGCTGGAGAGAAGGACTGCAACCATTTATTGTAGCGCGGCGCAGAACGTTCCGGCAGGGCCTGCAGAGGTGGATGGACAATGAGCTAGTTGTCTGTCGGAGCTGGCGGCGCCAGGCGGTCGGCACGCCGGGCGGCGGCTGCCGAGAGCCAGCTTACCAGAGCGGGAAACAATAGCACCGAGCTGACCAGGCAGGTCAGTGTGCCCAGGGTGAGGGCTTGTCCCAGGCTGCGCAGGCCCTGATGACGGGCCAGAATGAGGCTGCCGAAGCTGGCCATGGTCGTAGTCGAAGTGAGCAGCACCGCCAAGAGCGTCGCATCATCGAGGCGGAAGCGGTGCCGCTGCTGCCGCCAGCGGTGGACCAGGTGCACGCCGTCGTCCACACCAATGCCCAACAGCAGCGGCAGCACGATCATATTGGCCGGGTTGAGCGGAATCTCGAGCCAGCCCAGGCAGCCGCACCACAGGCCCAGGCCGATCGCCAGCGGGAGCATGGCCAGCAGCGAGTCGCGCAGGCTGCGGAAGTCGATCCACAACAGCGCCAGCACGGCCAGCAAGGCATAGCCTCCGGCCCAGAGATAGCTGGCCTGCATGTGTCGTGAGGCGTAGAACGTCTGAATCGGGTGGCCGGTGACCTGCGGATCGACCGATTCGAGCGCCCGCACGAACTGTTCCAGGCGATCCATGTCCCAGATGTTTCCGCGGGCGTAGATCCGCAAGAGATGCCGGCCGCTGCGGCCCACATAGCGCTCCTTCAGTTCTTGCGGCAAGTCGGCGAGGCTGGGAGGCTGCTCCCCAGCCTGGATCACCAGGTCGATCAGCGGCTGGAGCTGCGCCGCCAGCGTCTGCGGCCGCACCACCAGCCGGTCGTAGGATTCCTCCGGTGGCAGGGCAGCCAACAGCGCCCGCACCTGGGCCAGTGCCAGCCCCGCACCGGTCTCGTAGGGCAGCTCCGCCGAGAGCCACTGCTGGACGCGGGCCACTTCCTGCTTGAGCTGCTGCACGTACAGCGCGGGAGGCAGCGGCGGCGTCGCAGCCGCTCCACGAGACACCACCTCCGCCAGCCGCTGTGCCGCATGACGGAGCTGACCGACGGCGACGCTGGCCTGGGGTAGCAGCGAGACCGCTTCTTCTGTCTTGGCGACTTCGGGAAGTGCGGCGAACAGCGCCTTGCGACGCATCAGTTCCTCGACCGAGGGACAGAGGCTCACGGCGTACCAGACGCTTTCGTCCCGCTCGGCGAACAGTAGTCGCTCAATATCGGCACTCTCCAGATGGCGCGGCTGCAAATTCAAGAGATTGTGGTCGTAATGCAACTGCGAGGCGCCCGCCACGACGGCCAGCGCCACAGCCAGTCCCACAGCCAACACACGACGCGGATACTGTGTCGGCCAGGCCATCCACCGCTGGACCGGCAGGATTTGCGGCTGACGTGCCAGCGGCCACCGTCGATCCACCAGCAGGATCAGTGCTGGCAGCACGATCACCGCGGCCAGCACACACAGCAAGATGCCGCAGCCGGCCACCAGCCCCAGTTCCCGCACCCCGATGAAGTCGGTCAGCCCCGCCGTAAAGAACGCCACCGCCGTGGTCACGCCGCCCGTGACCACGCCCGGTCCGACGTCGGTCGCCGTCGTCAACAGCGCCTGGCGCTCGTCGTCTCCCCGATGGCGGCGCGCCAAATAACTGGCCACGTAGTGGATGCCGAAGTCGATCCCCAGTCCGATCAGCACCACGCCAAACGCCGCGCTGAGGATGTTCAAGTGTCCGATCACCAGCGTGATCAGACCGAAGGAGTACGCCATGCCCAAAAGCAGCACCGCGCACGCCAGCAAGGCGTGCCTCAGGCCGCCATAACCGGCCACGAACAGGGCCACCACGCCCACCAGACTCAGCACGCTCGTCCACAGCATGTCGATCTGGCTGGCCTGCATCTCGTCATGTTCGATCACGGGCATTCCCGTCAGTCCGATCCAGACCTGCGGATGCTTCTGCCGCGACGCACGGATCACTTCCCGCAAAGCCTTGATCGCGCGGTGCCCGGCCGTCGGCTCTCCCGGCTCGGGGCGGATGCGGACCAGGACGAATCCGATCTGCCCACCATCCGCCAACAAATACTGCCGACCAAACGATTGCTGGACCCGGGCCAACAGATCGGTCAGCACGAGCCCTGGCAGCCGCGGCATGCTGTGCTGCGGCAAAGCGGCGCTCGCCGCAGCGGCGCCCGCCATGGCCGACGTGTACCGACTCTCATCCCCAAGCGGCAAACCGCCATCCGCTAGTAGCGCCGCTTGCATTCGGCCAGCCAGCGCGGCATACGCGGCCTCGCGACGTCGAGACGCTTCGGGCGAACCAGCAGCGAGGCGGGCCTCGACCGCGTTAAGCTGCGCAAACTGGGCAAGCCAGTCACCAGCCTCCGCACCTGGCAACATTCGCTCTAGCGTCTGGCACTGCTTGAGCAATTCTTCCAGGGCCGCCGGCGGCAGGTAGTACAGGGCTTTGCGGCGCAGCGGAGAAAGGTCCGTTTCGAACCAGACCGAAGCGAAGTGCTGCGGCTGCGCTTTCAGCTCGCGACCCAGATGGTCGATCGCTGCCACCACATCGGCCGGCCGCGTGCCGCGCACCACCACGCACGCATCGTCCTGCTCGCCGAACTCGGAAAGATACGCCAGCCACCGCCGGTTGTAGTCGCTCCGCGGGTTGAGCAAGTCCAGCCGGCTGGACTTGAAGGTCAACCCCTGCACGCTGACCGCGATGGCTGCCAGGGCTACGATCAATGCGACGACCAGCACGGTCGCCGGCGCGCGCACCACCAGCCGCGTCAGCACCCCGAGGGGCGCTGCCAAGGGCGAATCGTCAAAGCGCGGCGTCCTTTCCGCAGACATGCCCTGGGATTTACAAAACGCCTGAAGGGCCTTGCTCCTTCACCCAGCCAGGCGGAGACAGGCTGAAAGGTGCGAATGTAGCCGCTGCCGCCAGATCGACAAAGACAAATTTGCGCAGCTTCACGCCGCCGCGGCACCGTGCCGTCACACCACCACCAGACGCCTCCTCGCCGCTGAAGAGCCACCTTTTCGGGTGGTGTCGTTTCCCCCGACAGTGATCTACTGCAGCACCAGGATCAGAATTACTAATAACCGATCCCTCGACTGCGCGTTTTCACCCGGCAAAGGTACATATCGGCCGTGACGAACAGCGTCTGGCCGTCGTCGCCGAACTTGCAATTGGCCGTCCGTTGCCCGGTATTCAGCCGGCCAAGGACTTTTCCCTCGGAAGTGAAGCAGTAGACTCCCCCTGGACCAGTGGCCCAGATATGCCCAGCCTGGTCGACGGCCAGCCCATCCGGCAAACCTGGGCGACCTTCGCGAACCCAAGCGGTCGCGTCGAACAGCACCCGGCTTTTGCCGAGCGTGCCGTCCGGCAGCACCTCGAACGCCTTCCAGATCGCGGCTTGGGGGTCGGACTGGGCGACGTACAGCGTCTTTTCGTCGGGCGAAAATCCGATGCCGTTGGGACGCGTCATCTCTTTGGTCAGCAGGGTGACTTTGCCCTCGGGGCTGAGGCGGTAGACACCGAACCAGTCCAGTTCGCGCCCCGGGTCTTTTTCCCGCTGCGGCAAGCCGTAGGGCGGATCGGTGAAGTACAGGTCGCCATTGGACTTGAACACGAGGTCGTTGGGGCTGTTGAAGCGTTTGCCTTCGTAGCGGTCGGCCAGAATCGTGATCGTGCCGTCCTTTTCGATCCGCTTGATGACGCGGTCGCCATGGCAGCAGCAGACCAGCCGCCCTTGGCTGTCGAGGGCCAGACCGTTGGTACCAGGCTCTTCACCGGGGAACGGCTCTTTGCCGGTGTAGCCGACGCGCTCGAGGAAGATGCTGATGCCGGTGCGCGGGTCCCATTTCATGATCCGATTGGGCGGGATGTCGGAAAACAGCAAGTAGCCCTTGTCCTTGACCCAGCAGGGCCCCTCCGCCCAGTCGAA
>Ga0073932_1007973_pt1 | contig 10000 bp, 7 predicted proteins | sample DewCreD2012metaG_FD_76967 | JGI IMG/M metagenome (GOLD analysis project Ga0073932, IMG submission 76967) | Hot spring sediment bacterial and archeal communities from British Columbia, Canada, to study Microbial Dark Matter (Phase II) - Dewar... ...
ATAATAAAATAATCATGCATTTATAGAAAAGAGGTTAATCCAAATGGACAAAAAACTGCGCCTGTACCTGATGGGTATCCTGATTTTATCGATGTGCCTAAGCCTGGCGTGCCGCCTGCCGGGCATGATCGGCGATATTAAATCGATGGTTGATACGGCTGAAGAGCTGCAAAAGACAGCCGTCAATCTCGCCTCGCAAATTCCGCCCGGTTTCGAAAAGACCGCCGAGGCTGCCGTTACCCAGATCATGGGTGAAGAGGGCTTTCAGGAAACATTGGATGCCAGCCTTGATCAACTGGATGATTTGGGAGAGAAAAACCCGCCGCCCGATATCCCCCTCTTGGATAATCGCAAAGAGGAATACAGCCTGACCCCAGACCTGGTCTCATATAGCGTCGATGTCCCTTACCAGGATGCGCTGGAGTTTTACAAACAGGGCATGCTTGCCAACGGCTGGACTTTTATCGAAACCGGTTCAGCCGAGGCAGATGGCGCCGCTGCGCTCAATTACGAGAAAGACAACCGCAAGGCAGTCGTCGCCTTAAGTTGGATCGATAACCTGACGGTCGTTATGGTCTCTATTTATACAAAATAGAAAAGGCAGGTATTTTAGAATATAACGATGACTCGATCCAATCATGCCTTGCCAGGTGGTAAGTTGCCACTCGGAAAATTGCCGCCGGAGCTGTTAGCGCGCTTATTATCGATAGCGCCGCTGTTCGATCAACGTATCTTGCTCGGTCCTGCCGTGGGGGTCGATTGTGCCGTGATCGACCTCGGCAATACCCTTCTGGCGTTCAAATCCGATCCGATTACCTTCGCCAGCGATGAGATCGGCTGGTATGGGGTACAGATTTGCGCCAACGATATTGTTACCACCGGCGCGGTTCCCCGCTGGTACCTTTCCACCCTGCTGCTCCCCGAAAACAAAACAGATGAAACCCTGGTTTTTTCTATCAACCGCCAGATTTATGATGCCTGTCAGAAAATGGGCATATCGGTTGTGGGCGGTCATTCCGAAGTAACCTATGGATTAGACCGTCCGATCCTCATGGGAACGATGATCGGCGAAGTGTCTCATCAAAACCTGGTGCGCGCCAACGGCAGCCAGCCCGGCGACCTGATCTTACTGACCAAAGGGGTGCCAATCGAAGCGACGGCGATCCTTGCCCGCGAATTTCCCCAGCGTACCCAGGAGATTCTGGGCAGCCAGGGAGCACGGGAGGCATCCGATTTCTTATACAACCCCGGCATTAGCGTCGTTCGCGAAGCCCAATTAGCGGTCAAAGCCGGGCAGGTCCATGCCATGCATGACCCCACCGAAGGCGGCTTGATCGGCGCTTTATGGGAGATGGCTGAAGCGAGCGGTAAAACTTTTATCATCCAGCCGGAAAATGTGATCATCCCGCCGTTATCAGCGCGCTTGTGTGCTGCCTTTGGGCTGGACCCTCTGCGCACGATCGCCTCGGGGGCTTTATTGTTAACGGTTCCTCCTACTCAGACACCGTCTATTCTGGCTGCGCTGAAGGCGGAAGGCATTCCCTGCCAAGCCATTGGCTTTGTTGAAGAAGGAGAGCCGATGGTTTACGCAGAATCGAAAAACGGCAGAAAGGTGCTTCCCCGCCCGCTGCGCGATGACATCACCCGCGTTTTCGAAAGTTAGCATGCTATTTCCCTGTTGAGCCCGAACGGTAGCAAGGAGGAACAAGAAAAAATGGCTCCATCCGCTTCTCTGCCGAATATCTCTCGGTTGAAAGCGCGTCGAGATATCAAAGGTCTCTTGGAAGCGCTGCGCCTGTTCACGCATCCACAGCTCACCCAGGAAGCCGCGCGTGCGCTGGAATCTCTGGATTGGAAGCCGGAAGCAGATGAAGATGGAGCAGCATTCTGGATTGCCCGTCGGCAATGGGGAGATTGTGTTCGTTCAGGTGTTCACGCCGTTGATCCCCTTTTACAATTCTTGCGGGTATCGGTTCGTCAGATCGAAACCGCTGTCAATCCGCAAAAAGCGGCTGATCATATCGCTTCTGTGCAAGAAGCGATCAAAACCCTGGTGCGGATCGGCGCGCCCGCCGTTCATTCGCTGATCGATGCCCTCAGCGATAAAGATATTTTTGAGCTGGTATCCGAAGCCCTGGTCAAGATCGGCGCCCCAGCCCTACAGCCGCTTCTTTACGCTTTACGGGATGCCGGCGAATATGACCTGGTTGATCTCACCCGTGTCCTGGACCGATTGGGCTGGATTCCCGATCGCAGCGAAGCCGGCGCATATTATTGGATCGGCAAAGGCGATTTGGAACGCTGTAGTTTGATTGGATCGGCGGCTGTACAACCATTGATCAACTGTTTCCGTTTTCGCAGTGCGCTCCGTATCCGTCTTGGACCATCAGCCGTTGTTGATACTCTGGCGCAAATGGGAACCGTGGCGGTGGAGCCGCTATTGCGGGCTTTGCGCAGCGAGCATGAAGCGGTTTGCTTAGGAGCGCTGGAAGCGCTCGGTAAAATCGGCGATCCGCGCGCTACCGAATCCGTACAAAAAGCCCGTTCTCTGGCAGCGCGGCGGGCTTCCAGCCTGGTACAAAGTCCAGAATCTGTTCAGGAAATTCAAAATCATCTTGTCCATACCGATTGGCGGATGCGGCGGACTGCCGCTGAAGCGCTGGGCAGGATTGGCAAACAGGAAGGAGACCTCAAACTGCGCGCCAGAATCTTGACGGCGCTTGAGACAGCGTTTCGGGATACAGAAGAACTGGTGCGGATTGCTGCCGTTGAAGCCCTGGCGGAATTGCGCGATCCGCGTCGTGGACGCATCCTGGCAAAACTGCTGCGCGACCGCTCGGAGATCGTGCGTCGTTCGGTGGTGGAAGCGCTGGGCTCGTGCGGCGATGGAAACGCCGTGCGGTGGCTGGCGGGGATGTTACAGGACGAAAAGAAAGGGGTGCGCCTGGCGGCGGTTTGGGCATTGGCGCAGACCGGCGATCCCGCTGCGATTAAACCGCTGCTGAGTGTAATGCAGGGAAAGGACAGCTATCTGTGCCAGCCGGCGGCTGAGGCGCTGGAAAAGCTGGGGTGGAAACCGGGAGCGGATTCTACCGGCGCGGCTTACTGGGTTGCCCGGCGCAATTGCGAAGCCTGTATTTCTCTGGGAAGGTTGGCTGTCCCGCCGCTGCTGCATGCGCTGGAGCGTTTTAGGGACGCACAGGGGGCTGTGTTGATTTTGGGGCAAATCTGCCTGCTGCCGGAAGCAAATCCAGTGCGCCGCCAGGCGGTTCAGGGGATGATTACCTGTCTGGATCACTATGATGAGGAAATGCGCCAGGTGGCTGCCCGAGTGCTGGTACAAATCTATCCATCCGAGGGGTTGGATGAAAACCTCAAGGCGCTGGTGCGTTCTCGCCAAAAGGATATCCGCGCCGCCGGACTGGATTTACCGGTAATTTGACCTTACAATCGATCCGGAGAGTGGAAAAAAAGAAGGCTGGGGTGGATAATCTATCCCCTCAGCCTTTGGCTGTGGTTTAACCAATGCCGCGAAAAACCAGATGGTTATCGGTTGGAGAAGCGCAAACGACGGGCAGCGAGAATGACGATCACCAGCAAAAGCGCGCCGCCGATGATGATGGCGATCCGCATATCATCGGCAATGCCGGTATCGGGCATAACCCCGGGGGTAGCGGCAAGTGCGGTGGAGGTCATCGCTTCGGATTGGGTGATCGGGGTGCTCAATCCTTCGCCGGTAGGGGTTCCTTCAACCGTGGCAGTGCCGCCTGCGGCAAGCTGGGTAAGGAGGGCATCCAAGGTTTCCTGGCGGTCTTCTTCGCTCAGCGCTTCCTCCGTAGGACTTTCGCCTTCGGTCGGTACCGGGGTCTCGGTAGCTTCGACCACAACACTGGTTTCGGTGGGTTCTGCCGGTTTGGGGGTTTCGGTGGGCAAGGCATGGGCTTCTTCGGTAGGGGCTTCTGAGGTTTGGGTGGGCATGGCTAGAGCGGTGGCAGTTTGAGCCAGTGCCTGAGCCGCCTGATCAGTGGCAGCCACTGCCGCCAGAGTCAAGGCTTGGGAGGTGGAGGTAAGCTGCATATTCATCTTCTCAACCTGGTCGCGCATCGCCGCGCTACGCGCCGGCATCACCATGCTGACAAAGACCACCAGCGCGATCAGGGCGATCAGGAAAATCCCTCCCAGCACACCAACGGCGATGAAGAAATTTCGGTTGGCAGAAGGTGCGCGTCGTTCTTTTTTCTCTTCACCCTCATCGAGGATCGTATCGTCGAAACCGCTGAAGAGTTCCTCATCGTTGTTCCCGGCATCGCTTTCATTTATTTCGTTTTCATTATCATTTTCATTGAAGTCTAACGTCATAATCCTTCTCCTAACTTCTAACCTTAATTTCCAAATGGATCACGGATGAAAGCTGGTTTTTTCTATTCTATCACATCCAGATTTGCAAGAGGAACCAGCAATGTCTCGTTGTTCTCTAAAAGAACTTCTGCTGCCGGTGCAAGAACGCCGGTACTCAACCGGCTGAGACCCGGCAGGATGCGCAGGATCGTCCCGGTTTTGCCGATATGGGGGACGGCATGGATGCGGACGAGCTGTTCGGGTTTGAAAATATCGGTTTCGGCTACGGCATTGCCAAACGCCGGCAGTTCGATCACCATTTCGGGCCGTTCTCCCGAGTCGGTATCCCACAGCACCGCGTTCAAAGAGATGTCGCGTTCTTCGTTGGTCTTCAGCAGTTTGTAAGCCGGGGTGTTCATGGGGTGTTTGCCGAATCCTTCGGTCAGGATAATGGGCAGTTTCATACGGTTTGCCAGCGGAATCAGGTTGGATGACATGCTCCCCAATATCAACCCGTTGATGGGTAGTTCCGAGGCTGCTTTCAATGCTTCGGGCTGGGTGCAGTAGCCGCTCACCAATACCAAGCCGCGTTTATCTAAATCGAGTTGATTGGCTGTCAGTTCTTCGTTCGGACTGCGGGCGAGGACTTTCAGCTTTCCCCGGCTGATCCGGCGGTTGCCCCAAACCCCCTGGATCAGCACCCCGCTGGTTTGCAGCAACACCCCGCGATCTTGGATGATTTCAATCACCTCTCCCGGCATGCCTGCCCGCAGCAGGTAAGGGGAACCGGCAACCTCCAGCAGGACTTGCCCGCCGATGATCGACACAATTTGCCCATCCACCGGGGCGCGCAACACCCGCTGGATCAGCGAACCCGAAGCCGCGATGATATCGCCTTCCTGGACTTGTTCACCAACCTTACGCTCGATCAGCCGGCGTGCCTGGCGCGGGTCGCGAATGCCAAGCGATGACCGCACATCCAAAAGAATATGGCGGGCTTCTAAGGTCGTCTCTGCCACCACATCCATCGTATTGACGCGCTGCCCTACCTTGGCAAGCACCCGTCCTTTGGTGGGGAGCAGGCGAGCCCGGCGGATACTGGTGAGGGGGACGATATGGGTAACAGGAGCTAACATTGTTTTTTACCTTGATCAGAGAGGTGCATATTCTGTGCCAATAAAACAGCATTCATATTGATTTAGGCGCTGCCTTTCTTCAATGCGGCATTCCAACCGCGGTACAGTTCCTGGCGTTCCGCAGCCGAAGAGGGGAGGGTAAAGGGACGCCCGCGTGCATCGATGATCACCCCAAACATGCCGCCGTTAACGCGGAACCCGCCCGATTTTGCGCCGCTCCTTAGATCAATGGAGGTATTGCGATAAGCGGTCATTTGAACCCGGGCAGATTGACCTTGCTTGAGCGGGATCGCCTGGATCGTCCCCTGGCGGGCTTCCACTTCCACCGAGCCGCCGCTTTCGTATTCTAATTTAACCTTCATCACCGGTCTGCCGGGTTTTTCCTCACAAGCCGGGCAGATCACTGTTCCCAGGTTGAGCAGCACACCGCCTTCGATTACCTGAGCCGGTAATACCTGATTGATCCGGGCAATCGCCCCTAAACTGGCAAGCGTATTGTTGATATCCAGGGCAATCGTACTGACGCCAACCGGCTGCAACCCGTCCAGCAGCATAAGCAGGGCGCGCGATTGGGATACGCCCTGACTCAGCATACTGCCGGAAACGATGATCGGTTCAAAGGAAGTCCCCATCCCGGGGTACAGTTTGGCTGCCTGGCGCATGGATAATTGGATCACATGACGGGTAAAGGCTTCCTCGATGGCAAGCGATTCCTCGGTCATCGGGATGCTGGCAGGGAAGAGGGTCTTTTGCCAAAAATAATCCTGCAGAACGTCGTCCGGCAGGCTTTGGGTCAGCCAATAACGGATCGATTCCAGCGTACCGCTGCGCAGGACCTCGGCGATACCGCTGCCCAACCCGTATGGCAGGACGCTTAACATCAGCTTACCCCGCTGAGCGGCGGCAATGGTGGTCGAACCGGCGCCCACATCCAATCCCAGCACGGTTTTTCCGTAAGCGCTGATACGGCTGAGATACCGCACCATCCGCCCAAAGGTATAAGCGGTGGGCATAATAGCGACCCCGCTCATCTTGTATAATTCTTCCAACCCGCCGATCTGATAAGATCGGATCAAGCCGATAATTTCTGCCAATTCATGCTGAGCGGCGTCTAAATCCTCGCTGTCGATGTTCGGGCGGATGTTCGGCACGCTGTAGACGGCGGTTAATTTCTCCAACGTTTTGGTGATCCGTTCTGCCAGACGCTGATTGCCGGCAAAAATAATCACCGGGCGTTTGCCTTCCGGCAGCAGCCGGCAAACCATCGTGACGACTTCGACCATGCTCAATACCGAGCGGGTCGCACCGTCTTCTGTCCCGCCTGCCATCAGTACCAGGTCGGGTTTTGCCCGCAGAATCGCATCGATCTGCTCTTCCCGCTCGCGGGAGTCGGTCAGGTAGATGCTTTCGACAACATTGCCGTAAATAGAAACTGCCAACCGCCGTGCGCTCTCCAGCGAAACATCCGGCAGCAACCCGGTGATCACCAGGTTTAACTTGCTGCCGGCGGATATGGTTACTGCCATGCGGTCAATACCGCTGCCTTCAACGGCGGGGATGATGAGGGATTGATTATCTCTGTCCAGCAATTCCCGCCCGGTTATCTCTTCTAAATGAAGCACAACCTGATGAACACTTTCGCTGACGTCAAAAAACGGCGCGTTGACGGTGCTTGGCACCGTTCCGGAGGCAATCAGGCGGTAATTTCCTTCCACCACGTCAAACAGCAATCCGCGGGTGTGGATGGTGCCAATATCGAGTGCCAGTACTGTTTCGGCGTTGAGGGTAGAAGTTGCCATAGTCGTTAGAAGAAAAGGGTCATAAAAGTGTTGCGGATAAAATCCAGCCGTTCGATCAACGCTGCCATCGAAGCAGCATAAACGCCGGCGAACACGGCGCCAAGCGAGATAGCCAGGAACGCCTGCCCAAGGATGGTGAGAATTTGCACCGGCAGAGAACGCTTTGCGGGTAGATTTCTTTTCTTGCGTACACTAAATTGAAAATATACCAGGGTGCTGATCGTGCCAAGCAGCATAAAAGCCCCTTCCATCAGGTACGGGATCAGAGAAAGCCCCTGCTGACTGCTGCGCTGTGGATCGAATAAGTTCACCGCTGCCTCAAATTGGTTGAACAACGTCCCCAGCACAGCCCCCCCGATGATCACCGCTGCCGCCGTTCCCGTCAGGTATCCAACGGGCAGGTTGCCAGCCCGCGCAATCGGCGGAAACAGCTTTGCCAGCAGCAGGACGCTGAGAATGATGGGGATCAGCACAAGCACTCTTTCCCCAAAACTGCCGAAAAGCAGGGGATAAACCAGCCGGGGCAGCAAGATATAATAGCAGGTGATGACGGCGGCATAACCTGCAGCTGCCCCAATGAAGACATAGATCACAAAACGAAAGAGGGGGTTATCGCCAAACAGATAGCTGAATACCAGCAAAGTCAAGAAAAACGCAACCAGTGCCCAGATCAGGTCTGCCATCGTAGGTCTATGCTTTTGCCCTCCTTGTCCGTTTTGTTTTCTGCAATAGAGGGACAGCTGCCAGCTGCCAAATTGCCCCCAGCAGGATCAGCAGAATGATCAGCAGCGTGCTGTATTGATAAGAATCCCAAAACAGGCGTACTGCGCCCGGTTTGTTGATGAATTGAACATACATGGCGGCATCGGTCAACCCGCCAGCCATACCGCTCACCGAACCCGATTCGAGATAAGGCTGCAGAAGAGGGGCTGTTTGGGCGCTGGTGATCACAAACAATTTTCCGCTCGTAACAGATTGAGTCTGTTCGATCCACGCCCGCGCATTTTCCAATTGGGAAGTGATCAAGATCACCCGGCTGAATTGAGATAGCGAAGTAACACCGCTTAGGGCAGGGTGGATCCAGGGATTACGCCGGTCCAGCTCGGAGCCAAAGGCATACCGGGCTGCCGAAGGTGCATCCAGCACAAACTGCCGTATAGCTGTAACCCCGCCCGGCAGGTATCCCAGGTTTATCGTATTATCTGAAAGGACATAAGGGACGCCGCGTTCGAAGACCGTCTGCTGCAGCAGGTTTTGTCCCAATGCCGGCCCGGCGGGGTCGGTGGATACCAATGCCAAACGGGCATTGCGCAGCATCAAATGCTCCAGGATCGGAGCGGCAATCGTTCGCAGTTCGCTGTCGAATGCAGGGGGGTAATCGACGATGATCAATACCGCTTCCCCATCGTTGACGTTGTCGTTCGCATGGAAAAACGCCACCAGGCTGGCTGGGTACAGATCGGGCAAGGCGGTGTCCATACTGCCCGAAAAAAGCGGAATGCAGATGGTGAGGATCAGCAATAGACCCACCAGCAGCCGTCCTAACAAAGGCGCGGTGCGCGGTCTCTGGCTGATCTCTACCTGTGAGCGCATCTCCTCGCCGAGAATCTGTTCCAGCAAGAGGGCGTGGCTTCGCTGGATATCGCTGAGGGTAACCCGCATAGAATAAACCGGCGGGATACGGGCTGGGGTTACTATTTCTCCGCCCGGCAGGGTACCGCGTAGACCGGCGAGCGGACCGGTCGTCTCCGGTTCACCTTTTGCTTCGGTTTCGGCTTCAAGACCGGTGATGGGGCGCATGGCGCTGAGCCATTCCGGCAGCTGGGCTTCCTCCACAGACTGCGCCCTGCTTTTTCCTACCTGAGTTGGGGGGAGTTGGATATCCGCTGCGGTGACCGCTTCGGTTATCGGCGGGCTTTCTTCACCATCCGCTTCCCCAGGTTCTTCTTCCTTTGCTTCCTGCGGTTCAGGGGGAACTTTGCCCATCGCGGCTGCGCCGGCGGTCAGCCAGGAAGGGATATCTTCTTCTATAGCCGGGGGTTCTGGGCTCAAAGCGGCGTTCGAAGCAGCCCATTCCGGAACAGACCCGCCTTCTTGCTCCTGTTCGTAAGCCGAGACCATTTCACCGTCCCCTTTTAGCCAGTCGGGAAGGCTGCCCGGCAGAACACCCATCGCCGCCTCGGTCGAACTCTCCGATATTTTATCTTCCTCTGAAAAGGGAATAGGTTCTGCTGATAAGGCAGCTTCATCTTTCGGCTCAAGCCAGGTGAGATCGGCTGCATCTGCGCCAAGACCGGGTGCCCCATCTCTCTGTTCTTCAGCTGAGGGCGTCTCCATCAACCAAGCCAGGTCCTTCCCTTCTTCCTCTAAAAAAGGAGAAACTGCCGGTTCTTCTGCTTTCTGCAGGGATTCCAGCCAGGGAGGCGTCTCGGCTTCAGCCTGCTCTTCGGGCAGGGGCCGGCTTTGCCCTTCCATTTGGCTCAGCCAATCGGGCGTCTCGGCTTCTTCTGCCGGGGTGAAGGGAAGCTCTGCCTCATCCGCTTTCTGCAGGGATTCCAGCCAGGGAGGCGTCTCGGCTTCAGGCTGTTCTTCGGGCAGGGGCCGGCTTTCCCCTTCCATTTGGCTCAGCCAATCGGGCGTCTCGGCTTCTTCTGCCGGGGTGAAGGGAAGCTCTGCCTCATCCGCTTTCTGCAGGGATTCCAGCCAGGGGGGTGTCTCGGCTTCAGC
>Ga0073932_1007975_pt1 | contig 9996 bp, 7 predicted proteins | sample DewCreD2012metaG_FD_76967 | JGI IMG/M metagenome (GOLD analysis project Ga0073932, IMG submission 76967) | Hot spring sediment bacterial and archeal communities from British Columbia, Canada, to study Microbial Dark Matter (Phase II) - Dewar... ...
CTGGTCGGCTCACCCCCCCTACGGGGCGTCCGCCGCCAGCAGTTCTTCCAGGTGCACGCCTACGCACTCGGCCAGCCGCTGCGGGTGATAGCCCCCTTCCAACACGCTGACCACCCTCCCCTGGGAATATTCGGCCGCCACGGCCAGCACCGTTCGGGTCAGCCGGCGGAAGTCGTCCACTTCCAGATCGAGCGAACCGATCGGGTCTTCGCGGTGCGCGTCGAAGCCCGCGCTGATCAGCACCAGCTCGGGCGCGACCCGCCGCGCCAGCTCGGCCAGCGCCCGCTCGAACCGCGCGTGATATTCCGCCACCGGCGTGCCATAGGTGATCGGCAGATTGCGAATCATCCCGCGAGCCGGGCCGCTGCCCACCTCGTCTTCGTCGCCCGTACCGGGATAAAACGGCCAGCGGTGGATGGAAAGGAAGCCCACCCGGCCGTCCTCCCAGAACATCTCCTGCGTGCCGTTGCCGTGGTGCACATCCCAGTCCACGATCAGCACCCTTGCCAGCCCCCCCTCGTCCAATGCCGTGCGCGCCCCGATCGCCACGTTGTTGAACAGGCAAAAGCCCATCGCGTCGTGCGGCCGGGCATGGTGCCCCGGCGGGCGGACCAGGCACAACGCCGCACGCTGCGGCCCGGCCAGCACCTGCCGCACCGCCTCGCACACCGCCCCGGCAGCCAGACGTGCCACCTCGAACGACTTGGGACAGACCACCGTGTCGGCTTCGATCCGCCCTCCGCCAGCCGCGGCGTAGCGCTGGACCTCGTCGATGTAGGGCGGGTCGTGCACCCGCTCCAGCTCATGCGCCGTGGCCAGCCGCACCGTCCCCGGTGCGACGCGGCGAATAAGGCCGGTCGCCTCCAGATGCGCCTCGATCGCGATCAGCCGGCGGGGATGCTCCGGGTGCGAACCGGTCACGTGCTGCTGGAATCGGGGGTCGGCGTAGAGCAGGGTCATGCCAGCAAGGCCCCCCGGGTGCACCCGCTGAAGGGGCTGTTGGTTGACTTGGGGTCGCGCTGCTGTGTACGTTAATAGAAGGAGCGGTTGTCTGCCATCCGGCTTATCCCAGGCCGCGGGAAGGCCGTCGCACTCCGCGTGGGTTTGCGGTAGCACGCAGGAGCGAGGGCACGGCTGGAAGTGCACGAAGTATTGGGGTCGTGCGGGCGGCAAGCAGCCCGCCGGTCGCCCGACGTGCCGACCGGCGGCCGCAACGCTACAATCTCATCGCATCGATTGTTTTTTTCTTTAATTCGGTTGCGTCGTTTTTTTCCGGGATCGCTTGTCAGTCAGACGGACTGCCCAAGCAGCATTCGTCGGCCAGGCTTCAGGGGCGTGCACGAAGAAGGGTTCTGAACATCATGCCTACCAAAGAGTTACGTCAGCCAGTCGGGAAGGGCACCCGCCGGGGAACCACTTCGCTGGCCTGGAAGCTTTCCGTGACGCTGGTCGCTTGTGTGGCGGTGCGACTGCTGGCGCAGGCGCCGGCTGCCTCTCCGGTGCGAGAGGAAGTGGACGCCAGCGGCTACAAGTATCAGGTGCCGCTGGACAAGTTCACGACGGCTAAAAACGCCCGCCTGGCCGAGCAGCAGCGACGGATGGAGGTGCATCGGGCATTGATCGGGCAGGGGTCGCTGAACGACCCGACCACGCGAGCGGCAGCCGACGAGTTCTTCACGCAGTATTTCTTCCCGCAGTGGACGACCGAAGAGGGCGTCAAGAACATCGGCAACGAACGGCAGTGGCTGCTGCGCGAGCTGCAAGCGGCCAAAGACTCTGCGTCCCGCAAGTATCTCTTGGACACGACGCTGATCACCCTGCGGCGGCTGGTCGACGACAACTATCGTCCGGCCACGCGCTACAACGCGATGCTCACCATCAGCCTGCTCAACGATGTCGAGGCGACGATCGGTGCGCAGGTCACCGCACCCGAGCCGATGGCGGCCGCCTTACCGTTCATCGTGCAGCAGTTCGAGAAGCCGGAGAATCTGGACGCGGTGCGGGTCGCGGCGCTGTTGGGCATGATCCGCCACATCGAGCTGGAAAACTTCAAACCCACGACCAGTACACCGATCCCGCCGGCTCTGAAGACGAAGATCGTCGATCACTTCGTGACGCTGGCCGAGACCGTCGATCCGCCGGAGGGGCGCGACCCCGAAGTGCACACCTGGCTGCGTCGCCGGGCCATCGACGGACTGGCCGCGGCCTGCCTGACCACGCCCGATCCGCGGGTGGTGACGGTGGTCGAGAACCTGATCCGCGACGAAGAGGAACCGCTGAGCGTGCGCACCGCTGCCGCGGCAGCCCTGGGACGCATGTCGTTGCAATCGCCGGTGAAATTCGACGTGGCCGCTCTGGCCAAGGATCTGGGCTATCTGGCGCTGGTCGCCTGCGATGCCGAACTGACCGGCGGGCTGGAACGCCTCAAAACCGATCTGGAACGCGAGCAGCGCCTGGCCGGCACCTATTCGGGCGACATCGGCCTGGGAATCGGTGGCATGGGGGAGGGCGGCATGATGCCCGGCCCGCGTCCGCTGGGCGGGATGGGCTCGATGGGTGGCGGTATCGGCTCGGCCGATGGTGGTGTGCCGCGACCAGCTCCGGGAACCCGACCGGGAGCGGCCGGCCTGCCGGGAGGGGCTGGGTTGCCGGGCGATGAGGGCGGGTACGGGTACGGATCAGGGTATGTTGATCCATCCTCGCTGCATCCGAAGCACTACAAAGTTCAATACGTCCGCCGGCGGATACGCCAGTATTTGTATGCGATTCAGTTGGCTTTGACCGGCGGCGAAGACCGGACTCCCCCTCGTCCGGGGGCAACTCCGCCTCCCAATGCTCCGGCCACGGCGACCGTGCCGAAGAATCAGCCGACTGCGGAGAAGCGGGGTCTGGTGGCGGTGGCGACGGCGGCCGAACGTCCGGTCGTCGAGGATGTGTATTTCAAGGTCCGCAAGCTGGTGGAGGATATCGAAAGCCCGGCCGAATATGCCGATCTGGCGCAGATCGACAAGGACATGCGCAAGGACATGCGGGCGCTGGAGGCGATCACCCGCCGTCTGCCTCCGCCGGGCACTGCCAAGGCGAGCAAGAAGGGGGATGATCTGCCCAGCGGAGGACCGCCCTCAGCGGTCGGCAAGTCGAAAAAGGCCGCGCCGAGTGGCAAGACGGCTCCCACTGGTAAGACGGGACCGGCTGGAAAGGCGACGCCGAAGTCCGCCCCGGCTACGCCCAAGGCGTCTGCTCCTAAAGCTCCGAAGGCGGCCACCGGCACCCCCAAAGCTCCGGTCGCGAAGGCCCAGCCTCGCTAGGGACAGGTTCTGGCAGCACGAACTGGCCGAGGATGTGCGAGTGGCGGCCGCAGGCCCGCTCAGCACGTCGCTACGGTAGCGGACGGCGGCGGGCGAGCGTGACTTCGGTTTCGACGACCTGATCCCCGCGGCGGACTTTCACCTTCACCCGGTCGCCGGGCCGATGCCGTCGCAAGGCCGCCTCGAACTCTTCGAGGACGGTGATCCGCTCGCCGCCGAACTCCAGCAGCACATCCCCGCCGCGAATCCCCGCCTTTTCGGCTGGGCTGCCTTCCAGCACCGCCTCCAGCAGCACGCCGTCCTTGGCGGGGTTTGGGTAGGCGGGCATGCTGCCGAACGACGGCCGGTCGCCTGCCGCGGCCGGATCGCCGATCTGCTCGACACGGCGGATTTCCACATAGGTGGGAGGCTGCGGCTGGCTGGCCAGCGTCTGGACCAGCGCGGTCACCAGCTCGACGATCCGCCGCATTCCGGCCACGTTCAGCTTGTCCACGTCGTCGCTGGGCCGGTGATAATCGCGGTGCGTACCGGTGAAGAAGTGCAGCACGGGAATCCGCTTGGCATAGAAGGACGAATGGTCGCTGGGGCCGTAGCCGCCGGGGTGCTTGCTCAGCACGAACCCCCGCTCGCCGGCCAGACGCTCGATTAGGGCGTCGAACTCCGTGGCCGTCCCGGTGCCGTACACCGCCAGCTTGTCGTCCGTCAGCCGACCCACCATGTCCAGGTTCACCATGGCGACCGTCGATTCGAGCGGGAAGCGGGGGTGCTGGACGTAGTAGCTGCTGCCCAAAAGCCCGCGCTCTTCGCCGGTGAAGGCGATGAACAGGATGCGGCGGCGCGGCGACTGGTCGTCGCGGGCAAGCTGCCGGGCGATCTCCACCAGGGCGGCCGTGCCGGAGGCGTTGTCATCCGCACCGTTGTGGATTTCGCGGGTCCAGGGGGCTAGCGACCCTTCGCCGCCGTAGCCCAGGTGGTCGTAGTGCGCCCCGATCACGATCGTCTGGTCGGCCAGCGCGCCGCGTCCTTCGAGCACGCCCAGCACGTTGCGAATCTGTGTCTTCTTTTCGATCACCGCCGTCTGCCCTTCTGCCCGCCACAGGGAAAGCTCCTGGCTGCGCGGCACCAGGTCGCTGTCGATCTCGCGTTCCAGGGCGGCCAGGTCTTTGCCCAGTGCCGACACGAGCAGGCGGTCGACCACTGCCCGGCGGCAGAACAGCACTGGCATGCCCGCATGGCTCACGTTGCCGCCCGCACCGCCGAACGGCAGAAGGCCATCGGGATTTTCGGCAAGCTGCTGCGCATGCTGGGCAAGCTGCTGCGCCTGTTGGGCCACCGCACGGCCCAGCTCCGCCAGGTCATCCTGCTGCGGCTGAGCCGCCGCGAGCCGCTGCTTGAGCGCCTCCAGTTCCGTCATCGTTTGCCGGACGGCCGCAAGTTGCTCTTGCCGGCGGCTGGCCAGTTCCGGGCCGTCGTTGACCAGGATCACGGCCGACGCGCCATGCTCGCGGGCGTTGGTCAGCTTGCGGACGAACAGGGAATAGGGCGTGGTCTGGGTCCCATCGAATGGGCTGGCCGGATCGTTCTGCTGCGGCTCCTTCCGCAGTACGATCACCACCTTGCCGCGGACATCGACGCCGGCATAGTCGTCGTAGGTGATCGCTTCGTCGCCGCGCTTCAGGCTCTGGGCCGTGATGCCATAGCCGGCGAAGACCAGGGGGGCGTCGAACTTCCCGCTTCCACCGGCCGCCAGCGGCGTGAAGTCTTGATCGAGCGTCAGCTCCAGCCGTTGCGGTTTGCCCTGAGCATCGGGCGGACCGACCAGCACCAGCCGGTTCTCTTCGGGACGGCCGCGCTCCGCCGCCAGTGTCACCTCCAGCGGCTGAAACGGTGTGCCGTCGACGAGATCGGTCTTCAGCCCCGCCGCCCGGAATTGCTCAGCCAGAAACTCCGCCGCCTGCTCCAAGCCCTGCGTCCCGACACCCCGGCCTTCGCGGGCATCGTCGGCCAGATAGGCCGCGGTGGCCTTCAGCCGTCCTTCGACCGCCGAGGCGTCTTCGGCCGCCGCCCCGCTCGCCAGGCTGCTGATCAGCAGCAGCGCCAGCCCCACCCGCCGATACCACGGTACGATCGATGCGACAAGCCGCATTGGCAGAATGCCCCCTGAGTGAAAAAACGTGCCTCCCCCGCGCCCGTGCCGACCCTGACGCGGCACAGCCGACCTGGCGGTGCGTCGTGCCGCGGCGGCCGGGCACTGTGGGCATTATAGCGGCCAGCCTGGCGATCGGCGGATGCGTGGCCAGACGCCTTCAGCACGTGCCGCGGCGGTCATGGCTGGTCGTGGCGGTGACACACGCGCGGGCCGTCCGGCCATGAGCAGCTCGCGGCTGTGAGCAGCTCATCTGCGGCCAGCCGCGGCACGTCCCGGCACTTGGCACGATGCCCCCGCGAGCGTGCCGTCATTGCATTGTCCCGCCGGGCGCGGCACCATAAACGGCAGTTTGGGCGAAGTTTCCGTATTGTTCCTCGAAACATCTCACAGAGGGAGGACGAACATGTCGCGCATCATCCTGGCTGTCGGTCTGGTCATGGGCCTGGCCGTGGTGCCGCAGGCTCGGGCGGAAGTGAAGGTGACGGTATCGGCCACGCACCTGTGCTGCGGGCAGTGCCTGCGCGGAGTCGATGCCGCACTGAAGGACGTGGCCGGCGTGAAGCACACGTCGAACCAGCAGGCCAAGACGATCGAGCTGGTGGCTGAAAGCAAAGCAGCGGCCCAGAAGGCGATCGACGCGTTGGCGGCCGCCGGCTTCTATGGCAAGCTCGACAGTGATCAAGTCAAGTTCCCGCCGATCCAGACAGGTGCGGAGACGGCCCAGCGTCTGGAGCTGACCGGCATCCACAACTGCTGCGGGGCCTGCACCAATGCCATCAAAGCGGCCGTGACCGCCGTGCCTGGCGTGACCGGCACCGACATCCAGAACCGGAAGACCTCGTTCGTCGTCGAGGGGAACTTCAAGCCGGGCGAACTGGTGCAAGCGCTGCTGAATGCCGGTTTTTACGTGCAGGTGAAGAAATAGCCCGCCTCGCCTTGCCGTCCGGTCAGGGACGTGCGCATCATGCTGCCCAAAGGCGCCCTCGGCGGAGGGGTGAGCTTGGTGATGTGGTGGACGGCGATGGTTGCGGCGCAGTCATCCGCCGTCCAGCCGCCACCGGCTTTGGCGCCCCAGGGCGCTACGGCGCCGGGGCCGCCGAAGGCAGGCCCGTTACCACGACGGTTGGACCTGCCCGGCGTGCCCAACGCCATCCAGCTCCATGAGCGTGTGATTTCCGGCGGACTGCCCGCGGGCGAGGCCGCTTTCGCAGCGCTGGCACAAGCAGGCGTCAAGACGATCATCAGCGTCGATGGCGCCCGGCCAGATGTCGAAACCGCCCGAAAGTTCGGCTTGCGCTACGTCCATCTTCCGCATGGGTATGATGGCATCTCTCACGAGCGGCTCGTGACGCTCGCGAAGGCGATTCAGGAGCTGCCCGGCCCGATTTACATCCATTGCCACCACGGCAAGCACCGCAGCCCCGCGGCAGCCGCCTCTGGCTGTGTCGCGGCTGGGCTGTTGTCCAAGTCGGTCGCCTTAAGCGTGTTGGAGATGGCCGGGACGAGCCCCAACTACCGGGGTCTGTTTCAAACCGTTCAACAAGCCGCCCCCCTGCCTGCCGCACAGATTGCGGAGCATCCGGCCGAGCTTCGCGAGGTCGCCCCGGTGCCGCCTCTGGCATCCGCTATGGTGAACATCGATGAGATTTTCGAGCGGATCAAGCAGTTGGCTGCGGCCGGTTGGGGCCGCGTACCCAGCCAGCCCGACCTGGACGCGGCGCATGAGGTGCTGTTGCTTAAGGAGCAATACCGCGAGCTGGCCCGCCAGGAGTCGGTAACTCGCCAGCCGGCCGTTTTTCGAGAACTGCTCGCCGAGGCGGAGTCCACGGCTGGCAAGCTGGAGTCCGAACTGCGCCAGTGGCAGCGATTGGGCAGCCGGCCGCCGGCTCCGCAGACCGTAACCCGCTTGTACCACCGGTCGGCCGATCAATGCCGCCATTGCCATGAGCGATTCCGCGATGTGCCTTTATCCGAAAAAAGCGCCACGGGCCGATAAGCGATCTCAGACATCCACAAATCCTTAGACTACAACACCTTACGGTGCCCCTAGCTATCGGCCCCCTGGTCGCCCCCGCAAGCTGTGCCAGAAAACAATTTTTTAATAAAAATGTGCTCGCGTTGGTTGAATGCGTTGTCGGTCGAGCGGGGCGGCAGGCGCTCCCTGGTCGGCCGGCCAATTGGCGGGGTCTAGCAGGTGTCCTATAATGCTTGACGATTGGGTCGCAGTGGCCGGCCAGAAACCCGCCTCTGCAAACAGCCGATATTGCGGCTTTCCGCAGCAGATTGTTTGGGCTTGTGGGCCAGCTCACGCTTATCCAGCCTAAGTCGCAAATGCTTCCTGAGTAAGGACTTCCATAAATGGCCAAAGCGGGACCTCGCAAAAAGCTGCCGAAAGAAGTGGCGGTGATCAACGCCGACAACTGCACTGGCTGCGAGTCGTGTCTCGAAGTCTGCCCGGTCGATTGCATCTCGCTGAAGACGATTCATCACGCGGTCAAGGGCGTTCAGGCCTGGTGCGAGATCGACATCGAGCGGTGCGTGGGCTGCGAGGTGTGCGTCCATATCCCCCAGAAGAAGACCAACCCGTACGAACTGACGGTCTGCCCGTGGAATGCGATCGAAATGGTGCCCACGGAGCTGTGCGCTCAGTACGTGGCCCAGATCGGCGGCCCGCCGGAATACATTGCCGCCAACTGGGATCGACTGGTGGCTACGGCCCAGCACCTGGCCGAGCTGAAAGCGGCCGGCTGAGGCTCGCTGAACGGCAGCAGGCTGAGGACCAGCTCCTCTATCACTTGTGGATTGCCGCAAGTTCTATTTATCCCTAAGGTTACGACGCGAGGTCTGCGACCAGCAGTGCTTGCTGAATCTGCTGATAGCACCACCACATCACCAGCCCGAACAGGGCCAGGATGAGTGCCGTCCAGGCCACGACGGCCAGCGACCAAAAGAGCTTCGCCCGTACGGAAAAAGCCTTGCTCATCCACAATAGGGGTAAACCCAAGGCCGCAGTGATAAAAAAGAGCGTCCCCAGGAGCATCCACGGGTCGTCGATCCACTGCCGCCAGGTCGAGGTCGCGCCGGGTGCGGCGCCGGGCGACTCGGCTGACGTGCTTGCCGCGGCGTCTGGCGTTTCGACGACGATGGCATCCAGCGGCTCGTCCGACATCGTGCGACAAGCTCGTTTGGGGGAAGATCGCGTGGACTCTGCCGGCGGAGGGACGGAGCGCAGCGGACCGAGTACCGTGGGAATCGTGCCGTCCTCAGAAGCCGCGTCGCTGGCCCATCCAGGTTCACTATAGGGCGTGCGGCAATGAGTGTGAACCTGCGTCCGTCATTCCGTTGCCCGCCCACACCGGCGAGCGTCCATGGGCGGCACGGTGGTGATTGGCTATAAAACACAGCGGTTTTGGTCGAGATTCGGTGCCGCTCTACCGAGAAGCGAGGAGACCATCGATGCTGTGTGTGGGACGCTTGGGATGGTCGTGGGCCCTGGTGGCGGTGCTGCTAGCAGGCTGGCCCGTGCTGGCCGGGCCGCGGCAGGCAGGCCGCTTTGGCCGGCTGCTATTGCGTGCCCGTTCCCAATCCTCCGTCGATACAGCGCCTCGAGCCGCCCAAACCATGCCTCTGATGTACCCTGTGACACCCCGTTCAGATCATGTGGACGTGTATCACGGTGTGCGGGTGCCGGACCCGTACCGGTGGCTGGAAGAGCTGGACAGCCCGCAGACGCGGGCCTGGATCGAAGCGCAGAACCGGCTGACCTTCGCGTGGCTGGCGCAGGTGCCGCATCGGCCGCTGGTGCGCCGGCGGCTGGAGACGCTGTGGAACTACGAGCGGTATGGATTGCCTGTTCGCCGTGGTGATCGCTATTTCTTCACCCGCAATGACGGTTTGCAGAACCAGAGCGCGCTGTACGTGCTCGATCGGCTGGACGGCACGCCGCGGCTGCTCTTGGACCCGAACAAGCTCAGCGACGATGGCACGATAGCCCTGTCCGGCTGGGTGCCCAGCGAGGATGGCCGGCTGGTGGCGATCGGTCTGACCAGCGCGGGCTCCGACTGGCAAACGTGGCGTGTGCTGGAGGTGGAAAGCGGCCAGTGGCGGCCGGACGAGTTGCACTGGATCAAGTTCTCTTCCGTCAGTTGGTTGCCGGACGGCAGCGGGTTTTATTACAGCCGCTACGACGAGCCGCCGCCGGGATCGGTCTATACCGGGACCAATTACTACCAGAAGCTGTATTTCCACTCGCTAGGCCAGCCGCAGTCGGAGGACCGGCTGGTGTACCATCGTCCGGACCAGAAGGAGTGGGGCTTCCGCGGCGAGGTCAGCGAGGACGGGCAGATTCTGTGGATCACGGTCTGGCGGGGGAGCGAGCCGAAATCGCAGGTGTTCTATCAGCGGCTGGGGGCGGCGGACGCACCGGTCGAGGAGCTGATCACCGGCTTCGATGCGGACTACGACGTGATCAGCAGCGAAGGCCAGCGGCTGTGGGTCGCGACCGACCTGGAGGCCCCCCGCGGCCGGATTGTCGAGATC
>Ga0073932_1007979_pt1 | contig 9994 bp, 7 predicted proteins | sample DewCreD2012metaG_FD_76967 | JGI IMG/M metagenome (GOLD analysis project Ga0073932, IMG submission 76967) | Hot spring sediment bacterial and archeal communities from British Columbia, Canada, to study Microbial Dark Matter (Phase II) - Dewar... ...
CGCCGGCTTCTTGTCGGAGATCTTGGCGCCGCCCATAATGGCGATGAAGGGACGTTCCGGCGCAGCCAGGGCCTTGCCCAGGTAGTTGATTTCCTTCTCCATCAGGAAGCCGGCGACGGCGGGGAGGTAGCGCGCCACGCCCTCAGTGCTGGAGTGTGCCCGATGCGCCGAACCAAAGGCGTCATTGACATAAATATCGCCCAGCTTCGCCATTCCCCGGGCCAGCTCGAGGTCGTTCTTCTCCTCGGTGGGATGGAATCGGGTGTTCTCGAGCACGATGACCGCCCCGACGGGCGCTGCCGCCACAGCCTGTTCCACTGCCGGTCCCACACAGTCGTCCAGCTGGATCACTGGCCGGTTAAGCAGTTCGCCGAGGCGTTTCGAGACGGGCTTGAGGCTGAACTCGGGCGCTGGACCACCCTTTGGCCGTCCCAGGTGGCTCATCAGAATCACGGCGGCGGCGCCCTGGTCGAGCAAGTACCGGATAGTTGGCAGAGCCGCGACGATGCGACGGTCGTCGCGCACGACGCCGTCCTTGAGCGGCACATTGAAGTCCACGCGCACGAGCACGCGTTTGCCTTTCACATCAATATCGCGAATCGTCTTCTTGTTCATCGAGGTGCCTTTCGATCTCACGGCCCCCTCTCCACGCTGTGGAGAGGGGGCCGGGGGTGAGGGCTGTTGAGTCTAGAGTTTGCTGGCGATCAGCTTGGCTAGGTCGGCGGTACGGCAGGAGTAGCCCCACTCATTGTCGTACCAGGTGACGACCTTGAGCATGTTGCCCTGGCCGCCCAGCACCTGGGTGAAGGGCAAGTCAACCGAGCTGGAGTGCGCATCGCCCTTGAAGTCAATGGAGACCAGCGGTTCATCAATGGCAGCCAGGATGCCCTTGAGTGGGCCGGCGGCCGCGTCGCGGAAAGCCTGGCGCAGCTCCTCAGTGTTGGCCTCCTTCTCCACGATCGCCGTGAAGTCCACCACCGAGACGGTGGAGGTGGGCACACGCAGCGCGTAACCGTCAAACTTGCCTTTCAGGTCAGGGATGACAAGCGCAACCGCCTTGGCCGCGCCGGTGGTGGTCGGGATGATGCTCATGGCGGCAGCACGCGCCCGGCGCAGATCTTTGTGCGGCAGATCGAGGATTCTCTGGTCGTTCGTGTAGGCGTGTACGGTGGTCATCATCGCTTTGACGATCCCGTACTTGTCGTGCACGACCTTGGCGGCCGGGGCCAGGCAGTTGGTGGTGCAGGAGGCGTTGGACAGAATGTGGTGATTGGCCGGGTCGTAGTCCTTGTCGTTGACGCCGAGCACAATGGTCTTGTCCTCGCCTTTGGCCGGGGCGCTGATGATCACCTTCTTGGCGCCGGCATTGATATGCTTCTGAGCATCCTCGCGCTTGGTGAAGATGCCGGTCGACTCAATCACGATGTCAACACCCAGTTGTCCCCACGGCAGATTGGCCGGGTCCTTCTCCTGGAAGACTTTGACCATCTGGCCATTGATCAGCAACCCACCCTCGGCGATCTCGACCGTGCCGTTGAAGCGACCGTAGTTCGAGTCGTACTTGAACAGGTGGGCCATTGTCGGCAGGTCGCCGATGTCGTTGACAGCCACGACCTGCAGCTCCTTGGGGTAGAAGTCGTTGATGGCCTTGAGAACCTGCCGGCCGATGCGGCCAAATCCGTTGATACCTACCTTGGTTGCCATGTTAATACGCTCCTTCAACTTGAATTGATGGTTATCTCAATCTGACAGCAGGCTGTCAGTTGTTACCCTTTCATTCTCGTGCGCGGCGTCGGCTATGCGGCGCTGCTCGAAGCAAGTGAAGCGTTCTCATACCAGGCCATAATCTCGCGCACCAGTTTATCAGGATTGTGCCGCCACGGGTGCTGTTCATCTACTACGTCGGCCTCTATCACCTGATAGCCGCTGCCTGGCGACTCACGCAACACGACCTGGCTGAAATTCCAACTGGTCGGCGGGTTCTCAGTTACCCGGCTGTTGGTCAGCACATTCGGGAACAGCAACGGCTCGGTGTGGCGCTCCAGCGCACGCACGTGATCGGCCACGCTGAATCCCTCGGTCTCTCCCGTCTGCGTGGCGACATTGCATATATATAGCTTCAGCGCGCTGCTGGCCCGTATGGCCCGCTGGATGTCCTCGACCAGAAGATTGGGCAGCACACTGGTAAAAAGACTCCCCGGTCCGGCGATGATGAGATCGGCGTCGAGTATGGCGCGCAGCGCCGGTGGATAGGCCGGGACGTCGCCGGGCTCCAGGTACACCCGCAGAATGGGCCGTCGCGCCTCGGGGATTGCGCTTTCACCGGTGACCCGCCGCCCGGCTGTCGCCTCGCCAGCGACTTCGGCGCACAGGGTTACGTCCTCCAACGTTGAGGGGAGAATCCGGCCCCGGATTGCCAGGACCCGTCCCGACTCGATGAGGGCGCGCTCGAAGCTGCCTGTCACATTGGTCAGCGCTGTGATGAACAGATTGCCGAAACTGTGACCATCCAGGCTGCCGGGAGCGTCGGTTTCCGCAGAACGAGCCGGAAAACGGTACTGGAACAGCTGCGTCGTCAGCGCCTCATCATCAGCCAGCGCTGCGATGCAGTTACGGAAGTCGCCGGGAGGTGGTACGCCGAGCTCGCGCCGCAACCGCCCCGAGCTGCCACCGTCATCCGCCACGGTGACGATGGCAGTGATATTGTCGGTGTAGGTCTTCAGTCCCCGCAAGAGGGTGCTGAGACCGTTGCCACCCCCGAGCACGACCACTTTTGGGCCACGCTGCCGCTGGCGGTGACGATAGACGGCGTCAACCACACTTGTGCTGCCCGGCGTGACGAACGCGGCCAGCAACGAGCGGTTGAACTGGTAAACCGCTAACGCCACCAATCCCAGGCCGAGCAAGACAATGCTCAGCGTGCGCGCCCAGTGGGGCAGAAATGCCAGTGTCAGCAGTTGCCAGACGGGCCGTGCGATCAGCTCCGATGTGTACAGCCCGTACAATAGGTAAGCGAACCCCAGCCCGAGGATGGTTACGCCTGCCAGCAACACCACCAGCCAACGCTTGACCCCGAGGCCGGGATACAGCCACTTCTGGGCGGAGCTGACCTTCCGACCCATTGCCTACGTTCCACGTTTCTCAGACACTAAACCACTATTATAGGCTCTCCGGCTCATTTCGTCAAAGCTGGAGAGGTTGTGAAAAGAAGCACAGACAGCGGTCTCTCTTCCACAGTCCTGGCGAGGCCCAATCCCTTGGCCTGTCATTCTGAACGAAGCGGTGTTCTGTCACCAACGCGCTGAGACCCTTCACCCCGCTTCACTAACGAGGGGCGCGATGCCGTCAGACGAGCGCAGTGAGGAATCTCGATCTTTTCGTCATTGCGAAGCGCCCGGTTCAGGGTGACAGGGGGTAGTTGGTGAGTAGCGGGTCGTAAAGCACCGTTTTCGACGCTGCGCGACCAGCGAAGACTCTCAGAGATATCATTGCCCGCGTGCTGAGATTCTTCGCTGGTCGTGCTTCTCCGGCGTTGAGCCCGCAGTGAACCCGCTCAGAATGAGAGCCTGTGATGCCAACCGCCTGGAGTACGGGCGAGTGGTTTGTCAGGGTCAGTATGACAAGCGGTTGCGCGCCATGGGTACGCTGCGACAGAGGATGCGGTCACACCTGACACCGTCTTGCCGCCAACAGGTGATCACGGCTGTGGTTATGGCACAGCAGGCCCGGTCGGCGTTGGCGTGAGCAGGATGGGCGATCCTTCTTCCACCTTTTCCCAGACCTGATCAACCACCTGGCCACGTTCGCCCATCTTGCCCATTGACTGCCCATTGACAATGGCTTCGACACCGCCGGCATTGCCCACCCGCACGGCGACCTGACGCTCGCCAGTCCAGTTGTTCTCGTCCCCGCTCCGCATGATGCTCTCGAATGCCTTGCTGCCGTCCACAAACACCTGCACCCACGATTCCTCCGTGACGCGCAATTCCACAGTGACTCCGGTGTAGTACAGCGGCGTCGGGGTGCTGGTCGGGGTCGGTGTGAAGGTCGGGAGCGGTGTGGGTGTCGGCAACAGGAAAGCCACGTCCTCGGTGGGCAGCGGCGGTTGTTCGGCGATCTGGTTGACGATTGGCAACCAGCGATCCCTGAAAACGTAGAATACGCCCACCAATCCACCCACGACAATCAACGCGACCAGGATGACGGTCAGGACGTCGGCGGTCAAGCGGGGCGACGAGGACACGGGAATGTCCTTGTAGGTGATGCCACGGGGTGAGACGGTGGGGTTCTGCGGCACGAACTGCGGCGGCTGCGTCACCCCGTCAAACAGATCAACCAGAACGGCCGGGTCGAGCTTCAGCGCAGCCGCATAGGCGCGCAGAAAGCCACGCCCGACCACCTGGTCGGGCAGGTTCTCGAAGCGTTCTTCTTCCAGGGCCTCCAGGTAACGGCGCTGGATGTGTGTCGCTGCCTGGATATCATCCAGGGTGAGGTTCAGCTGCTGCCGCGAGCGGCGCAGCAAGTCACCCAACTCACCCACTCAATGGTCTCCTGTACTGCGTGACTTACCAAGTCACCATCATAGGATTGCCGCCGTCAAAAGTCAAATGATTTTGGTTCAACGTCAGGCCGGGCAGCTCCATTCCGTCCGAGGACCAATGCCGACCCGGGATGAATCTTGCGCTCATCATTTCACCCGGCCTATACTGGTGTCGTTGCCTCGTCATGTGCATCCACCGTCCGCTATGAAAGGAGTTGGCCGATGTTCGATTTTCTCAAAGGTGGCAAGGCGAATCTGACGGTGACGCTGGACCGCCCTGTGCAGCCCTATTACCTCGGCGACACGGTGAATTCGCAGATTCGCATCCAGGGCCAGAAAGACCTGAAGATCCAGGAAGCGCGCGTGCAGCTGGTGTGTCGTGAGGAGTACCAGTACCGGTATGAGAGCCGCAGCACCGATTCAGACGGTGATGTAGACGTCAGCGAGGAGAAGCGCTGGGCCGCCGACGAGCAAGTCGTCCAGCGGCTACAACTGATGCCCGAAGGCACCATTCCCGGCAATTTCGATCAGGTCTTCGAGTTTGCTGCGCCCATTCCGGCTGGCTGGCCGCCCACCGCCGACGGGCGGATCGTGCGGGTCAAGTGGCAGGTCAAGGTGACACTGGGTCGCAAACTGGCTGCCGACACGGAGGCGGTTGCGGATGTGCTGGTCTTCTCCCCACCCACCGGGCAGGCGGGCGGGGCGGGTGCCTACGGCTTCTCGAATCAGCCGTCGGATGCGCAGATGCACTTCTTGCTGCCGCAGAAGGAGTGGGCGCTGGGTGAGGTGGTGCAGGGTGAGCTGGTCGTAGAGCCACAGAAGGCCTTTGATGTATCGGAGATTCGTCTCGAGTTGATCCGCCACGAGCATGTGCCGCGTGACCTGGGCAACAGCCACCACGAGACAGTGAAGATCAAGCTGGCGGGGCAGACGCGACTGAATCCTGGCCAATCCCTGAGATATCCCTTCAGCGTATCACTGCCGACGTCGGCGCCCCCCTCCTTGCGTGCCCGCAACAGCTCAATCACCTGGTTGCTGGCCGGGATTCTGGGGCGCACGTTGCGATCGGACACCTGCGTCGAGGAGGAGATCTCCGTCTGCAGCGGGCGAGTGTGACGTCGTGGCAGAGTTACTTCTTCGTGTCTGATCCTCTCTTCTGACGCCCGCCGGCAGGAGTTCCGGCGGGCGTTGTGCATCCTGGAGCGTGCCACAGCCCGTGCTCTCAGCCGGACTGGCGCAAAAGTGGCGCAAGAAAGCAGCTGCCAGCCTAAATCTTACGACCCCTGTGCCGATAATTGATGTAGCGTACAATCCAATACCCCTGTTTCGTTGAATCAAGGAGATATCGCCATGAGAAAGGCTGTCTTCGGTGCTGTGTTCGCTTTGATGTCCTTGGTGCTGGCGCCCCTTGCGTTGGCGCAGTCGCCGGAGGCCGCCGCCGTCGTGGTAGCCGACACCGGGTTCCGTCCGGACGTCAATGGGTTTGCGTTCCCCAATTACGGCTCCGAATTCCCTGAGACTCAATGTGCCATGCTGGGGGACGCCGATTGCAAGACCTTTCCCGCCACCAACCTGACGACGGCAGAGATGCGTCGTATGTTCGGCGACCAGGTTTGTGCCCGGATCGGCACTGGTGACTGCGTGCTGAAACCGGCTGCCGCGCAGTGGATGGAGCAGAACAACGCAGCCATGGCCAATGGCCACTGTGAGGGTATGGCCGTGCTCAGCCAGCTGTTCTATGGCGGTCAGATCGATCTACAGTCGTTTGGCGCTGAGGTGGCATCTGAGCTGCCCATTGAGGACAATGAGCCTCTGCAACGTGAGATAGCCTACTGGTTTGCCACCCAGGGAATCATCTGGGAGAAACAGATTGTTGCCAGTGCGGCCGAGCAGGTGGCTTTCCTCATTGAGGCATACAATCGTAATCCGTCGGAGTTGTATCGCATCGGCGTGATGAAGGCGGATGGCACGGGCGGCCACGCGATCACAGCCTGGGCTGTGGTTGACATGGGGGGTGGCCTGTACCGGATCATGGTGTATGACAACAACTTTCCGGGTGACTATCGTTACATAGAGGTGGACGCCAGCACGAACACCTGGCAATATGAGGCTTCTATCAATCCACAGGTCGAGCCGGATCTTTACACCGGTGACAACAACAATCCTATGTTCCTGGCGCCGGACACGCCGCGTCTGGGCATCCAACCCTGTGTGTTCTGCAGCACCCTCGCCAGTGTTCGTGAGCCTGAACCCAAAGTCCCCGCGCCCGAGCAGCTGTTCAATCAGGTGTGGATGGAGGGCGATGCCCAACTCCTCGTCATTGATGATGAGGGTCGTCGGCTGGGCTATGTGGAAGGAAAGTTCGTCGATGAGATTCCGGGGGCCCGCGTCAAGCGGATGTACACGCGCGATGCGACGCCGGTGTTCGAGCTGCCTGTTGGACTGGGGATCACAGTAGTTATTGACGGCAGCTCGATTCAGTCGCCGACATCTGCTGAGGCTGGCGGTGAAGGTGGTGCTGCTCAGGGCAATCTGACTGATGTGGTGATGATTGGCCCGGGTTACTATATCGGCGTCGAGGGCATTTCAATGGACCCGGGCCAGGTGGACCACCTGCGGCTGGATGGCAGTGGGCAGATGATAGCCTACCGCACCGACTATGCCGAATCGCCGGTGATTATCGTGGGGCTGGAGCAAGAGAAGGCTGACTTCGAGCTCGAGGTGCACGGACAGAACATCAAGCCGGGTTCTGAAACGATGGTGTATTTCGACAAGACAGAGAATGCCCTGGCCATCTCCTCGACGTCGGACGAACCCGGTGACTTCTCGATCACGCTCAGCCGCATTGACGAGACAGACACCCGGAGTTTCGGCACCGATCCCGAATCGCCGCTCACCCTCGAGTCTGGTGACATCTTGTTCTTCTACTTCGGCGAGTGGGAGGGACAGGGCGATAACCTGATGATCGGCGTGGACAAGGGGGGGGACGGGACGATTGATGACTATGCCAACATGGCCGATGCGCAGCCATAGTGCCTGAGGACGTCGCCCGCCCGTCAGCACCAATCTGGAAGACCAGAGCAGGGCCCCATTGCCCTGCTCTGGTTTCTTGTTTGTTGCCCCCTACCTACTGACCGGCTATAATCCTTTCCCGGTGTGTGGGAACGCCCCGCACGACGGACCACCAATCAAACTTGTCGGCCAACAATGGACTGCGTCGCCTGCCATGGTCATACCTTTGTTGCTTGGTCTTGCCATCGTTATCGCCGCCGCCAAGATCGGTGGCTGGAGCGCACGTCGTCTGGGTCAGCCGGCCGTTCTGGGCGAACTGGTCGTGGGCCTGGTGCTCGGTCCTTCGGTGCTTAATGTCTTCGGTCTGGACTATTTTTCCAGCGCACATACCGTTGCGAGCCTCGGCGAGATCGGCGAGCTGGGTGTCATTTTCCTGATGTTTGCGGCCGGCCTGGAGATCGAGGCCAACGACTTGATCAGGACCGGTCGCCCGGCTGTGCTGGCCGGTATCTTCGGGGTGCTGGCGCCGATTGGACTGGGCGCGCTGGTTGGCCTGCAGTACGGCGAGTCACTGGCGCGCGCCGAGTTCCTCGGCATTGTGCTGGCGGCGACCTCAGTGAGCATCTCGGCTCAGACGCTGATGGAGCTGGGCGTGCTGCGCAGCCGCGAAGGTCTCACCATGCTGGGCGCGGCGGTAGTGGATGATGTTCTGGCGATTGCCGTCCTGTCGGTGTTTGTGGGCCTGAATCTGGGCAGTGGCGTCGAGGGATGGCACATGGTGTGGGTGGTCGTGCGCATGGTGCTGTTCCTGGCCGGCGCTTTTGTCCTGGGATTATGGTTTCTGCTGCGCCTGATCGCCTGGTCACGGCGTTTGCCGATCAGCGAGCCGGTCATGTCGGTTGTTCTTGTCAGCGTGTTGGTGTTTGCATGGGCCGCTGAATACGTGGGCGGCGTGGCGGCTATCACCGGCGCCTTTGCGGCCGGCGTCGGCCTGGCGCGCAGCAACCAGAAGCCCGAGATTGAGCGGGGCATCCATACGCTGAACTACGCGCTCTTTGTGCCGGTGTTCCTCGTCATGATTGGTCTGCGTGCCGATGCACATATGTTGTCGCCCGGCGATGTGGGTCTGGTGGCAGCGCTATGCGTGGCTGCGATCGTCTCCAAGATCGGGGGATGTGGCGCCGGCGCCCGGCTGGGTGGGATGTCCTGGCGCCAGTCTATGCGGGTCGGAACCGGGATGATCTCACGGGGAGAAGTGGGTCTGATTGTGGCCGGTGTGGGTCTGAGCAACGGCTTGATTGGACTGGATCTGTTCACCGATATCGTCGTTGTGGCCATCGTGACCACTCTGGTGACGCCACCGCTGTTGCGTCTGGTCTTCCGGGGCAAGGAGATGTCGAATGCCTGAACTGATTGTCCTGATAACGGATCAATGCTCGTGCGTTGAAGACATTCTCAAAGCGTGGCTCGATTGCGGGGTATCGGGTGCCACCATTCTCGAAAGTCGGGGAATGGGCAAGCACATGGTCGGAGCCGGCGCACCCGACGATCTGCCGCTGATACCCTCACTCTCCAGCATGATGCGCCAGGATGAAGAGACACAACGCACCCTGTTCTCGGTGGTGCCGGACGGTTTTGATGTTGCTGCGCTGGTCGCGGCCACCGAACGAATCACCGGTCCCCTGGACCAACCGCACACGGGCATTATGTTCGCGTTGCCGGTGACGCGGACGTGGGGCCTCAAGCGGATGAGTCAGCCTGGCTGATCGCCATCGCGCTGCCTATGCCGCGGCTGGAAGTGCCTGACTACGGCCAGATCAGCGTCGCCGACGCCATCGCGTTGCAGGAGCAGCTGCGTCAGCGTGTCGTGTGTTCGGACGACGCCGCTCCAATCAGGACGGTGGCGGGCATTGACATCGGGATTGACAGAGTCAATGCCATCGCACGTGCCGCCGTTGTGGTGATGCATCTGGAGGACCTTGCACCGGTCGAGTGGGTGCTCATCGACCATCCCGTGACCTTTCCCTACGTGCCTGGTTTGCTGGGTTTTCGCGAGGTGCCGGCGGCAATGGCAGCGCTGGCGCGACTGAGCCGGCCACCCGACCTCCTGATGTGCGACGGTCATGGGATTGCTCACCCGCGTCGCTGCGGGCTGGCGTGTCACCTGGGGCTTGTGGCGGGCATGCCGGCGATCGGAGTCGCCAAGTCGCGGTTGATCGGGAATAATGCGCCGCTGGATGACCAACCAGGGGCGTGGCAGCCCCTGTACGACGGCGACGAGGTGATCGGCGCGGTGGTGCGCACCCGATCCGGCGTCAGGCCTGTCTATGTATCACCCGGCCACCGGGTGAGCCTGAACACCGCAATTGAGCTGGTGTTGCGCTGCGCGCGCGGCTTCAGACTGCCCGAGCCCACGCGTCAGGCGCATCGCCTTGCGTCCAG
>Ga0073932_1007996_pt1 | contig 9973 bp, 7 predicted proteins | sample DewCreD2012metaG_FD_76967 | JGI IMG/M metagenome (GOLD analysis project Ga0073932, IMG submission 76967) | Hot spring sediment bacterial and archeal communities from British Columbia, Canada, to study Microbial Dark Matter (Phase II) - Dewar... ...
TGGGGAAGCCGTCAAATTTCCGATTACAACCCTTTGCATCTCATCTACGCCAAGAACGCCGAGAACATCGCCATCGAGGGCGATGGCGCCATAGACGGGAACGGAGACGCCTTTTGGGATAAGGATTTCCGTCCCAAAGACAAGCGCCCCAGCCCGCTCATCGAACTCGCCGGCTGCCGCAACGTGCGCATCCGCGGCGTGCGGATCCGCAATACGCCCGGATGGGGCATTCACCCGCTCGATTGCGACGGAGTTTACATCCGGGGGATCTCGATGATCACCGACATGCGCGGACCGAACACCGACGGCATCGACCCGGACTCGAGCCGCAATGTCATCATCTCGGACTGCTATATCCAAAGCGGCGACGACGCCATTGTGCTCAAGAGCCGCCCGGGCTCGCCCCCGCGCCCATGCGAAAACGTCACCGTGACGAATTGCGTTCTGGCAAGCGACGATTCCGCCATCAAGATCGGAACCGCGAGCTATGGCGACTTCCGCAACTGTATTTTCTCGAACTGCGTGATTTACGGCACGCGCTACGGCATCGGGCTATACGTCAAGGACGGCGCCACGGTGGAAGGCGTCTCTTTCTCAAATATCACCATCGACACTGCGGTGGACCTGTTCAACCAGACCACCAACAGCCGGCGCGAGTGGGTCGAGTACCCAATCTTCATCGATCTCGAAAAGCGCAGCGAGAATTCGCGGGTGGGGCGCATTCGCGACGTCAGCTTCAGCGACATACGCATCCGCACCAAGGGGCGAATCCTGGTGGCGGGGATGCCCGCGCAGCCGCTCGAAAACCTCACGTTCCGGAACATCGCCATGCGCATCACCGGTTTTGAGCCGGTGGAGAACCAGCGCAAGCCGCGCGGGGTCGCCCGCATGCCCCCCGCCCCTCGCGACATGGATTACGCGAGCGCGCCCGCGGCGATGATTTTCGCCAACATCCGCGGGCTGATTCTCGACTCCATCCGGGTGATTTGGGACGCCGCCGAAATGCCTGACCGCCATGCGGTCTACGCCGGGCGGGTGGAAGATTTGTCCATCACCGGCTTTTCCGGCGGAGCCGCGGGAAAGACGCTGGCCGCCATCGGCTTGGAACGCGTGCGCCGCGCACTCATTATGGGCGCCCGCGTGCAAGGCGCCGCGCCGGCCTTGCTCGGCTTGAGCGGCACGCCCGAATCCGAAATTACGCTGCACGGCAACGATCTGAAGGGCGCGCCGGGCGCGCTCCGAAGCGGCGCTGTGTATGTCCATCTGCCGGAATGAACCGGCCCTCCCGCGGGCCGGCCGCAACCCGCTCTTCAGAGAGACCGGAATTCAGGCTGCGCGCAGGGGGCGATTCCACCACGGATTGCCGCTTGCCCTTTTGGACGACTGTGATATACTTTCCTCACCTAAACAGTTAGTTGGAGGTTTTCATGCAAGTCCGGTTGGTCACGCTCTTCCTGATGGCGGGCGCTATGCTGTGCTCGCCCGCCTTTTCTCAATCCACAGCCGGCACGATCACGGGCATTGTGACCGATGCCAGCGGCGCCGTCATTCCCGGCGTTGAGATTACGCTAACCAACACTGACACAGGCGTGGTTAGCAAGGCGCAGACGAACCAGGCGGGCGTCTACATCGCCACCTCGCTGCTGCCCGGACCGTACCGGGTGGAAGCGCAGGCGCAAGGTTTCAAGCGCAAGGAGGTGCGGGACTTGACGCTGCAAACCGGCCAGGAACTGCGCGTCGATCTGTCGATGGAAGTCGGCGCCGTGACCGAAGCCATTGAAGTGCAGGCGACGGTGGCGCAGTTGCAGCAGGAGACGGCGGAAATCAGCGACGTCTTCACCTCCAACGAAATCCAGAACATCCCGGTAAACGGGCGCAGTCCGTATTTGCTGCTAGACCTTTCCGCGGGGCTTTCGGCGGTGGGCGATGATCCCAGCAGTCCGAGCTATTCGGACCGTGTCAGCATCAACGGCAGCCGCTCCCGGGGGAACAACTTCGTGGTCGACGGCGCCACTACTACGCACATCGGCGGCATCGGCGAACGCGTCGGCTCGATTGAAGCCATCTCCGAATTCAAGCTCTACTCGCACACCTATTCGGCCGAGTTCGGCCGCACGGCGGGCGGCATCGTCTCCTTCCAGATCCGGTCCGGGACCCAGAAATACCGCGGCTCGCTGTTCGAATATCACCGCAACTCGGCGTTCAACGCCAACAGTTGGGCGAACAATGCGCGGGGCATCGAAGCCGTCACCCGGCAGCGTAATGAATTCGGCGGTACGCTGGGCGGACCCATCCCGGCGATGAAGCAGAAGATGTTCTTCTTCACCAGCTACGAAGGCACGCGCGACGCACAGCCCATCACCCGCACCAGCAGCATCCCCATGCCGGCGATGCGCGGCGGCAACTTCTCCACGTTTCCGGTAGTGGTGAACGATCCTGCCAGCCGCGCTCCTTTTCCGGGGAACATCATCCCCGCCTCGCGGCTCGATCCGGCGGCGGTCAAGTACATGGCGCTGTTCCCGGAGCCCAACACCACCGGCAATTTCAATTCACGCTTCGGCATTTACACCAACAACTGGGTTAGGGCCACTTCTTCCAAGGACAACGGCGGCTACATCATCGCGCGGTTGGATTACAACCTCACCAGCCACGATAAGATCTTCTGGACCTTCTCCAACGTCAGCGAAGGTCCGCGCGACCAAGGGCGCAGTTTCCTGAGCCCTCTGAACACCACCCTGGGACCACGCTACCGCGACATGCGCCGCTCGACGTTGGGCTACACCCGCGTCATCCGTCCTGACATGACGATGGAGTTTCTGGCGTCGGGTCAGCGCGACCCGCGGGCGATCGAGCCCTGGTATAAGGACTTCGACCCGGTAAAGGAGCTGGGCATCGCCCGGCGGCTGGTGCTGGGTCCGCCCATCATCTCGCTGGCGGGACTGAGCGACTATGGCGACAGCGAACGGCAGAAGTGGATTCACCAGCCCGCCAGCCTGAGCGACGCCTTCACTTGGTTGAAAGGGCGACACACGGTCAAGTTCGGGGCGCAGCTTTATCAGAACCAGTTCTGGTACATCAGCACGGGCGACGTCGCCGGCACCTATTCGTTCAACGGCGAGATCACCGGGCTGGGGGCCAACGGGCGCAACAACCCCGTGAATTCGGTGGCCGATTTCCTGCTGGGCGCGGTGAAGACCGCCAACGCCCCGGTGGCTCAGATTCCGGTCAACCGCTTGAACTACAATCTTGGACTGTTTATCAACGACAACTGGAAGGTCACCCGCAGGCTTACTTTGAACCTCGGCTTGCGCTATGAGTTCGAACTGCGGCAGATTGTGAAGAACAACGTCTACTCGCGCATCAACCCGGAGGACGGCCAACTGCTGGTGGCAGGGCGTAACGCCACGCGCAATTTGAACCTCAAGAACGACTTTGTGAATTTCGCCCCGCGGCTGGGCGTGGCGTACCTGTTGAATGAGAAAACGGTGATACGCAGCGGATTCGCCGTGTTCTACTCCAACTTCTGGATGGACAATGGCGAGATGGTGGCGTATCCGGGGTGGACCACGAGCAAAACGTTTGTGGACTTGGGCGTCGGGCGCGCGCAGGCGTTCACGCTGCGGGAAGGTTTGCCGGTCGAACAGGTGACCATCGTGCCGGATCCGCTGGAGATGTTCAAGGAAGCCACTCAGCAGACGCCGCTGCCGGTGGCTTCGCCGAGCTATTACGGATCGGCGAACCTGCCGCGGAACATGCAGTGGAACTTCGGCATTCAGCGCGCCATTCCGTTCCGCACCACGCTGGAAGTGAGCTATGTAGCCAGCAAAGGTACAGATTTGCCGCGGACGGCTTCAGGCAACAGCCCCACCCTCGATAAAGCGCCCCTTCTGGTGATCGACCGGCTGCCCACGCAGCAAGTGCGGCCTTTCCCGAGGGTCGCCAACTTCAATGTGGTGCGCTACGACGGTTCCTCAGTCTACAACTCGCTCCAGGTGAAAGCCGTGCGGCGGTTCCACCGCGGCTTCAGCCTGAACCTGGCCTACACGTTCTCGAAGAACATCGACACCGCCACGGGCGTGAATGACTCGTTCCAGATCCCCTGGCAGTTCCCCGAGATCGAGCGGGCGCTGTCGGGGCTTGACAGACCGCATGCTTTGAGCGTCGGCTGGGTGTGGGACATTCCCTTTGGGCGGCGCGGACTGCTATTCCGGAACAACCGGGCGGTGAACGCCATTTTAGGCGGATTCCAGTTCAACGGTACGTTCCGCGCCGGCAACGGGCTGCCGAGAACCATCGTTCAAAACACCAACAACACGGTGCTCGCGAACCAGCGGCCGGACGTGGTGGATCCCACGAACCTGAGCGCGCGCATGGCGGAGCCAACTTACGAGACCGCCGCGCGGCGCTGGCTGATGCCGTTCAACGCTCCGAACTTCCCGTTCAAGGCTTCCAGCAATTTGGGCATCGGCAATCTGGGACGCAACACCACGCGCATGCCGGGGTATCAGAACTTCAACCTCTCGCTGTTCCGCGATTTCAAGATCACCGAGCGGATGCGCTTCCAGTTACGCATGGAAGCTTACAACGCGATTAACCACGTGAATTTTCAAAGCGTGTCCAGCCTGAACATGAACAATGCCAACTTCGGGCTGATCACCAGCTCGGCGCCGGCGCGGCAAGTCCAGATCGGAGGGCGGATTTCGTTCTGAGCCCGCTCGATTAGAGATGCGGGTCAATCATCTTCTGGACGTCGGTCTTGCCGATGGCGCCCACGCGCTGCTCCACCACGTTGCCGTTCTTGAACAGCAGCAGCGTGGGGATGCCCCGTATTCCATAGCGCATCGCGGCGCCGCCATTCTCGTCTACGTTCAGCTTGCCAACCTTGACCTTGCCGGCATACTCCGCGGCAATGGCGTCAATGGTAGGCGACATCATGCGGCAAGGACCGCACCACTCCGCCCAGAAGTCAACCAGTACAGGAATGTCAGATTTCAGGACGTCCGTATCAAACGTCGCATCAGTAAAAGTCAGGGTATATTGACCCGCCATTCGAATCTCCTCTTAATCGATGATCTTAGCGTCCAACTGGATTCAGGGCAGCAGGCTCCGGTACAAGTCGGCATACCGGGCGGCGGAGGCTGACCAGGAGAAGTCCTTAGCCATGCCCCGCAACATCATCGCTCGCCACACATCCGGTTGGTTGTAGACGCCCACGGCGGCGCGCAAGGCTTCCAGCAGCGCGTCCGCCGAGTATTCAAAGAACTTAAACCCGGTGGTCTCATCGACCGAGTCGTGCAATCCACCGGTTGCTCTCACAACCGGCACGGTCCCGTAGCGGAGGCTGTACATCTGGTTCAACCCGCATGGCTCATACCAGCTCGGCATGAGGAACATGTCCGCGCCGGCTTCGATTTTGTGCGCTAAGGGCTCCGAATATCCAATGTAGCAAGCGATACGGTCCGGATGGGCGGCGGCGGCGTCGCGGAACATCTGCTCGTAAGAAGGCTCGCCCGTTCCGAGGACCGCCATCGCCACGTCCAGAGACATGATCTCGCGCATCGCCGCAGCGATCAAATCAAAGCCCTTCTGATTGACAAAGCGGGAGATGATGCCGATCAGCGGGCGGCTCATGTTTTCCTGGGGCAGCCCCATTTCAGCCAATAAGTCCTGTTTGCAGGCTGCCTTCCCCGAAAGATCCGCCGCCGAATAGCGGCAGGCGATCATGGAATCCGCCTCCGGACTCCACACCGAGTAATCCACGCCGTTCAGAATGCCGTGCACCGAAGCGCTGCGCGCGCGCAAGATGTCCTGCAACCCGAAGCCGAACTCTTCGCCCTGAATTTCCCGCGCGTAAGTGGGGCTGACGGTGCTGATCGCTTCCGAGTACAGGATCGCTCCTTTCATCAGATTCACTTCCCCGAAGTGCTCCAAGCCATCCGGGCGGTACAGCGCGCCGTCCAATCCGACTTCGGGGAGGATGGACGGCGGGAATTTCCCTTGGTAGCCGAGATTGTGGATGGTGAATAGCGCTTTCAGGGCGAGGAACGTTGGGTCCATGGCGAAGAATTGGCGCATATAGACCGGCGCCAGCGCCGCTTGCCAATCATGGCAGTGTATGATGTCCGGGCGCCACAGGTGGCGGACGACGGACAGCGCCGCCCGGCACAGCACGGCATAACGAACGTGATTGTCCGGGAAATCTCCGTTTTCGGACCCGTACAAGCCATCCCGGTCATACAGCGCCGGGCAGTCCAGGAAGTAGTAAAGGACGCCGTTCCGGGTGAGGCTGAGTATGTGCGCCGTCCACTGATGATGCCCCACCCAGACGGGCAATCCGGTGTACGCCCGGGAGGCGCCGTTCACCGGCATGCCGCGGTACCTGGGAATCAGCACCGCCACCTCTTCGCCCAATGAGACCAAAGCTTCCGGCAAGGCGCCCACCACATCGCCGAGTCCGCCCGTTTTGGCGAACGGCATCGCCTCGGAAGCCACCATCAGCACTCTGCTCATGCTTGTTCCATTATCCCGGTTTGAAGCCTACTGGTTTTCAGTCCGGCGCCCGCCGGCGGGTTGCGGCTTGGGCAACGGCTTGCGGGGCAGCATTTCCGGACGGGTGGCGGCGTGGTAGACGAAAGAAGCCATCACCGCCGCGCTTTGCATGAGGTCCGGAATGCTGGCGTTGTCGCTGAGGTCCATATTCGCGTGATGGGTGCGGGTTGAGTACTCGAGCGGATCCTGAATGAACTGAAATCCCGGCAAGCCGACCGCGTCGAACGAGAGATGGTCCGTTCCAGAGGTGCTGCGTATGGAGACGGTGGTGGCGCCGAGATCATGGAAAGGCTTCAGCCACGCTTCGAAAATCGGCCGGACCATGTCGTTGTTCTGGAGATAGATGCCGCGGATCTTGCCGCTGCCATTGTCGTAGTTGAAGTAGGCGGAAAGTTTGGCATGAGCCGGCTTGAGTTGCATGGTTTCCCGGTCCGCGAATTGCTCTTTGACGTATGCCCGGGAGCCCAGCAACCCTTGTTCTTCAGCGCTCCAGAGCGCCACCCGCACAGTTCGATCCATTTTGAACCCCAGCACCTTCAGGATGCGAGCCGCCTCCATCACGACGGAGGATCCGGCGGCGTTGTCTGTCGCTCCTGTGCCTCCGTGCCAGGAATCCAGATGCGCTCCCAGCATCACCACCTCATCTTTTTTCGCTCCCCCCGGGATCTCCGCCGTGATGTTGAAGCTGTCGAGTTGGTCCTCGGCGGTACGGCACCGAACTTCCAATCTGAGCTTGACGGGCACATTCTTTTGCAGAAGGCGCGCGATGCGGTTGTATTGCTCGACGGCGATGGCCGCCATGGGCGGCGGCAGCGGGGTCTTCGGGTCGTGCGACCCTCCCACCGAGCCGAACACCGTGCCGCTGTTGCCCACCCGTCCGTGGGTGAGGACGGCAGCCGCGCCTTCTTCGAGCAGAAAAGCATTGAGACGCCGGCGGAATTCGCGCTGGCGGGCGAAGTCGGCCACCGGCGGCCCGGGAAGCGACGGCTCCGGGGCCAGCGCAATCCTCTGCAAGTCCTCGTCCGTGTACCTGCCGGTTCGCACCACCGCTCTGGTGGTGGGCGGCGGAGCGGACGGCGGCCGGGTGGCGTCCATCAACACGATCTTGCCCCGAAGCTTGCCTTTGAACTTGGCTAAATCCGCCTCCGCCGCCATCGGGGCCAGAACCGCCTCGGCGGTCAGAGGTCCGTCCGTCGCTTGCGTGTAGGCCAGGGCGAAACCGATGAGGGGGGCGTAGTTGGGCTCCACCATGTGGGCGGAAAAGTAGTCGATTTCCCAGGTCCGGCCGAACGGTCCCCAGGGTTCCTTGCGGACGTTTTCCAATCCGTATTCCTTGAGCCTGCCCATGGCCCAGTCGGCAGCCTTTCGGAAGTTGGACGAGTTCGTGACCAGTGGGCCGTAATAATCCGAGAGGTAGAACATGTGGTCGGAGATCTTGGACCGGTCGAAGGCCTCCGCCCGGATTCTGTGCACCGCGGTCAGATCGACGTTTTCAGCCGCCAGTCCAAGGCTGGCGAAAAACAGCAGTAAGGTCACGCGTTTCATGGATTTCCTTAGTATAATCACGCCGGGCCAGGCCGGTCTTCCTTTCTCCGGCAACCGGTGCTACAGTGGGTCGGGGACTCTCCTGAGAGGCTTATGTCGGATCAACAAGCACCTGCCGCGCCGGCGCCCGTTACGCCCGGCGTGGGCGCACGCATCGCCGGCATGCTCAATATCTTCGTGGACCCGAAGAGCGCCGCCGAACTGATTCCGCTGCCGTGGTCGTGGCTATGGCCGCTGGCGGCGACATCGCTGGTGATTGCCTTAACCAGTTGGGTGAACATCCCAATCGTCCTGCAAGTCATGCAGAGGAATCCGCCCCGCGGCATGAGCCCGGAAGCGCTTGACAAAGCGCTGCCCATGATCACAATGACCCAGAAGATTGCGGCGGCAGCCAGCCCGGTCATCGTAATGGCGATGCTCGCGCTCTTCTCCGCCGTCCTGATGGGCGCTTGCGTGGTGGTGGAGATACGGGCGAAGTTCCGGGACCACTTTTCTCTGCTGGCCAACGCTTCGCTGATCGGGGCGCTCCAGCAGGTGGCGGGGTTCATCGTGGTGCGGCTGAAAGGCAGCGAGATTCAGTCCATCCGGGAACTGCGCCCGGCCTTCGGCTTCGACCTCCTGCTGCCGCCGGACGCGAACAAGTTGCTGGCGGCGGTAGCGGGCTATTTTTCGCTATTCACCATCTGGTACATCGTGATGCTGGCGCTGACGTTCGCCCACCAGCATGGCGTTTCCAAGGGGAAGGCGTTTGCGGTGACGTCGCCGGTTTGGGTGCTGGCCATGATCTTCGCCGTCATTGGGACTCTGGTGGGCGGCTAGGCTAGAGGTCTTGTTCGGCGTCTACATCCTGCTTCTTGTGCTTGGGCTTTGGGCGGCGCGGCTTTTCGACGATCACCCGCGAGCTCTTGACGGCGCCCACGCGCTCCCGCGCGATCGATCTGACTTCCTTATTTTTGTCGAAACTCTTTTTCCGAGGCGCCACGGGCTGTCTTTCAATGTACCGGATTCGCAAAGGGAGTGGTGGCAACGGCGCGGGTGGTTGCCGGGGAGCGGCCAAGGCGGCTAGAATGGGAGTGACTTCGACAAGGAGGCCACATGAGGTCTATTGGCTTGCCTGAGCTTCTCATCATCCTCGGCATAGCGGTTTTGCTGTTTGGCGGCCGCAAGATCCCCGAGGTGGCGAAGGGCTTGGGAGAAGGAATTAGGAACTTCAAGAACGCCTTGAAGAACCCGGAAGAGACAAAGACCGAAGAAAAGAAGCAGGCTTAGGCTTCCTGATCCGCCCGCACGTTGGGCAGGTTTCACCTCGGCGAAAAGGCAAGCCCCGCGCTTGGCGCGGGGCTTATGCATTCTAAGACCAGAATCCGCGGGGCGCTACTTCTTCGCCTTGGGAGGCACGATGGCGTCCTTGCAGGCTTTGGACACGCGGAACTTCACGACCTTCTTGGCCGGAATCTTGATGGCTTCGCCCGTCGCCGGATTACGCCCCATCCGCGCCTTCCGCTCCACGCGCACCAAACGCCCGATGCCGGGCACCACAAACACGCCATTCTTTTTCGTCTCACGAACGGCGATCGCGCCGAGCGCTTCGACGATTGTTTTTGCTACCTTGTTCGGCACGCCGCCGGCTGCGGCGAGCTCTTTTACCAACTGAGTCTGCGTCATCTTCGCGTTGGCCATTTTGCTCCTTCCTGATTCTCCCAACACTGCTGGATCACCCTCCGGATCCGATCCGGCCGTTCGATTCCCAGCGGCCGCACGGCGCGCCGCTCGGGCGGCTCGAGCCTCTCAGCGAGAACCGATGGATGCCGGCGTTCGCCTGATACCGCCGGAACGGCCGCCCCATCGCTTCCGGAGCGTGTTAGCACTCTGATGATAA
>Ga0073932_1007998_pt1 | contig 9972 bp, 8 predicted proteins | sample DewCreD2012metaG_FD_76967 | JGI IMG/M metagenome (GOLD analysis project Ga0073932, IMG submission 76967) | Hot spring sediment bacterial and archeal communities from British Columbia, Canada, to study Microbial Dark Matter (Phase II) - Dewar... ...
GCGCGCGTGGATCTCGGTAATCGCGCGGTAGGCGTCCTCCTGGTAGCGGGCTAGAGTGTATGCCTCGTCGGGCTCGACGAAATCGATAAGGTGATGCGGAGCGAGCGCGCGCTCCGCTGGAGACGGCTTGGCGGTGCCGATGTCGAGGTGGCGGTAGATCTGGCGGGAATCAGCCCCTACGATCTCACCGCCCAGAGCGCGGGCGAGCGCGATGCCGAGCGCGGTCTTGCCAGTGGCCGTCGGCCCGACGACAGCGACCAGGGGCAGCAGGCGCGAACCGACGTCAAACTCGGCGTGTCTCAACGTCCGCGGCGAACTGGTAGCGATGGCGACCGGTGCTCTCCCGAGAATTCTTACTCGGCTAGATTATACGACGGTCCCGAGCGCGGAGCCCGGGGCGAGAGTGATACTGATAGATTAGCGGTTAGTGTCGCCATTGCACGGCCATCGCGGTGGTCGGAAGCCCGCGAGGGGTCACCCACCGGCGGGCAGGGCGTCGTACAATCGGCGGGCGCCCTGTGGTAGACGGCGCATCGGCTGCGGGTCGGGCCGAAATCGAGCGGAGAGGGTAGTTGGCGACACCGGATCCGCGGTGGCGGCGGACGTTCTGGATCAACTTCGCCGACCTGTCGCTCTACTGGGGTGGCGACGCGTTCGCGTCGCTGTCGACGGTTCTGCCGCTGTTCGTGAGCCGGCTGAGCGACTCGACCGTGCTGGTGGGGCTGGTCCCGGCACTGTACTGGATTGGGTTCATCGGACCACAGGTGCTGGCAGCCGGCTATGTTCGTAAGCTGCCACGCAAGAAGCCGTTCGCGATCGCGGCGTTTGGCGTGCAGCGCGCGTCAATGTTCGCGCTCGCCGCGGTCACGTTCGCGCTGGGCGGCGGTCAGCCGAAAGCGCTGCTCGTGGCGTTCCTGGTGCTCTACACGATCGGGTGCATCGGCATCGGCGCGGGCATCCCACCGTACCAGGACATGATCGCGAAGGTGGTGCCGGTGGAAAAGCGCGGGCGTCTGCGCGGCTGGGGGGTGTTTGCGGCGAGCGCTCTCGGGGTGGCGGCAGGGTTCGTCGCCAGACAGGTGATCGAGGGGCAGCCATTCCCGCGCGGGTTCGCGATCTGCTTCGCGATCGCCGGCGCGCTCGGGACAGTCTCGCTGCTGTTCGCCTCGGCCAACCGCGAGCCGGCGGGGGCGCCGCTCGCCGAGGCGCCATCTACGCGGGAGTTCCTCTCCAGACTGCCCGGAATCCTTCGGGCCGACACGAACTTCCGGAGCTTCACCTGGAGCCGGGTGGTGTTCAGTCTGGCGCTGATGGGCGTGCCGTTTCTGCCCATCTACGCGCTCAGTCGATTCGCGCTGCCCGATGAGGAGGTTGGCGCGCTGACGGCGGCTCTCATGGCTGGCCAGATGGTGTCGGTGCTGGCAATGGGGTTCGCGGCGGACCGGTACGGTCACAAGGTGATTCTGCAAACGGGAACGCTGGCGCTGGCAGGAGCGTTCGCTCTCGCGCTGGCGGCTCGGTCGCCGACGGCGATGCTGGTGGCGTTCGCGCTCGCGGGGTGCTCCAACGGGGCGCAGCAAGTGTCGGTGACATACATAGTGCTCGAGATGGCGCCGGAGGGCGATCGGCCGGCATACGTGGCGATGTCGAGCACGGTGGTGGCGCCGGTGGTGGTTCTGGCGCCGCTGCTGGGCGGATGGGTAGTGGGGCTGGCAGGCTACGGGACGCTGTTCAGCGCGGTGGTGGCGCTGGCGTGCGGGGCGCTGATGGTGCTCACGCTCTGGGTGACCGAGCCACGGCGGCGGGCACTAGCGGGAAGGATTTCTGGTGGTGGCGTGGCTGTCTGACCGGTTGACCGGCAGGCTGCTTGCGGGCGGGTGAAGGGGCATGGTATGATGCGCTGGCTGTTGAGGTGGGGTGGCCGAGCGGCTAATGGCAACGGTCTGTAAAACCGTCGGGCGGAAGCTCTACGCAGGTTCGAATCCTGCCCCCACCACCTGAAAGGCCCGATGCATCGGGCCTTTCTCGCTGTCTGGGGGCCAGTCTGGCCAGCCGCGAGCCTCCGGCCGGCCGCCCTGACTAACGAAGGTGTTGTCAACCTGTTGTCAGGATGCCCGATGTCCGAATCCCGCGAGTCCGCTGCCCAAGACGAAGCCCGCCGGTGTCGCCGGCGGGTCTGTGCTATGCTTGGCTCGCCGGTCGCGCTCACCCACCGGCCGCGCCTCGGGACGCTGTCAACGTCGCCGGGGCATCTGGTTTGTATTCGGCCCGATGCCTGGGTAAGGGCGATACGACGTCGACGCCAACCGATACCGACCGCCGGCTGCCGACGGTCTTCGGCGCCCTGACGATCAGGCCGACCTTCTGGAGGCGTGTAGGTCTGCTTTACTCAAGCCGTGCCCGGATCCAGGTCCACATCCTACCAGCGCAGCGCGATCGGCTCGTCCGTGCGCAGGCCGGTCGTGGTGGCCGTCGTGAAGTATACGAGCCGCTTGCCGCTCTTGTGCCCGGCTAAGGCAAGCAGGGCGCGCGCCTGCTAAAGGCCAGGTCCGGTCTTAAGCTAGGAGGCAGGTTCACAGCGAAGCTGGCTCCACTCCGCGCTGTGACGTGCTCACCACCGCACATCCCAACAGAATCGCCACCGGATACTTACGGAATTACATGAACACTCTAACACTGGTCTAATCGCTGAACAGTTCGCTTCCCTTCTAGAATACGCGCAGTTGTGTCCAGAGGGATGGTTATGATCAGGGTGCTCTTGGTTGACGATCACGATCTCTTCCGTGAGGGACTTCGGCAGCTCTTGGAAACCCAGCCAGACATTGAGGTTGTTGGCGAGGTCAACGATGGGCACAACGTTGAGCGTGCCATCGAGGAGAACCGTCCCGAAGTGATCCTGATGGACATCAGTATGCCCGTTTCGGACGGCGTTTCCACGGCACAAGCCGTGCTCTCCAAGCATCCAGACCTCGGCATCATCTTCTTAACCATGCACGCCGAGGAGAAGGTGGTTTTCCAAGCGATACGGGCCGGCGCGCGCGGATACCTGCTCAAGAACGCTCGACTCAGCGAAGTCGCCAACGCGATCCGGGTCGTACACTCAGGTGCGTCGCTGCTTGATGCCAAACTCGCGACGAAGGTTCTGGAGGAGTTCCGCCGGCTTTCTGACGAATCCGACGGTGCTGATGCGGTGGCTGGGTTGACCGAGACCGAGGTGAAGATCCTGCGACTTGTCGCCAGCGGCTACTCCAACAAGGAGATAGCGAACCACATGTCCTTCGCCGAGGCGACTGTGAAGAACCGCCTCTCGGTCATATTCAGCAAGATCCAGGTTGAGGATCGCACCCAGGCCGCCATCTTCGCGCTTACGCACGGGCTCGCTCCCTACCGCGATGGCGCGCCGGAGGGGTCCAACCACGCTTCGCATGCTTCGGGGGTCCGTCAACTGCCGCCTCGTCGGTAACAGGCGCCCACTGGCCGCTCCTCGTTGCGCTGAACGGTGTCGCGGTCATCGGATGATCAGCCAGCCGGTGGAGGCGTGGCGCCCGGTCCAACGTGCACCCCTGGGCGAACGATCTCTCAGTGGCCGCCGGATACCACTTGTTGGCCGATGCGCCGCCCGATCGGGGTCTGTGCCGCCTGGAGTACCGCCAACGCACGAGCGTTTGCGCGTTTAGCCCAGGTGTGGTCAAAGCAACGGCCACTCCTAATGGCCTTAATGGCCGTGCCACGAGAGTTTCGCGCCACTCGCGCAATCGGGCGAGCACCCGTGCCAGGTGTCCTGTCTGCAGGGTCAGCTTCAACGCTCCGCAGACTCTGCGAGGGCGAGGAGTTTGACTCGGCGGCGTCTCGCGCGATCATCCGAACCCCGGTACCGGGCTCCACCGGCCTGTCTTCCGACCGATCAGCAGCATCCTTCCAGGGCTGCCTCACCACCCCATCCAACGTCCTAACCCGAAAAGGCTATCTACTCTGGTGCAAAGCGGTTGGTACCGAGATAGCGCCCAACTAGAATGGGCGTGTCTCACCGGACGCAGGACTGCAGTCGCACTGGAAAGTACGCGGGTCCCGGATCCAACGGTGACAAGCACTAGATGGTGGGGAGTCGGAAGGTGACACCCGGTGGCACAGCGGTAGTCAGCCGAGCGCAGGCTGATGTGGCTCTGGACTATCAACACGGGAACGGGCTCAGGGCAGCTGCATCGCCGGATTCTGAGCGGTACGACGTTCGGAGTTGGGTGTCTGACGTCCAGCGCGACGCCGCGGCTACTCACCGCCTCCTCGCTGCGATGCGACGGATGAGTGCGATCCTCTCCACGGGCTCTGATCTCGAGCCGACGCTACGGGAGCTCCTCAGTACAGTCCTACAGGCGCTCGACCTGTCCGTGGGCGCCATTCTCACGCTCGACGAGTCGCGCAGAGACTTCTCAGTACTGGCGAAGGCAAGGTCGGTCGTGGAGCCAGCCGAGTGCTGGTTTGCAGAGGATCCGGATGATGGTTGGCTCCGTTTCGATCTCGCCGCCGACGCGGTCTCTCACGGCGCACGATTGGCGGCATCTTCGACGTCGGTGATCTCTACGCAGACCCACGGCGATATCGGAACCATCGTGGCCGTTCCAGTGGTGCTGAGGGATGCTGTTCTCGGGGTGGTGGAGCTTGGCTCCGAGTTCGCTCGCTTGTTCGTCCCCAGCGAGATTCAACTGGCAGAGAGCTTGGCGGAGCAGATAGCGCTAGCGATCGGCAACCACAACGCGCGTCGACGGATCAGAGAGCAGGACGAGCGGATCAACTTGCTCCTCAAGTCGATTGATGACGCTCACGAGTACGAGAGGGAACGGATCTGTCTCGATCTTCACGACGGTGTGGCCCAGACGCTGGCGGCCGTCTGTCAATACCAGCAACTGCTCGAGAACAGGCCGGAGCTGCAAGCGCCCGCGGTGCGGCCACTCCTCGCGAAGACTGGCGCCCTTCTCCAGAGAGCAGTCGGCGAGATCCGTGAGACCATCAGTGCGCTCCGCCCGGCCGCTCTCGATAACGATGGCCTGGTCTCGACGATAGCGAGCGATCTAGACAACCTGCGTACTCAGCACGGCTGGGAAGTAAGCCTCGAGGCCGACCACATGCACTTGCCGGAGTCTGTTGAGACTGCGCTTTATCGTATCGTCAGTGAGGCGATCGGCAACGCCCGTAAGCACTCGCGAACCACCCGGCTGGACGTCTCTCTGCGGCGCAGCAACGGACGAGTCACGGTGGAAGTCCGAGACTATGGCATCGGCTTCGACCCGGCTCGGCTCCGGCCTGGGGTAGGCGGCAAGCGTGTCGGGTTGCTCAGCATGCGGCGTCGCGCCGAGCTGCTGAGCGGGCAGTGTGTGATCCAGAGTATTCCTGGTCGCGGGACGACCATCCGGGTCGAGGTCCCTCTGGGCGGCTAGGCTGACTCGGACGTAGCGCCGATGCTGTGAGCATCGCCAACCCGTTCATTGGGCTCACTCCCGCTCCATAGCGCTTCCGCCAACTACCCACATCAGTCGACGATGTTCTCCGTCCAGTACCTGAGCACCCTCTGTCTCGGTGCCTTCGTACTCGACATACAGCCCCAGCGGCCCTAGTGAGCGGCACGCACCTGCCGTAACCTCAAGCTCAGGATCGTCCCGGACCTATGGCCGCGGCCGGTAGTCTTGAGAGGAGTGGGTCTGGCGTGAAGCGAAAGCTGCTCATAATGGCAATGCTCGGACTCTCGATGGGGCTCTTGTCGGGCTGTGCCGCCACCGATCTCCAGACCACGATTCCTCTCGGTTCGGGTAGCGGCCCTCGCGACGTGGCGACAGGTATCCAACTCCTCGTGCTCCTGACCGTACTGAGCCTAGTCCCAGCCGTCTTGATTATGACGACTTCCTTCGTGCGCATCGTCATTGTGCTCTCGTTCACTCGGAGCGCACTCGGAGTGTCTCAGTTGCCCCCGAACCAGGTGCTGATGGGACTGGCACTGTTTCTCACTGTGTTCGTGATGGCGCCGGTCTGGCAGCAGGTGAATGACGGCGCCCTCCAACCATACTTGCAGGGCAACATCACCAGCGAGGAGGCACTGGCGACTGGCAGCGAGCCGATCCGGCAGTTCATGTTCCGGCAGACTCGGGAAAAGGATCTCGCTCTGTTCGTATACCTGGCGAAGCTACCGCAGCCACGCAACCAAAATGAGATACCCACCCACGTCCTGATTCCATCATTCATCATCAGCGAGCTAAAAACCGGCTTCCAGATGGGCTTTCTAATCCTGATGCCTTTCCTGATCATCGACATGGTGATCTCCAGCACTTTGATGTCCATGGGCATGATGATGCTTCCGCCAGCCACCATATCCTTGCCCTTCAAGGTGCTTCTGTTCGTCCTCACCGACGGTTGGCACCTGATAGTGCGCTCGCTAGTGACGAGTTTCCAGTGATGGAAGCTCAGATTCGCCTTCGATCCTGAGACATTAGGTATTGACGCGCTCAAGCGCTCAATCACGAGACAAGGGGCAGATTGTTGACTGAGTCCGTAGCGATGCAACTGATCCGAGACGCGTTGACCACAACTCTGTTGCTAGCAGGTCCGCCGATGCTGTTTGCCCTCGTCGTTGGTCTGGTCATTAGCATCTTCCAGGCAGTCACGCAGATAAACGAGATGACGCTGAGCTTCGTGCCGAAGATCCTGGCCGTGTTCGTCTCGATGGTCGTGTTTGGCCCCTGGATGCTCAACACCATCCTCACCTATACCAATTCTCTCTTCGCCTACCTGCCGATGCTAGCGAGATAGCCTGGAGGCCGAGGACAAGTTGCTGACAACGTTAGTGCCTCCGATCTACGGCCAGACCTACTTCCTCGTCGCGGTTCGCCTGATGGCAGCGCTGACCGCTGCGCCAATAGTCGGATCGCGGATCGTCCCCATTCCACTCCGGGTTGGGCTCGCTCTGCTCCTTGCTCTAGTGCTGTCTCCGGTGGTTCCGAGTGCTCAGATGCCAGGGACCGTGGCCGGGTACGTCCCGGCGGTCATCCGCGAAGTGCTGATCGGACTACTCGCGGGGTTCGGCGTCCACCTGGTTTTCCTCGTCGTTCAGTTCGCAGCCGGACTCATCGGTATCCAGATGAACCTGAGCATGGCCGGCATGCTCGATCCGCTTTCGGCCGAAAGGGACACTGTCCTCGAACGCTTCATGGTAGCGGTGGCGACGCTGATCTTCCTTCAGGTGGACGGGCTACACCTTTTCCTTTTGGGCCTGCAAAAGCTGTTCGTCGCGTTGCCGCTCGGTGGCCCAATGCCCGCGACTCATGGCGCTGAACCGTTGGTCGCGACGCTGGGCGCGGTCTTCCTCGCCGCCGTCCGGATGGCTATGCCTATGCTGGGCGCCCTCCTCATGGCGGACGTGGGGCTCGCGATCGCGGCGAGGACGGTGCCTCAACTCAACCTGTTCGCTGTCGGAATCCCAGTGAAGCTTGGACTCGGGCTGTTCAGTCTGAGTCTCTGTATGCCGCCGCTTACGGCGCAGTTGGTCGACCTCTATCGGCGGCTGCCACTCGACATGAGTCTGCTGGCTCGCTAGCCCGAGGACGTTGCGCGATGTCGTCGCAGGAGAGAACTGAAGATCCAACGCCTCGACGTCACGAAGAGGCGCGCTCGCGTGGCCAGGTTGTGCAGAGCCACGATGTTGCCTCGGCCACGCTGCTGCTCGCTGGATTCCTCGTGTTGCAGGGGGCAAGCGGCAGCGCCTTCACACAGCTCGGCACGCTTATGCGCTCCAGCTTCCAGCAGATGACGTTGAAGGAGCTGACTCCCCAGACCGTCTACGAGCGATCGGTTGCCCTCGAACTGACGACGCTTCAGATTCTGGCTCCGCTTTTCGCGGCTCTCCTCATCCTCGGCACCGCAGTCAGCGTTGTTCAGACTCGCTTCCTCCTGACATCTCAGCCACTCCACCCGGACCTGAGTCGGATCAACCCACTGAATGGGTTCAGACGCCTGTTCTCGTCGCGCTCGCTCGTGGAGCTCGGCAAGGCGCTAATGAAGGCGACGATCATCGGATTCGTCGTCTACCGCGCGTTCGTTGACGAGCTCCCACGGATGCTCGCTCTCTCGCAGACTGACCTACGGGTCGCCATGACGATGCTCGGCGGCTCAGCCGTTGGGATCGCCCTCAAGGCCGGCGTCGCCCTCTTCGTGCTCGGGGCGATCGACTACCTCTACCAGCGCCGGCAGCACTTCTCGGCGATCCGAATGACCAAAGACGAGCTCAGAGAAGAGATGAAGCATTCGGAGGGGCGCCCTGAGGTGCGTGCTCGTATTCGTCAGCTGCAGCGCCAGTTGGCACAGGGGCGTTCGCTCCCAAACGTCAGGAAGGCCGATGCCGTGGTCGTCAACCCGACTCACTACGCGGTGGCAATCCAGTACAAGCCGACAGAGATGCAAGCTCCGAAGGTCGTTGCAAAGGGCAAGGGGTTGATCGCTCAGCAGATCAGGCGGATCGCGGCGGAGGCTGGAGTGACGATTGTCCCGAATCCGCCTCTCGCCCAGACCCTGTATCGGACCGTCGAGGTGGGGCAGGAGATCCCAACCAGTCTCTACCAGGCCGTCGCCGAGCTTCTGGCTTTCATCTACTCATTGAGGAGGGGACGAATTGGTCGCTAGGCCTGCTACCGCGCCGGCTGGAGGGTTACGCCGTCTCGTAGCGTACAGCGAAATCGTCGTGGCAATGGGCGTCGCCGGCATTGTCGGAATGATGATCATTCCGATGCCTGAGGCCCTGCTCGACATCCTCATCACGGTGAACATCGCTGGCGCGCTGATCATCCTTTTAGTATCGATGTACGCGCTCCAGCCTTTGGAGTTCTCGGTACTCCCGTCGCTGATTCTGATCGCCACTCTGTTTCGGCTGGCGCTGAACGTATCGGCGACTCGGCTTATCCTCCTCCACGCCCACGCTGGGGCCGTCATTGACTCGTTCGGCAACTTCGTCGTCGGCGGCAACTACGTCGTCGGCATCGTCGTGTTCATCATTCTTGTCGTCGTCCAGTTCGTCGTCATCACGAACGGCGCCGGCCGCGTGGCGGAGGTTGCTGCTCGATTCACCCTCGACGGAATGCCCGGCAAGCAGATGAGCATCGACGCGGATCTCAACGCGGGACTCATAACAGAGGAGCAAGCTCGCGAGCGGCGTAGGACCATCGAGCGCGAGGCCGACTTCTACGGAGCGATGGACGGCGCGACCAAGTTCGTGAAAGGCGATGCCATCGCGGGCATTCTGATCATCTTGGTCAATATCATCGGTGGGCTCACCATCGGCGTCCTGCAACTCAAGATGCCGATCCTGGACGCGCTCCAGCGCTACACGCTCCTCACCATCGGCGACGGGCTTGTATCACAGATTCCGGCCCTGTTGCTCTCTACAGCCACAGGCATCATCGTGACTCGCGCCGCCTCCGAGTCGAGCCTCGGGCGCGACGTGCTCACTCAAGTCTTTGCGAATCCCCGGGTGCTCGGCATCGTCGCCGGGCTTCTTGCCACGCTTGCCCTCGTTCCCGGACTCCCGAAGGTACCATTCCTCGTCATGGCGGTGATTCTGGGCGGCATCTTTTTCGTAAGGCGCGGCCAGCTCAAGGAGCGTGCGATGAATCAGACCGAGCCAGAAGAGGTAGCGCCGTCAGACTCCGATGGCCTTACCAAGCTCCTCCAAGTCGATCCGATCGAGCTCGAGCTAGGCTACGGGCTCATTCCGCTCGCAGATGCAAGCCAGTCGGGCACTCTACTGAGTCGCGTCGGGCTCGTCCGTCGGCAGGTAGCCCTGGAGCTCGGTTTCATCCTCCCAACAGTCCGGATCCATGACAACTTTCAGCTTGGTCCGAATGAGTACGTGATCAAGTTGCGAGGCACTACCGTTAGCCGTGGCGAGGGCAGGGTCAGCCAGTACTTAGCACTCAACCCAGGTACTGCCGACGGGAA
>Ga0073932_1008001_pt1 | contig 9968 bp, 8 predicted proteins | sample DewCreD2012metaG_FD_76967 | JGI IMG/M metagenome (GOLD analysis project Ga0073932, IMG submission 76967) | Hot spring sediment bacterial and archeal communities from British Columbia, Canada, to study Microbial Dark Matter (Phase II) - Dewar... ...
CCCATGATATAGTCCTGGAAGCCGCAGCTCTCCTGTCGAATGTGGTGCATGACGGACCAGGGGCAGACCGAATCCCTGCCGAACAGCGCCTTGTAGCACAGTTCTCCCACATGGTTTCCCACCAGCTTGATCAGGGCCTGGTTCATGAACTTGATGCGATGGTCCTGGGAGACGATGTAAATCCCGTCCTCGAGATTGTTGGCCACCCAGGCAAAGATTTCGGATTCGGACTCCAGGGCTTCCTCGATCCGCTTCTCGCGGGTGATGTCCATCAGCACGCCCTGGATGCATAAAAACCGATCTTCATTGTCGCAAATGACCGTTCCGCTCATCTTAACCCATCGGATTTCTCGATCCTCGCGGACGACCCGGTGAACGGAGTGGAAGGACTTGTCCCCCGCCAACGCTCTCTCGAGGTCCGTCCTGACTTTCTCCCGGTCGTCTCCATGGACCAGATCGAGCCAACTGAGGCGCCGCTCCCAAAGCATCTCGAACGGATAGCCAGTGATTTCAGATATATGTCGGTTGAAGATTTCAAAATACCAGTCCCGGTTCAGTCGAAAGTAGAGGAGATCCGTGGCGGAAAAATGAAGCGGGCTCGGATAAACTTTGATATTGACAAGGTGCTGGAGCTCCTTGACCTTCTGTTCCAGCTCTTCGTAGGTCGGTTTGGGCACGGCGATCCTCGCGGAAGTCCCCGGTCGGCGACAAACTCAGAAGCTCCGGCGTCCTATCCGGTGAAATGGCTTCCGTCATCCATAGACAAAACCTATGGATGACTCGATTACTAATGACAAAATTCACATTTCCCTTGACAAATTTCATCTCATCCGGTTAACTATATAGCGCTGTATGCGTGGAATTTCAACAACTTATTCAGTCGGCGGGCGGTGTAATCCTGGGTTCCCGATCCATGGCCCCCCCGCCCACAGACGATTCGGTTGCAGGAGAAAAAATGAGCGCGCAGGATCTAGCCGGCAAACAGTCCATAGGGTCGGCTCTTGTCATCGGCGGCGGCATCGCTGGCATGCAGGCCGCGCTGGATTTGGCCAACTCGGGCTACTACGTGCATCTTTTGGAAAAGAGCCCTGCCATCGGCGGCGGCATGGCCCAGCTCGACAAGACATTCCCCACCAACGAATGCGCCATGTGAATCATCTCACCCAAGCTGGTCGAGGTCGGCCGGCACCTGAACATCAATCTCCTCACCAACGCTCGTCTCGAAAGCCTCAGCGGATCCCAGGGCAACTTCAAGGCCGTCATTCGCCAGAAGCCCCGATTCATCCGCACGGACCGCTGTACCGCTTGCGGGGACTGCGCCAAGGTCTGCCCGGTCAACCTGGTCAACGAGTTCGAGCACGGTCTGTCCGAGCGTAAGGCCACTTATAAGCCCTATGCCCAGGCGATCCCCAGCGCCTTCGCCATCGAGAAGCTGGATCGGTCACCCTGCACCAACGCCTGCCCGAACATGGTCAACGCTCATGCCTACGTGGCGCTCATCGCCCAGGGCAAATACCCGGAAGCCATGGAGGTCATCCTCCGCAACCTGCCTTTTCCTGGGGTCATCGGCCGCGTCTGCCCCCATCCGTGCGAAACGGCTTGCCGCAGGGGGCAGGTGGATGAGCCCATTTCCATCTGCGCCCTCAAGCGCTTCGTGGCGGACCGGGTGGACATCGAGAGCATTCCCCTTCCCAGGATCGAGAAGCGGGAGGAGAAGGTCGCCATCATCGGCTCGGGTCCCGCCGGTCTGACTGCCGCTCACTTTTTGGCACTGGAAGGCTACCAGGTGACGGTTTTCGAAGCCCTTTCCGCCGCGGGCGGCATGCTGCGCGTCGGAATCCCCGACTACCGCCTTCCCCCCGAGATCCTGGACAAGGAAATCCGGGTCATCACGCGAATGGGCGTGGAAATCAAGCTGAATACCGCCCTGGGCAGGGATTTCACCATCGACGGGCTCATGGCCGAGGGCTACAAGGCAGTCTACCTGGCCATCGGCGCCCACGGAAGCCTGAAATTGAACATTCCCGGCGAAGACGCTTCGGGAGTCATGACGGGAGTCGAGTTCCTTCGGCAGTCCAACCTCGGGCAAATCAAGAAGGTGAACGGCCGGGTGGTCATTGTGGGCGGCGGGGACGTCGCTATCGATGCGGCGCGATCCGCTCTAAGACTGGGAGCGGACCAGGTCAGCATTTTCTACCGAAGGTCCGCCACCGAGATGCCCGCCCGCGAGAACGAAGTCGCCGACGCGCTGGCCGAGGGAATCGAGATTCAGTACCTCACGGCGCCTCAGCAGATCCTCACCAAGGACCAGCAGGTCATCGGGCTTCAGTGCGTCAGGATGGAGCTGGGGGCTCCCGACTCCTCGGGAAGGCGCCGTCCGGTGCCGATTCCCGGAAGCGAGTTCGCCATCGAGGCCGAATGGGTCATTCCCGCCATCGGGCAGACCCCCGAGTCCCTGTTCCTGGCCGAAAAGGACGGTATCAACGTCACCCGGTGGGGAACCATCGAGGCCGACGAGATCACTTTCGCAACCAATCGGGAAGGTGTTTTCGCGGGCGGCGACGCTCAAACCGGTCCCTGGGTCGCCATCGGGGCCGTGGCCGCCGGCCGCGAAGCGGCCATCTCCATCGGGCGCTACCTTCGGGGAGAGGACATGCGGGAAGGTCGAAAGGGCATGGAGCTGCCCCAGGACAACTTCGTTCCGATCCCCAAGGAGATCGTCAAGCAGCCCAGGGAGCACCAGCCCACGGTCTCCATGGATTTGAGGAAGACGAGCTTCGCCGAGGTGGAGCTTGGATTCACCGAGGAACAGGCCCAGGCCGAAGCCAGAAAGTGCCTCAACTGCATGGCCTGCTGCGAGTGCCTCCAGTGTGTGGCGGCTTGCAAGGCGGAAGCTGTCGATCATTCCATGCGGGAAGAGATCCTCACCCTGGATGTGGGCGCCGTCATCGCTTCGCCCGGATTCCGGCCCTTCGATCCTGCCCGTTACGACACTTACGCTTACGCGGCACATCCCAACGTCGTGACGAGCGTCGAGTTCGAGCGCATCCTGAGCGCCGGAGGCCCGTTCCAGGGCCATCTCATCCGGCCCTCGGACCACAGGGAGCCCAAGAAGATCGCCTGGCTTCAGTGCGTGGGATCCAGGGAAATCAACCGGTGCGACAACGGATACTGCTCGGGCGTGTGCTGCATGTACGCCATCAAGGAAGCCGTCATCGCCAAGGAACACTCCAAGGACGGGCTGGATGCCGCCGTCTTTTTCATGGACATGCGGACGTACGGCAAGGAATTCGAGCAGTATTACACTCGGGCGCAGGAGAACGGTATCCGGTTCGTACGATCCCGCATTCACAGCGTTGAGCCGGTGCCCGGCTCTGACAATGTGAGCCTCTCTTATGTGACCGAGTCCGGCGAGATGGCCTCCGAGGAGTTCGATATGGTGGTGCTCTCGGTGGGCCTCGAATCGTCGGACGAAGTGGAGAAGCTGGCCGGTACCCTGGGTATCCATCTCGACAAGTATCGTTTCGCCGAGACCAGCAGCTTCGCTCCGGTGGCGACGACGCATCCCGGGGTGTACGTCTGCGGCGTGCTCCAGGGTCCCAAAGATATCCCGCTATCGGTCATGGAAGCCTCGGCGGCAGCCGGCGCGGCCGCCTGCGACCTGGCTTCGGCCCGTAACACCCTCGTTCGGGAAAAAACCTTCCCCGATGAGCGGGATGTGTCGGCCGAGCCGCCTAGGATCGGCGTCTTCGTCTGCAACTGCGGCATCAACATCGCCAGCACCGTCCGCGTCCCGGAGGTGGTGGAATACGCCAGGACCCTTCCCAACGTGACGTATGTCCAGGAGAACCTCTTCTCCTGTTCCCAGGATGCTCAGGATCGGCTGGTGAAGGTCATCGAGGAGCAGCAGCTCAACCGCGTTGTGGTGGCCGCCTGCTCCCCGCGGACACACGAGCCGCTTTTCCAGGAGACCCTGCGCAACAGCGCCCTGAACAAATATCTTTACGAACAGGCCAACATCCGCGACCAGTGCTCCTGGGTGCACGCGGCCGACCCCGATGCCGCCACCGAGAAAGCGAAGGACCTGGTGCGCATGGCTGTGGCCCGGGCGGCACTCATCGAGCCTCTTCCCATGCCGTCGGTTCCCGTGACTCCCTCGGCCCTGGTCATCGGCGGTGGAGTGGCCGGCATGGTGAGTGCCCTGACCCTGGCCAAACAGGGTTTCAAGGCCCACATTATCGAGCAGAAGAACCGGCTGGGCGGCCATGCCCTCAAGCTCCACAAGACCTGGCGCGGAGAGAGCGTGCCCGACTACGTGGTGGGGCTCATCGAGGAAGTGAACAGCCACCCCAATGTCGTGCTGCACCTCAATGCCCGGGTGAGCACCACCTCGGGGTACGTCGGGAATTTCAAGACGCTGGTGATCCAGGATGGAGGCGGTGGCTCCCAGGAGATCGAGCACGGAGTGACCATTCTCGCCACGGGCGCTCATTCCATCCAGCCCGAGGAGTATTTGTACGGAAAGAACCCGAGGGTTTTCCGATGGCATGAGCTGGACGAGGTCTGGGAGAGCGATGTCGTCAGAAACGCCCAGTCGGCCGTCTTCGTGCAGTGCGTCGGGTCCAGGGAGCCCCAGAGGCCCCACTGCAGCAAGATCTGCTGTACCTTCTCGGTCCAGAAGGCGGTGGAGCTCAAGCAGCGCAACCCTGAAATGGAAGTTTACATCCTCTACCGCGATATCAGGACTTACGGGGAGCGGGAGGATCTTTACCGGGAAGCTCGCCGCCTCGGCGTCATTTTCATTCGCTACGATCTGGACCAGAAACCGGTGGTGAGGGAAACGGACGGTGGCGCGCTCGAAGTTCGCGTCACGGATCACATCCTTCAGAGGCCCATCACCATCAGGCCTGACTTCATTACCCTGGCAAGCGCCATCGAAACGCGCGACGTGGATGAGCTCGCCCAGCTCTTCAAGGTGCCCTTGAGCCAGGATCGTTTCTTCCTGGAGGTCCACATGAAGCTTCGGCCGGTGGACTTTGCCTCGGACGGCGTCTACCTCTGCGGTCTCGCCCACTATCCCAAGCCCATCGACGAGAGCATCGCCCAGGCTCAGGCTGCCGCGGCCCGCGCGGCGACGGTTCTCTCGCAGAAGAGCATCCATGTCGAGGGTGTGGTCTCCCAGGTGGATCCGTCCCTGTGCCGCGGCTGCGGCAAGTGCGTGGAGGCCTGCCCCTACGGGGCGCCCCAGCTGACGGAGGTGGCGGAGGACATCTATATTTCCCAGATTCAGGAAGCCCTCTGCAAGGGCTGCGGGGCCTGTGCCGTGGCCTGCCCCACCGGTGCGGCCGCCATCAGGCATTTCAACGACGCCGAGGTGCTCACCATGGTGGAAGCAGCGCTCTGCAAATGAGACGATCCCATGGAGCCAAGATCGCCCCTCTTATAAAGGATGTGTGGACATGAGTGCGGAATTCGAGCCGAAGATCATCGCCTTTTGCTGCAACTGGTGCGCCTACGCCGGGGCCGACCTGGCCGGCGTGAGCCGCATCCAGTATCCCCCCAACATCCGGGTCATCCGAGTGATGTGCTCGGGTCGAGTGTCGCCGGACTTCATCCTGAAGTCATTCCAGATGGGAGCCGACGGCGTTCTGGTGAGCGGCTGACACCTCGGCGACTGTCATTACCTGGATGGTAATGAAAAAGCTCAGCGTGTTGTCGCCCTCACCCGCGAACTCATGGGGCTCATGGGAATGGATTCCGAACGGCTGGCCCTCGAGTTCGTGTCCTCTGCCGAGGGAGCCCGTTTCGCAAGAATCGTGACCGAGTTCACCCAGACGATCAAATCCCTCGGGAAGTCTCCATTGGGGGTGGCCGCATGAACATCGAGCAAGCTGTAAAAGCCTATCAGACCTATGCCTGCCTGGACTGCGGGGTGTGCACCGGAAGCTGCCCCATTTCACGGGTGCTGCCCAGCTTCTCGCCACGCCTCATTGTGGAAAAGGCTCTTCTCGAGCTCGGCGACGAGCTGCTACAGGACCGGGAGATCTGGTCGTGCCTGACCTGCAGCCGCTGCTTCGAGCGGTGCCCGACCAAGATCAACTTCCCCGAGTTCATGCGGGTGCTCCGCGAACAGGCCACGCAGCGGGGAATCTCTCCCGTCCTGTCCCATCACGGGATGCTGCAGTCCATCATGGAATTCCAGGCCATGGGGATACAACAGAAGAAGACCGGGTGGGCCAGCGAGGCCGGAAAGATCGCCGAGACCGGCGACACCTTCTTCTTCGTGGGGTGCATGCCCTATTTTGACGTTATCTTCCGCGACATGGGCGTGGACAGCCTCACCACCAGCCGCAACGTCATCAAGATCCTCAACGCCGGCGGCATCACGCCTGTCGTGTCCGACGAGGAGTGCTGCTGCGGTCACGATATGCTCTGGAACGGCCGTTTCGACATGTTCAAAAAGCTGGCCGAAAAGAACATGGCAATCATTCGCAGATCCGGGGCAAAGCGTGTTGTTTTCAGCTGTCCCGAGGGATACATTACGTTTGTGCACCACTATCCCGAGGCCGTCGGCGAGCTGGACTTCGAAGTGGTGCATTTTTACGACTTCGTTCAGCAAATGCTGGCCGAGGGCACATTGAAGCTCCGAAACGGGGCGGGGACCTACACCTATCACGATCCCTGCCGCCTGGGGCGAATGGCCCACATCTACGATGGTCCACGAACGATCCTCAAAAGCCTTCGGGACAGCCGTTTTGTCGAGATGGAGCGCAACCGGGAGAATGCCGTCTGCTGCGGGACCAGCGGCTGGGCCAACTGCTCCACGTGCTCCAAGCAGATCCAGGTGGAACGACTGAAGGAAGCCAAGGCCACGGGTGCGGACATCCTGGTGACGGCCTGCCCCAAGTGCAAGATCCACCTGACCTGTGCCCTGAACAATCTCGATCTCGATCTGCAGATCAAGGATCTCAGTGTCCTGGTCGCTGAAAACATGGAATCTTAGACCCGAAAGAGGTGTGTTGTGAGCAACGACGTTTTGGTCATCGGTGGAGGGATCGCCGGGATACAGGCGGCGCTGGACCTGGCTGAAATGGGGATCCAGGTGCACATGGTGGAGAAGCTGCCGAGCATCGGCGGAAAAATGGCCCAGCTGGACAAGACTTTTCCCACCAACGACTGCGCCATCTGAATTCTCTCGCCTAAGTTGCTGGATGTCGGTCGACATCCCCGCATCAATCTTCTGGCTTACAGCGAAGTTCAGGAAGTCGGCGGCGAAGTCGGAGCCTTCAAGATTAAGGTTCTGAAAAAGGCCCGCTTCGTCAACCAGGACCTCTGCACGGGCTGTGGCTCCTGCGCCGAGAAGTGCCCGAGCATGGTCGTGGATGCCTACAACGTGGGGCTGGGCCAGCGCAAGGCCATCTACAAGTACTTTCCTCAAGGCATCCCCTCGGTTTTCACCATCGATGCGCCCAACTGCCGACAGCTCGGCCAGGGCAAGAAATGCGGCGTCTGCGCCAAGGTCTGCCAGGCCAAGGCCATCGATTACGAGCAGAAGGATCAGGAAATCGAGATCGAGGCGGGCGCCATTATCCTGGCCACGGGCTACGAGGTTTTCGACCCCTCCGTGATCCCCGAGTATGGCTACGACCGCATCGCCAATGTGGTGACAGCCATGGAGTTCGAGCGGCTGCTCAGCGCCAGCGGTCCCACCGCGGGTCATCTCGACCGCCCGAGCGACATCGCCATGGAGCATGAGCTCGAGGAGCTCGAGAAGGAACACAAGAAGGTCAGCCGCCAGGTGAAGCAGCTGGAGGAGAAATGCGGCAAGACGTCGCAGGAGGCTGCCGAGATGCTCAAGGCCTGCGCCACCATCGAGGGCATCGACCTCCAGGCGTGGTCAGACATGGCGGCCAAGGCCGGGCAAATGGAAAAGCGCATCGCCGAGCTCAAGCAAAAGGTGGCTTCCTTCAGAACAGCCAAGAAGCTCGCCTTCATCCAGTGTGTCGGCTCCAGGGATTTCAGGTTCAACCGGTTCTGTTCCTCCTACTGCTGCATGCATTCCGTCAAGGAGGCCATGATCGCCAACGAGCACGATTCCGAGGTCCGATCGACTGTCTTCTGCATGGATCTCCGGGCAGTGGGTCGAAATTTCGAGGAGTACAAAGTCCGCGGCGGCAAGCAGTCCAACATCGAGTACATCCGGGGGAGAGTGGCGGAGATCACCGAGGACGAGGCCCACAATCCCGTCGTTTGGTACGAATCCACCACCAATCGCCAGGTGGTGCACGAGGTGTTCGATATGGTGGTACTGGCCACGGCCTGCATTCCGTCTGAGGGAACGCCGAAGCTCGCTGGGCTTTTGAACGTGGAGCTCGATCAGAACGGGTTCTTCAAGACCCATCCCCTCGCCCCCCTGAACACGTCGCGGCCCGGCGTCTTTGTGTGCGGGTGCGCCCAGGGGCCCATGGACATTCCCGAGTCGGTGGCACAGGCCAGCAGTGCGGCGGCTCGCGCCGCTGAAGCCGTCTCAGTGCGCAAAGTGGTCGGTTGATCCGAGAGCCCGGTCGGTGGAGAATGAGGTGTCAAAGTGGCTGAAGAAACAAGAATAGGCGTTTTTGTCTGTGACTGCGGCAGCAATATTGCCGGATATCTCGACGTGAAGGAATTGGCCGAATACGCCAAGACACTGCCCAACGTGGTGTTCGTGCGCGAGAACCTCTACACCTGCTCCGAAAGCGGCATCAACGAGATCAAGGCCGCCATCAAGGAGCAGAACCTGAATCGCGTGGTGGTGGCTTCCTGCACCCCCAGGACCCACGAGCCTCTGTTCCGCGGGACCTGCGCCGAAGCGGACCTCAATCCGTACCTTTTCGAGATGGTCAACATCCGGGACCAGTGTTCATGGGTGCACATGCAGGAGCGAGAGGAAGGCACCAACAAGGCCAAGGATCTCATCCGCATGGGCGTGGCCAAGGCAGCTCTCCTGGAGCCCCAGCAGGACATCCAGTCTGAAGTGGACCCGAGAGCCATGGTGCTGGGAGGCGGCATCAGCGGCATGACGGCCGCCATGGCGCTGGCCAACCGCGGTTACGAGGTCACGCTGGTGGAGAAGGCCCCCGAGCTCGGTGGGCTGCTCCTCAAGCTGGACAAACTGGCGCCGGCAGACATGGACGCCCCCGAACTGGCCAGGCAGCAGGCCGAGATGGTGCGCGGCAACCCCAATATCAAAGTTTACACGAGCACGACCGTGGACGAGGTGCAGGGCTACATCGGCCACTTCCAGGTTACGGTCACCACCAATGGGGTGCAGCAGCGGTTTCCTTGCGGCATCATCATCGTGGCCACGGGGGCCGACGTGCTCAAGCCCGTGGGACTTTTCGGTTACGATGGAGAGAAGGTCATCAATCAATTGGAGCTGGAGGAGCGATTCCGGGCCGGAACCTTCGCCGCAAGGCACGTGGTGATGATCCAGTGCGCCGGCGCCCGCATTGAGGAGCGCAAGTACTGCTCGCGCATCTGCTGCATGGTGGCCATCAAGAATGCCATCGAGATCAAGGAGCGCAGCCCCGAGACCACCGTTCACATCCTCTATCGGGATATCCAGGCCTACGGGGTTGAAAACGAGATCCTTTTCCAGCGCGCCAAGGAACTTGGCGTTCTCTTCATCAAGTACGATGTGGCGAGGCCTCCCGTGGTGGAAGCGGACAGGGTGGTGGTCCACCACGAGCTCCTGGGTCGCGATCTTAACCTGCCCCAGGACCTGGTGGTGCTCTCGACGCCGCTCGTCGCCGCCGAGGACAACGAAAGGATTTCCAAACTGCTTCGGGTTTCCATCGACGCGAACAAGTTTTTCCTGGAGGCCACGTCAAGCTGAAGCCGCTGGATTTTGCCACGGACGGCATCTACCTCTGCGGAAACGCCCACTATCCCGCAACGGTTCGGGAAGCCATATCCCAGGCTCTGGGTGC
>Ga0073932_1008002_pt1 | contig 9968 bp, 11 predicted proteins | sample DewCreD2012metaG_FD_76967 | JGI IMG/M metagenome (GOLD analysis project Ga0073932, IMG submission 76967) | Hot spring sediment bacterial and archeal communities from British Columbia, Canada, to study Microbial Dark Matter (Phase II) - Dewar... ...
CAGCCGCACATCGGCGAGCGCCGGAACGTTATCGAGAACAAGCGTCTGATCGGTCAAAAGGCTCGCGATCATCAGCGGCAGGGCGGCATTCTTGGCACCCGATATGGGAATGGTGCCGGACAGACGCCGTCCGCCTGCAATCCGTATGCGATCCATCTTGCCTCGCTGCACCCTGCTCCGCTGTCGCGAAGACCTAAACCCGGCTCAGGCCCGGCGGCAAACAGTATCCTCCCGCAGGGTTACCCAAAACAATGAGCGTCCCGCGCCTTCCGCCCTTCCGTGGCGACGCCGCCAATGGGCGGCTCATGGTCTTGTCCGTGCGTCCTTGGCGTTGTGCATCGTCGCGTCCGGCGCCGTGGCCTTCAGCGCCGCGCGTCCGCGCGCCTGGGCCTTCCGGCGCCTGAGGTTTTCCCGCAGTGCCGCGCTGAGCCGCGCCCGGCGCTGGTTGGCAGAGGATTTTTTCGTGGTCATGGCGGAGAGATCATGAGGGATACATTTTGCGCCAAATTCCAGTGCGTGAGCACTATTTAGCGCGACTGACCGCCCGCGGCCAGCCGGCCGCGGCGGAGACCGGCCCAGACCGTGGCGGATTTTGAATCGCCAGCCGGCGGACGACGACTTGCCTCGGACGCACCGCCTGTGGCAAGGAACCCGCGGCCGGGAGCAGAAGTTTCATATCCGCAAGAGTCTGGTGTTTCCGGCCACAGACATGCAGTGCTTCGTTAGCTTGTGCGGGTTATGATCTCCCCCCGCCGCTGCCGTAGCTCAGTGGTAGAGCACCCCCTTGGTAAGGGGGAGGTCGCAAGTTCAATCCTTGCCGGCAGCACCAGTTGCAACGTTTCGGATCCGCGCCGAGATCGTGCCCCCTGTCCCCCCGGGCGCAAACCCGCCAGCGACAATCCGATACCGCGCCACAGCCAGATCCGTTCCGCCCCCACCCTTGCGCGGAGCGCACGCCGCGCCGCGGCCGATGCACGGTCTTCTTCGTGAATGAAATGCAAAATTCCGGGGGTCGGGATTAGTAAGATCTGATTAACGCTCGGGCAACTGCTGCGATCCATAATGCGCCAACTCCACGGAAAAGCGGATGCTTGGCGCAACTATTTTTTCCATCGAGATGTGGCTTGCCATGGCGGCTGCCGCTTTTGTCACGGGAGCGGCGAGCGCCGTGGTTTGCCTGCGCCTCTGGCGCGACAAACAGCGCCTGGTCACCGCGCTCAACAACATGACGCAAGGGCTGTGCATGTTCGACGCCCGCGCGCGCCTGACCTTGTGGAACACGCGTTATCTTGAAATGTACGGAATGTCGCCGGAGGTGGTGACCGTAGGCCGGCCGCTGCGCGAGATTCTTCAGCACCGCATCGCCACCGGCAGCTTTTCCGGCGATCCCGACAGTTACATTGCCGAACTCCGCGCCGAGTTGGCGCACGCCAAACAGATCACCAAGGTGCTGCAACTGCCGGACGGCCGCACGGTGGCGCTCGGCGAACGGCTGATGCCGGACGGCGGTTGGGTGGTGACCCACGACGACATCACCGAGCAGTGGCGCATCGAGCAGCAGCAGGCGGCGGCGCGGATCGGCGACGAGCGACGCGCCGCATTGGAGGCGGCTATCGCCGCATTCCGCGAACAGATCCAGAGCTTGCTGCGCACCGTGGGCGAAAATGCCGCCACCATGAAATCCACCGCCGCGGCACTGTTCGGCGCCTCCGGCAAGACTTCACAACACGTCGAGAGCGCGGTGAAGGAGACAAAAACCGCTTCCGTCAACGTCTCCTCGGCGGCCGGCGCCGCCGACGAAATGTCGGGCTCGATCACGGAAATCAGCCGTCAACTGGTGGCCACGGCGCAGATCGTGCGCGAGACCGCGGCAAAGGCCCAATCGGCAAGTCAGGAGATTGTGCGCCTCTCCGAATCCGCCCAGCAGATCGGCGATATCGTGAAGCTGATCCAGAACGTCGCCGGCAAAACCAACCTGCTCGCCCTCAACGCCACAATCGAAGCCGCGCGGGCGGGCGAGGCCGGCCGCGGCTTTGCCGTGGTCGCCGCGGAAGTGAAGTCGCTCGCGGTGCAAACCGCCAAAGCCACCGAGGAGATCGCCAGCCGGATCCTCGCCGTTCAGGCGGCCACCAACGACACGGTGGCGGTGATCCGCCATATCGCCGATCAGATGCAGGACATGGAGCAGCGCGCCTCGGCCGTCGCCGCGGCCGTGGAAGAACAGAACTCCGCCACCAGGCAAATCGCGGAGAACGTCACCAGCGCGGCACACGGAACCAACCAGACCGTTGCGGTGCTGGACGCCGTGATCCATGCCGCCGCTGAAACGCGCGCCGCCGCGGAGACGGTGCTGGGAACCGCAGAAGCGGTGGAAAACGCCATCGGATCTTTGCGCGCGAAGATCGAGCAATTTCTGGTCCGGGTCGCCGCCTGATCCGGAGGCGGGGGAGACGGAGATCGGTTCGCCAGGGCCCCCATTCCGGCCCGATTTCACCGCTTGTCGCTCATTCCGCGGCGGCGACGGCGCGGGCGGCGTTCCTGCGCAGGCAGGCGATGGCATAGTCGGTAGACATGATGTCCCCGAACACAAGATAAAATGAAATCAGCGCGGCGTTGTGATCCTCATCGGTCATCGCCGCATTGGCGTCGGTGAGCATCACGGTCTTGAAATTGAGCATCATCGCGTCGCGCGCGGTCGATTCGCAGCAGACATTGGTCACCGTTCCGGCGATCAACACGGTGTCAAGACCGCGCGCACGAAGCTGTTGCTCAAGATCGGAGGACCCTTGGATGAACGCGCTGTAACGCCGCTTTTCCACGATCAGATCCTCCGGCCGCACGTCCAGCCCCGGCCACAACGCGTGACCCGGACTGCCGGCCGCGAGCGCCGCAGCCCGCTTGGCGCCCCGTTCCGGACCCAGCATATCGTACAACGTCGACCAGCTGATCAGGGTCTCCTCGGTGAATACGGTCTTGATCCAGACCACGACGCCGCCGGTCTCTCGCACCACCTGCGCCAGCCGATTGACGTTCGGCACGATCCGCTCGGCCATCGGACAGAGAGTATGCGCCACGCCGGGCAGCATGAAGGCATTCTGCATGTCCACGACCACGAGCGCCGTACGCGCGGGGTCCAGATCTTCATGCACGTGCGCGCGGCCGTGCCGCGCGATGACGCGCTCGATGACCGATTGCGGAATGTCGATACGATGCATGGCGTCCTCCCGTGCTGCCCGCCGCGCCTGCCGCAGCGGCCCCGGCGAGGTTGATATAACGCAACCCCCCGGGACGAGCCCGAACTAAAATTTATATTCTCCAGCGAACAGATCACATGGTTGTTTTTGTTCCGTTTTATGGCTCGACAAGCGCCCTGGAGTGCTTCTAAAAAGGCGCCGGCGCGGGCGGGCCGTCGCCGGGGGTGCTGCCTATGGCTTACGAGCGATATTTCATCGATGCCCTGGATAAACTGCGGGCGGAGCGGCGCTACCGCGTGTTCGCCGACCTCGAGCGCATCGCCGGCCGCTTCCCCCACGCCATTTGGCATTCCCCCGAGGGCCCGCGCGAGGTCGTGCTGTGGTGCTCCAACGACTATCTCGGCATGGGTCAGCACCCCAAGGTGATCGGCGCCATGGTGGAGACCGCGACCCGCATGGGCACCGGCGCCGGCGGCACCCGCAACATCGCCGGCACCAACCACCCGCTTGTCGAGCTCGAACGCGAACTCGCCGACCTGCACGGCAAGGAAGCGGCGCTCGTCTTTACCTCGGGCTATGTGTCGAACGAGACCGGCATTGCCACCATCGCCAAGCTGTTGCCCGACTGCGTCATTTTCTCCGACGCCTACAACCACAATTCCATGATCGCCGGCATCCGCCAGGCCGGCTGCGAGAAGCACATCTTCCGCCACAACGATCTCGCCCATCTCGAACAACTGCTCCGCGCCGCCGGCAACCGGCCCAAGCTCATCGCCTTCGAAAGCATCTATTCCATGGACGGCGACGTCTCCCCCATCGCCGGCATCTGCGACCTCGCGGAAAAATACTCCGCCATGACCTATCTCGACGAAGTGCACGCGGTGGGCATGTACGGGGCGCGGGGCGGCGGCGTCGCCGAGCGCGACGGGGTCATGCACCGGGTGGACGTGATCGAGGGAACCTTGGGCAAGGCGTTCGGCGGCCTCGGCGGCTACATCGCCGGCCGCGCCGCGCTGATCGATGCGGTGCGCTCCTATGCGCCAGGCTTTATTTTCACCACCGCGCTGCCGCCCCCGGTGTGCGCGGCTGCGGCGGCAGCGATCCGTCATCTCAAAACCTCCACCTGGGAGCGCGAGCGACAGCAGGAGCGCGCCGCCCGCACCAAGGCGGTTTTGACCGCGGCCGGCCTGCCGGTGCTGCCGACATCCACCCACATCGTGCCGGTGATGGTCGGCGATCCCGAACAATGCAAGCGCGCCAGCGACCTCCTGCTCACCTCGCACGGCATCTACATCCAGCCGATCAATTATCCGACCGTGCCCAAGGGGACTGAACGGCTGCGCGTCACCCCCACGCCCTATCACGACGATGCGCTGATCGACGCGCTGGCCGAGGCGCTGGTTGAGGTGTGGGAACAGCTCGGTCTGCCGCTCAAAACCCGCGCTCTGGCCGCGGAATGATCAATCCCCGGGCGGCGCCGCCCTGTCCGACGGACGCTGCTCCGGCGGCAGCTTGCGTTTCGGCGACGATCCTCCCGCACGCCGCACCTGCCACGGCAATGACAGCGTCACCAGCAGAAAGCGCCACAGGTGGTGCGCGCCGACGAAGATCGGATCGAGATGCAACGCCAGCGCCAGCACCATCATCGTGTCCTGGGCGCCGGGCGAGAACGCCACCACCGCATCGGCGATCCGTACCGACAACAACGTGGTGAGCACGAGCACGAAGGCGGAGGTCACCGCCATGCCCACCGCGAACGAGCCGAGCGCCGCCCCGAGGTAGCGCAGCAGCGTGCGGGGATCGGTATTGGCGAAACGCGATCCGGTAACCGCGCCGATTCCGATCACCGCCGCCGCCACCGCCCAAGGCGGAAGATTGGCCTGCAGCAATCCGCCGCCGTGCAAAACGGCCGAGCCGATCATCGCACCAAACAACAGTCCGCCGGGAAGACGGAGCCAAAGCATGGCCAGCGCCGTTGCCGTCGATGCAACGATGAGAACTGCAAGTTCCATGGGCGAGCCTCCGCCCGCGGCGATGCGCGGCATCGCCCCCGCGCTCAAACCGAACAGCGCAAGCCCTGCCGGAATGCCGACCGTCAACAGCACAACACGCATCACCTGCACGATGGCGATGGCGCGCAGGTCGGCGCCGTATTCGGCGGCCATCGCCATCACCTGCGCCAGTGCTCCCGGGCTGGCCCCGAACACCGCCGTTTGCGCATCCCAGCCATGCACGATGCGCAGATAAGCGGCGGTGGCAGCGATGATGCAGACCGTGGAGACCGTCAGCACGGCAAGAGTGACCGGAAACGACGCCATGCTCTGCAGCAGTTCCGGCGTCACGACGGCGCCAAGCGAGATTCCCACCACAACAAACACCACGCGCGCCAGCGGCAAGGGAACCGTCATGGGACGGCCCAGCAATGCGGCCGCGGCCACCGCCAGCAGGGAACCGGAGATCAAACCGGCCGGAAAACCGGCGAAGACGAAAACCAGCCCGCCAGACGCCGCAATCAGCAGCGTCTCTGCCGTGCGCAGCCAAACCTGTCGGCGGGAAATCGGGGCGGACATCCGGGGCGATCAATGCCCCCGCAACGCGGACGCCGTCAACGAATTCGTTGCGGCCTGTCCCCGCGGGGAGGAAGAACGCGCAAAACCATCAACCCCGCGGCGATCTCCGCCGGCCACGACCGAGCGTGATGCGCACCAGATCGGCGGCGTTCTTGGCGCCGAGCTTGTCCATGATGCTCGCGCGGTGCACCTCGATGGTGCGCGGACTGATGCCGAGCCGACGGCCGGCTTCCTTGTTGGTGGCGCCCGACGTGATTTCGGCAAGCACCTCGCGTTCGCGCCGGGTCAGACCTTCAAGCCCGCTCTTGGGACGCGACCATGCACCGTTCTCCGCACCACCGGAGCGTTTGGACGTCCGCGACCGCATTTTGCGACTGCCTCCTCACGTCACGCATCAGCCGGCGAACGCCGACCCGACGTCAGATAACGCCGCGGCCTTGCAACGCGCAAGCTTGCTCTTGCAATCGCTATCGACGCGCCAACAGATCGCGGATTTCCTGCAACAGCAGTTCTTGCCGCGGCGGCGCCGCCTTGGTCTCCTGCTGCTGACGGAAGCGCTGGAACACATTGATGACCACAAACAGGGCGGCCGCGATGATGACGAAATTAATCACGATGGTGAGAAAATTTCCCCAAGCCAGCACGGCGCCCTGCTTCTTGGCCTCGGCAAGCGTGTCCGCCGTGACTTTGCCCGACAGACCGATAAAATAGTTGGAAAAGTCGAGACCGCCGGTAATGGCGCCCAGTACCGGCATGAAAATATCTCCAACCAAGGACTCGACGATCTTGCCGAACGCGGCGCCGATGATGACGCCGACCGCAAGATCGACCACGTTGCCGCGCATGGCAAAGTCACGAAATTGCTTGAGCATTTGATCCTCCTCGCGGGCCGCCTTGCCCGCCGCCGCCATGCTGCGCACAAGCTCCGGTGCGGTCAATAAGGCAGGGACTGGAACAGGGCGCGGAAGGCCGCGGGGCACGATCCCGTGGCGGCAGGGTTGCCGCCGCCTCACAGCATCACTTGCGGCTGCCGATGAATTGCAGGATCACCTCGCGCCGATGCGGCGCGCGGCGGTGTTCGATCAGATATACGCCCTGCCAGGTGCCGAGGCCGAGTTCGCCGCCCGCCACCGGCACATGCAGCGAGACGCCGGTCAGCATGGCACGTACATGCGCGGGCATGTCGTCAGGCCCCTCGACACTGTGGATCCAATCGCCGCCCATGGGTGCGAGCTGATCGAGCGCCCGTAACAGATCGATCCGCACGTCCGGGTCGGCATTCTCCTGAATCGTCAACGAGGCCGAGGTGTGGCGCAGATAGACGAAGAGCACACCGTCGGCGGCGCCGCTCTTGCTTACAAATTCGGTCAGCGCGTCCGTGATCTCGGTAAACCCCTGCCCTTGCGTCTCCACGATCAATGTCGCGCTGGTCACGACATGCGGAGCAAGTGTCACGATGGCGGAGAGCCGGCCGGTCATGCATTGATTCCTATCAAGTCCTGGGCATGATGTCGCGCTGCAGGTCGGCGATCATTTTGATCAGTCGACTCCAACCCTTTTGTATGCGGTCGCGCATTCGTGCGAACTCATCCCGCAGCGAGAGAACCCACTCGCGCCCGGGCAGGGAGTTCCTCTTCTCCTGAAGTCCCCACCGCGCCTGAGGATCAGGGCTGATGCCTGCTGGCAGCGGCAGACCGCGCGTCAGCAATTCCCGCTTGAGCACGGCATTGCTGGCAAGAAGACGGGCGATTTCGGCCTCAAGTGCGGTCCGATCGTCCGGCACGGTGCGGCAAAACCAGCCGCCGGTCTCCCCTCCGCACTGCGCGAGGCGGCCGTTGCGCAGATCAAGCCGCACATAGGTGTCGCCCACCCGATGGAAGCTGTAATGTCCAGTATCCAGAGGCCCCGGATCGCCTTGCGCCTGCGCCATGGGCAAAACGCCCGCAAGGCTTACCAGGGCCGCACACAGGCCCAAAGCGCGCATGTTGCTTCCTGTATTCTCTTCGCTTCTCTCTTCAGCTCTGATTTTCCCAACCCTTGACGGGACATCCGGCACCGCCGCGGCAGCGCTTCTGCCGAAGGCCTGGCACCGGTAGCTTGCGGACAAGCGCCACCTTGCCCCAAGATGCAGCTTAAGGCATGCGTCACATCGCACCAGCGGCACGGCCGAGTGTGTGGCAAGGCGGCTGTAACCCATTGATCATAAGAGCTATTTTCCAGTTCGCCGCACTGCGGCAGTTTTCTTGACTAATCCGGACCCAAACTCTATGGTCCGCCCGGTCTTTTCGGACGGCGGACTCTTTCATCGTCGATTTGAATTTGCGAGTGTTCAGGTCCGAGTGTTGTGGCCCATGAGCGCGCGCAAAAACGGCGACGAGAACGAGCAGTCGGCCGAGGAAGCCGCCCTTTCCGCGAGGCTGAAGCGCCTTGGCGAACGGCTCGATGCAAAATCGGCAGAGCACGTGCCCGAGGCTGCCCCGCCGCCGCGCACCGATACTTCGGCACTGGCGCGCGGACTGCGGCTCTCAACGGAACTGGTTGCGGGGGTGATCGTCGGAGGAGTCATCGGATGGCTCCTCGATCGCTGGCTCGGCATCTCGCCATGGGGCTTCATCGTGTTTGTCATTCTCGGCTTTGCCGCCGGGATGCTTAACCTGATGCGTTCGGCGGGCATTGTCCCCGAGCGCCGCTGGAAGGAATAGGAACGCCGCAAGGCGCCCACGACAACGATGGCCGCTGCCACAGACCCCATCCACCAGTTCGAAATTCACAATCTGGTGCCGCTGTTGAAAATCGGCACGGCGGACATCCACCTCACCAACTCGGCCATCTTCATGCTGCTGGCTGTCGGTCTCACGGCGCTCCTTCTGCTGGGGGCCACCGCCGGGCGGCGGCTGGTCCCAACACGCCTGCAATCTGTGGCGGAACTCTCCTACGAGCTGGTCGCCCACACCCTGCGCAGCACCGCCGGCGAAGAGGGGATGAAGTTCTTCCCCCTCGTGTTCTCGCTGTTCATGTTCATTTTGTTCTGCAACGTGATCGGCATCATTCCCTACACCTTCACGGTCACGAGCCATATCGTCATTACCGCGGCGCTGGCGCTGCTTGTGTTCTTCACCGTGATCATTCACGGCATCTGGATGCACGGCCTGCACTGGTTCCGGCTGTTCATGCCCAGCGGCATCCCCGGCTGGATGGCACCGGTGATCGTGGTGATCGAGCTGTTGTCGTTCTTGTCCCGCCCCCTGTCACACAGCGTGCGGCTGTTCGCCAACATGCTGGCCGGTCATATCACGCTCAAGCTCGTGGCAAGTTTTGTGGTGATGATGGGCGGCATCGGCGTGCTGGGCTGGATCGGCGCCCTGGCGCCGCTTGCGCTCACCGTCGCGCTCACCGCGCTCGAGCTTTTGGTCGCATTCCTGCAGGCCTACGTGTTCACCATTCTCACCTGCATCTATCTCAACGACGCCATCCACCCCGGACACTGAACATCCGGACATCTCAAAAGGAGCGACTTTCATGGATCCAGTTACGGCCCAAACCATCACCGCCGCCGCCAAATATCTCGGCGCAGGACTGGCATGCATCGGCATGGGCGGCGCCGCCATCGGCGTCGCATCGGTATTCGGCCAATACCTGTCCGGCGCGCTGCGCAATCCGTCCGCGGCCGGCGGCCAGACCGGCAACCTGTTTCTCGGCTTCGCCCTGGCCGAGGCGTTCGGCATCTTCTCGCTGCTGATCGCCCTGTTGTTGCTGTTCGTGCTGTAAGCACGCGCCGAAGCAGACACGGGCCATGGCGCAGAAGGCTCACACCGAGGTTCCGCCGAAAGGGCACTTCCCGCCCTTTCAAACCGAAACCTTTGCCTCGCAGCTGTTCTGGCTCGCGGTCACTTTTGTCGCGCTCTATCTGCTGATCAGCCGGGTCGCCCTGCCGCGGCTCGGCGGCATCGTCGAGGCGCGGCGCAACCGGATCGAGAGCGATCTCGCCGAAGCGTCGCGTCAGCGCAAAGCGGCGGATGCGGCGCTTGCCGCCTACGAACAGGCGCTCGCCGAGGCCCGCAACCGCGCCCAGGCAGTGGCCAACGAAACGCGCGACCGCCTCAACGCGGAGGCGGAACAAACGCGGAAGGCACTCGAGGCCAAACTTAACGCCCGCATCGCCGAGGCCGAACAGCGGATCGCGGCCAGCCGCGCCGCCGCCATG
>Ga0073932_1008010_pt1 | contig 9960 bp, 8 predicted proteins | sample DewCreD2012metaG_FD_76967 | JGI IMG/M metagenome (GOLD analysis project Ga0073932, IMG submission 76967) | Hot spring sediment bacterial and archeal communities from British Columbia, Canada, to study Microbial Dark Matter (Phase II) - Dewar... ...
TACACCATCAACATTTTGTTTGGCAACACGCTCGGCAAGTTCTGGTTCGCCAAGGTTGACATAGACTTTGGTAGCGGTTTTGAGATTGTTAGTCTCGAGGGGTTGAAGATTTGCTGGTTTGGGGGCAAAGTTGACTGAGCTAGGTTTGAGATCGGTTGCGTAGATTGTGCCAGTGGCGCCATCAACTGTAATGACATGACCTTGCTTGAGAGTGGTGGTGGCTGTTTTGGTACCGACAATACAAGGGACTCCAAGCTCTCTACTGACGATTGCGGCATGACTGGTTTGACCGCCTTTATTGGTAACGATGGCAACGGCTTTTTTCATCGCAGGAACAAAGTCGGGTGTTGTCATATCGGTGACAAGAATGTCACCAGTTTTGATTTTAATGATGTCTTTTGCGCTTTTGAGAATGTTGACAATTCCTGTTGCTATACCTGGGCTAGCAGCATCGCCAGTTAGCAAGATTTTGCCTTTTGGTTTTGGGACTTCATGTTTTTGGTTGATTTGTTTTTCGGTGACTTGAATTGTTGTTATAGGTCGTGTTTGCACGATATAGAATTTGCCATTCTCGATGGCCCATTCACAGTCTTGTGGGAAAAAGTAATGGGATTGAAGCTTTTTGCCGTAGCGCGCTATCTCAACTATCATTTCGTCTTTGAGTTTTCTTTTGTGGACTCTAGTCATGGGCACTTTGGCATCGAATGTTTTACCTTCTTTTTTTACCATTTCGATTGTTTGGTCAACAACTTGAATATCATGAATTGTAAGGTCGTGTTTGTTGACTTCGTAATGGTCTGGAGTGATTGCGCCTTGGACGATTTTTTCGCCAAGTCCCCAGATTGCTTCAATGATAATACGAGTTTTGTCGTTTGTTACTGGATTTATTGTAAACATAATCCCCGAGACATCGGACTGCACCATTTTTTGAACAGGGATTGCAAGCGCAACCTTGAAATGATCAAAACCTTGATGAGTGCGATAGTATATGGCGCGAGGCTCAAATAGACTTGCCCAGGCTTTGCGAACATGAACTATTAAACTGGCATCTCCTTTGATGTTAAGATAGGTTTCTTGCTGACCAGCAAAACTTGCTTCTGGGAGATCCTCGGCAGTCGCGCTACTTCTAACAGCTACATAGATGTCGCCAAGTTGATCATAAGCTCTAAAGATTTGCTGTTCCAGAACTGCTGGGACACGAGCTTTTTCAATCATATCTTTGATCATTTTGCTTGCATGATTGAGAGCGCGTGGGTCTTCAATGTCGATATCTTTGAGAATAGTTTTGATTTTGTCTTCTAGATGGTTTTCTGCAATCATTAGTCGGTATGCGTCTGCCGTGATCACAAAGCCTGGAGGTACAGGAAACCCAGCTTGAGCCATTTCTCCGAGGTTTGCTCCTTTACCGCCTACTATCTCTACATCATCTTTGTCAATTTCGTTGAACCAGAGAACATATTTTTTGTTGGACATAGGCAGAGCTCCTGTCGATTAGATAGCTAAAGGTGATACTAGTATTACCTATTTGAGATACGAGCGCAAGTTCTGTAAGTTTAGACTTGCACTGATAAACTTAGGCGAGGGCGAGTTTGAATGATTCGACGGTAGGGATTTTGGAGGGGTCTATTCCGTAGAGCATAGGCAGATAGTAAGCAACATACTCACTAAGCATAATAATTTCGAAGACCTGTTCGAGATGAGTAGGCGCTGTTGCCTGAATCAAAACTGATTCGAAGCCGGCATTATCAATAATCCTTTGTGTAAGAGGAACTCTTTTGATCACTCGATCATGATATAAGGCGCTATTAATTAAGATGAAGAGAGTGTTGTGTTTGGCGAAAGCTGGAAACTTGAGAGCCTCCATATAGTGATGGTTGAATTCTGGTAGTGGCCATTCTGAAGTTAGTATCTTGCCGTTTTCGTTGAGTTGATTGTTGAAAACATGAGCTGCACCAATAAGGTGCTCTGCGGCAACAATAACTAACTGCTTATCATAAGCTTGGAAGGCTAGACTCTTTCCTAGATTATTATCAGAGTTATCTGGACTAAGTTTGGTTATAAGACTCTTGAGACCTGAAATTGTAGTAATTATCTCTTTGTCATCAACGACAAGAAGTTTGGCGTTCTTAAATAGAGCAAGCTGTCCGACGATTGCATAGCCTACAGCAAGACGAGGCTGGTCACAGGGATTGTACTTGGCATCGATTATATAGGCAGGCCAAGAGTTTTTGCTTGCTAGCTCGGCTAGTTGACCGCCGCTCGTAATTACCATGATCTTAGCACCACGATTTTTGGCGTCAGTTGCCGCCTCGAGTGTCTCTTCGGTTGCGCCGGAATAGCTACTTAAAAGTACAAGTGTGTTTTCTCCGACATATTCTGGGAGCTCATAGTGAGAAACTATTTCAAAAGGGACTTTTAGTGTTTTTTTATATAGATTCTTAATGACATAACTGCCAAACGTTGAGCCACCCATTCCTGAAACTACCACATTACTTATATGCTGATAGTTAGTGGGGATGATTACTTTTTGGGCGTCTTGCCAAGCGTGGGCAATCTGATCGGGGAGAGCTTCGATACTCCCGAGCATATTGCTTTTGTCAAGTTTATTTAATTTTATTCTTTCATCAAGAATTGACATTGTTACTCCTCTACTCTCTTACCACCTTGGGTTTCGATTAATGCCACGACTTCTTTGACTTTTTCCGTTATTTTGATTTTGTCACTATTAACTTCGAGGTTTAACCTTAGAAGAGGTTGGGTGTTGCTTGGTCTGACATTAAACCACCAATCAGGGAACCAAACCGTGACACCATCGAGCCAGTCAGTTGAGGTAGCTGTAGTTTGGTAGGTTTCTTCTAGGTTTTGCATAATTTTTTGCTTGTCTTCAACCATAAAGTTAATTTCGCCTGAAACTGGGTATTTGCGATACTTATCAAGAATAGCTGATAACTTGTGTCCATCTTTGGAGATTATTTCGAGTGCAAGTAGTAGCGCAATGACTCCTGAATCACAGAAGAAGTTTTGCCTAAAGAAAAAATGTCCTGAGTGCTCGACTGCAAGCAAAGCGTTTTCTTCGCGCATCTTGGCTTTGAGAAGTGCGTGACCTACTCGCCAACGAATAGGTGTGCTGTTGTGTGATTTTATTATTTCTTCGACAACACGACCTATGACTGCGTTATAGATGACTTTTTGTTGAGGATGCTTATTTAACAAGTAATCGGCTAGTAGCGCGCCAAGTGTAGTGCCACTAACGAACTCGCCTTGATCATCGATGAGATATACACGATCAGCATCACCGTCCCAGGCAACGCCAAGGTCATACATTTCGGACTTGACTCTTTTTTTGAGCTCGGCAGTATTTTCTGGAATTAGTGGGTTGGCGAGATGATGGGGGAAGTTGCCGTCTGGTTCAAAGTACATAGGGGTGATTTGAATTGGCAGTTTGGTTGCGATTTTGTTGGTAATGACTCCGCCCATACCGTTACCTGCATCTACGAGCAGTTTTAATGGTTTGATGTTTTGTGTTTCGATGAAGCTTAAAACATGTTTGATCCAAGCATCCCAGAGATCATGTTTGGTTGTGGTGCCGGACTTACCTGCAGATTTGAGTTGCTTAAGGCTCGAAAGTGAGTCTCGCAGTTTGTAAAGACCTGTTTCTCCTCCAACTGGAATGGCGCCCTTGGTTGTGACTTTGAGTCCGTTGTCTTCTCCTGGGTTGTGAGAAGCGGTAATCATAAGAGAAAGATCAACATTAAGGGTCGCGGCGGCGAAGTAGGACATATCGGTTGTGATCATTCCGAGATCGATAACATTGATTCCTTGACTGTGAAAAGCCTTAGTTAGTTCATTGAAAAAATGGGGAGAGCTGTTGCGCATATCGCGACCAATTGCTACGTTTTGCGGCTTGAAGTGGGCTGCGAAGGCAAGACCTAGTTGATACATACCTTCTTGATCGAGCTGAGTTGGTATTGTGGCTCTAATGTCGTAGTCTTTGAAAATCTTGGGATCAAGCATTTTACCTCCTTATTGGTTATGAGACTTTAATCCTAGAGTTCGAGAAATAATATGTCAAGATGGCTTATAAGATCAAGCTTGGTATTACCAGTTTTAATGGCGAGATCAAGTGAGAGGAGCTTGGCGTGAAGCACGCGAAGTTCTTTTTCTTGAAAAAAGTTACTTTGAGTAATTATTTGTTTATTTGTCCAAATAGCTCCTTTGAGTTGGGATGGGTCATTTTTGGCAATCAAAAGATCGGTAATGCGGCGAGCAATCATGCCAAAGGTCAGATAGATATCATTGTCGAGAAGCGCGCGATGAAAAAGAGAAAGAAGCTCTTTTTGATTGTTTGGTTTTATGGCGTCGAGAAAGAGAAAAATCGAGTTCTTGGCTTTGAAAACTTCGATTTGGGCGAGTTTAAGAAAGGGTTTGAGTGTTGTTGGAGTAAGTTCTTTTTTGTCCCACATAATAACTGGCTTGTTGAGTTTGTTGTTTACTAGTAAGTCGATACAGTCTGATTTTTCGCGACTTTTGAGACGAGAAAGTAGGTTGTCTATCACGAGAAAGTTGGGAGAAAAAAGATTAATTGAAGTTAGCTCAGACTCAAGAGCGCTTTTTGTTATGGTTGTTGCATCTATGATAGTGGGAGCGTGACTTTGAGATACAAAATGATTGATTAAACTTTGTCTTCTTGTGCGTGAGGCAGCTAGATTGTCGCCGTGAAGGATGGTTAGGTTTGTCATTTTGTGTCGATTAACTTTACGGTATCGCCAATTGCAAGATTGCTTAATTCTACGAAACCTGCTGGGACTTCAAGGGCTTTATCAACCGGCGACTTGGGGGAGTAAGTTGGAAGATGGGGAGATTTTGAGACTTCGACATTGAGACTGAAATCAATGATTTTATCCCCTTTGATCCAGATTATGTCTAGTGGAAAATTCACATCTTTCATCCAAAAAAGAGGAATGTGAGGTTGATCGAAAATGAAGTACATACCAGTGCCGAGTGGCAGTTTATCACGAGATGATAGTCCTTGCTCCCAAGAAGAGGGAGTTTCGGCAAGTTCGACTTCGAGCATTTGATTTTTAACGAGAAGGTATGATTTGCGATTGAGACCGAATAGTTTGCGAAAGAAATTTTCGAGCTTAAGGAGAGCGTGAGGGTGGCGAAAAATTGGTGATGAATCTGGTGAGTTTTGTGAGTTTGGATTGTAGGAAAAATTGGTTTTTGGACTAACCTCAACGAGAGTTGGTTTACCGGTTTTTTTGGGATAATCTTTGAGGGTTTGATATGAAGCTGTAGGTTTGCCGTCTTGGGTTATGTAAGAGAAAGGAACGAAATCACCTGCTCCAGCTTGTAATAGAAAAGGAGTGACGGCAACGACCTGTGGGTCTTGATCCCAAATCTTCAAGGCAGTGTTTAGATAACTTGCTCTTTTGTCTTCTCCTAGTTTGGTGTTGACCCAGCCTGTCTCGGTGATAAATACGGGTTTTTGCGCAATCTGTATGAAGTTAATTTCTGTTTGATAACTTGTGATGCTCGTCCAACCTTTTTGGTATGGGGAAGCCGAAAAAGCGGGGTTGGGGTAGCTGTGGCTATTCCATCCGTCGATGTAGCTCCAGATAGCAGGATCTTCATTCATCATAGCGCGAAGATAGTCTTGTGCTCTCATACTAGTGTTGCTTGTAGGAAGCGCGTTATCGAGGCCTGCAGGGAGGATAAAGAAATCGCTACTTCTTTCTTTGAAGATAGTACGAGCATTTTTGAGGATACGAGTATATTTGGCGGGGTCGACCTTGCCTCCCCATTCGGTACTTCTGTTAACTTCGTTGAAAATGATAACGTAGCGGTTTTTGACTGGCCAATCTAAGTCGCCTAGAAAATTGGCAAAGTCTACTAGGTCGGTGTCTCTCCCTTCTTGCCAGGTGCCACCCTCAGGAATTGTGGTAATCCTTAAGATTGGGATAAGATGAGCGTCTGCACAGTGGTGCATAAAGGTTTGCCATTTGTCTTTGTTTCTATCAGTTGGTTGGATTGGAATGGTGATATAACCCCAATCACCGCCACTACTGTTGACCAATTCTTGAGCTTTTGTAACTTCAGAAGTTTCGAGGATGTGAATACCGAACTTGTTGTTTTGCACGGTTGTAGGGTTTTCGATTCCTTGGACTTTACTCACATGTTGATGAGTCATCAAACTATAAACGAGGAAGGTGGTTACTAATGTAAAGATTGTTTTCATTTGGAAAGTCCTAGATGATTATAGGCTAGATCGGTTGCTACCCTACCCTGTTTGGTTCTACTCAGAAGCCCTTGTTGGATGAGATATGGCTCGTAGACTTCTTCGATGGTGCCTATATCCTCGGAGAGGGCGCTGGCGAGCGTTTCTATTCCAACAGGTCCGCCTTTATGATTTTTGATTATATGGGTTAGTAGTTCGCGATCAGAGGAATCGAGTCCGAGATGATCGATTTCGAGTAACTCGATTGTGGTTGTGACGGCATCTTTACTTAGGTTGCCAGCGAACTTAAGCTCGGCGGTGTCCCTGGCTCGTCTAAGCAGTCTATTGGCGATGCGTGGAGTACCACGAGATCTAACTGCGAGTTCGTATATAGCTTCGTCTTGAACTTTGATGTTAAGTATTTTGGCGGAGCGCGAGATAACTTCATAAGATCTGAGATTGAGTAGTACTCGAGCTTACCTATTATTCCAAAGCGACTTCTGATGGGAGATGATAAAGCACCATAGCGAGTAGTGGCGCCGACGAGGGTGAAAGACTTAAGCTCTAGACTGACAGTTCTGGCGGCTGGACCTTTGCCTAAGATTAAATCTAACCTTCCGTCTTCCATGGCGCTATAGAGTGTTTCTTCGACGGCTCTTGGAACTCGATGAATTTCGTCAACAAACAACACGTCTTTATCTTCGAGGTTGGTAAGTAGAGCTGCAAGATCCCCAGCGCGAGTAATGGCAGGGCCAGTTGTGAGATGAAGATGACCACCCTGCTCATAAGCTACTATGTGAGAGAGAGTGGTCTTGCCTAAGCCAGGAGGTCCATATAGAAGAATGTGGTCTACCGACTCATTTCTGTTTTGCGCTGCCTCGATAGCTAACGAGAGACTTTGCTTCAGTCGAGGTTGTCCGATAAACTCGGCGAGATGTTTGGGACGAAGAGTTTGGTCGAGGGTTAGTTCTTCAATTGATTCTTTCGCGTTGAGGATAGGTGAAGTTGTCATTTTCCCCTCCCGAGATTTTTGAGGACAGTTGTGATCATTTCGTTTTCGCTTAGGCCATTGAGATTTGATTTGGAAATTGCTTGGTCGACCTCGGCTCTAGTAAAACCAAGTTCTTGTAAGGCTTGATAAACGGGAGTGTTGTCGCTCGTTTCTTTACTTACTAGTTTTTTGCCGAGTTCGAGAATAATCTTTTGAGCGGTTTTTAACCCTAGACCTTTAACTGTTTTGAGAGTTGTAATGTCACCCTCGGTAATTGCTGTTTTGAGTTTTGTGATATCGGCAGAATCAAGAATGCGACTGGCCATCTTGGGACCTACTCCTTGTACGGTCATAAGCTCCATTAGAAACTCACGCGAGGAAGGGTTGGCGGTTGCGATAAGCCGAGGAATACTTTCGTTCTCAATATACTGATAGGTATAAAGCTCAAGCTCGGTACCAATTGGTGAGCGACCAAGCCAGAGACCAATTACCTCGTAACCAAGTGTGCCGATTTTGATTATGGCGCCATCTTTGGTATGGGCGAGAATCGTGCCTTTGAGGTAAGCGAGCATAGTTTTATTATACTTGATGATTGGTACTAGCGGTGAGGGCGGTAGCTAGGGCATCGCAAGTGTCATCGAGCATTGTCTTGGTATCTAGCTTGAGGATAAGACTGATCATACGCGTGATGGCAGACTTGTCGGCTGAGCCGTCACCAGCTATTGCTGATTTAATGGTATTTGGAGAGAATTCAACAAAAGGGGTATGTGACTGCGCAATAGCAAGAAGAATAACCCCCCTGCCTTGCGCGACAGTTGTGGCAGTTTTGAGATTGGTTTGGAAAAAGACTTTTTCGATAGCGACTAAGTCTGGGCAATGTGTTTGTAATAAACTTGTGATGGCATCATAGAGAGTGGGGAGATAGCTGGATTCGAGAGTGTACGGGGGGAGCTCGATTGTGCCACTGGCGAGGTGGATGGCTTTGCTGCCTGACTTTTCGATGACCCCCCACCCTATGCGGTGAGTGCCTGGATCGATGCCTAAGATTTTCATGACCCTATGCTAACAAGACTTCGAAGAAAAGACAAATCGTTGTGTATTGACACTAATTACTTTTTTTGCTGTACTTGGCGGCTTTGAGCTCGAGTGCGGCTTTGCGCATACTGGCTTCGGCTATAGCAAACTCAGCTTCGCGACTTCTGTCGACGAGTTTGATTTTGGCTTCTTCCTGAGCTTTGATAGCTCTTGCCTCATCTATGTCTTCGGCGCGAGCGGCGGAGTCGGCGAGAATACTTAAGACACCACGATTATTCAGCTCAAGAAATCCTCCAAATATCGCAATGACTTGTTCTTTACCTTCATTATCCTCGTAACGCAACAAACCCTCGGTAAGACGGGTAAGTAGAGGAATGTGATCGGGAAGAAGAGTGATCTCACCCTCAGATGTCTCAACCGTAACGCGTCTTGTCTCGACTGTTAGCAGCCGCTTCTCTTGAGTCACAATGTCGAGCGTCAATTTGTTCATGTTATTTTTTTGTTATGCTCAGCGAGCACGTCCTCGATACTTCCTTTCATGTAAAAGTCGCCCTCTGGGATATGATCGAGCTCACCTGAAGTGATCATTTTGAAACCTCTAATAGTATCTTCGACTTTGACATAAACTCCAGGGATACCAGTGAACTGCTCGCCGACATAGAAGGGTTGAGTGAGAAAACGCTGAATCTTTCTGGCGCGAGAAACTATGAGTTTGTCATCGTCGCTTAACTCGTCGATGCCAAGAATGGCGATGATGTCCTGAAGATCTTTATAGCGTTGGAGAATTTTTTGAACTTGGCGCGCAACTTGATAATGTTCCTCACCAACGATGTCGGGGGAGAGCATTTTACTGCTACTTGTGAGAGGGTCAACTGCCGGATAGAGAGCTTGTTCGACAAGTCCACGATCAAGCGCGATGGTACTATCAAGGTGAGCAAAGGTTGTGGCTGGCGCTGGATCGGTGTAGTCGTCGGCTGGGACATAAACGGCCTGAAAACTAGTAATACTCCCCTTCTTGGTGCTAGTAATTCGCTCCTGTAGCGCTGCCATCTCAGTGGCGAGATTGGGTTGATAACCAACAGCGCTTGGGATACGACCTAAGAGCGCTGAGACTTCACCACCTGCTTGACTAAAGCGAAAGATGTTGTCAACAAAAAGAAGTACATCTTCACCTCTGACATCGCGAAAATACTCGGCAAAAGTAAGTCCTGTGAGAGCGACACGCAAGCGAGCGCCGGGCGGTTCGTTCATCTGCCCAAAAACCATAGTTGTGTTTTTGATGACACCACTTTCTGCCATTTCGTGGTAAAGATCGTTACCTTCACGGGTACGTTCGCCAACTCCAGCAAATACGGAGTGACCAGAGTGTTCCTCGGCGATGTTTCTTATGAGCTCTTGCATAATAACTGTTTTACCTGTCCCGGCACCACCAAAAGCAGCAACTTTACCACCTCTAGCAAATGGAGCGATGAGATCAATAACCTTAATACCAGTTTCTAAGATACTAGCTTCGTTACTTTGCTCGACGAGAGAAGGGGCGGGCTTGTGAATAGGTTCTAAACGATCGGCTTGCACTGGACCTTTGTTGTCAATTGGTTCGCCTAAGACATTGAAAATTCGCCCAAGCGAGCTCTCACCAACAGGGATACTGATTGGAGCACCAGTGTCGATAACAGTCATCCCTCTTTTTAGACCGTCGGTTGTGCCCATGGCAATA
>Ga0073932_1008016_pt1 | contig 9955 bp, 7 predicted proteins | sample DewCreD2012metaG_FD_76967 | JGI IMG/M metagenome (GOLD analysis project Ga0073932, IMG submission 76967) | Hot spring sediment bacterial and archeal communities from British Columbia, Canada, to study Microbial Dark Matter (Phase II) - Dewar... ...
CGGCTACGATCACCACCGAGTTGGCCCAGTCGCTCAGGACTCCGGCCAGCATAAACCCCGCGCCCTCCTCCCGGTAAAGATACCCGAAGAAGCGCCGGCTTGCCCCAAGGCAGGCGGTGACGAGGATGAGGAACACCGGCGCCGCCGGGCAGGGCGCAAGGAATAAGGCAATAAGCGCGACCGCCGCGGCCGCGCCCATGACCTGGCGTAGTCCCTCCGAGGCGGTAGCCGAGCTCGTAGTCCTCTACGTCGGCGCCGCGATAAGTTTCTTCGAAACCGCCGAGTTCGAGTAGCAAGGAGCGTCGCGCCGCGGCGCAGCAGGTCTCGATCACCGGCGTGTCATGGGCGCCATGGGAAAAAATTAATGGTCAGCCATCCCGATTTGCCCGACTTTGCTCCTCGGGAATATCGTCCCCAATTTTCCTCAGTGCCCCATCTGGTCGTTGATCCTTTTTATCTCTTCCGGGCTGACTTTTGGGGTGCGGTCTGCGGTCATAAGGCCGTTGATTTCCTGCTCGACGTCGTAGGGCTGGGTGTAGCAGTAACCGTCAATGTAGGGAAATTCCTTCATCGCCAAGGTGTAGTCGGAGTACATCTCGAGCAGGCCCTTCTTGCCCTCGGTCTTGTACCAGCCGAACCCGCCGTACTCAGAGACGATGATAGGCTGGCCGGAGTAGCGGTGGAGGTGGTTGAAGTTGGGGATCAGGCCGACCTTGTTGCTAAGGGCGCGGGAGTACCAGAGCGGGCCGCGGTAGTCGCCGGGCTTGAGGTCGTAGTTCTGGTAGAGCCAGACCGAGGCCTCGACGGTGGGGACGTAGTGGTGGATGTCCCAGATATCGGTGTCGAAGTGGTAGCCACCGGAGTTGTCGACGACCAGGCGGGTGGGGTCGGCCTGCCGGGTGGCCCGGACCATGTCATCGGCCCAGCGGCGGTTGACGAAATCAAGCCGGAAGCCGCTCGGCTCCTGGATGCCCCAGTTCTCGTTGAACACGGTCCAGGTGATGATGGAGGGGTGGTTCCGGTCGCGGGCGATGACCTCGAGCCACTCGGCCCGGGCGTTGTCCCGCGCCCACCTGGGCGGGTGGGCCGCGGTCTGGGTGCCGGGCGACGGCAACTCCTCCCACACCACCAGCCCGAGCTTGTCGCACCAATAGAGAAACCGCGGGTCCTCAATCTTCTGGTGCTTGCGGAGACCGTTGAAGCCCATCCGCTTGTACATCTCGACGTCGGCGCGCATGGCCTCGTCATCCCTTGGCGTATAGATACCGCCGGGGAAGTAGCCCTGGTCGAGCAGCAGTTTCTGGTAGAAGGGTCTGCCGTTCAGGAAAACTTTGCCGTCGCGGGTGGCGATGGTCCGCAGGCCGACGTAGGTCTTGACCTCGTCCACCACCGCGCCCGAGCAGTCTTTGAGGGAAATGGTAACGTCGTAGAGGGCGGGGGAGTCGGGGGACCAGACGGCGGGGGAATCGCACTTCCAGGTGATGGTTTTGCCGGAAACGTTGAAGGCCGCGGTGGGCTCGGACTTGCCGTTGGGGCCGGTGATGGCGATGGCGGGGGCGAGGCCGTCGGCGGCGCCGATGAGGTCGAGGTCGAAGCGGCCGCCGGAGAGGTCCGCGGCGGGGGTGAAGCGGTAATTGGCGACGTAGGCCGGGCCAACCTTTTCGAGCCAGACCGTCTGCCAGATGCCGGTGACGGTGGTGTAGAAGATGGAGTAGGACTTGCCGGTGGCGGTCTGCTTGCCCCGGACCTGCATCGGGTCGAGAGAGTCCCACACCCGGATCAGGAGGAGGTTGTCGGAGTCCTTGACCGCGTCGGTGACGTCGAAGGCGAAGGAGGCGTAGCCCCCGGTGTGCTCGCCGACCAAGTTTCCGTTGAGGAAGACCGAGGCCTTGTAGTCGACGGCGCCGAAGTGGAGGATGAGGCGGGCGCAGTCTCCGGCCGGGCGGCGTAGGGCTTGGTCCAGGTCGAAGGTGCGGGCGTACCACATTTCCTTGGGGGGCCTGGTGTCGCCGATGCCGGAGAGGGCGGCTTCGACGGGGTAGGGGACGACGATTTTTTTCGGCAAAGTTTTTGGAGAAATGGGTCCGTCGGCGATTTCGCCCTGATAACCGAAGGACCACTCGCCGTTGAGGTTCTGCCAGGCGGCGCGGACCAGGTCGGGCCGCGGGTGCTCGGGCCGGGGAATCTCCGCGGCGGCGAGTCCGGAGAAACCGAGCAGGGCAACACAAGCGACGGCGGACAAACGTTTCATTTCAGGTCCTCCCCTCTAACGTCAATGGGCTGATGATAGCAAAAACGAGCAGAGCCGGAAAATTTGGTTCCCCGTGTCAAAAACTGATAAACTGGGTTTGTCGACTCTCCACGTCAACCGGTGTTGTTTGGTTCATTTCAAAGCGGCGCCGCAGTCAGACCGCTTAACCGTGGCAAAGGAGGTTCGGTGATGTTTCGCAAACTGGCGCTGGCTGTAGTCCTGCTCTTCGTCTTTAGTTGCGCCGCCTGCCCGGGTAAGCAGAGCGGCGAAACGGAAAAGCCCGGGATCCCATCCCCCGCGCCAGCCGCAACCACCGTCCAACCCATCCGCCTCGGAGCCTTGCTGGCCGTGACCGGACCCGCCAATTCCCTGGGCCTGCCGGAAAAACAGACCCTGGAAATGCTCACCGAGGAAATCAACGCCGCCGGAGGCATCCTCGGCCGCCCGCTCGAGTTGGTGATCTACGACACCGAAGGCGACGAGACCAAGACCGTCACCTTGGCCAAGCGCCTCATCGCCAACGACAAGGTCACCGCCATCATCGGCCCCACCCGGAGCGGCACCTCGATGGCCATCGTGGACATGGTCAACACCGCCCAGCTCCCGATGATCTCGCTCGCCCTCTCCTACCAGATCGTCACCGAGTCCACCGGCCAGCAGCGGAAGTGGGTGTTCAAGACCGCGGCCTCCGACTCGGCCTCGGTCGAAAAGATGTACGACTGGCTCGTCAAGCAGGGCATCAAAAAGATCGCCCTGATGACCGTGTCCAACGGTTACGGGGACTCCGGCCGGGCCGAACTGGTCCGGCTCGCGCCCAATTACGGGATCGAGATCGTCGCGGACGAGCGTTTCGGTGACGATGACGTGGACATGACCTCCCAGCTCACCAAGGTCAAGGTCTCCGAGGCCCAGGCGATCGTGGTCTGGGCCACCCAGAAGGCGCCGGCCATCATCGCTAAAAACCATAAGACCCTGGGCATGAAAACCCTTTTGGTTCAGAGCCAGGGCGTGGCGACCAAAAAGTTCATCGAGTTGTGCGGTGAGGCCGCCGACGGCCAAGTGTTGCCCGGCGGACGGCTGATCGTGGCCGACCAACTCCTGGACTCTGACCCGCAGAAGGCCGTACTGCTCGAGTACAAACAGAAGTTCGAGGCCAAGTACGGGCCGGTCTCGATGTTCGGCGGCCACGCCTGGGACGCCCTCATGCTGCTCAAGATGGCGATGGAAAAAGCCGGGACCGACGACCCGGCCAAGGTCCGCGACGCCCTCGAACAGATCCAGGGGTTCGTGGGCATCGACGGGGTGTTCAACCTCAGCGCGGCCGACCACTGCGGCCTATCCCGCGACGCCTTCATCATGCTCAAGATCGAGAACGGGGACTGGAAGATCATCGAGTAGGTAAGGGCGCTCGAACCCGACCGCACGGAGCAAATGAAAAGGGCACGGTCCGTCGTGCCCTTTTTTCATCAGCGGTCACTCCCGCCGGGCGGCGGCCTCAAAGAATGAAACCCATATTCAACACAGAGGCATAGAGAAGAATTAGTTTTTCTTTTCTTTCTCCGCGTCTTCCGGGTTCTCTGTGGTGAGGTCTTCTCCGGGGATTTTCGGAGCAGTCGCCTACGCGGGGAAAAAATGAAGGACGCCTTGCGGCGTCCTCCTTGACGAGCGGAGCGGACCGAGCCGGGTAGGGATTAAAAGAGCCCGGTAACCGCGCCGGTCTCGACATCAACGTTGATCCGGCGGTAGGCGGGATCGGAGGCGGTGCCGGGCATGAGCTTGATCGCTCCGGCGACCGGTACCAGGAACCCGGCGCCCTTGAAGATGAGGATGTCGCGGATGGGCAGGGTCCAGCCCTTGGGGGCGCCCAGCACTCCGGGTTCGTGGGTCACGGAAAGATGGGTCTTGACCATGCAGGTGCCGAGCTTGGCGGTGCTGGGGTCCTTGGAGTAGCGGTCAAGTTTCGCGCGGGCCACGTCGGAGAAGGTGATGTCCTTGGCGCCGTAGACTTCCTGCGCGATCTTGAGGATGCGCTGTTCGAGCGGCAGGGTCTCGGGATAGAGGAACTTGAAGTTGGACTTGTCGTTGCATGCGTCGACCACGGCGTCGGCGAACTCGAGGGCGCCGTCACCGCCGCGGGCCCAGTGCTCGGAATAGGCGCAGCGGGCGCCGGCCTTCTCGGCGGCCTTGCGGACGGCGGCGACTTCCTTCTTGGTGTCGGCGGTGAAGGAGTTGATGCAGACGACCGGGTTGATGCCGGCCTTGCGGATGGTGTTGATGTGGTGGACCAGGTTCTCGCAGCCCTTCTCGACCAGCTTGACGTTCTCTTTGCTGTAGGCTTCGTCGAGGGGCCGGCCGGGGACCACCTTGGGCCCGCCGCCGTGCATCTTGAGGGCGCGGATGGTGGCGACGAGGACGGCGCAGTGGGGCTTGAGGCCGGAGAAGCGGCACTTCAAGTTCCAGAACTTCTCGAAGCCGATGTCGGCGCCGAAGCCGCTCTCGGTGACGTGGTAGTCGGCGAGCTTGAGTCCGACGCGGTCGGCGACGATCGAGGACTGGCCGATGGCGATGTTGGCGAAGGGGCCGGCGTGGACAAGGACGGGCTGGCCCTCGACGGTCTGGACCAGGTTGGGGTTGAGTGCCCGCATCATCAGGGCGGTCATGGCGCCGCCGACCTCGAGGTCGCCGGTGGTGACGGGCTCGCCCTTCTTGTTGTAGGCGACGACGATGCGGTCCATGCGCTCGCGGAAGTCCTTGAGGTTGTTGAAGACGGCGAGGCAGGCCATGATCTCGGAGGACACGGTGATGGCAAAGCCGGACTGCATCATGAAGCCGTCCATCTTGCCGCCGAGACCGATGACGATGTCCCGGAGCGACTGGGCGCAGAAGTCGATCACCCACTTCATCTCCACCTGACGGTGGTCGATGTCGAGGCGTTTGAGCTTCTTGTTTTTCAGGAACTCGTCGGTGTTGATGTACTCGTGCTGCATGCGGGAGGTAAGGGCGACCATGGCGAGGTTGTGGGCGTTGGTGATGCAGTCGAAGTCGCCGGTCAGACCGAGGGAGAAATCGGTGAGGGGGACGCACTGGGACACGCCGCCGCCGGCGGCTGAGCCCTTGATGTTGAAGGTCGGGCCCATCGAGGGCTGGCGGATGGCGCCGATCACCTTCTTGCCACGCTTGCCCAGGCCCTCGACCAGCCCCATGCTCGAGGTGGTCTTGCCTTCGCCCAGCGGGGTCGGGGTGATGGCGGTCACGTCGATGTATTTTGCGTCCGGCTTCTTGGCCAGGCGCTTAGTCACCATCTCAAAGTCGATCTTGGCGACACGCCGGCCCATGGGGATGACTTCATCGCCGGTGAGACCGAGTTCCTCGACCAACTGCGGGATCGGCTTCATCGTCTTTTCGGCCTGGAGGGCCACTTCCCAGTCCTTCATCGGGTTTTTGTTCAGGTTCCATCCCATGCTCCCATTCCTCCTTGGTCAGTTGTAGGGTTCTTGTTCCGGTTCTGCGGTTTTCTCATTGCCAGGCAGATGAAGGCAAGCTTAGATTCTGACTGCTTCCGTGTCCTGAATTTTTACCATATCAGAAAAAAGCCCGCAAGAGAATAAATAAAGGTTAAAAAAATATAATCTTATTTTAATCAAAAACCAATCCAAGCGCCTGTCCAGCTGTTTAATCCGGTTGTCTCCGCTTGCCCGAAGCCCATTTGATCGGGGTCGGTCAATCAAATACAAATACCAACTTGGGCCTATCTCAAGAAGCCCGCGAAGCAAGTGATTGATCGTGGCCTTGGGCGACAGCCCCAAGACCAAGGGCCGAAAGCGATTTCCGAGCCAGCGGAGCGGGCGAGGCCAAAGACCCATCCCTTTGCCCTCTTCGGGGGATCGGAAAACAAATCACGTCGTTCCCCGTTACCGGGTCTGTCACCCCGGCCTACCTCCGTCGCAGACTCCAGTGGTCGCGAAGAGACTTTTGTAAAGAGGCTCGTCAGGAGCTGACTTTCACCGTTTCCTTTTTCCCTGGAAAAATCAGTGCCCAATTGGTTGAAACACTACACTCCAGCAAGCTAACTTGAACAATTTTCCGAGTTATGGTACTACCTTTGGTTAAGATTCTGTTAGGGTAGCGGCTCAGGCCGCGCAGGTTCACGCTGCCTGAATTTATCTTGCGTAAAAACGCTTAGTTACTTTTAAAAGGCCGTTTCATTACTCAGAAGAGGACTCGACTTTTCCACACCTTCAGAGCAGTTGGCCCGGCCCGAAGGGGCTAAAAAAGAATGAGGAGACCATGTTTTTTAAGAAATTGCGGGGAGACCAGTTCGGCTTCTTCGAGCTCTTCGAGCGCCACGCGGATACCACCCGTGAGGCCGCCCAGCGCCTGGTGGCGGTCTGCGATGACCTTTCCTGCGCCGCTCAGAACATGGAGCGGGTGGAAGAACTCGAACACTCCTGCGACTCGATGACCCACATGGTGGTGGACCTGCTCCACAAGTCCTTTATAACTCCGCTTGACCGGGACGAGATCCTCGGGTTGATCTCCAAGCTGGACGACGTGATGGACCTGATCGACCGGGCCTGCAAGACCATGCGGCTCTACGAAGTCAACGCGCTGCCGCCCAAGCTCAGGGAGATGGTCGGCATCCTCAGCCAGGCCCAGGGCAAGGTGGTGGAGGCAGTCAAACTCCTCCGCACCTTCAAGAACACCGAACAGCTCCGCGAAGTCCTCAAGGACATCCACAGCTTGGAGAACCAGGGCGACTCCTGCCACCACGCCGGCATCTCCGCCCTCTTCCGCGAAAACGAGCAAAACCCGCTCTATGTCATCAAGATCAAGGCCATCTTCGAGACCATCGAAGAGGCCATTGACCGTTGCGAAGACGTGGCCGACACGGTGGAAAGCATCGTCCTCGAGCATTTTTAATGACCACCCTCATCATCGTCGCCATCGTCCTGGCGCTGGTCTTCGACTTCGTGAACGGGTTTCATGACGCGGCCAACTCCATCGCCACCGTGGTCTCGACCCGGGTACTCTCCCCCCGCCAGGCGGTGGCTTGGGCGGCCTTCTTCAACTTCATCGCCGCCTTCACCTTCGGGGTGAGCGTGGCCTACACCGTGGGCAAAGGAGTGGTCCACACCGACGCCATCACCGTCCCGGTGGTCTTCTGCGGGCTGATCGGCGCCATCACCTGGAACCTGATCACATGGTGGCTCGGCCTTCCGTCATCATCTTCCCACGCCCTGATCGGCGGCTATGCCGGCGCCGCCGTCGCCTTCGGCGGGTTCGACAAACTCCTCCCTGGCGGGCTCATCAAGATCGCCATCTTCATCGTTCTCGCCCCCATCATCGGCATGGCCCTGGGGATGATGAACCAATTCATCGTCAACTTCATCGTCGCCCGGGTCAAGGCCCAGCCCCATTCCCTCACCGTCGTCTTCAAGCGGCTCCAGCTCCTCTCGGCCGCCATATATTCCTTCTCCCACGGCACCAACGACGCCCAGAAGACCATGGGCATCATCTTCGCCCTGCTCGTCGCTGGCGGCCAGTTCACCATGGAAACCCACATGCCGCTGTGGATCATCCTCACCTGCCACGCCATGATCGCCGCCGGGACCATGTTCGGCGGTTTCCGCATCGTCAAGACCATGGGCACCAAGCTCACCAAGCTCACTCCAATGAACGGGTTCTGCGCCGAGACCGGCGGCGGCGTAACCATCCTGGCCGTCTCCCACCTCGGCATCCCGGTGTCCACCACCCACACCATCACCGGCGCCATCATCGGGGTCGGAGCGGTCAACCGGGCCCGCTCGGTCCGCTGGCTGGTCGCCAGCAGGATCGTCTGGGCCTGGATTCTCACCATCCCCGTCTCCGCCCTGATCGCCGCCGCCTGCTACCTCACCTTCGGACGACTACTCCACTAGAGCGCTGTAAGATTTCATGGGCGTGACCACGGAATCGTCGGCCCAGGAGACTTTTCCACGGACGGGTCACGTCGGTTTTCGCACCGGCCTCGCCGATGAAGACCGGGCGCCGAGCGTCGCCCCGCATCAGCCCCCAACCCCTGCGTTAATCGTGAGATACACGAAGCGGTCAAGGACGACATTTTTGCCAAACTGATACTTCGCCAGCCCGGCTTGACAAAGATTAAAAGTGCGCTATACTAACAATTTAATATTCGCGCCCTAACTTAACGCTTTGAGTTTAAAGGGATAATTTTAAAGCCGTATTCGGGAACGCCCGCGAGGGTTGTTCCTTTTCGGTGGTTCGGGAGGGGGTGTTAGTGGATGCCGGGCATCATAGTCAAGGATGGTGAATCCTTTGAAAGCGCGCTGCGCCGTTTCAAGAAGCAGTGCGAAAAGGCGGGCGTGCTCTCCGAGATCCGGAAACGGGAGCATTACGAAAAACCCTCGATCAAGCGCAAAAAGAAAGCATTGGCCGCGCGCAAGCGCCTGATGAAGAAGATGCGTAAGCAGCAGCGGTTCATCAGCAACTCTCAAGGACGCTGAGGCGGACCGAAACGTTGTCTCTCAAAGAACAGATCATGGATGCGATGAAGGCCGCCATGAAGGACCGCGACCAGGTCCGCGTGGCGGCCATTCGTCTGATCCGAGACGGGATTCAGAAGACCGAGGTCGCGGAAAAAAAGGACCTGGACGACGCCGGCGTGATCGCGGCGCTGGCCCGGATGGAAAAACAGCGCCACGAGTCGATCGAGGCCTACCGCGCCGGTGGCCGGCAGGACTTGGTCGACCGCGAAGAGGCCGAACTCGCCATCATCAAATCGTTCATGCCGCAGGCGATGACCGCCGCCGAGCTTTCCGCCCTGGTGGCCGAGCATGTTGCGAAAGCGGGTGCGGCTGGCCCCGCCGACATGGGCAAGGTGATGAAGTCGCTCAAGGGAACCTACGAGGGCCGGGTCTCGGGCAAGGACTTGAGCGAAGAGGTCAAGCGGCAGTTAGCCGCGAAAACCGGTCCCTGAGTTCAACGCTGGCCCCCGGGGTCTTTCCCTCGGGCCGGCATTAGGATCGGAATGATCCCAGGGGTATTAGTATCGCACAATGGGTGCACCAAGACCGGCGCGAAAGCGCTAAAGTCGAGGTGCGCTCTTTTTTTCGCCGTCGAGGCTGAACACGTCCACCAAGCGGGGAGAGCGTAGGGCTGATGCCGAGAGTCCCCGACCCCGTCATCCAGGAAATCCGCGACCGGGTCAACATCCGGACGCTGGTCGAGGAGTACGTCAAGCTCAAGAAGGACGGTTCGGGCTTCAAGGGCCTGTGCCCTTTCCACGCGGAAAAGACCCCGTCCTTCCGGGTCAATGAGGGCCGGCAGTTCTTCCACTGCTTCGGCTGTGGAGAGCACGGCGACGTCTTCGGCTTCCTGATGAAGGTCGAGAACATGAGTTTCCCCGAGGCGCTCGAACGCCTGGCCGGTCGCGCCGGCATCGAGCTGCCCAAGGTCGAGGAGAAGCCCGAGGAAAAGGCCCGGCGAGAAAAATCAGAGATCATCTTCCAGGCCAACGAGGCCGCGGCGGCCTTTTATCAGCAACAGCTCCAGCGTTCGCCCGCCGCCGAGACCGCCCGCGAGTATCTGAAGAAGCGCGGGATGGACGCGGAAACCATTTCACGGCGCAGGCTGGGCTTCTCGCCGCCGGGCTGGACCGACACCATGGAGGCGCTCAAGCGGGCGGGCATCCGCGAGGAGGACCAG
>Ga0073932_1008020_pt1 | contig 9951 bp, 10 predicted proteins | sample DewCreD2012metaG_FD_76967 | JGI IMG/M metagenome (GOLD analysis project Ga0073932, IMG submission 76967) | Hot spring sediment bacterial and archeal communities from British Columbia, Canada, to study Microbial Dark Matter (Phase II) - Dewar... ...
CGTCAGGTTGTTGACCTCGGCACGATTGCCTACTGGCCACCCGGCAGCGCGTTCTGCATCTTCTTCGGACCGACCCCCGCCAGCCTCGGCGCCGAGTGCCGCGCCGCCAGCCCAGTCAACGTGGTCGGCGCCATCGACGGCGATCCCAAGGTCTTCAAGCAGGTCAGGTCGGGCGCAAGAGTCACCCTTCAGAAAGCCGAGTAGGCGGCGTCCCTGCCGCCTGCCTCCGATTGCCCATCTCTCGACAAGGAGACCCGGCACGTGGAAGACGTCCACTTCGAGCGCCAGTACCGCACCGCCAACTCCGAGGGCTACCTGATCGTCACCGGTGAGGAGCGGCTTGGCCGCCTCGAGCTCCACTACTCCTCCACCATCGTCTACGGCACGCTCATCGTCGAGCGCGAGATCGAAGAGGAGGACGTGCTCGACCTCATCGAAGACATCGACGACGAGCTTGTCCTCACCGCCGACGTCCCGCGCGAGGACTTTATCGTCACCGTCTACCAGGCTCGTGAGATCGGCACCTACTCCGACGAGTTCTTCGAGGACGAGGACGACGAAGAGGATGACGAGGACGAAACCGGCCACAATGGCAAGACGCAACGGTAGGAACCGGTCGCCTTTCCGATGTATCTAGAGAGGATCGACTCGCCGGCAGACCTGCGCGGGCTCAGCACCGATGAGCTGCGGATGCTCGCGCAGGAGATTCGTGATGTGCTCGTCCAGACAGTCTTCGAGAACGGTGGTCACCTCGCCTCGAACCTCGGCATCGTAGAGCTGACGATCGCCCTCCACGCCGTGTTCGAGAGCCCTCGCGACTCGCTGGTCTGGGACGTCGGCCATCAGGCGTACGTCCACAAGCTCTTGACCGGCCGACGCGCCCGCTTCGGGACTATCCGCAAGCTGGGTGGCCTCAGCGGCTTCTGCGCACGCGAGGAGAGCGAGCACGACGCGTTTGGCGCCGGGCACGCCGCGACGTCCGTCTCGGCAGCGCTCGGCATCGCCGCCGCCAGGCAGTTGCAGGGGCTCGATGGCCACTCCGTCGCCATCATCGGCGACGGATCCATGACGTCTGGCATAGCGCTCGAGGCGATGAACAACGCCGCTCACCACGGATCGCGGCTCATTGTCGTCCTCAACGACAACGAAATGTCGATAGCGCCGAGCGTCGGGGCGATCACCCGCTACCTCGGCCGAGCGCGGATGGACAGCCGCTACCACCGCGCCCGCGCCGGAGTCGAGCATGCGCTCGGCAAGGCCCCACGCAGCGACATCCTCCAGTACGGCTTCCGTCGGCTTCGCCAGGCTCTTCACGCGCTCGTGATGCCCACCGTCATCTGGGAGGAGCTTGGATTCACCTACGTCGGCCCTCTCGACGGACACGACATCGCCGCACTGATGGACGTCTTCCAGCGCGTGAAGGCGCTCGACAAGCCGGTGCTCGTCCACGTGCAGACGACCAAGGGCAAGGGCTACGCGCCGGCCGAGAAAGACGCGGTCGGGCTGCACGGCGTCTCGCCGCGCTCGAACGGCAAGCCGCCAGAGAAGCGCGTCCCCACGTACACGGAGGCATTCGCCGACGCGCTCGTCGCGCTCGCCCGGCGCGACTCGCGGATCGTTGCCATCACGGCCGCGATGCCTGGCGGCACCGGCGTATCCAGGTTCGCGGCGGAGTTCCCGCAACGCGCTTTCGACGTCGGCATCGCGGAGGCTCACGCGGTCACGTTCGCCGGCGGCCTCGCCACCCAGGGCATGCGCCCGGTTGTCGCCATCTACAGCACGTTCCTCCAGCGGGCCTACGACTCGATCGTCCACGACATCTGCATCCAGAACCTGCCGGTCGTGTTCGCGCTGGACCGCGGCGGCCTAGTAGGCGACGACGGCCGGACGCACCACGGCGTCTTCGACATCGCCTACCTCCGCTCGCTCCCCCACATAACCGTAATGGCGCCGTCCGACGAGGTCGAGTTGGCCAGGATGCTCGCCACCGCGCTCGCGCTTCCAGGTCCCAGCGCGATCCGGTACCCTCGCGGCGCCGCAACCGGCCGCGAAGTCGCGCCCGACGAGCTATTGCGACCGCTGCCGATCGGCAAGGCCAGGCTCGTGAGGGATGGAACCGACGTCGCGCTGGTCGCGCTCGGCCATCCGCTGGCGGCTGCGCTCAAGGCAGCCGATCGGCTGGCCGAGCGTGGGATCTCGGCTGCTGTCGTCGACGCCCGCTTTGCCAAGCCGCTCGACTCAGACTTGCTCTGCGGGCTGGCCAGCCGGCTGCGCCGCCTGGTCACGATCGAGGAGCATGTGCTCGCCGGAGGGTTCGGCAGCGCCGTCGCCGAGCTTCTGGCCGACCGTGGCCTCGGCGGATCGGTCGAATTGACTCGGATCGGCATCGGCGACACGTTCGTCGAGCACGGCACCCAGGCCGAGTTGCGCGAGATTGTCGGGCTTACACCCGACGCCATCGTCAGCCACGTCCTCGCGTCGTTTCCTGGGCTGGCGTTGCGCCCCACGAGCCCGGAAAGCGCATCCGCCGGCGGCCGCCCGTGACCACCGCCGATTCGGGCACGCTGTCGCTGCCCCGGCTCCAGGACGAAATCCAGGCCGAGCTGCGCGGCTCGGTCGCGCTCTGCGCGCAGGCGCCCGTGCTGCGCGGCATGCTCGAGTACCACCTCGGCTGGCGCGACGAGCGCTTGGCCCAGATCTCCGCCCCGGCCGGCAAGCTTCTGCGGCCAGTCTTCTGCCTGCTCGCCGCCCACGCCGTCGGCGGAGACTACCGGCCCGCGCTCCCGGCCGCGGCGGCAGTCGAGCTCGTCCACAACTTCTCGCTCATCCACGACGACATCCAGGACCGCTCCCTGGAGCGCCGGCACCGGCGCACCGTCTGGTCGATCTGGGGGGAGGCGCAGGCGATCGACGCCGGCGACGCGATGCTCGTGATCGCGCAGCTCGCGCTGCTGCGGCTCGCTGATCGGGGCGTTCCGGCACCAAGCGTCTTGCGCGCGGCCAGCGCGCTAAACCTCGCCTGTCTGCGTCTCGCCGAGGGCCAGCACCTGGACATCAGCTTCGAGGGCCGGCCGGAGGTGACCCCGGAGGACTACCTGCGGATGGTCACAGGGAAGACGGCGGCGCTGCTCGGCGGGTCGCTCGAGATTGGCGCGATCGTCGGCGGCGCGAGCCCCGAGCTCGCAGAGCGCTATCGAGATTTCGGCATCGAGTTGGGGATTGCGTTCCAGATCGAGGACGATCGGCTCGGCATCTGGGGTGACCCAGCGAAGACGGGCAAGTCGACGGCCGACGACGTCCGCCAGCGGAAGATGACGCTTCCGGTCATCCATGCGCTGCGCCACGCGCGGAGCGAGGATGCGGCCGACCTGCGGCGGATCTACTGCGGCGGCGTGCCTTCCGAAGAAGACGTGGCACGGGCGGTCTCGGCGATCGAGCGCTCCGGCGCTCGGCAGCACGTCGAGCAGGCGGCTCGTGTCCACCAGCGGCGAGCGCTTGAACGCCTTGACGCGGCCTCGCCATCCCAGCCCGCCGGCGAGCTGATCGCCCGGCTCGCGGACTCGCTGCTGGGGCGCGAGGCATAGCTCGCAAGCACGGAATAGCCTGCCAGCCCCTGGCGGCAAAAGAGTGACTAGGCTCGGCGCCGGTGCTATAACCATAGCGTCGGCAACTGCGAGGCCAGCGACGATTCAGCCCTTCGGATGGACGCCGGCCGACCTGTACTGACTCTGCTCCATCGGCGTGCGAGGTAGACCGTGGCAAGCGACCAGACGGCCCGATTGCGCGATGCCACCAGCGCTCTCCTCGAGATCGCGCAGGCCGCCGGAGCTTCGGTCCGACTCCAGGACGTCCTCGACCGGGTCGTCGAGCGCACCGCCGTGCTCACCGGCGCCGACCGCGCCTCGATCTGGCTACTGGAAGACGATGGTGACCTCCTGAAGCCCGCCGCCCTCTATGGGATGGATCCCGTCTTCACAGCTCACTGGAAACGCACCCGTCTTCCCCTGCGCGACGAGCTGCTATCGCACGAGGCGCTTGCCACTGGAAGGCCGGTGGTCGTCTCCGATGCTGAGTCAGACCCACGCACAAACAAGTCCGCGGTCGCGTTCTTCCGTGACAAGTCGATACTCGTCGTTCCCCTCGTGACCCAGGGTCGGGCGATCGGCACGCTCTTCATAAACCACATCCGTAGCCGCCACGACTACACCCCGCTCGACATCGAGACTACCCAGGCGATAGCCAACCAGGTCGCGGTGGCCATCGAGCGCGCGCGCCTCTATGCCCAGAGCCAGAGCATGAACCAGGAGCTGCTCAACTCCTTCCGGCGCATCGGGGAGGCGCTTGCGGCTGGGCTCGACCTCCCCTCGACCCTCCGCACGATTGTGACCCTGGCTGCCGAAATGCTCCACGCCCAAGCCGGGATGGTGGAGCTCCTCGGCGAGAACGAAGAGCTGCGAGTCGAGGCAACGCACGGCGAGCTCGCCAGCGCGCTGCGGTCGTTTGAGGCCGTGCGGGCCTTCAGTCGGCAGGTGGTGGCCAGTGGCAACCCGGAGCGAGTCGAGAGCCTCACGCTTGAAGGGTGGTCGGCCGGCAGTGTCTGGTCGGCGGTCGGGGTGCCGCTGCGGCTGCGCGGCGTGACGCTTGGCGTGCTGAGCGTCTTCAATCCAGCTCCCGCCCGATTCACCGACACGGATGTCAACGTGCTAGCGTCGTTCGGCAACCACGCCGCATTGGCGATTGAGAACGCTGGGCTCTTCGCCGCGCTCCACGAGCAGGTCGCCGAGCTCTCCGCGGCGATGGCGCAGAACGCAGCTCTTTACGAAGCGCTTGAGCAGGAGAAAGAGCGACTCCTTGCCATCATCCGGAACTCGTCGGACGCGATCTACATGGTCGACAGCGAGCATCGGATCGTCGCGTTCAACCCGGCTGCCGAGCGGCTGACCGGCTGGTCGGTCGAAGAGATCGTCGGGAAGCCCTGCAGCATTTTCGCCAACTGCAACTGCCCGCTGACGCAATCAACCGGCGCCAACGGACCGGTCGACGCCGATGGCGCGCGCCCGGTGCGCGACTGCCTGATCTCGCGCGTGCTCAAGGAGGGCAGGTCGATCCCGTACCTGGAGACGACCATCACAACCCGCCGCCACGAGGTGAAGGAGGTGGCGGCCAGCTACTCCTACGTGCCCGCCGCCGCCGAGGCCGGCCCGTTCGTCCTTGTCATCGGGCGCGACATCAGCAAGATCAAGGAGGTGGAGCGGCTCAAGGCCGACTTTGTATCGGTCGTCTCCCACGAGCTGCGCACGCCCCTCGCGGTGATCAAGGGCTACGCGGCGACTCTGCTCAACCCGCAAGTGATACTCGACCGCGAGCGTGAGCTCCGCTTCATCAAGGGAATCAATGACGCCGCTGACCGGCTCACCAGACTGATAGACAACGTGCTCTCCGTTTCCCGGTTCGAGTCGGGCCGATTCCGACTCAACCTCCAGCGCTGCGACCTCCGGGACACGATCACAAAAGTCGCCAACGCCTTCCAGCACGCGTCATACCGGCACGTTGTCGAAGTGACGCCGATCGATCACGCGATCCAGCTTCAGATCGACCGCGACCAGATCGAGCAGGTGTTGACGAACCTGCTCAGTAATGCGATCAAGTATTCGCCAGAGGGCGGGAAGATCACGATTTCCGCGCGCGAGTCGGGCGATGGCGTCGTCGTCTCGGTGGCCGACCAGGGAATCGGCATTCCGCCCGATCAGCTCGACAGCGTGTTCGACAAGTTCTACCGTGGCGAGGCGCGCGCTCAACGCAGTGCGACCGGAGTGGGGCTCGGCCTCTACATCTGCCGAACCGCCGTCGAAGCTCACGGCGGCAGGATCTGGGTCGAAAGCGAAGTCGGAAGCGGTAGCACGTTCCACTTCTGGCTACCACGCGCGACGGTGGACGCGCCACTTGCTGGGCCAGCGTCCCTGTCGGAAGGAGGACGGTGATGTCTTCGCGGGGGAAGGTGCTCGTCATCGACGACGACCCCGACATCTACCAGATCGTCGAGGCTAATCTTACCGCGGCTGGCTACGACGTCCGGGGCGCGTCCGATGGGCTCGAGGGACTGCGCATGGTGCGCGAGTACGCGCCCAATGTAGTCGTGCTCGATGTGCTCATGCCGGAGATGGACGGGTGGGAAGTACTCACGCGGATCGAATCCGATCCCGACACTGCCGGCGTGCCTGTCGTGATGCTCACCTGCCGGAGCGAGGACGCCGACATCCTCCGCGGGCTCGAGCAGGGGGCGGTAGAGTACATCACGAAGCCGTTCTACCCGGAGGACCTGGTGGCCACCATCACCATCTTGCTGAACGTGTTCGATGGTTCGCTGCGCGACGATCGACGGCGGCAACTGATTGCCCGCCGGCGCCGGCTGATGGGCTCCGGCTGGCGCGTCGAGTAGTAGGCTCGGAGGCACGCGCCGTGAACGAGAAGATCCTCGTCGTCGAGGACGAACCAGACATCGCCGAGATGATGCAGGTGAACCTGGAGGCCGCCGGCTACAGAGTGATTGTCGCGCGGGACGGGCTCGCCGCGCTGAGACTGTTCGACTCCGAGCGTCCGAACCTCGTCACGCTGGACCTGGGCCTGCCGCACGTGTCCGGCTTTCGGCTGCTCTCGCTCTTCAAGCGGCCCGAGCCGCCGGGGCCGGTGCCGGTGATCGTGGTGACAGCGCTGAGCTTTGAGGAAGGGGAAGAAGCAGCTCACGCCGGCGCCGACGACTTCATCACCAAGCCAGTGGACCCGAATGAGCTGATCGCGCGGGTGGCATTCACGCTCGCGAAGCGGCCACCTACACCTGCATCGTAATGATCTCCTGGTACGATGCGCCAGCCCGGGCGCTCGCGAGCAGAACCGCGTAGGAGCCTGGGAGAGAGTCTGCGGCCGTGACCAGCGCGCGCCACGGGTCCGCCAGCGGCTCTGGCGTCCGCTCGGCAGGTCCAGACACTTGAGGCCCACCGGTCGGCTGCCTCAGACGCTCCATCGCCTCGGCATGGGCACCAGAGAACGATCCCGGCGCCACCGAAATCTCGCCCCGGCGGCGCGAGCCGTGGACTAACGCCGGCGCGTGAACGCCGATGCCGATTGGACTGACCCGCAAAGTCGTCCCCCCTCGTCGTCAGGGCTCCGCGTCTGCGCCCACCGCGCGTGGGACAGTTGCCACGCGCTCCCCATGCTGGGCCACACCGACGGCTCGTCGGTGATGCCGGGTCGTGCCGATCTCATCCAGGGCTTTCTGCTCGGCTTGCAGTCGCGCTGCCTCGTGCCGCGCGCGGTCGGTGTCGCGCAGGTTCTCGAGAGCCTTGCGCTCCCTCATCGCCTCGACGACTTCCTTCCGCTTCGCGTCGATCTGGTGAGCTAGACCAGCGATCGTGCCGGCTAGCACGCGCCGGCGGGCGTCCAGCGAGTCGGAGTGGTGGAGCCCACGGGCTACCGCGTCGACGTCCACCTGGCCGAGCATGCCGGCACGTATCGCGGAGCGCACTCGCTCGCGCTCGAGGTCAAGCGCGGCGAGCCGGTCCAGCGCGGCAGCACGCTCGGTCTCAAGCGCCGCCAACTCAACCTTGAGGTCGTCCTCGACCCGCTGCCGGTGGTCGAGCACGGACTGTAGCCTGAACTTGAACGGCGTCACGCTGGCGCCTCCGCCGCGATCGCTCTTAGCCGGGCGATGGTCTCTGCCAGAGGAGTGCGCTCGTCGGGCGGCTGGCGCAGGAAAGCCTCGATCTTGGGCATCGCCACGATAGCGGCGTCGATCCGGCGGTCGCTGCCGCGAACGTAGGCGCCGATGTTGATGAGGTCCCTCGCGCCTTCATAGGCTGCCAGCAGGTCGCGCAGACGGCCGGCCGCGTCGCGGTGCTCAGGGCCTGTCACATCTGGCATCACCCGGCTCACGCTGCGGAGCACGTCGACCGCCGGGTAGTGGTTGCGCCCGGCAAGCTCGCGAGACAGCACGATGTGCCCGTCGAGGATGCTGCGGGCAGTGTCGGTGACGGGCTCGCTCAAGTCGTCTCCTTCGACCAGCACCGTGTAGAAAGCCGTCATGGTCCCTGCGTTCGACGTGCCGGCTCGCTCCATCAGCCGGGGCATCAGTGCGAAGACAGACGGGGTGTAGCCGCGAGTCGCGGGCGGCTCGCCGACGGCCAGACCGACCTCGCGCTGAGCCATCGCGAAGCGCGTCACCGAGTCGACGAGCAGCGCCACGTTCAGCCCCTGGTCACGAAACGCCTCGGCGACAGCAGTGGCGACCCAAGCCGCCTTGATCCGCACAAGCGCCGGCTGATCGGATGTCGACACGATGACAACCGCCCGCCGCAAGCCCTCATATCCGAGGTCGCGCTCAATGAACGCGCGCACCACGCGTCCCCGCTAGCCGACCCGCAAGAACACCGCGACGTCAGAGCTCGCGTTGCGCGCGATCATCCCGAGCAGCGTGCTCTTGCCGACGCCGCTTCCTGAGACTATGCCGATGCGCTGACCCTTGCCGCACGTCATGAACCCGTCTATCGCGCGCACGCCCGTCTCGAGCGGCTCGCTGATCCGTCGCCGCTCGAGCGGGGCGAGAGGCTCTCGGACGATGCCGTGGCGCCGGCCAGTGGCGATCGGGCCTTTACCATCTATCGGTCGGCCCATTCCGTCGAGCACACGTCCGAGCAGTGCCGAACCCACCTTCACCGTGAACGGCCGACCCGACGACGCGACCTCGGAACCCGGCTTCACGCCTTCGGCGTCGCCGAGAGCCATCAGCACGGCGCGGTCTTTCCGGAAGCCGACAACCTCAGCGCTGAGCAGGTGTCCCGGCCTCGCCTCGATCTGGCACATCTCGCCGAGCTGGCAGCGAATGCCCTCCGCCTCGATCGTGAGACCGACGATCTGGACAACCGTCCCGACCCGCCTCAGCGTCGGCAGCTCGCGCACGGTATCGACGTAACTGCTGAGGTCGATGCTCCCGACCGGGGGCTCGGTCGCAGCGATCCTAGCCAACGAGCGCGGCCTCCACCTCGGCGAGCTGAGTCGAAATCTGGGCGTCGACCGAGCCGGACGCGCACTCGATGATGCAGCCCCCACGCTGTACCGACTCGTCGGCGACGAGCTCGCAGCGCCGCCCATCACGCTCCAGCTCCGGCAGCGAGAATCCCACGAGGAAGTCGCGGTCGAGCGGGTGCAGACGGATCCGAGCGGTCGACAGGTCCGCCGCCGCCCGGAGAGCCGCACGCACTGTCCGCAGCACTACTCCGTCGTCGAGCGCTATCTCGCGCTGGACGATCCGGCTCGCGACCGCGATAGCCAGGCGCACGACCTGTGTCTCGACGGACTGGAGCATCTCGATGCGGTCGACCACGGCTTCGTCGGCGATCGCGCGGAGTCGACCGATCTCGACAGCAAGCAGCCGGTCGTGCTCAGCGCTTGCGGCGGCGGCGCCGGCCTCGTAGCCGGCCTGTCGCCCCTCAGCGAAGCCCTCTTCATAGGCAGCTTGCCGAATCTCATCCGCCTCCGCCTTTGCACGGGCGATTACAGTTTCGGCGTCCCGCTGGGCTTGCTCAACTACCTCGTTGTGCTCACGACGTGAGGCTGTCATGTCCTCGCCAGCGGGTCCGGCCGGCCGCGCGACCAGCATCGGCTCGCCCAAGACTCGAGCAGCCCTGAACACCGCGCCTCTAGACGAGAACATCGTCGCCATCACGCGCGAGCGTGATCTCACCAGATTCGCGCAGTCGCCGGGCAGCGGTCAATAGCGAGTGCTGGGCCTCCTCGACGAGCCGCACGCGCACCGGGCCGACCGCAGCGATCTCCTCGCGCAGAGCCTCCGCCTCGCGCAACGTCTTGTTGCGAAGCACTTTCTCTCGCAGTGCGTCGCTCGCGCCGCGCAATGCGAGCGCGAGGTCTCGGCCATCGACTTCGCGCAGCAGGCGCTGC
>Ga0073932_1008021_pt1 | contig 9950 bp, 5 predicted proteins | sample DewCreD2012metaG_FD_76967 | JGI IMG/M metagenome (GOLD analysis project Ga0073932, IMG submission 76967) | Hot spring sediment bacterial and archeal communities from British Columbia, Canada, to study Microbial Dark Matter (Phase II) - Dewar... ...
AGGGACGCGAAGACCTGATCCTGCACAGCGCCGACGGAACATTCGCCATCCGCAAAGGCCCCTGGAAATGGATCGAAGGCGTGCCCGCCGACGGTATTTCGGCCGCCGCGCGCAAGTCGCACAGCAACCAGCATCGGCCGCAACTTTACCATTTGCAGCAGGACCCTGGCGAGACGAAAGACGTAAGCGCCGAGCACCCAGAGGTGGTGGCCGAATTGAGATCGCTGCTCGATCGCTATCGGGACGGCGGCTACAGCCGCGAATTGCCGCCGCCCGGCGCGAAACCCGCCGCCCGCCCGATCGCAACGCTCGCGCCGCCCGAGGGTCCGACGATTCTGGCCGCTTCGCTCGAGTCTCTGCCCGGCCGCCCGTGGACGTTTTCCGCCAATCAGTGGTCGGCCCGCGACGGCGGACTCTGGGCCGCACCGCAAGGCGAAGCCGCGGCCCAATTGAAGGCGCCCGTGGAATTCGTCGATGGGGTGATCGACTTCGAAGTGAGTTTCCGCGGCGCGAATCGTGTTTCGTTGCGAGTCGAGCGTCCCGAAGGCAGTTTTCGGCTGGTGGTATCTCGCACGATGGCCTCGCTGGCCAAGAACCCGTCAAAGGGCGAAGACAAAGAAGCCGCCGTGGTGGTGGCCGAGCGAAAGCTGAACCTCGATTCGGACAAGTGGTATCCGGTTCGGCTGGCCGTCCGCGGTCAGGAGGCGGCCGTTCAGGTCAACGACGTACAGTTCAAAGGTACGCATGCCGTTTTCGCCGAGCCGAAAACCGCAGTCAGCTTTCTGGTATTCGGCGGGTCCGCCGGTCTTCGCAATGTTCGCGTTACTCTCGAAAAATAGTTCCACACAATTTCGACGGCAGCCGCTGACGCAGCGAGGCGGTTCTTTTGCGCGCAGTCCCCGTTTTGAACTGAATGCCGTTGTTCCCGGTTTCATTCAAACAGGTTCACGCCATCGGGAACGCAGCGTATTCGGCCGCCAGCGTTGTTTTCGGCGCTATACAGGTCGCAACAGACCGGCACCGCCCCATCGGAAATGCGGCCGCCGGCAAATAGCGAATTGGAGCCAAGCATGAAGTTGATCGGATTGTTGTCCCTGACCGCATGGCTGACGGCACTATTGATGGTGCTTCCCGCGTCCACGATGGCCGGCGGACTGGAGGTGGCGGCAGATTCCGCGACGGGCGGGCCGGGCCGATTCGCGGTCGAAGAGATTCGCCGAGAAGCCGATGCCCGAGGCTTGGCCCGCGGCACGCCGGACGATGGCTCCGGCTCTGTCGCGATTCGAATTGAACTCACTGTCGATCGCAATGGCCCGGCCAAGCCGCAGAGCTACCGCATCGAGGTGCGCAACAAGGACGGTCGTCGGGTGATCGCGGTGCGCGGGGCCGATGCGGTCGGGGCGATGTATGGCGGGCTGGATGTCGCCGAGGCGATTCGAACCGGCACGATCGACTCGCTTGCCGATTCCGAGCACGCGCCGCACTTCGCCCAGCGCGGCATCAAGTTCAACATTCCCCTCGATCTGCGGACGCCGACGTACTCCGAGCCTTCGGATGCGGCCCAAGCGAACATTCCGGAAATGTGGAGCATCGATTTCTGGCGCGAGATGCTCGACGATATGGCCCGGCATCGCTACAACGTGCTTACGCTTTGGTCGCTGCACCCGTTCCCCAGCATTGTGAAAGTGCCGGAGTTTCCCAGTGTGGCCCTCGATGATGTTTGGCGCACGAAGGTCAAGCTCGACGCCAACTTCAGCCCGCAAGGCCGCGACTTCGTTCGCCCGGAAATGCTCGCCGATTACGAGGTGGTCCGGCGGATGACCATCGACGAGAAGATCCGGTTTTGGCGCGAAGTGATGCAGCTAGCCAAGGATCGCGGCATCGATGTCTATTGGTTCACGTGGAATATCTTTCTTTTCGGCGCCGAGGGCAAAGACGGCATCACCAGCGACAAGACGGCCCCGCGCACGATCGAGTACTTTCGGGCCAGCGTCCGCGAAACGATCAGAACCTATCCGCTGCTTGCGGGCATCGGCATCACTGCGGGCGAGGCGATGGAGCCTGAAGAGCTTAAAGGAATGTCGAAGGAGAAATGGCTCTGGTTGACCTACGGCGAGGGCGTCCGCGACGGCCTGAAAGACACGCCCAACCGAACGTTCCGACTGATACACCGATTCCACATGACCGGGCTTAGCGAAATCCGCAACAATTTTGCCGAGCTGCCCTGCGCGCTGGACCTCAGTTTCAAGTATGCGGTGGCTCACATGTATTCGGTGCCCAATCCCGGCATGATCCGGCCGGTACTGCCGCTGCTCAATCCGCAGTTGCGAAGCTGGCTCACCGTGCGAAACGACGACATCTACAGCTTCCGCTGGGCCGACGTTGATTTTGCCCGCGCCTTCATCAAGGCGATTCCCGGCGAAGACAAGATCGCCGGCTTCTACATCGGCCCCGACGGGTACGTTTGGGGCAGAGACTTCTTGACAAAAAGCGAATTGATCGAACAAGCCGGCGGGCCGCGTCCAACGGTCATCAGCAAGCAATGGCTTTCGTTCGCCCTTTGGGGACGGCTGGCCTACGATCCCGACTTGCCGTCGGCCGCCTTCGAACGGCTGGTCGCCGCCCGCTTCCCCGGGGCCGACGTGCCCACGCTCACCGCCGCCTGGGCCGGCGCGTCGAGAACATTTCCCTACATCACTCGGTTCTTCTGGGGCGACATCGACCTGAAATGGTTCCCCGAAGCGTGCCGGAGGAAGACCGGCTTCTACACCGTGCGCCATTTCGTCGAAGGCGGAACGATGCCCGGGGCGGGCGTGCTGAACATCCTCGAATGGCGCAAGGCGGCTCTCGCCGGGCACAAGCCCGACGGCGTAACCCCGCTGGAGATCGCCGCCACCCTCGAATCGAATGCCAGCGGGGCGCTGGCCGCGTTGCCCGAACTGCGGAAGGCAGCCGTTGCTACGCCCGAAAACGCCAAAGAATACGCCGCCACACTCGGCGACATCGAGGCCATGGCGCATCTCGGGTTGTACTATGCGGCGAAGATTCGCGGGGCTTGCGACCTGGCGCTGTTCGACAAGACAGGCGATTCCGCGCAGCAAGCCTCGGCCGTGCGGCATCTCGAAGCAGCGTTGGAACACTGGAAAGACTACGCCGCCGCCTATACCCGCCAATACGTCCAGCCCGTGCTCCACAATCGGGCCGGAGTGGTCGATATCCCGAAGCAAACCGCCGATGTCGCCGCCGACATCCAAATCGCCCGCGACTGGAAGCCGGGCAGCATCGACGAAAAGAAAGTGAAACGCTCGGGCACAGAAAAGGGCTTTCGCCAATAGCAGGCTGGATTCCGGCCGGCAATCCCCCATTGATCACATGAACGACCGAAGGGAACCCCATGAGAACAGTTCTTTGTGGATTGACGGCCGTTGGCATTCTGGCGTTCGGCCTAGCCGCCTTGGCGAACGATTCAACCGCGCCCATCGCCGGGCCTGATCTCGTTTTCGACGAGGCGGACGGCATCGTTGCCGTCGAGGCCGAACACTTCTATAAGCAAACGCGTGCCGACAAGCGGGCGTGGCACATCACCTCCGCGAAACATGCGCCGGAAATCAAGCCGGATGCCGATCCCTCGCATGCGGAGGGCACCAGCGGCGGGGCGTATGTCGAGATTTTGCCGGACACGCGAGCTACCCACGGCGATAAACTCGTCAAGGGCGAGAACTTCACCGACGAGCCCGGCCAAATGGCCGTTCTGCACTACAAGATTCACATCAACACGCCGGGTCGTTATTACGTGTGGGTGCGTTCCTTTTCCAGCGGCAGCGAGGACAACGGGGTGCATGTCGGGCTCGATGGGCAGTGGCCGGCCTCGGGCCGGCGCTGGCAGACCGTTCAGAAGAACAAATGGTCGTGGGACTGCAAACAACGCACCGAACAGGTCCATGTGGGCGTGGCGATGCAGCTCTTTCTCGACATCGAGAAAGCAGGCGAACACGAAATCGCCTTCTCGATGCGCGAAGACGGGTTCGAGATGGATAAGTTCGTTTTGGCCAGAAGCAAGGAGTTCAAGCCCGAGGGAAAAGGTCCGCCAGCAAAGGTCAAGTCGGGTCGGATGCCCCCGCCCTTTCCCGAGTTGTCCGAGCCCGGCCCCTGATAATCTTTGCCAATTTTGGAGACGCCGATTTGCCGAAGATTCGGCCGCCAACGAGTCGCTCGATTTGGCGAAAATCGATAAAGCCTCGGCCTCGCCTCCGGCTGCCCCGTTTTCCGCGGTTCAGCTTCAGAGAATTGCGTTTCCGCTCCTTAGCCGATTGTGATCGCTGCCGCACCGGCAACGTCTGCCGGCGGGCGAGCCGCCGTTCGCCCGCTCGCACTCGCACGGCGGTTTCTTCGTCATCGGACAACGCTGCTGTTCGTTTGTCCCAATATCGCGTCGGCCCCGGCCGAAGGTTCGCCGGTTTTGGTTGCGACAACCATAATCTCAAACTCGTCCAAGTCGAGAGGGCGTTTTCCCCAGTTGCCGGCCGTTCCGCCCCACATGTCTCTTACGGACAGCCCTGCCAGCAGGAAGAGAATCCGCAATTCCGTTCCGACAAACCCGCGTTCCCGAACGGCAACGGCGGGAAGACCTTCGCGCGGCGGCATTTCTCCAGACTCTACCAGCGTCAAAGGATCGAATCGCCCTGCCGACACATCGTCATCGGAATGCGCGCGGAGCATACGGGCCGCACTGAGAACGGTCGCCAAAAATCCGGCCTGCGGCTTGAGGCTTCGCGAGATGTTGCAAAGGATAGACAGCGGTTGCCCGATCGGGTCGTCCGCCTGACCGAGGAGCCCCATCGATCCTTCGCACAGGCAGATGGCGGCGTCGTATTTCTTCGAGAGCGAGAAGTTCGCGGCATCGCAGTGGATCCACTCCGCGCGAACCCCTGCGGTATCTGCTGCCGCCTTCGCCTGCGCCAGCATTTCCACCGACAAGTCTAAGCCGGTTACAGCAAAACCGCGTCTGGCCAGTTCCACACTGTGGCGTCCTGTTCCACATCCGACATCGAGAATAGACACGGCGGGTTCAAGCCCAAGTTGCTCGATGACGAAATCCACCTCGCGGATTGTGTTCTTTGTGAAGACATTCTCGTTGTAAACGGGCGCATGGGTGTCGAAAAACTCTTCCCACGCAGTCTTTTTCGCCATCGGATTCTTCCTGATGTTGATTGGCCTTGTCGAACAATTGGTTTTTTCGTCCCAGATGTTGTGCCAACATCGCGTGAGCTATCACAACAAGATGCGGAAATAAAACACGGTTGTTCGACAAGGCTATGTTGATCTGTGAATTCGCAGTCTTCCAACGACCGCGTCCCGGGTTGCTTCGGCGATTGTGCCGACGACTGTCGCGCCCTCGGCCGAGCGGGGAACCGCCCGCGATCGGCATTGGCCTCGCGGCACGAATCCTCCGCGAAACCAGCGGCTTCCATTGTGGTCGATACCAGAACCGAACGCCAGCCCGCCGTGCCGCGCGGGAACATTCCTCCGCCTGCTTGCCGCTTGCACGCTCCAAGCGAGTCTGCCGGAGCTGGCGGCGCGGCAGCGAGTGCGCCAAGCGGCTCCCGCTTTGTCGAGGGCTATTGCCCAGCGGTTGCGGGCGGTTGCGGGCAGCGGCATACCGTGATTACACTACCTCACGGTTGCCGCACACGATTGACGCGATTGCCCCACCTAACGAGCATATCTTACACGAGACCCGCCCAATGAAGTCCTCTCCGTTCGCCTGCACGTGGATTCTCTGCCGGGTTGCAATGCTTTGCGTAGTCGCTGTCGCGTCGGTTGTAGCGGTCGCCTCGGCGACCACCGAAGCGGCCGAACCACCGGCCAAGAACCCGATTGCCGGACTGAGCCTTTCCGACTCGGGCAATCACCCGTTGGCCGAGTTGGGGTTCGTCGATGTAACGGCCGCGCCGTTTGCGGCGGATCGGACGGGCCAAGCCGACAGCACGGCCGCGCTGCAACGGGCGATTCTCTTCGCGCGCGAGCATCAGATGGCGGCGTTCTTTCCCGCCGGCGAGTACTTGGTGAGCGACACGCTCGAATGCCTTCACGGGCGATGGGATCCGCTGATCGGCGTGCTACGCGGCGGACGCGACCATCCCTGCATCATCGTGGGCGACCGATCGGGGCCGAAACGCCCGAAAATCCGGCTCGCCCCGAGATCGCCCGGCTACGGCGATGCCGATCGCCCGAAATACGTGCTCCACTTCTGGTCGCGGGGCAACGGCAAGGAAGCGCCGCTCACCGAACCGCAGCCAAACATCAACATGAACCAGATGCTCATCGGCATCGACATCGAGATCGGCGAAGGCAATCCCGGCGCCGTGGCCGTCAAACATCAGGCGGCCCAAGGATCGAGCGTGCAAGATTGCACGATCGACGCCAGGCATGGACTGACGGGCCTCGAAGGCGGGGCCGGCTCGGGCGGTTCGCACTTCAACGTGACGGTGATCGGCGGGCGGATCGGCGTCGATTACCGGTTCACCCAGCCGGCGCCGACGATCGGCGGGTTCCAATTGATCGATCAGACCGAGCGGGCGATTCTCTCGGCCAGCAGGCAGACGTTGACCGCCGTGGGGTGCCGCATCGTATCGAAAACCCGCGGCCCGGTGATCGAAACACGCCAGTCGCAGCCGCATCACGGCCAAATATCGCTCGTCGATTGCCTGATCGAATTCGAGTCGCCCGGCGAGAATACGGCCATCGCGGCCGCCGCGAGCATCACCATGCACGATGTGTTCGTGCGCAACGCGCGGACGATTGTCCGCGCCGGCAGCGAGTCGGCCTTGACCGGCGGCGACGGCTGGCAGCATGTGCGCCAATTTGCCCTTGGGGTTCGCCCGCCGCCGACGGGCAAGAAGTCGCCCATGCCGGGTTTGCGGTATCAAGCCTCGATCTACATCGACGGACAGCGCACGGAAAAGCCGTTGGCCGAGGTCGTTGCCGGCGAACCGCCGCGAGATTTGCTGGAAAAGCATCTCTGGACGGCCGATTTCCCCAGTTGGCAGTCGCCCAAAGTTGCCAACGTCAAGCAATCGCCCTACTCGGCTCGCGGCGACGGCCAATCCGACGACCATTCGGCCCTACAGAGGGCGATCGACGAGAATGCAATCGTCTTTCTGCCCAAGGGCACCTATGCCATTTCGCAACCCTTGCGTTTGCGGCCGAACACCGCGTTGCTGGGTGCGGGGCGCTGCTTTTCGTGGATCATTCCGCGGGACAGCGGCGCCTTCGACAATCCCGACAGACCACAGCCGCTGGTGCAAACGGCCGACGACGCCCGGGCCCGAACAACGCTGGCGTTCTTCGGGCTCCGCGTCAGCAGTGATCATCCCGGCGCGTTCTGTCTGGATTGGCGCTGCGGGCGGCAGTCGATCTTTCGCGATGTGAATATCGACCTGCAACCGTGGGGCAAAAAGAAGAAGCCGCAAGAGCCGATCTTCCATCATCCGCTGGTGTTGGTCCGCGGGCACGGCGGCGGCAAATGGTACAACTTCCATCAAGAATCGTGGCGGTGGCACGGGCCGAACTACCGGCATCTGTTGATCGACGGCACGGAAGAACCGCTGCACTTTTACCAATGCAACCCCGAACACGCCCGCGGCGATGCCAACATGGAAATCCGCCGGTCGAAATACGTGTCGCTCTACGGCATCAAAGGCGAGTACGCCCAGCCGATCGTGGCCGTTTGCGGCAGCGACCATATACGCCTGTTCGGCTACGGCGGCAACGCCGCGGCCGCACCGGGCCGCGCGCTGTTCACGATCAGCGACACGCCGAATTTCCTGGCGACGAATCTGGTCGATTCGCCGCGGTTTCCCGGCGACGGCTGGTCCGAGCATTTCGCCGGCGAGGGAGTCGATCCGCGCACCTGGAACATGCTGATCGAGCGCCAGGGTGAACAAGACATACGCACCGAACCGCTGGATCGGCCGGTGCTCTATCAACGCGGGACGCCGCGCGCGCCTTGATCCGCCCGCTACGCTCGGCCTCAGAAAGATATCTGCGGCAACGTCCGTTCGATACAGGATCAGGCCGGCTCGAACAACGGCGTCGAGAGATAACGCTCGCCGCAACTGGCCGCGACAGTAACAATCGTCTTGCCGCGGTTCTCCGGGCGGGCCGCCAGCCGGGCGGCAACGCACACATTCGCCCCGCTGCTAATGCCGGCCAAAATCCCCTCTTCGCGGGCCAAGCGGCGTGCCCAAGCGAAGGCCTCTTCGTTCGTGACGGTCTCTACGCCGTTGAGCAACGACACATCGAGGTTTTTCGGAATGAACCCGGCACCGATCCCCTGTATCTTGTGCGGACCGGGCTTCCCGCCCGAAATCACCGGCGAATCGGCCGGTTCGACCGCGATGGCCTGAACCTCCGGCTTTTTCGATCGCAGGAATCGAGTAACGCCCGTGATGGTCCCGCCGGTTCCCACGCCGGCGACGAAAAGATCGACGCTGCCCTTGCTGTCTTCCCAGATTTCCGGCCCAGTGGTGGCCTCATGCACCGCGGGATTGGCCGGATTGTTGAATTGCTGCGGGATCCAACTGTTCGGGGTCGAAGCGGCCAACTCATCCGCCTTGGCAATCGCCCCCCGCATGCCCTCTTTCGCCGGCGTCAGCACCAAACGAGCGCCCAAGGCCGCCAGCAGCGACCGCCGCTCGAGGCTCATCGATTCCGGCATCGTCAGCGTCAGCCGATAACCGCGCGCTGCCGCCACGAACGCCAAAGCAATTCCGGTGTTGCCGCTTGTCGGCTCGATGATCTGAGTATCGCGATTGACCAGGCCGTCGCGCTCGGCCGCCTCGATCATCGCCCGGCCGATTCGATCCTTCACGCTCGACAGCGGGTTGAAGAACTCCAACTTCACGAAAACAGCCGCATGGTCCTGAGGGATGACGTTGCGCAAACGGACCAAGGGCGTGTCGAACGTGGTTTCGACGATGTCGGAATACGATTTACCTCGGGGCATCGCTATTGTCCTTTCGCGGTTTTATCGGCCGATACTCGCATCCAATGAGGAAACTCGCCAAATGGCCGGAGATTCCGACACGGGGCTTATCCCATGAATTCGGCAAAAAACCTACGCAAGATGATAAACTTTATAACAAGAAAAGCAATACCCGGCCAGCCGATTAAACAACGCGATTCCTGAGACTATTTCGGGATTAAATGGCTGACGACTAAATGCGATCCGCGCAATATACATTACTTTATAAGTAATGTATCATGCCCGCATCAGTACATCCCATACGCCCCGGACGTAGCCGACCGATTCGCACAAGCCCGGCAGCGGGTCGGTCGGGTCCGACTCATGCTCGAAGGCGAGAACCCCGGCATATCGAATCTCGCGGAGCAAACGGAGGAACGCCACCAGGTCGATCACGCCGCGGCCGGCCTCGATTTCACGGCCCTTGGGAGCGGCTTCGGTAACGTCCTTGATGTGTACGTCGAACAGGCGGTCTGCGCAGTGTTTGGTAGCTGCGATCAGGTCGCCGCCAATTCGCACCGTGTGCCCGACGTCGATGCAAAGCCCCATTCGGCGGTCGAGGTCCTTGATCTTTTCATACGCGCTTTCCGGAGTGGGAAAGTGTTTGTCGCCGGGGCCGTGATTATGAATGGCAATGCGAATGCCCGTTTCCTTCACGTGCTTTTCGATGAACGGCAGCATTTCGGCCGAGGGAGCGGCCACAATCGTTTCCATCGCAGCCGTCTTTGCGTAGTGAAACGCTTGTTGTACTTGTGCTTCGGTGTGCATCGTCACCACCCCGCACGCATAGAGGGTAAAGCCGGCCTGGCGGATTTTGGCGGCAGCGGTGCGAATCTGCTCGTCGTCGGCATCGAGCGGCAGATGGAATGATTTGAGGCAAACATACGGAAGCGCCGCCCGTTTCGTCATGGCGATCGTTTGATCC
>Ga0073932_1008031_pt1 | contig 9941 bp, 8 predicted proteins | sample DewCreD2012metaG_FD_76967 | JGI IMG/M metagenome (GOLD analysis project Ga0073932, IMG submission 76967) | Hot spring sediment bacterial and archeal communities from British Columbia, Canada, to study Microbial Dark Matter (Phase II) - Dewar... ...
AGCCGATGATCCAGCGCCATCTTGGCGACTCGATAAGCCACCTCCGCCGCATCCGCGTACTTGATATCGCCATGCGGCGCTTTCTCCCCATCGATCGACACGGCAATTCCGACCACACCGAAAATCGAAGCTTCCATTGCCGCCGTAACCGTGCCGGAGTAGGTCAGGTCATGTCCAACATTCGGAAAGGGATTGATGCCGGAGATGACCAGATCAACCGGACGCTCCAATACGCCCATCAAGGCCAGGGCAACACAATCGGAAGGCGCCCCGTCACTGCCCAAGGCATGGCTGCCATCTGCCAGCGTGTAGGATTTGACCCGCAGCGGGCGGTCGAGCGTTTTGACATGCCCAGAACCCGACCAGTTGCGGTCTGGAGCCAAGATGCTGACCTCGCCTAATTTTCGCATCGCCTGTGCCAGCGCCAGTAAGCCGGGCGCAACCACTCCATCATCATTGGTTACCAGGATGTGCATGTTCTCTTTCTTTCCCTTTCGAAGGCTGCCATTTCTGAACGCAGGTGCTGCCTGAGCCGAGATTTTTCATCCGCCTTCAGGAAACCGGCTTCTAACCCCGTCCAGATGGATTGAATCAACGGCTCGATGGAGATACCGAATATTTGATTGGCAACGGCATATTCATTGCCTAAGGTAATGCCACAAATTGCCGGGTCATCGGTGTTCAAGGTGAATTTCAACCCGGCTGCCATCATTGCCGGCAGGGGGTGCTCTTTAAGGCTGGCAACCACGCCGCTGGCATAGTTGCTCGATGGGCAGACTTCAAACACAACCTCTCGCTCGCGTGCCAACGCCGCTACCGACGGGTCCTCCATAACCCTGACGCCATGCCCAATACGTCTGGCGCCGAGGTCGAGGATTGCCTGGCGGACATTCTGCGCTCCGCCCCACTCTCCAGCATGGATGGTAAGCTGTAATCCATCCTGGCAGGCTTCGCGTAACAGACCGATAAACGGCTCTACCGGAAAATCCGCTTCATTCCCTGCCAGGTCGATCCCCACAATGCCTTTGTCAGCTTTATCGACCGCCAGTCGGACAACCTGTTCTGCCAGTTCAACGCTGTCGTGGCGGTTCAGGCTGATGATTAAACGGCTTACGATCCCCGTCTCTTCCGAGGCGCGCCGGCAGCTTTCACAAACCCAATCGATGACCTCACCGAGAGGGAATCCTTTTCTGCGCGCCAGCGAGGTCGGCGTAAACCGCAGCTCCAGATAGCGGACACCTTCGCCAGCCGCATCGATGACAGATTCATAGGCGATCTGCCGGATGATCTCGGCAGAGAGATAAAAGCTGCGCAAGGTCATGAATTTGGCAAGGAAATTGGCAGAGGTTAATCTATCCGCTGGAGATACCTGCACCATTTGTCCAATTTGCTCCAGCGAGGGCAATCCCTCCTCATCCGAGTTGTGGCGGATAATTTCGCGCAGGGTCTGCAGGCGCACCGATCCTTCCAGATGGCGGTGGAGTTCAACCTTTGGCAGGCGGTGGAATAGGGAGTCAGTCAGATTGGGGCGATCCATATCGTCTCGGTGAATATCCTTTTACCGGGTGAGTATCGGTTTTCCCGGCTCCGTACTTATCAACCTCTTTTCATCTTCCGGGAGCAGGCTGCGCGCTCTCTCGCGGACGGTATCCATCAGGGAGAAAAATTCCCGCATCATTGCCAACACCAAATAGCGTCCTTTGGGGGTCAACAAGATTTCTTTGTCATCGTTGCGGGCAAACGCTCCCGCCAGGGTCAGATACGTCATCTCTTTCCATAAGCCGAGTTCAACCGGCACGCCAAAATCCCGCCGGAACCGCTGTTTATCGAGGCGCAAGCTGAACAACTCCATCATAAAGCGGTAGCGCATGCGGTCTGCCTTTGAAAAACGCTGCATCAACGATACCGACATCTTGCCGGATTCGATCCGCTGCTGATACTCCCGCAGGGAAAAGGTGTTGACATAAATTGCGCCATCCAGATAACTGAAGGAACCGGAGCCGGCAGCAGCATATTCTTCAAATTCGGCGATGTATTCGTCAATCATATCTGCATTGCGGCGGGAAAACGTCCAGGCGGTGGTCGGATTGAAATAGGGGGATAAATCTTCCGTGATGATGCGGTAGAAACGTTCCTCGCGGGAAGGGTCCAATTTACCGATTGTCTTCAGCATGTTTTGCTCAACCGAAGGTGCGGTCATCAGCGGGTAGAAGGAGACCTGATTGGCACCGGAAGCGATCACCCGTTGGATATCCTGACGCAGGACGGCTTCGGTTTGGGAGGGGAAATTAAAGATCATGTCGATATTCAAAGTCTCGAATGTATCGGCAAACCGCCGGATGCGCTCCAGAATTTGTTCTCCCGTGCCGTACTTCTGCAGGCGGCACATTTGCGTCAGCAAGGCATTATCAAAACTCTGCACGCCCACCGAAAGCCGCTGCACCAGCCCTTCCAGCCTCCCGCAAATATGTGGAACAAGATGATCGGGATTGGTCTCGCAGGAGACTTCCTGCACCCCAAAGAGATCTTTGACCAGCACAATCGTCTCGATCAATTCATCCACCAGCACCGTCGGCGTCCCTCCGCCAAAATAGACGGACTTGAAGACATAACCGGCATCTGCCAGCATACGCAATTCTTCTCGCAGAAAGCGGAAATAGGTTCTGGCAGTCGTCTCATCGAAAATGAATCGATTGAACGAACAATAGGGGCAAAGCGTTTTACAAAAGGGGACATGTGCATAGAGCATATACACCCGTCCGGCGGCTGGCGGCGGCAGGGAATCCCCGGCGGCTGTTTGGGGTTGGAAAGAACGATTTAGCATCAGACGCACGACGTGCGAGAGAATTCTTTCGGTTATCATTATCGTCCTATCTGTAATATGATGTTATTATCCATTCGACTCGTCCTCTTGCTTACTCAAAGTCCTGATCGGGCAAAACCGGATTTGGGATCAGGATGTTCGCAGGGTTAGAACGAATGACGGATCATCGCTTGCGAAACTGGCTGAGATTCTGGTTCAATCGCCAGGTCTGGATAAATTTATTCACCGCAGCAATATCTTGTTTGACCTGCAAGACCTGGTTTTCTGCAACGGATTGAATGGCAGTCAGATGGGTTTGAATTTCTTTCGCCAGGTATTCACTCATCCCATCCTGCTGAAGCATCTCAATCCAGGTTTTCTTATCATCCTGAGAAAAGGGCAAACGCTCCAGGATTTGGATCAACTTTCCGGTATCCGTTTTAGCACGGCTGCTTCTCGGTGACATTCCCTGCCTCCTTTCGGTTGCCAAACTCGATACAGTTATGTTTAATTGTAACCGAAAAACTGATAGAAGGAAAATGACCTATCGAAGCTTTGACGCATAGCTCTGCCCGCCGGCTAAGGTTATCGGGCATCGGGAATTTCCGTTCTGCGTCCGCGGGCGTCGAGGTACTCCTCAATTAATTTAGCGCGCTCAATTCTTTGCCGTCTTTTATTCACGTTCAATTGAAGTTCAAGTGGAGGAATTCTAACCGCATACCCATTCCAATGGACGGTTTCTAATTTCGACTTTGCATACGGTCCGAAATCAACCGGATCGGGTTCATCTACAAAGCTGGCCGGGTCGGAGGCGATATCGATTCGACAATGCATGAATAACACGCCGAAATCCTTTGTTACCCATCCGCTGGTGTCAACAATCGGTTCAATGATATCGTTTTGAAATAAATCGATCAGCAAGCCAACATTCCGAGAATCGATCATAATATCAATATCGTGAGGATTCATATGGATACCCCGAATACAAGCCGCACAGCTCCCTGTCAGCCACCAGTCAATATCATCATCACGAACACGGCTCATGAATTCAAGAAGCCCTTTCTCCCAAGGAACGGGTCGCCGGTACACCACTTGAAGGAACATCTCTTCAGCGTATTTTTCGTAGTGCGACATGATTTTATCGAGATGGGGTGTAGAAGCAGGAAAACGCTTTATATAAGAATCGTCAACTTTTTCATAAAAGCATAATTTCAGAGCTTCTTCAATCGACTCGTCGAAATTGTACACACGGAATGTAACAGTGTGACCATTCCTTAGAAATTCAACCTTCATGCGACTCCTTCATTCTTCGTGTACACCATATAATGCTCGATTGTCCAACACAAAGCCTATGCCATGCTGCTTTGGCAAGGATGATACCGGCACTGCCCTTGCTAATTATCATGGATAAAATGCTGAAACGCCGGCGCCCCGGTCTCCATCTGGGGATTATCCAATATCAGCTTCCGATTTTCTAAATACTGCAGGCGGGTGATATTGGCTAAGTGGCGGACCATAAGGGCTAAACGGGGAGAAGGGGAGGCATTCAACTCCTCCAACGGCGCATCCAGCCACGCCTGATAGGAACGGACTGCGATATACACCGGGCGTCCAAATAACGGTTCAAAGCAGGCAGGCAACTGGCTGATCAATTCTTCTACATGTTCAACTTCAGGATGCACATAGGGCTGCAATAAAACTCCATGGGGTCCAAAGATTCCCTCTACGTAAGCCAACACTTCGCCCTGATGCCGATAGACCAATCCCTGCCCGGCATGAAAGGTAAAATTTTCCACCTGCTGCACGATTGCCGGTACTAACCCATCATACAAAAGGCGAACCTGTAACTCATCCGCCGATTGGGGTAACTCCCACAAAAGACGCTGATCCTCTTTCATCGGCTTCGTCTGCTTCAAACGCCAAATGCGCTGCCGGGTGAAGACGGCAAAACCAACTTTTCGCAAGGATTGAAAAATATCCGCTCGTTCTTCAACTTCAGCCGTCAAGTGAAGCACCCCCCACTCACCCGCCTGTTTCAACAGGACTTCTACCAGGGAAGCCAGGGCGGGGGTATAGATATTTTCCTCCGGTGCCAGGAAAATCATCCGTGCTTGGTGAGCAGCCGGCTTATAACTCATCTGACCAAACAGCGCAGGTTCTCCCTTGGGCAAGGTTGAAACAGCCGTGAACCGCTCATGCGAGGGGTCTAAATGCATCAGGATAGAAGCCGGACTGAAGGGACTTCCCCGCGTCAGGGAGGTCCCATAATCGAGGGAGATGACTTTATTCCGACAGCGATACAGGGTAAGAATGTCTTTCAGGCTAAGGGTATGCATCTCTCAACCAAACAACGTGCCAGATGCCAAAATCCGGCGGAAAAAATCTTGAATTTTCCTCATTCTACCATAAAGAAAAGGTTTTAAATTATTAGAGCCAGGCACGCCGAACCTGGCTCTAAACAAAAAGGAGGAGAAGAAGAAAGTCGTCCTGACATTTCTTATCATATATCATTTCGCATTCCTTTACTTGACGGTTTCTATACGATTTACCTACGAATCTGGCAAAACGGTATAAATTATCTCGATAATTGATTATTGGTTCGTTTTGTTAAGGTAATTTACACCTCGAATTACCCGATGCGATTGATCTTTAATGGCAAGTCGATCAAGAAGCCTTCAGCGAATGGCGGGGCAGGCATCTCTTCTTACGGTTGTATATAACTAACCGAAACGAAAACGCGGGGGCGGCGGCGAGTCTCCGAGAAGATCACCGTGCGGACTGCCTGTTCTATTTCCTTGGTCAAGTCCTCGCTTTGCCGGCTCAACGTAACGATCTCAGAAATCTTCTGGCGGATTTTCACCACAACCTCTTGAAGATCATCAGCTGCCATAAATCCATAACTCGTTATGAAGGGTTCAGCCGCCAGCCGGATCTTCAGCGGTTCAATCACCAGGTGGACCAATACGATCCCTTCCCGGCTCATGACCTCACGCTCGCGCATGATATCGGGACCAACATCTCCTACCCCACCGCCATCGACAAAGACATATCCAGCCGGGACCTTTTCCGCCAGTCTCATTTTACCGTTCTCAAATTCCACCACCTGTCCATTTTCGATGACGGCGATGTTTTCTGGAGGAATGCCCACCTGCCTGGCTAAAGCGCCGTTCTGTTTGAGGTGACGCAGCTCGCCATGAATCGGAATGTAATAAGCCGGCTGCACCAGATTGAGCAGTAATTTGATCTCCTCCTGGCTGGCATGCCCCGAAACATGCACCGGAGCGATTTTTTCGTAAATGACATCCGCTCCCTGTTGGAAAAGACTGTTGATCGTGCGATAGACATTCTCTTCATTACCGGGGATCACCTGTGAGGATAATACGACTGTATCCCCCGGACGGATATCAAACCCGCGATAGGATCCCCGAGATAACCTGCCGAGGATCGAAGTCGGTTCCCCTTGTGCGCCGGTACACATGATCAATACCTCAGCGGCTTTCATGTTTAATGCCTGCTCAAGCGGCACCAGCAGACCATCGGGAATGGTCAGGTATCCCAAAGATCGAGCCATCTTCGCATTGTCCACCATACTACTGCCGGTAAATGCGATCTTGCGCCCGTGTCTTACAGCGGCATTGACAGCCTGTTGAATGCGCGAGATCAGGGAAGCAAAACTGGCGATGATCACCCGCCCCTTTGCCTGCCGCAAGACCTGGTCGAAGGCTTTATCCACCTCCCGTTCCGAAGGAGTCCAGCCCGGTTCCTCGGCGTTGGTCGAATCGGTCAGCAGTACCATCACCCCCCGTTGAGATAAAGAAGCCAGCCGGGCAAAATCGCTGGGCCAGCCATCCACCGGAGTATGATCGAACTTAAAATCACCCGAATGAACCACCAGCCCGGCCGGGGTCTCTATTGCCAAACCTACACAATCGGGAATCGAGTGCGACATGTGAATAAATTCAATCTGAAAAGGATCGATATTCAGCTTATCCCCCGCCTTAACGGTACGGATATCAGCCCCTTTCAGGCAGCCATACCGCGCCAGCTTGACTTCCAATAAACCGCGAGTCAATTGGGTGGCATAAATCGGCGCCTGAACAATTTCCAAAAGATGATGAATCGCCCCGATATGGTCTTCGTGTCCATGGGTGATGATGATGGCGACAACCTGTTTTTGTTTTAAGATTTCCAGGTCGGGGATAATATAATCAATCCCGAGCATATCGTTTTCGGGGAACATCAAGCCGCTATCTACGATCAAGACTTGGTGCTTGTACTCATACAGCATCATGTTTCTGCCGATTTCCCCTAAACCACCCAAAGGGATAATCCGCAATAATCCGGAGGGTTGTTGGTATGTTTTCACAGGCTAAAATTTAACCCAGCCATGGGGATTTGTCAATGAAGAGTTTGGGTTGCGAATAAATGACCCATTACCGGATTCATACCATATCCGAGACAGCCCCCCGGCATCGAGGCGGTGTTGTTTCCGGTCAATCTCCATCATCGGCGCGCCCCCCCATAACGACAATCGAAGGGCGCATGCGGGCGATGGACCGCACCAGGGTACCTTCCTGAACTGCCATGACCTTATCAATATCTTTGTATGCCATAAACGTCTCATCCGGTTCAACGCCAAAACTGAGGATATCCATCTGTTTCATGTGTTTTTGGAAGGCGGTTTCATCGTGCATTTTCCTCGATGCGGTTCGGCTGCGCGGCCTGCCGGCGCCATGGCTGGAAGAGTTCAGGCTTGCTTCGTTTCCCAATCCCTCGACCAGGTAGCTGGGCGCGCCGGAAGAGCCGGGAATGATACCGACCCGCCCTTTTTCCGCCGGGGTGGCACCTTTGCGGTGGACGATTAATCCGCCCTCTTTAAAGGCAAAGTTGTGATGGTTCTCCCAACGGGCGATCTGGCGCAAGCCGGTTTCGCGCAGGAAATGATCATGAATGAGATGATGATTGGCTTGGGCATACCTGCCCATCAAGTGCATCACCTCCCAATATTCCTGACCGGCTTCCGAGTTTAGCGGAAGCCACTCATACCCGTTCGGAACCCCGCGGGCAATGGCATGGGTTTCGCGGACTGCCAGCTTTTGATAGTGATGTGCCAGCTTGTTACCGGTACCCCGTGAACCGCTGTGGGTCATGATGGCAATAAAGCGAGCCCCAACCGGCAGCGGCATCCAACCGGCTGCGGCGATCACCTCACCGATCAAGGCATCAAAAAAATGATTCCCACCGCCGGATGATCCTAACTGCTCATGAGCAAGCGATTTTAGAGACCGGAGCACCTCAATTTGATCCCAGAGCGGGTCCGCCATTACCGGATGGTCGCGCCGGTTTCGGCCGCGAAACCCCGCCCCAACGCCAAAGCTGGTTACGGCGCGCATCGCCCCGGCAATTGCCATCCTCTCCCGCAAGAAATCCTCCACCGATAAATCCAGGATGGTCAGGGTCATTCGGCAGGCGATATCATAGCCGACGAAAGACGGGCTGACCGAATCCTCCAGCGCGATCACCCCGCCGATCGGCAGGGCATAGCCGGGGTGCCCATCCGGCAGGACCACCGCACGCACTGCTACCGGCAGGCGGGCTGCCTTGAGGATTTGATCATAAACCTCTTGCTCAAAATCTGCCCCCTCATCAATAAAGTACGTAATCGGCACTTCTTTTTCCCGCATCGTCAGCATCTCACCTGCCGGGCGGGAATAAACCAATTCGGTATCTGCCAGCCATTCTTTTTGTTTCGATTTCTTCTTACCCATCCCACACCTCCTCATTCACGAAAGACAAGGTGTTCGACGACTTCGGGAAGATGTCTCAATTTCTCCTTCAAAAACACCGGATAGAGAATCAGTTGGTTGAGATCGTCGATGTTCCACCATTGAAAGAAGAGTTCTTTCTCGGTTTCAATCCCGTAAAAGTGATCGCTGACCGTCAGCCTGCTGATTTCTTCGGTGATCTCTACCCAATAGTAAAAAGCAATCTCATGGATGGTAACGCCGGTCTGCCGATAGATATTTTCCGATACCCACAACAACCGTCCTGGCTGAATACGCCAACCGATCTCTTCATAAATTTCACGCTGCAGCGCTTCGGACGAGGTTTCTCCTAAGTGGATTTTTCCGCCCGGCAACGACCAATACCCATCCTGCAGACACTTATGGATGAGAACCCGATTACCATCCAGCAGAACACCTGCCACCCGGTATTTAAACGAATTTTGTTTTGTCATCCGCTACTTAAATTTTATCATATTTTCGATAAAATTTAATAATATTTTTCGTCGATCCTGGCACTTAGATGGGCGCCGAAGAGGACAATCCAGCTCATCAGATACACCCATAAGAGAAAGGTGATGACGACCCCAATCGAACCATATACCAACTCATACCGTATCCATCCAAGGCGGATAAGCTGATAGAACACCAGACGGGTTACATCCAAGAAAATACTCGAAAAAACAGCCCCCCATAAAGCCGCTCTCTTATGCACATGGGTATTGGGTATCCACCAATATAAAAGGAATAAGACGGCTAATTTCAGGAAAAAAAAGATGGCATGGGACAAATTCTGCCAGGTGTTCGAAGTGAAAAATATAGAATCCAACCAGGTTGGCTTGTACCGGATAATAATCTGAAGGACTTGATTCACCAATATCAAACTCAATAACAAAGCGACAAAGAGAATGACTATCGCAAGAGCGAGCAAACGGCGGCGGAAAAAGCTGCGTTGATTGGCGTTCGTCCAAGCCCGATTGATATTGAGAGACAACAAGTAAAAAACGCTGGTAGCCGACCACAACAAACCCACCATACCGATAGCTGTAACCGTGCCGCGTGAGGATAGGACGGTCTCAATGCTGCTAAAGATTTCCTCCTGGGCGATGGGGAAAAATTCCGGGATAAATGCCATCAACTGATCGCGGATAACCTGTTCTTTGAGGATATAGCTGCCAATGGAAATAAAGACTAAGAGAAGGGGGAACAGAGAAAAAAGGGCATAATAAGCAATTCCAGCCGCAGCCTCTGGGGCGCGGGCTGCGGTGAATTGTTTTGCGGTCTCTTGGAACAATCGAAACCCACCAAGGATATCGGTTTTGATTTTTTGGTAGACCAGATTTACGATGGTGAAG
>Ga0073932_1008036_pt1 | contig 9934 bp, 7 predicted proteins | sample DewCreD2012metaG_FD_76967 | JGI IMG/M metagenome (GOLD analysis project Ga0073932, IMG submission 76967) | Hot spring sediment bacterial and archeal communities from British Columbia, Canada, to study Microbial Dark Matter (Phase II) - Dewar... ...
AGATGCAGATACCGTCTATATTGTTGATAAAGGCGTTGTCCAGTTAGACCGCTACAATAAAAATGCGCCAATATATAAAAATATACTCAAAGATGGGGAATTCTTTGGAGTCATTGCGTCACTGTGCAATAAGCCCCGGATGGAATCAGCAATTGCCCGTACTGACAGTGTTGTTACAAGCCTCACCAAACAGGAATTCATGAATCTTTTATCAAAGAAGCCGCAGATAGCCATTAAAGTGTTAAACTATTTTTCCAATGAATTGCGTGCCTATAACGAAATGATGATTGCGTTAAAAGATAAGGGCGTTGAACTTGAAACCCCTGAAGAGGCACTGTATAACCACATACGGTATTTTTATAATAACGGCAGCAATAATTTTGCATATTATACCTGTAAACGATATCTGGAGCTGTATCCTCAAGGGCTTTTTGCAGGTGTTGTGCGCACAATGATGGAAAGCATAAAGGATAAGGTTAAGGGGGCGATAGTTCCTGTCATACAAGCACCGTATAAAGTGTATAGTGACCAGCAGATGATTTTTTGCGAGGATGAACCCGGCAATGAAATGTACATCATTAAAGAGGGCAAGGTAAAAATTATAAAGCTATCCAGCGAAAGCGAAATTATACTGTCGGTATTGAAGGATGGCGATGTCTTTGGCGAGATGGCATTAATATCCGATAAGCCACGGAATGCTGCTGCAATAAGCTGGGGCAAAACAATGTTGCTTCCTATAAAGAAAGAGTCTTTGGTTGGAGTTATGGAACAGATGCCTGCCATCACCCAGCTTATTTTTAAGGAACTATCGCACCGTATATGGTTTACCTATATCCAGTTAGAATCACAGTTATATGATAAGCCAATTACACGCATTTATGCATTGCTTGAAAATAAGCTGATTGAAAAAGGTATATCATTAAAAAGCAATGACCCCGTTAAGCTTAATTTTGGCATTGATGAGCTTTTCAGGATGCTGGGCTATGTGGCGTCCAGAATGGGAAAAACAACAAATCTGCTTTTATCAGATTCCAATTTGCAGTTTAATGTTGGTGAAACCATAATTGAAAAGCCCAGCCAGCTTACCGCTAAAGCAAAGTACTTTAAGTCGCGCGATCATATGGCAATCATAGAAGGTGAAGAAGAAGAGAAAGAAGTAAAGCAAAAAGAAGCAATTGCCCAAGAGGAAAAGACAGAAGTAATAGAACAAGTGGTTGAAGAAGAAATTATAACTGAAACAGTAACAGCAGATGAGGCTGATTCATTCCTGCAATACAAAGAAAAAATAAAAGAGCCCGCAACCCAATCTGAGGAAGAACTGCATACTATATCCCAAGAGATTGAAATATAAATAATTTTTTTACATTGACTTTTTATTTATTTAATGGATTATGTTTAAAAATTAATAAATCTTTTTTAGGACATGTGTTTGGAATCTTTACGTTTAATGTGCTGTGTTATAATTGATAATATCTTGAAAGATGTAGTTGCAATTCCTAAAGATAGTGATGCAGATATTCACTATATATACCCTCCCTATAATGACCTGCCAGGAATACTATATTCTATACAAGCTGACCCTGGAAGATGCAATGCTGTTGTGTGCATTATTCCTTCAGATTCCTGTGAAGGAATAAAAGCAATAATTGACGGTGTTGATACAACAGAAAATCAACTTTATGTCAGTTATGTATGTGTTGGGAATACATGTAATTCAACCATGATGCAGGATATCATTGCTTTGTATAATGATAGTATTAGTGCGGGGGAATTTGAATTTGTAACACAAAAAGCAACATTTATCGCCAGGCAGCATTTTGAGTTTAAAAACTTAAGCCGGCAGCACATTCATCAGTTAGAAGATACCCAGCGAGATTTTGATGCTTTAATAAATATTGGCAAGGCTCTATCAATTGAAAAAAATCCTGACAGGCTGTTAAAGTTAATATTACATTTAAGCAAAACCATTACCGGTGCTGATGCAGGAAGTATTTATTTAGTGGAAGAAATTAATGGGAATAAATTATTGCGGTTTAAGCACTCGCATACCTTTTCAAAAGATCTTCCATACGAAGAATTTACCATCCCAATGGATAAAAATTCCATTGCCGGGTATGTTGCAGTAACCCAGCAGGTACTCAATATTCCGGATGTGTATGAGCTTGGCCCTGATGATCCGGTATCGTTTAATTCATCATTTGATAAGGCGCATAACTATCGCTCAAAATCAATGCTTGTTGTGCCCATGGTAAATCACATTAACAAAACAATTGGAGTGATTCAACTTATAAATAGTAAAGAGGATATAGAAAACACGTATAATGGGGATGAGGCCTACTCTATTAAATTAGAATGCGAAGCAGATTTTGAAAAAAAAGTTGTACCATTTCAAAAGCGCTATGAAAGTTTAATGGAAGCAGTGGCTTCCCAGGCGGCTATTGCCATAGAAAATAACCGTATGATACGGCAGATTCAGGAGCAATTTGAAGAGTTTGTAAGGGCATCGGTTACCGCAATTGAATCGCGTGATGTTGCAACATCGGGCCATTCATTCAGGGTTGCTGATGTGTGTATGAAAATGGCACAAGCCATTAATGATGAAAACTCAGGGCCATTTGCTACCACAACATTTACCGACACCGAGTTAAAAGAGCTGGAATATGCGGCACTGTTACATGACTTTGGCAAAGTATACATTGATACTGCCATATTCTTAAAATCGCATAAGTTATACCCAAAAGATTTAGAAAATATTTTGCTTAAGCTGGAATATCTTTACCGGTATCAGCAGTTAAAGTATGCTATGGCAATATTCAATGAAATGAAAAAAGAAACGGAGTTTAATAAACGCCTTACGCACGTTAACGCACTTGAGGATGAACGTGATGATGTGTTACACAAGATACTGGTAGCACGGCAAAAAGTGATAGAACTCAACAATCCAATGGTAAAGGAAGTAAATGTTGAAAACGAGGTTAAAAATTTATTTGCAATGCTGCAATCACTTGATTGCTATGATGTTGAAAATAACGCAATGGAAATATTCAACGATTACTATATCAAGAATTTAACCATCAAGCGCGGTAGCTTAAACGATGATGAGCGCCATGAAATAGAAAGCCATGTTGTGCATACCTATAATTTTGTGAGCAAGATCCCGTGGCCACCGGAGTTTGCACGCATTCCGGAAATTGCTGCCAAGCACCATGAAAAATTGGACGGTACAGGTTATCCTTATGGATTAAAGGGTGACCAGATTCCATTGCAGGCACGGATTATGGCACTGGCGGATATCTTTGATGCATTAATAGCCACCGACCGCCCCTATAAACCTCCAATAACATTAGAGCAGGCATTGAATATTTTACAGGAAGAGGCACAAAAAAACAAGCTTGATAAGGATTTAGTTACGCTTTTTATAGATAAAAAGATTTACCAGCAGTTTGACAGGAATGCGTATCGCACTAAAACTGCTGTGCAGTAAATACAAAAATATGTTTTATATATAGACAGCAGAGTAAGCTAAGTCGTCAGAGAACAAATTCATAGCATGTAAAAATTTTATAAGCATACAGGTAGGAAGATGCACGCGCACAATTACATTTAATTAATTTACTTTCCTTCTACGTGGAGCTTATCTGATTTACCTTCCCAGTATATTTGAATAGCTGTTGGAGATGAAAGACGTAAGAATGTCCGGTAAGGTTCATAATACACTGCATCTATTTTTAGATTTCTAAAGAAAACATCTGGGGATATTTCAAAATGGTATATAAATTCTGCTTGGGGTAGGAGTCCTAAATAAAAATTTTTACCATCATGCTCCCCTTTAAAAACAATATCTGTAACGTTATTATGAAGCACAGGTGTTTTGAAATGTTGTAATGATACTTTTTTCATTTTGCTTTATTTTCTCCTGATAGTAGATACCAGCAAGCAGAAAAATACATAGTATATTGAAATATTTTTAAATAATGATTTTATTTTTGTCAAACCATTTTAATTTATTGTTATTATATTTATCATGGTGAGAAAGTGAAGTGTCACGTTAGTTAAATTTGGGTATTATACAAAGGAAACATGTTGGCATAGAACACATATTGCAAAATAATCACTTTATATACCCTTCAATCAGTAAAAAAGAATATGTGAAACACATAATATTTTAATTAAAAATATTATCTATGATTGTTCATAATTTCCCAATAAATATATCCGTAAACATGTCTAATATTATAAAATTATATTATTACAAAACAATTGGCAAAGGTTGAGTATTTATGCGTGCAATTAAGTATGCCAACACCCATTACATTTTTATATTGACAATATTGTCAATTGAAATTAAACAGAGAAGAATTTGTGTATCTCAATTTTGTGAATTGGTAATGGGTACTATGGATGACAAAACACCACAGCAATTGCTGATTGAGCACTTAGATTATATTAAACGCATTGTAAAGAAAATTAATAATCTTCGTAATTATGGTCTAACTGAAGAAGAAATTGATGATATTTTTCAGACAGTGTGCGAAAAACTATTAGATAAAGGCTTTACTAATTATAAAGGTAACAGTAAAATAGAAACATATATATTTAAAATAATACATAATGAAATTATAACATTTGCAAAAAATAAAGAAAAAAAAGAGGTTGTAATAACAGAAAAAGTTGCCCGGAAACCCATTGGCGATGATAGTGAAGAAGATGATGATTATGGCAATAAGCTGGATCTTTTGACTAAATTTGAAATTGACTATGTTGATAAAATTTTCCGTAAGGATATTATTAAAATAATAGACAAAACACTTTCAACATTTGATGATAAAGATAAGTTAATTTTTACCTGGTATTTTTTGTGTAAACACCCTCAAGTACTCATAGCCAAAATGCTTAAACTTTCACAGCCTACCGTTTATGAACGAATAGAAAAAATAAAAAAGCGCATAATTGAAGCAATCAAGAAGAAGTATCCTGAAGTTGAGGAGGAAATACTGTCATGATGCAGATACATAGTCATGCTAATTGTAATGATGATACACAGCAAACGGTATTGGGAGTTGCTGACGGAACTATAACTGATGAAAAGACTATTAATGAAGTGTTCAACCATTTAACGGAATGTAAATATTGCAGGCAGCTATACGAAGATTATTTTTTGGTAGTTGAAGAAGATGTAGTTGATGATATAGATACAGATGATATATTTTCATTTGAATTTACATTTAATAAGAATAATAATTCGTTTGTACCCGTTACATCAAACAAATACATTCTGCAGCCTCAGGTTCAGGTTTTAGCACAGCCTAATGTACCAGTTGTAGACATAGAATATCCGTTTAAAGATTCTATGATACGGCTGAAGATTATTTATAATAATCAAGCAATTGATATAGGAATATACTATCCTGAAAATGGGTTAAAAATATATTTACTAACTGGAAGCAAGTTTGATGTGGCAACCATTGACAATCATAATGCATACTTTAGTGCAATAGAACCCGGAACAATAGTACTTTTGTTTGAATTTAAAAAGATAGTAAAAATTCATATACAAATATAGTTATATTAGGCTATACAAATATGGGTTATATATATTTAGATGAAAGCGGAAGATTTGAAACGAATAAAGCCCGCAGTGTAGTGGGTGGTTTCTTTTGTCAAAATAGAGATATAGAAAAAACTGAAGTTATAAACTTACTGAAAAAATATAATATAGAGAAGCTGCACGCACGGGATTTAAACAATAGTAAACTGGCAAATATTATGAACCAGTTAATAAAGCTTTGTAAAGACAAAAAGATTGAGCCGATTATTATTATACCAAAACGAGGATTTTTTGTTATTGATGATGCTATAACGTATATTAATATTATGGCTGATGGGATATCTAAGCTATTAGTAAAAAAGATTGGTGTAGTAAATGATGTAACAATTGTAATTGAAAAAAGGAAAACCAGTAGCACTGAAGATTATGAAAAAAGAGTAGAAGAAGCAATAGAAAAGGAAAAGGCAATTAATGGAATAAGTAACAACATACGGCATACGATTGTAATGGGGAATAAAAATGATGTGTTACTTCAAGTTGCTGATGCAATAGTCCATACTTTCTACCGCTTAGATAATGATAGAAATTATGACAGCCAACCGTTTGATGAGAAAGTTGCTAATGAATTTAAGGAATGGGTTGAACCGTATAAAATGTATCTGTATACACAAAGTTCAGTAAAGGATACAATTTTGGACCTGCTCAATGACGGTGATTATCATAAAGCACTCATGAAATACGTAGAGTACAAAGAAAAAGATAAATCTGTTGAGCGTATTACGGATATCTTATTTGAACGATTATCTTTACTCCCGCAATTGCGTTTAAATGTGGTTTTGCAGACTGTATTGAATAGTTACTATGATGCAATTAATATATATAGAAAATTAAATGAATTTGAATATGAAATTATAAAATTTTTAGAAGAAATATTGCCGCTATTATCACAAAAATTACAACAATATGATAAAAGGCCAGAAGATATTATATGGGCATATTGTTATGGGTATATGATTTTACTTACACTATATAATCACAAAGGTGATATAAAAAAATTTGAATCGGTATATAATGATGCTGAAAAATTTTTGAAAAAGGCAGGTTTTGATTTAGACACATTGCCGTATTATATACGTATAAATGTTTTAAGAGGCGTGCATTTAACAAATCAATATGCGTTTTCAAAAGCATATGAACAAATGTCAAAACTGGAAAACAACTTAAGCGAAGCATTTGCATTTATAAGTGAAGTAGATAACAATATTATAGTAAAGCCAAGGATAGTGGGCGAAATTATTGGCACAGAGCTACAGGCACTAATGTACAATACGTTATTTACAGGCGGAAACTGGGAAGAAGTACAAAAGCTTTCAGATAGGGCAATTGAAAGATTTTTGTATTCAGATGATAGAAACAGGCAATACCAGTACAGGGCTCAGATAGAAACGTATGCGGGAAACTTTGATAAAGCTCGTGAATACCTTGCTAAAAGCATACAAAGCAATGATAAACGTGATGATGCTTTACTGCAAACTATTTTGCAGAAAAAATTATCATTTGAACTGTTGCATCTTTTGCGGATATGGTATGTTGAAGCAATAAAAAATGCGGAAAAGGCTAATGATATCTATGATATCCTTACACGGACACTATCGCAAAACGCTGCTCAAATTAATGAAATTATGGGAATGAAAGCTTATCCAATACATACAATTCTGCGATATTTAATGGTGTTGTATGGGTTACGAAATTCAAATAAATCTATAGAAAAAGCAGATGAATTTTTTGAAAAGGCAAATATGTTCTTTAAAAAGGATGAAACAATAACAATGCGAACGCTTCAGGTGGCATTGTATTATGACTATGTGTGGGTATTTGAAGGAGTGCTGAAGAAAGATATTAAAGAATATAAAAAGCAATATTTTATAAAAATACAAAAATTAAAAGAAAGCACACAGGGATTGGCAGTTCATGATTATATCAATAAACTGCAAAAAGAATGTAATGATACTCCTGTAGTGAAGTGGAATACCATGTGGTATATATTCCCATTTTAGCTACGGTATGTGTGATAGTACTATCGAAAAATTCAACCGCCATAGTAGATATAGTTATAAAGACTTATATCGTTGGCACCGTATTCTTTTTCAAGGGCTTGCAGGCTACAGTTGAATGCTTCTAAGTACGAAGAATTTTGAAGTACCTGTTGTAAAAAAGCTTTAATAAAGAGAAAACTCCGTTGTGATTCTAAAAAAAAATGTGTGCCAATATAGGTATCCACACCAGCTTTTAATGCAGCATACGCGAAAGAATTTTTTTCAAAAATATTGCCACGTGCCGACTGACATGCATTGATAATCATACATTTGCATGGTGCAGATTCAAATACTTCACAGTCTTCAATGGAAAAGATGGAATTGTCTTTGCATAGTAAACCCGTAGTGGAGTGGTCACTGCCAAATATTGCGTGGCCATAGTATATAATAATTTCAAAAGGTGTATGATTATGCTCGGCAAAAAAAAGTTTTAGTTTGTTGGCATCAGATGCATCAAAGGTTTTTAAATTAGCTTCTTTGTGCTTTGATAATGAAAGTTTAAGCTGATTAACAAATGAGTCAAAGTTGTCAATGCCTTGACCCGAACCAATAATGAGTGCAATACTCTTAGATTTAAAATTGGGCTGGGATTCTTGGAATTCGCGATTGCGGTTTGGAATTCTTATTATTGGCAGTGCAATATTGTACTGCTGTAAAACTAATTCCCAAGGTATGCTGCTTACTTCTTCATCAATAACTAAATGGGGATTGGAAAAAATATTTTTTTTAAGAAAACTTTTAATATCCTTTGTGAACAGCAAACCAGTTATAACGTTTTGTAGCCTTTTTAATTCATTGTGTAAGCCATCATCTTGATATAGTATTGATGCATTAATACAATCATAAAAATTATGTAATGAATGTGATATTGTTTCTTTTTCATTGGGTTTTATGGTTTTGTGTTGTAAATTGTGCGAACGATTGCCAATATCAGCTTGAAAGGAAATAGTGCTGGTTTCAGCATTGTATCCTATGCGCAATTTGTTAAGCTGGTTTGCTTCAAATTGAATAATGCCTTTGGGGTCTTGTATGTATAAAACTTCGCCACCAGGTTGAGGAATTCCCCCTTCTATGTATTCATTTCTGGAATCAATATACGCAATATCAATTTTCAGATTATACGCAATAATGCCAATATTAGTTGAAATGATTTTTTTACCTGCCGTGATGTCGCACAAAACAGGTGGGTAGTGTGTTTTAAACTTTTTTAAGTGATGATCAATTATGGCAATATTATCATGATGATTGATGCGGTCCAGTTCTATTGTTTCAATGTGTATAGATAGAGGCGCAAGTATATCCAGTAATTTTTTTAAAGCCTTAGATTTTTCTGAGGTATAAAAAATGACACAGTGTTGTGGACGAATAGATGTAATAGCCAACAGTGTAGGATGGATGTTGTGCGATAAGATAGTAACCAACGATGTGTATGGCTTTTTTTTATTATATGACAGGTGCTGAGTAAGTTGCTGGTGTAATCTATCAGCCACGATTGGCAATATTTTATCAGTGTAGAATCTGAATTTTTCATCTTTGGGCAGTGATATAAACTGTTTTGAAAGTTGTTGTAGTGTATCCATGGATATGTCCTCCATGGATACAGAGATATAAACTTAAAACAATGCACGTCAATATATTTTCACAAAAAATATTTAACATGCACATATAACATTGATGACTTGTATACTGAAAACTGCCTTTTAGTAAGTTTATTATTTGTATCAATAATATGCTGTACTATTTTCTTGAATTCTTCCATGTTTGCTGATTCTAATGCAATGGTGGCTATATGGGTAGTAGCGATAGCTTCTATAACCTCAGGATCTTTCGGTTTGTTAATATTGTCTTTTTCGTCACAAAACTCTAAGAAAAAACTATAAATGGGCTTTCCTGTTAAAAGCATACCTATAGTTTGAGTACTATAACATACTACTTCACCAAGATAATATAAGATAAGATTTTTAATTTTAACCGGCATTATTTCAAAAATAAATCTAAAGCAAACGATAGTTAAAATTATTGTACACAGTGTTAAAAGCATACTGTACCTCGCTTGTAAGGTGTTTTACCATATTAGACTATGTACCGCCTGAGTTTATAGGAAATTTATGTTCGTTTGTTGTGCAAATATATCTATCCTGCTGCATTAGATTTTTTCCTATAAAAATGTAATACAATAAGTCTTATGTTATTACAGGCAATGTAAGGGCAAAGGATGTCTTTACAGTAACTATCGCACACAAAACATGCAAAAGGGAGGTTGCAGTATGCTTACTGTGTATGTTTATGA
>Ga0073932_1008039_pt1 | contig 9932 bp, 8 predicted proteins | sample DewCreD2012metaG_FD_76967 | JGI IMG/M metagenome (GOLD analysis project Ga0073932, IMG submission 76967) | Hot spring sediment bacterial and archeal communities from British Columbia, Canada, to study Microbial Dark Matter (Phase II) - Dewar... ...
GATGTTGTCGAGCAGCGCCGCCAGGTCGGACCATCCCCACGCGCGTGGGGAGAACGTCGATGATGTTGTCGAGCAGCGCCGCCAGGTCGGACCATCCCCACGCGCGTGGGGAGAACCGAGGCGGCCTGCCTGCGGCGGTTCGACCGGCAGGACCATCCCCACGCGCGTGGGGAGAACGGCAGGCGCGCCTGCTGGTGCAGAAATCGAATCGGACCATCCCCACGCGCGTGGGGAGAACCTGGAGTCTACAAGGTTCAGGGCACGACAGTAACGGACCATCCCCACGCGCGTGGGGAGAACCGTCTGAGCTGTCTCGTCGGAGCGTCTGGCCACGGACCATCCCCACGCGCGTGGGGAGAACTGCGCGTGAGGAGACGGTGTAAAGGTCGATGGCGGACCATCCCCACGCGCGTGGGGAGAACTCCGCCGCCGCATGAGTGTGGCTGGCAGCCGCCGGACCATCCCCACGCGCGTGGGGAGAACTGCGTCAAACGCATGCGACGGCTGCGCAGCGGCGGACCATCCCCACGCGCGTGGGGAGAACTTCTTGGCGAGCTGCGTCGTCGCGGCGCGTGAAGGACCATCCCCACGCGCGTGGGGAGAACTATCATACCTCTGAAGGCGTGTCAAATTAATTCGGACCATCCCCACGCGCGTGGGGAGAACTCAGGCGTAAGGCGGATTCCATCCTCACGACAAGGACCATCCCCACGCGCGTGGGGAGAACCATTCCAATATGCCTGCCGCGCCGCGCAGCACTGGACCATCCCCACGCGCGTGGGGAGAACAACTGCCCGCTCCTTGGAGGCTGGCCGTATTCCGGACCATCCCCACGCGCGTGGGGAGAACCGGCGCTGGCTGCTCCTCCGCTCCGCTCATCTCGGACCATCCCCACGCGCGTGGGGAGAACACTGGATTTTACGGCACTTTTGCCCCTTCCCATGCCTCAGAATCATCACTTCACTCCGCCGCTTCCTCCCCCTCGCCCGCCGTCTCGCCAGCCCACTTCTCCGCCACCAGCCACAGCCCGCTCACCTCCACGCCCCGCCGGTTCACCTCGCCTGTCGTCTCGATCACATACCCCTGGCAGTTCGGATACGAGCTCACGATCAGCAGGCCTATCCCCTCGGCGTTTCTCTTGATGTACTCCAGCGTCTTCGCATGCGTCCGGCGGTTCAGCGTGCCCACGAACACGTTCGGACGCGGCTCGATGAACCACCGCTTCAGCATGCCCCGGATGGCGTCCGGCGTATCCTGCGCCACGATCACTGTCATCGGAACAGCTCCTCCAGATCTTCAGGCATCCTCTGCAGCAGGCGTTCCTGCTCGATCCTCTCCTTCAGCAGTTTCCGCACCAGATCTCCGCGGTCGCGCGGATCGGCGGCAATGGCCTGGAACGCCGCCGGAAACGACGTCGATTCCTTGTACAGATCCGCCACGTCGTAGACGAACGCCAGCGGCCCGCTGTCGTGGATCATGCCGAGCGACGGGATGTAACCCATCGTGCACACCACGGCGCAGCACAACGCATACAGGCTGGCGTTGGCCGCGGAAATCGCCCGGTTGATGTTGTCGGCCAGATCCCAGTTGGTCTTGTCGTAGTTCCGCCCCTTCCAGGTGACGCCGTATTTCAGCCCGAGCTCGGCATACAGCGTCCGCACCCGCAGTCCCTCCATGCCCCGCAGTTCCCGCACCGTCCGTTCCCGGACCAGCTCCTCGCCGAACCGGCGGCTGAACATGCGCCGCGCGATCGCCTCCCGCCGCTTCCGGTCCGACCAGCAGGCGGCATGGCGCCGCGCGCGCTCGTTGTCGTGGTTCGGCGTCACGCCGAACGAGTAGAATCGCATCCCGTCCTCTCCGATCCAGCACACCGGCGTGTTGGAATCCGCGCACGCTTTCACCGCCGCGTGCGTCACCGTGGTCCCCGGGCCCAGAAGGATCGCCGACAGCGTCGCCACCGGCAGCCGCAGCACGGTCATGTCCGCGCCGATCCACTTCACGCTCGAGTCGTCCACCTCCAGCCGCCCATGCTCGAGATAAATCGGCGTCCAGCGGTCGCGCGCCGGGCTCAGCGTTTCCAGCGGCGGTTTCTCGAAGATCGGCACGGCTCACTCCGCCTCCGCCGGACTGACCCGGACCCTCCGGTAGGCAAAAGCCCGGCCCTCCGAAGACGAGTCCGGGGTACCGAACGACAGCGGCACGTCGCACAGGCTGTCCGTTCCTTCCTCGAAGCGCTCCGCTTCCTCTACCCGCGTGAACAGCCGGATCTCCCGCCCTCCGGTCAGGTGCAGCAGAGCCTCGTCGCACGAATCGAACACGCCGCGGACAATCGGCGCCGCCGGAAGACAGCACTTCCGGCCGAACCATACGCCCCAGACGGGATCTTCCAGCCACCGCTGCAGGCGCGCTGCCAGCCCTTTCGGCCCGCTGACCACGACGCCGAAGCGTGCATCGTTGAGGTAATCCCTGCGGGTCACCACCGCATTCTTGTTGGGCTTGCCGTCTGCGGTCCACGTCCCCAGCGCCGTGTGATAGTCCCGCATGCGGCGGAGCGGCGCGCGCCGCTCCCCTCCAGCGGTGAGGCGCGGGATCTCCACCGTTGTGATCCGCGCTCCCGCCAGCGCCGCCAGCAGCTCCCTCTCCTCAGCGGAACCCTTCGCCGCCCCCGCCGCCGCGCAGAACAGCCCCAGAATGGCGCTGCGCGTCGGATGGGGCAGCGTGCCGCGGTTCTCAAACTTGCTCGCCACGCCCCAGCTCTGCATCGGAGCGTCGAACAGCAGCGCCAGATGGGCAGTCTCAGACATGACGCACCAGCTCCTCGCAGAATCGGTCCAGAGTCATTCCCTCCGATGGCAGGCGCACCTCCGCCGCCGGCTTCAGGCCCCACGTCTCCCTCAGCTCCCGCAGATGCTTCTCCAGCGCCTCCACGGACGGCGCCAGCAGCCCGTCTTTCTTCGCCTTCACGGGCGATTCGAAGGCGTTTACCAGTTGCACTGGATGACCGTGATCCCGGTACAGGCCCAGCACGAAACCCGGCAGCGTGTGGGCGTTCATCGAGTTCTTCCGCGCACCCGGAACGCTCAGCAATACCGCCCGCACGAAGGCGTCCGCCACTTTCCTCCTTTCCTCCGTCGAGAAACCGCCCAGGTGCTGCCCGTCCTCCAGCAGCCCCAGGTTCAGCGCCGCATACCGGTAATAAGTCGCCGAGGAGAATTCCAGAGTGCCCATCATCCCACTGCCGGCCCGGTCCTCCTCCGCCACCGTCGGATCCGCCGCCTGGAGGTCGTCGACTGCCGTGAAGAAATCGATTTCGTTGTCCGCTCTGTGCGTGGACAGCGCATGGCTGAACATGGCCGCGCCCTCCACGTTCAGGGAGGGGTCGTTGGCAACCATGCGGCCGAATATGGCGATGTCCGCGGCGTCCTTGCAGCCGGGCTCGCGCAAAGCCTTGAAGCCCCGGCTCATCACGCTGTCAAGCCATTTCTGGCCGTCGTCTTTCGATTTTTTCTCTCTCCCTTTCTTTGCCATCTTGCCAGTCTGTTCGTTGCCTTTGAGATTCGCCGCCCAGCCGGGCGTCGAAGCCGCCGCCTCGACGATGGCCGCAGCTGCTGACGCCAGGTCGCCGGGAGAGAGGAACATCATGGTCTTGACGCGCCGCAAACCCTTCTGTTCAGCCGCTTCCTCGTCGATATTCGCAAGCCGGTCGCAAAATTCCCGGGCCAGGGTTTCCGCTGCCGCGCGCAGCCCTTCGCCCAGCTCGCCCGCAGCCGCAGGACGGCTCTTGAATTCCGCTGCGATCCGATCGGTCAGTGGATCCACAATCAGGCGGCTTCGCTTCCCGGCGCATTGCTCCGCCGCAAGCTCATGCATCGCCAGCCGGATGGCCCTTTTCAGGCACTGGCTCGAAATCCGCGCCCGGTTTGCCCCGCCAAAAATGGCCGTCTTCGGCGCACCCACGTCATCCCGGTTCAGGCACGATACCGGAAAGGATTGCAGAATGTGCAGTTCAATCAGTCTCACGATCGCCTCTCCTTTTTCTTTCTGTCGATTCCCTGAAGTCCAATCAGTAACTCAGCTCTCCGGCAACGGCGCCAGCACCAGCAGCCCGAACCCGAACCCTTTCGCCGGTCCGATGCCCTTCTCGAACGCCTCGCGGAACCGCGCCGCGTCTGTCACGCGCAGCGCCCCGCGGTATTCCACCGCCGCGTGATGCCCCGCCGCCTCCTTCTTGCGGAAATAACTCCGCCCTGCGGGCGTGATGCGCAGGCTTGTGAGGTCCACTTCGAACCCGCTTTCCTGCGCCTTCCTCTGCATCCACGCCTCCAGCTCCTCCCGCGCCCTCAGGGGCTCCCGCCGCCCGTTCTTGGTGGGCTGGCCCGTGGCATCCAGCTTCACCACCTTCCGGGTCGGATTCGCCCGGAGCTGGAACACGTAAGCGCGATGGCCGAAAAAGGACTCGGGGATCGCCCGCGTCCTCCACGTCCTGTCCGGCGCGCGCCACCAGGCGGGCGGCGACGGTTGCCAGCGTGAGACGATGTAAAGCCGGTACCGTCCCTGAATCTCGTCAATGCGCGTCAGGAACTCCCGCGCGTCATCGGCATGGCCCGGAAACAGCTCCCACACTGCCTGATGCCAGTCGTAGGCGTCGTACAGTTTCCGCGCCATGGCGTCGCGCATCCCCAGCCAGGCTTCCGTCAGATACATGGAGCCTCCATCAACTCTCCTGCGGCATCCCGCCAGCCGCCTCCTCCGCGCCCTGCACGCCGTCCCCCGCCCCGGAAGCAGCCGCGCCCGGCGCCCAGAACTCCGCCGCCCACCGCTGCCGGATCCGCGTCGTCCAGTACGTCAGGTCCGTGAAGAGCCGGTGGTAATTCACTGGCACCCCGGCCGACCGCATTGCCAGGATGAGCGGCCGCACCAGACGGCAGGCCTCGCTGCGGTCCGCCGCCAGCAGCCGCTGCAGCCGCCGGCTCACGACATCGGCCGAAAAACTCCCTGACCGCGCCAGCCGCCGGCAGGCGGTCCCGAAGGTCCCCTCCGGCGCCGTTTCCGGGTGGTAGCCGAAACCGCCGGCCACCGTCAATGCCGGTTCGCTGTCAATCAGGCCCAGCGGCCCCAGGAACGGCCAGGCCCGCACCTGCCTGGCGCGGCTCCAGGCGCACCGCAGGTCCGCCATCTGGTCCCGGTCCGCAGACGCCGCCCGCAGCCGCTCAAGCAACTGCCCGGCTCTTCTGTCCAATTCGGTCGTGCCTTGCTTCACGATGATTCCCAGCCTCCTGACTCAACAGTCTGGTGATCCGCCCCAGCAACTCCTGCTGCGCCACCGCATGGGCGCGCATCTGCCGCACGCCCTCGGCCGGACAGGCATCTTCAAACGCCTCCAGAGCGGCGCGCCGCAGCGTCCGGCCCCACCGCGATTCCGCCAGGCTCGTCTCCCCGCTCGCGCCGGCCGCATAATCGATGAGATCCCGCACGGACAGATCGACGTCGGACCAGTACAGAAACCGCATCTTCTGCCGCATCCCCGCCGGACTGACCGCCGGCCCCCCGGCGGCTCCCCCGTCTGAGCTCAAGGCCCTCACATAAGCTTCCGCCGCCTTCTCCAGCGCCCCGGCGATCTCACTGGCCAGCTCCACCCCTTTTTCGTAAACCCTCTGCCTCGCGTCCAGCAGCAGGCCCGCCGGAACATGAAACACGGACTCCACAAGGTCGATCGGCTTGGCCTGATCTGCGATCATCCCGCCGGCCCAGAGATCGAAACCCTCGTCCTCGTCGAGGTTGGCCAGCGCCAGCGGCCCTCCCACTCCGCTGCCAGCCCGGCATTTCACCAGCATCGAATGCAGTTCGCGCCACAGCGCAGCCTCCTGCCGAAGCGGCAGGAGGCCGTGATCTTCCTTCCCCTGCCTTCTCCGGACCACCACCGTAGCCTCTGGCTCCCGCAGTCCGCGGTTATCGAACGAGGGATAACTCAGCCCGTTCGCGAGGATCATGCGGCGTCCGTCTTCTCCAAGCCGGATTGCCCGGCTCAGCGGAACCAGGCGTCCCAGATAGGTCTGGGTGGCCTGCTCCGCGGCGGCGCGGTCGTCCGGTCCGGAGGGGAAGCGCTCCCAGACCGGTCTTCCCCACCCTTCCGGTCCATAAACCAGTCCGGCGATCCTGCGGGAAATCAGGTTGACGTGGACTGTTTCCAGCAGATTCGCGCACCGAATATACGCATGAACCATCGATCCCGGCAGGCATGGCGCATGCTGGCTGGACCCGTCGCCGGGTGTCGGACTGCCGCCCCAGAAGGCCACTCCGATGCGGCCTCCCGGCGAAAAACACTGGAAAGCCAGCAGCCGCAGCGCCAGATACTCTGCCCCGAACCGCCGCTCCTCCCCGCCGCCATTGTCGAACAACGTCGGATTATTCCCAGTGGCCAGCGCAAAATCCAGCTTGCTCGTGGGCACCCACTTTTCTTCCGGCAGCTCGAGCTCAGGCACCTGCAGAAACCTCTGCCCGTTCCCGAACAGCTCGAATCCAGCCCGCCATTTCTCCAGATAGGCGCACGCAACATCGGGCAAACGGGACTTGCACTCTTTCCAGTCCTCTTCGTCCGCCGGTCCGTCCAGCGCCGCCTGCGCCACGGCGATCAGCAGCCGCATCAGCGCCACCCGTTCGTCCGGACGCACGGCCAGATCGCGGATTTCTTCACCCCGCCGGAACGCGTCCATCAGGCTGACCTGCAGGGCGGCGCCATCCTGCATGACCACCGGAATCCAGCTCTCAGAAACAAGATTCATTCCACGCCTCGCCCTCCATCATGGAAATTCTCCGGACCTTTTCCGGCTCGATCCAGAGTCCGATTTCCTCCGAGTATGTCATGCCAGCTTCCGTTTCGCCATCTGCCCAGACAATTGTTCCGTCATGACGAAGCAGTCCCGCCGCGCAGGAATCAGCGTACGTTTTCAGCCATTGCAGCCGCTGCTCGAGTCCCTCCTTCAGCGCCCAAAAGGGCGCCCGGATCAGACGCCGGTGGATCGCTTTGGCTGCGGCGAATTCCCACGCATTTTCCCGGCAGACAATCCGCTCTCCGCGCGGGAACCGCAGCTCCGCCTCCCCCCCTTGCAGCTCGATCCTGCGCGCCAGCAGGATGTGCGCCGTGGGCGCCGTCTCATACCGCGTCTGCACTCCTTCGTCGTCTTCGAGGGGGGGCAGAGCCCAGACGCGGGTCGCGTTTTCCGCCTTCCCCCGCAGCTCCGCCATCTTCTGCCGCATCTTTTCGCGCAGCTGCTCCCACGCCGCCGGCTCCCTGTTCCGTTCCTCGTACGTCCGCTCGAGGATTTCGCGGATCTGCCCCGGCACCCTGACCGAAGTCAGTTCCCGCCACTCGCTCCACGTCCGCAGCAGCACATACGGTGGATACACGCGGGCGCTTCTGCCAAGGCTCTCCCGGATCGCCGCCGGGTCGTCTCCCTTCAGACAGGGCTCGTCGGAGGGGCGGCGGAGGATCACCTCCGCCCGCCCCGGTGCCCGGTTGTCGCGCCGGTGGCGGTGCAGCCGCCCGATCCGCTGAAAGAGCATGTCAGTCGGCGCCAGATCCGTGATCAGCAGATCCGCGTCTACATCCACGCTCTGCTCCACCACCTGCGTCGCCACCAGCACGCAGCCTTTGGGACGCTCGCCGTGGCGTCCCAGAGCCTGCATCCAGTGGTTCTCAATCTCTTCGCGGCGGTAGAGCGGGAACCGGGAGTGCAGCAGCCCGAGTCCGGGTCCTCCTTCCTGGATGGCGGACTTCAGCGCCCTGTACGTCTGCTGCGCTTCCGCGACCGTGTTCCGGATCCAGAGCACGCACCGGCCCCTTTCCGCCGCCTCCAGCGCCTCCTGCGCCAGTGCGCTCTCCTCCAGCCACCGCACCGCCACCCTCTTGTCCCGGGGTGCCTTGCAGACCGCCTCGCGCACGCGTTGCCCGGACGCCGACAGCAGCGGGTAGGCGTCGCTCGCCGCCGCCGTGTTCTCCACGCCCAGCACCTGCGCCCTCCGGCCCTTCGTCAGCGTGGCCGACAGTACGATCACCGTCGCCCCCAGCTCCCGCAGCCTCCGGATCAGGGCGTCGACGAGCGTGCCGGTGTAGAGATCGTAGGAATGCACTTCATCGAGAATCACAACCTTGCCCGCCAGGGCGAACTGCCGCAGGAAAAAGTGCTTCGCCGCCACCACCCCCAGCAGCGCCTGATCCACCGTGCCCACTCCGAAGGGCTCCAGCAGCGCCCTCCGGCTCGAGGCGAACCAGGAACGGCAATCCGCCACGCCCGTGGGTCGGCCCTCTTCGTCATAGCCGATCCTGCCCGCCTGCAGCGCCAGCTCCTGCTCCAGCAGCCACGAAGAGCCGTGCGCAAGCCGCACGCCCGCCCTGCCGTCCGTGATCCGGCCAATGAAATCTCTCACCCGCAGATAAATCCGGTTGCTGGTCAGCTGCGTCGGCAGACCGAAATACAGACCGCACGCCTGGCCGCTTTCCAGCAGGCCGTACGCCGCCGCCAGCGCTGCTTCCGTCTTGCCGCAGCCCATCGGGCCTTCGATGACGTAGACTCCCGGCTCGCGGATTTCCCTCTGCGCCGCCTCTTGCAGCGCATTCGGCCGCAATCCTGGAAACAGTTCCTCAAAGCGCAGACCGCGGCGGATTTCCGGCCTTCTCCAGCCGATCTGTTCCAGAGCGCTCGCAGCCGCTTCCTCGCAGTCCCGTCCGGAATTCCTGCCATCCGGCGGAAAAAACCTCTCGTCGGAGCCAATCCAGTCGGCAACCGTGATCAGACCGGCTGCCCAGCAGAGCTCAGTTTCCGATCGCGGCCCCCGCTCCGGGAGCTGCCCCATCCGTGCCTCGATGGCTTCCACCAGCCTGCGCCGGTGTTCCAGCCAGTCCCTCGGACACTTCACGCTCATGCCCTTCGGACGGCCATGATGCGCTCCGAGCGCCGGCGCCCAGCGCCGTCTTTCGCTCCCCTCGCACAACGTCTGCAGCGTGTGCTGGGAAACTTTCGCATGATCCCTTTCCAGCTCGGTCCAGCGCTGCTTGAGCGCCATTTCTTTCAGGCCGTGCTGCACAAGCCACGCCTCGCACTGCGCCTGAAAGCCCGGCGTGATTTTTCCGGCATCATGCATCGCCGCGAGAATTGCGTAAAATCCCGCGTCATTTTCGCCCCATGGGGGAGGAAAACGCTCCAGCAGGGCGCGCGCAACGGCGCCGACGTTCAGGCAGTGCTCCAGCACGGAGATGCCCGGCTTGCCCTCCGCGGTCGTCTTGGCCCAGAATTCTACGCCTTCAGGAAGACGGTGCTCCTGCTGCGGCTGCCTAGGCGTGCGTTGGAACGGCATTGTCTGGTCCCGGCTGTGAATTCACCGCGTTTCGATCATCGTTAGAAATATCAGAAATCCCTCCGCTCCGGCTCCCGGCAGGAATTATTCCGCTCTTCCTCATCGCAGGCATGTCCAGCCTGCTGCGGGTGAGAGCTGTGCGCTTCCCGGTGCTCTTTGCTGCCGCCGGAGCGCCGGGCTGATCGCAGGTTCGTCCCAAATCCTCGCGCCCCGTCCGCTCCGGACAAAGCGTGCTGACCCGGTGGAAGTCTGCCGTTCATTCGTTCAGCAGTGTACGGAGGCAGGGGCTCACAGGATGAGCCTCGCGCCTGAAATCTGGCTCAGGACAACGCGCGCAATTGCACGGCAGCCCCGGCTGAGGGCCGGAACCCGTTCCTGGACGAAAGTCCCGTCCCCTTCCTTGCGGCTTTTTTCCTTCCGCTATCCCGCTGTTTTTGCACGGCTTCCGTGCCGCCGCGCAAAAACCTTTGCCGCGGAGCTTCCTGGTGTCCCCTATAATCCGCCCGGAGACCGGCTCCATGGCCACACGGAAAAGAAAGCGCAGATCCACCCTCCTCCCCTCAAAACCCCGCGGCCCC
>Ga0073932_1008043_pt1 | contig 9929 bp, 6 predicted proteins | sample DewCreD2012metaG_FD_76967 | JGI IMG/M metagenome (GOLD analysis project Ga0073932, IMG submission 76967) | Hot spring sediment bacterial and archeal communities from British Columbia, Canada, to study Microbial Dark Matter (Phase II) - Dewar... ...
GATTCGCGGCGGGGCCGGGGGCGGACATCAGGCCGAAGGCGGCGAGGCAGCCCCACGCCGCGGCCGGGGCACGGTGGAGACGGCGGTGGTTGCGCATGAGCCGAGCATGGCGGCGGGGCCGGGATCAATCCAGCCCGCGTTCCTCGAGGTCCAGTTCGTCCAGGCCCAGGTAGTGCCCCAGCTCGTGCAGGTAGGTGGTGCGGACTTCGTCGCGATACACCGCCTCGTCGCCCTCGGCAAATTCCCAGAGGTTTTCGAGGAAAAGCAGGATTTGCGGCGGCACGCCGGCCGGGCCGCTGGCCTCCTCCCCGAAGGCGGGGCCCACGAACAGGCCCAGCAGGTCCGGCTCCCAGCCGTCGGCCAGGATGGCGTCGTTGGGCCGGGGCTCATAGACCACCGGCAGGCGCTCGGCGTGGGGGCGGAGACGGCGGGGCAGTTGGCGCAACGTGCCGCGTACCTCCTCCTGGGCCGCGCGCAAGAGTCGGGTCCAGTGGGCGGACATGGCCTCAGCGACGGGCGGTATGAGGTGCCGGTTCGGCGGGGGCGCTGCGGAGCAGTTCGGCCAGATTGTAGTGGGTGTAACGGGTGTGGCTGGCGACGTTTTGGGAGTCGGCGTTGGCCACCCAGAAGTCGAGTGTCTCCGGTGCGAAGAGCACGGAGTGGATGTTCGAGGTCATGGCCACGGGGCGGTCCATCAGGCGGCGGGCACCCTCGGCGTCGAGCCGGCCGTGGCCGGCCCGGACGCGCTCGGCGAGTTTTTCGTAGCGGTCGCCGGCGCTCATCAGGACGGCGTCGGGGATGGCGTGGGGCAGGCGCGGGTGGGCTTGGCCGGGAAAGATGACCTCGAAGGTGTCCGGCGTGGCGGCGATGCCCGCCGCGCGCCGGGTGTTGCCGTCGGCGATCACGTAGTAGTACTCGCAGGTGCGCGGGCCGCGGCGCATGATTTCGAGGGCCTCGTCGAGGGTGGCGGCCTTTTCCATGACTTCGCGGACTAGTTGGGCCATCGGCTTGCCGTCCCAGAGGCCTTCGCCGCGGCCGCCCATTTCGCCGATCGAGATGCGCTTTTCGTTCATGGCGGTGACCGAGCCGATGAAGCCGCCGTAGCTGACGTTGACCCAGGCGTGGCCGTAGTCGGGCTGATGAACGATGACGACGGCGTTGGGCTCGAGGCCCACGCCCCGCAGGTAATCGAGGATGCGGCCGTGGTAGAGGCGCCCGTCCGCGGTGGCCCGGCCGTACACGGCGAAGCCGCTGCAGTGGAACAGCTCGGGGAAGAAATTGGCCAGGCGCACTTCTTCCCGGTCAAGGTTCGCCGCCAACGCCAGCGCGTCCATTTCGCGCAGGTACCGCTCGTCCACGTAGGGCATCAAGCGCGCCTGGGCGTCCTCGATTTCGCCGAAGAACCACCGGCCCTTCTCGAACGAGCTGCCCACGCCCACGCCATAGAGGATTTTGTCCACCAGGTCGCGGACCTCGCGTCGCAGCAGCGCGCCGTGCTGGCGGCCCATGTCCTCGGGCGACCCTTTGAGGAAGAGCACGCGGGTGCCGTCGTGCAATTCGAGCCGGCCGGCGCCCTCGCGGGCCACCAGGCGGCGCTCGCCGGTGGCGGGGCCCAGCGGCGGCACGCGCAGCGTGAGCAGCGACATCGCGGCCGGGAAGAACCGTTCGAGGTGGGCGCGGGCGACCTTCTCGATCGTGAACAGGTTCGCCGCCTGCAAGCGCCAGGCGTGGGCCGGCCAGGGCTCACTCAGGGTCAGGTCCGCCGCCTCGAGGGTGACGCGGTGGCCGCGGGTATCGGCCAGGCGCAGGCGCACGGGCAGCGAGTCGCTTTCACGCACCCAGAGCGTGAACTCGCCCTCGGGCAGCTTCAGCGCCTCGCGCGCCTGCGGCTGCGGCCGGCCGCGCACAACCCGGCAGGGGGCGTCGCCGACGCGCTCGGCCGGGAGGCTTTCGAGCTGGAACATCAGCGGCAGCAGCAGCAGTTGCTCGCGCGGCAAGGGCAGCTTGAAAGGCGGTAGCGGGGTGCGGTCCACGCTGTCGGGCCGGGTGCGGAAGCGCGGCACCTCGGGCAGACCCACCACGCCGAATTTCTTGCCGGGCGCGAAAACCCAAAGCTCCTGCCCGTTGCGGCCGGCCTGCAGCTCGCGGCCTTCGATCTCAATCGTAACGGTCAGTTTGTCCGGCGCCTGAAAAGCCATCTGCGCGGACCGCCCGGCCAGGTCCCGACCCAGGCCCTCGGCCTCGGTCAGGCGCAAGGTAGCAGAAAGGGTTTTGGGTGCGGCCCCGGCGGAGGGTTCGATGAGGGCGGCCAGCCGGCCCACCGCCGCGCCGAACACCTCGGCCGCGCTCGGCGAGGCGGTCTCCTGGGCGCGGAGCAGCCCGACCAAGAGCAGTGCGGCGGGTAGCGTCGAAACTGAACGTGAGCAAGAGCGTCGTGCGATCATGGCCGCAGCCTAGCGCGGGCCGATGCGCCAGGCCAGCGCAATGCAGCCGCTTGACCCGCCCCCCTGCCTCGCCTTAACTGCCCACGGCAAATCACCCGCTCATGAACACACTTCTCGAAACCGGTTCCGGCGCCTCGCGCCGCCAATTCCTCAAAACCTCCTCCACGGCCGTGGCCGGCGCGGTGCTCACCGGCGGGCTTGGCGCCCGCGCGTGGGCCGCCAACAGCGACACCCTCAAGGTGGGCCTCATCGGCTGCGGCGGCCGCGGCACCGGCGCTGCCAGCCAGGCCCTCAACGCCGACAAAAACGCTGTGCTGACCGCCGTGGGCGACGTGTTCAAGTCCGCCTGCGAAAGCGCCCTCAATGCCCTGCGCCACGACGCGGCCATCCGCGAGCGCGTGCGGGTCGAGCCCGACCACATCTTCACCGGCCTGGACAATTTCCAGAAGGTCATAGACAGCGGCGTGGACGTGGTGCTGCTGGCCAGCCCGCCCGGATTCCGGCCGCAGCACCTGCGGGCGGCGGTCGCCGCCGGCAAACACATCTTCTGCGAAAAGCCCATGGCCACGGACCCGCCCGGCGTCCGCTCGGTGATGGAGTCGGTGCGCCTGGCCCGGGAAAAGAAGCTGGCCCTGGTGGCCGGCTTTTGCTGGCGGTACGACTTCGCCCGGCGCGAGTTCTACAAACGCATCCACGACGGCGCGCTGGGCGAAATCCGCGCCATCCACGCCACCTACCTGACCGGCCCGGTCAAGCCCATGCCCCCGGCCAGCAGCCGGCCCGCCGGCATGGGGGACGTCGAGTGGCAGGTGCGCAACTGGTACAACTTTGTCTGGCTTTGCGGCGACGGCCTGGTCGAGCAGGCCTGCCACAGCGTGGACAAGATTCTCTGGGCCATGAAGGACGTGCCGCCCGCCCGGGCCGTGGCCACCGGCGGCCGGGTCATCCCCAACCACGAGGGCAACATCTTCGACCACATTGACGTGTTTTACGAGTGGCCCAACGGCGCCCGCGCCACCATGGCGCAGCGGCAAATCCCCAATTGCTACAGCGACAACTCGGACTACCTGCTCGGCGAAAAGGGCACCGGCACCATCAAGGGCGGGGCTGCCCCGGTCATCCGCGCGGACAAGGCCTGGCGCTACCAGGGCCCGACCAACAACATGTACCAGACCGAGCACGATGAACTCTTCGCCTCGATCCGCGCCGGCCAACCCATCAACGACGGCGACTGGATGACCACCAGCACCTTGGCCGCCATCTTGGGGCGTCTGGCCGCTTACACCGGCCAGGAGGTTACCTGGGAGCAGGCGCTCAACTCGCAGTGGAAACTGGTGCCGGATAAACTCACTTGGGACATGTCCCTGCCCATCGAGCCGATGGCCGTGCCGGGCAAGACCAAGTTGATTTGAAGCGCGGCGCCCGGCGCGCCTATTCCTCCGCTCGCCCATGCCAGCCGGGCTTCGGACCTTCGCCGTGGCGGCTGCCGCGGGAGCTGTCGTTGTGGTCCTGACCGGCGTCCACGCAGCCGAGCGCACGTTGGTGGAGTGGACGTTCGACCGGCGCGGGGAACTGGCGGGTTGGCAGCCCAACAGCCACCTCCAAGACGTCGCGGTCACCAACGGCGTGCTGCGTTGCCGGGCCGAGGGCGCCGACCCGATCTTCGAGCTGCGGCCCCTGCTCGACCTGCCTGCCCGGCCCTGGCAGGCGCTCGAAGTGCGCCTGCGCGCCGACCGCGGCGGCACGGCGGAGGTTTTCTGGAGCGGCACCACCCAGGGCCGCTACGGCGGGTTCAGCCCGGAAAAGTCCACCCGCTTCAACGTCCTCGGCGACTCCGCCTGGCACACCTACCGCCTGCTGCCCGGCTGGCACACGGAAGGGAAGATCGTCCGCCTGCGCTTTGATGTGTTCGACGGCGCCCGGTTCGAGGTGGACGCCATCCGCGTGGCCGAGCCGGTCATGCCGCCGCCCGCGGCTCGGGCGGACTTCGACTTCACCCGCACGGACCACGGCTGGCAGCGGTTCGACGAGCGCCTCTGGCTCAGCCCGCCGCTGGACCTGGACGCCGCCAGCAACACCTTTGTCGCGCTCGGTCTGGCGGCCGATCCCGGGCGGCCGGGCACGCTGTGGTTTGCCACCGACCGCGCGTCCGGGCTGCACCGCTTCCCCTTCCACCTCGAGCCCGACGCCGGCGAGCAAGTCTGCAATCTGGACCTGCTGGCCGCTTCGGCCTGGCGCGGACACATCCTGCTGCTGGGGCTGAAACTGGACGACGCCGCGCCGGCCCCGGGCGCGCTGCGCTGGTTGAAGGTCAGCGACACGCCGCAAGGCCCGGCGCAGTTGACAGTGCGCGGGTTCGCCCTCGAAGACGCCCTGCCGCGCGCGGGCCGGACCGCCACGCTCCGCGCCCTGGTGGCCAACCTCGGCGGCCAAACCGCCACCAACCTGCGGGCCGCGCTGACGTTGCCCGCCGGGGTCGCCGTGCTCGAAAGCGCGCCGCCCGACGGCCGCGTGGCCGCGCTGGGCTTCGACGAAGAGGCGGCGTTCACCTGGCAAGTCCGGGCCGAGCGGCCGTTGGAAGGCGAAGCCCGGCTCGAGGTGTCCGCCGCCAACGCCACGCGCCCGGCGCGGGCCGCCGCGCCCTTGCGCTTCACCCTGCCCCTGCCGGTCGCGGGCGGCGGTTACGTGCCGGAGCCCAAGCCGGTGCGCGGCCCGTTCGAGGTGGGCGTCTATTACTTCCCCGGCTGGAAAACCGCCAGCCAGTGGGAGCCGATCCGGCGTTTCCCCGAACGCAAACCGGTCCTGGGCTGGTATCGCGAGGGCGACCCCGAGGTGGCCGACTGGGACATCAAGTGGGCGGTCGAGCACGGCATCACCTTCTTCGCCTACGACTGGTATTGGGACCGCGGCCACCGCCAGCTCGAACACGCCCTGCACGACGGGTACTTCCAGGCCCGCTACCGGCACCTGCTCAAGTTCTGTCTGCTCTGGGCCAATCACAATCCGCCCGGCAGCTCTTCCCAGGACGATTGCCGGGCGGTCACGCGCCACTGGATCGAGCACTACTTCCGGCGCCCCGAACATCTTACCCTCGAAGGCAAACCGGTGATGATCATCTTCAGCCCGCACCGGCTCACCGAAGACCTGGGCAGCGCGGGTGCTAGGCAGGCACTCGAGGCCATGCGTGCCGAATGCCGCCAGGCCGGTTTGCCGGGCCTTTACCTGATCGCCTGTGTGGGCGACGTCGGCGGCGCGCGCCAAGCCGCCAGCGAAGGTTACGACGCCGTCACCGCCTACAACTGGCCCGGCTTGGGCATGACCGGCCAGGGCAACCGGGCGCCCTTCGAGACGCTCATCGAGGGCTACCGCCGCCAGTGGGAACATTTGCTGGAACAAAGCCCTCTCCTGCTCCGGCCCCTGCCCGTGTGCGGCGGCTGGGACAGCCGGCCCTGGCACGGTGAAAACAACCTGGTCCGCTTCGGCCGCACGCCGACGTTGTTCCGGCGGCACCTGCTAGACGCCCGGACGTTGCTGGAAAGCCGGCATCCGAAGCTGGGTTCACCGGGCCTGATCCTGATCGAAGCCTGGAACGAATGGGGCGAAGGCTCCTACATCGAGCCGCACGCCGAGTTCGGTTTCGGCTACCTCGACACCCTCCGGGAAGTCTTCACTGCCGCGCCGCCGAATCACGACGACCTCACCCCCGCCGACGCCGGCCTGGGGCCGTACGACGTGCCGCCGGAGCCGGTCCGCACCGCATGGGAGTTCGTCCGCGACGCCGAGGGCTGGGCGCACACGATGGACCTGGCCGAAGTGCGCGCGGCCGACGGCGCCCTGCACGCTCGCACCACCGGCCGCGACCCGGCCTTCTTCGGCCCGCCCACGCAGGTCCGGGCCGCGGAGTTCGCGGCGGTGCTGGTTCGGATGAAGCTGGCGCCGGCTGACGGTCCGCCATTCACCGACACGGCGCAACTGTTCTGGCGCACCCGCCGCTGGCCGGAAAGCGAGGCCAGCAGCGCGCGCTTCCCGGTGACCGGCGACGGCCAGTGGCACGAATATCGCGTGCCCGTGGCGGCCCACCCGCGCTGGCGCGGCGTGATCACGCGGCTGCGACTGGACCCGGGCACCCGGCCGGAGGTGCGGGTGAGCGTGGATGCTCTCCGCCTGGCGCCATGAACAGACGGGGTCGCCGCCTTGCCGATGCTGCCCGTTTTTCGCGCACCCTGAATAGCGCTTGCTTGCGGCCGTCGGATTGACATTTGCGCCGGGCGCCGGAACAGTCCCGCGCAACCGATGGCTACCGCGATGGCTCTCTAACTCATGAAACAGCTCCCCACTTGGACGCTCGCTCTTGGCCTGGCTGCCCACGCCACGGCCGGGTTTGTGTTTGAAACTGAACGCGAATTTTTCGCCACCGGCGACTTCAACGGCGACGGCCGCGAGGACGTGGTGGTGGTGGACCGCGCCAGTGGCAAGGTCCGCCCCGGTTATGCCCAGCCCGACGGCACCTTCCAGTGGGTGGACAACCGGCTGTGCGGGGTCAAAGACCTCACCGGCCTGACGGTGGGACGGCTCTTCGACGCCCGACGCGACGCCCTGGCCGCGACGGCGGCGGACGCGAACAAGCTGGCGGCGGTCGAGATCGCCCAACCCGGCCAGAGCAGCCCGCCGGTGCCCATCCCGTTCGAGTTGCTGGGTCCGCACAGCCTCCTGGCGCTGGAGGTCGGCGGCGACGGCAACACGCCCTTGCACGACCTGCTGGTGGTGAGCATCTACAATGATCCCGAGCCCTTCAAAGCCTCGCTCCTGCGCAACGCCACCGGTCCCGGCGGCGCGGAAGTCATCAGCGACAATCCCCTCGACCAGCAACCGGTGCGCCTCAATCGCGTGGCGCTCAAGCGCGGCGGCCCGGAGTGGGCGGCGGGCGTGCTGCTGGGCGAGACGGGCAGCAGTTGGGTGGCCGCGGATTTCTCGGGCTCGGAGCCGCACCTGCCGGCCCAGGTGGAAAACCTGCCCAAGGACGCCGCCTGGGCGGTGGGACATTTCCGGGGTCGGCCCGAGGCCGAGCTGCTGTTCTACCAGGTCGGGGGCACGAAATTGCACGTCGTCAGCGTCGAGTCGGTTTCGGAAGACGCCGCCACGCTGGGCGCGCCGAAGGAATTTGACCTGGGCAAACCCCTCAAGCTGGTGCTGGCCGTGCCCGGCGGAGCGGCCGACCGGTTGCTGGTGATCTTTGGCAAGGGTGAGGCCGCAGAAGTATACACATTCGATGTCGCCACGGCCCCAGCCCCGGCGCAGTCGCTCGCGCCCCGCCAGGGCGACCTGTTCTTCGGCGCGGTGGCGTTGGCGCAGGGTTTTTTGGTCTTCGAGGGCCCTGATTACTCGAAGTACACCACCCACGCCCAGCTCCACGCCTGGAAGGACGGTGCCTACGCGGCTGGGCCGTACAGCAAGATCGGCTCGATGGCCGACAACGATGACGCCACCGTGCCGGAAATCTGGAAACGCATCCTCGCCACGATGGAAAAGGAGGCCCTGCGCGACCCCACCGACATGCGCCCGTACACCAACACCATCCCCGGCACCCAGGTCACTTACGTGATGATCCCCGTGCCGGGCGGCGAGTTCGAGATGGGCAGCCCGGACCACGAGCCCGGCCGCAAGCCCGACGAAGGCCCGCGGCACAAGGTCAAAATCTCGCCCTTCTGGATCGGCAAGTTCGAGGTCACTTGGAACGAGTACGAGTTGTTCATGTACCCGGACGACGAGAAGAAACTCCGCGCCGAGTTCCCCACTGAGGACTATGTCAACCAGGTCTCCGACGCCGTCACCCGGCCCTCGAAGCCGTACACCGAAATGAGCTTCGGCATGGGCCGCGACGGCTACCCGGCCATTTGCATGACCCAGCACTCGGCCAACAAGTACTGCCACTGGCTCAGCGCCAAGACCGGCCACTTCTACCGCCTGCCCACCGAGGCCGAATGGGAATACGCCTGCCGTGCCGGCACCAACACCGCCTACTCCTTCGGCGACGATCCCGCCCGGCTCGGCGAGTACGCTTGGTACGAGGACAATGGCGACTTCAAGTACCAGAAGGTCGGCCGCAAAAAACCCAACCCTTGGGGCCTGCACGATATGCACGGCAACGTCTGGGAATGGTGCCTGGACCAGTACGTGCCCGATTACACCCAGGTCATCGAAAAGGCCGGCGTCGTGGACCCGTGGTACAAGGCCACCGCGCCCTACCCGCACGTCGTGCGCGGCGGCTCCTACGATGACCCGGCCGACCGCCTGCGCAGCGCAGCCCGCCGCGGCTCGGACCGCTCCTGGAAGATGCGCGACCCGCAACTGCCCAAGAGCATCTGGTGGCATTCGGATGCGCCCTGGGTGGGCTTCCGCATCGTGCGCCCCTTCAAGGTCCCACCGCCCGAGCAGCTCCGCCAGTACTGGACCAGCGGCGTCGAGCGCGACTGAGTCCCGGCGGCAGCGGCGCGCGGTCAATTCGCCGGCGGGCCCCGGCCCGGTGGTTCCTTACCGCCCGACAAAGCCCGTTCCAAAACGGCCGGCAACTTGCACTCGCCGCCGCCCGCGCGTGTGGCAAGATGCCGCCCATGATTGTCACCACTACTCCCAACGTCGAAGGCCGGTCCATCCGCCAGTACCATGGCGTGGTCACCGGCGAGGCCATCCTCGGGGCCAACCTCTTTCGCGACTTCTTCGCCGGCATCCGCGACATCGTGGGGGGCCGCACTGCCAGCTACGAGAGGGTCCTGCGCGACGCGCGGGAAACGGCCCTGGCTGAAATGAAAGAGGCCGCCACCGCCCTCGGCGCCAACGCGGTGGTGGGGGTGGATATTGACTACGAGACGGTTGGCGGCCAGGGCAGCATGCTCATGGTCAGCGTCAGCGGCACCGCCGTCACGCTCGCCTGACCCCAAGCGCTGGCCCAAGCCGGAACGGTGTAGATTGACCGGGGGTGGCACGAGCCACTGGCCCGTGGCGGCGGACTACCAGCCCGCCGCTGGGAGGCTGGTTCAAGCGTACCTTTTGGTGGAGCGGCTGGAAGACTCGTCGGCGGCAGGATGCCGCCCGCCTGCCGGCGGGCAGGCCGGCCGCGGCCAGGTTGGCCGTGCCACCCGGAACCTCCTGAGTCGTTCCGGCTGGGTCGCAACGCGAGACTGCACGACCGCGGTGCCGCCCGCCAACGTTTCGGCGGTTGGGGGCGGCCGGGCCGCCGGAGCCCGCCCCGCCGCGGCCGGTTCGTTCCGATTCAGCCTTCGGGCTTGGCGCCCGTGAGATGCTCGAGCAGGCGCGGGATGCCGTCTTTGATCCGGCTCGGCAGGTCGGGATGCGCGGCGGGCAGAGTGCGCACGGTGGGCAGAACGGGCCGGACCTTGGGCCCGAGGTGGTCGAGGGCGTTGAGGGCTTCGAAGGCAATGTACGGCTGGCGGGGGTCGAGCCGGGCATGACCGAGCAAGGCCGCCA